>Ga0209609_10001183_pt1 | contig 15219 bp, 14 predicted proteins | sample LakKivw325mmetaG_FD_184136 | JGI IMG/M metagenome (GOLD analysis project Ga0209609, IMG submission 184136) | Anoxic lake water microbial communities from Lake Kivu, Rwanda to study Microbial Dark Matter (Phase II) - Lake Kivu water 325m metaG... | ecosystem: Environmental > Aquatic > Freshwater... | reverse complement strand
AAATCAGGGTCCGACCCTGACGGCTGAGAGCGCGAACCTCGCGCGGAACCCAGTGGTCTAAGGAGTTGAGACAAGGCGGCGGAACACGGAAGAAGTGAAGTGTCCACAGCCCGGACACGGACTGATTAGCTCGGAAACGGGTCTATAAGACCTACCCAAGGCGGGAGTGACCCTCCCGCCTCTCGATTGCCCCCGACCGGAAAAGAAGCTGCGCCACGAAAGCAGAAACACACGAAAGAGCAGACCAACGGTTCCGAGCGAGTTCCATGGTTCGCGCAGATGCGTCAGTAGGCAGCCTGTTGGTGACGGCGTCCGTATCCAACGCCCTTCTATTTCGTGGTCTTCGTGTCTCGGAACTGCGCTCGATTCTCCGGCCCGTCACTCGCCTTTGCCTGTGCCTTACGTGTCCTTCGTGATTTCGTAGCTTCCCTGTTCAGTCCGCGCAGCACATGGCTCCACTTCGGTTCCGGGGACTGGCTTCGGTTGACTTGGCCGCGCCCATCCGTATTCTGGCCCGTGCCTGACCTTTCCCGAATTCGAGCGGTTGTCTTCGACCTGTTCCACACCCTGGTCTCAATCGAGGTGGCGAAACCGCCGGGCCGCGCACCGTCGGACATCCTGGGAATTGACCGCGAAGCCTGGAACCGGCTCTGGTTCTCTGACCCCGACGACGTGGTACTAGGCCTGACGGACTTTCGCGCGTCATTCGCCCGCGTCGCCCGCAGTCTCAACCCGGAAATCACCGAGGCCCAGCTTGACGAGGCGCTCGCGGCTCGGCACGTGCGCTTTCGCCACACGCTGAAGGAAGTCGAAGCCGAAACCCTGTCCGGCCTCGGCAGGCTGCGTTCGGCCGGGCTTCGGCTCGGCCTGGTCTCCAACTGCAGCGCGGACGAAATCGTCTTCTGGCCCGAGTCGCCGCTGGCCCGGCTGCTCGACGCGGCGGTATTCTCATGCGAGGTCAAGCTGAAGAAGCCTGGCCCTCGCATCTTCCGTCTCGCCTGTGACCGGCTTGGCGTCGCTCCGGGACAGTCGCTCTTCGTGGGCAACGGCGGCTCGGACGAGCTCGCCGGCGCGCGGCGGGCCGGTATGACGCCTGTCCTCCTCACCCGGCACATCGAACTGATGAAGCCTGAGAGCATCCCGGAACACGCGGCCAAGGCGGAGTTCTCCGTGCGAACCGTATCGGAACTGGCCGCGCTCCTCACCCGGCACGATTGACAGTCTCACTCAGCCCGGTATCCTCGATTCCGAAGCAGCCAACCCGGCCGTCTCGGCGGCCATGGAGGTAATCTTGAAGAACCCGCTTCTTGCATTGCTCGTGCTTGTCAGCCTTGCGCCGGCGCAGTCGGTGCGCTGGATCTACGCCTACAACGGCCCGGCTTCGGGCTGGGACCAGGCGTGGCAGGTCCTGCCCGCGCCCGGCGGGCTGTACGTCTGTGGCGACGCACAGGCCAACTCCATCCCCCTGTCGTTCGACATGACGGTCATCAGTCTGGACGACACCGGCTCGCAGCGATGGACCTACCGCTACAACGGGCCCGGCGGCTACGTTGACCAGGCGTATGACATCGCCCAAGGCGGCAACCGCACGCTGTTCGTCGGCGGTTCGAGCTGGTCCCTTGCGACCTCGAATGACTTCACCGTGCTCGGCGTCTCGGACTCAGGCACCGCCCGCTGGAACTGGCGCGTCGCGGATACCGGCATCGGTATCTGTCGGGCGGTGGCTGCCGACCCGCAGGGCAACGCCATCGCCTGCGGGACGGTGAACGATTACGGCGCATTCAAGGTCGTGAGCCTCACTCCAACCGGTATGCCGCGCTGGCAGTACCAATACCCGTCCCTGCCCGGTCAGGCGATGGCGATTGCCGCCGACACGCGGGGCCGGAGCTATGCGGCCGGCTACCTCACGACCTCGGATTCGACCAGCGACTTCGAGGTTGTGGGCCTTGATTCCTCCGGCGACCAGTTCTTTGACATCGGCATGGTCGGTTCGAGGCTCGATTCCGCGGTCGCGGTCACGGTCGGCCCGGACGGCTGGGTGTATGCCGCCGGCCACGTGTTCAGCCCTTCCGGCCCGGACATCGCGGTGATGGCCGTCAACCCGGACACACCTGCGGTGAACTGGTTCCGGACTTATGACTTCGGCGGAGTCGGCGACATGGCGCGCGGCGTCGCGGCGACGTCAGACGGGAATGTCTATGTGTCGGCGCTGACCTGGCTGCCAGACAGCGCGGGCATGGCGTTTCTGGTGCTCGGCATCGACCACGAAGGCGACCTGCGCTGGACCTACTCAGATACCGGCCTGCGGGCGATGGCGCCGAATATCGCCTCCGGCATCACCACCGACCCGGACGGCAACGTCTATGCATCCGGCATGGTGGCCGGTGACGCGAACACCCACATGGACGCCGCGGTGGTCAGCCTGTCCAGTGCCGGCGACCTGCGCTGGCGCTACATCTACGCCCGAAGCGACACCGGGATGGACATGCTCGGGTCAATCGAGCGCGGCCCGGACGGGAACCTTTATGCCTGCGGCCTGACCGGCGACCCACCGAACTCGGACTGGCTGGTCGTCAGCCTGACCGCGGCCGGCGCGGTGCGCGAGATTCGTGCCGGCCGGCCGGAATCCAAGTTCAGTGTCAGCACATTCCTGGACGACGTGATTGCGGTCCGCTGCTCTGCCCCTCGTGCCGAACCGTTGCGCGCGACACTGTGCGACGCATCGGGCCGTTTGGTCGCTGCTCTTGACGCTTCATCGTCGCAGGTACGCACCGAGTTCCGGGACGAGCGTATCAGCCGTCTTGGCTCAGGAGTCTATCTGCTGCGGCTGGAAGCTGGCAGGGAATCAGCCCAGTTCAAGCTGATAAAGCCGTAGGAGAACGGACCGATGTCAGATGTGAGATGTCGGATGGGTGATGTCAGATGCTTTCACTTCTGACATCTGACATCTAACTTCTGACTTCTGCCTTCGCCTTCTCGGCCAGCCCGCGCACCCATTCGCGGTTCTCCCATAACGCGCAGCCGCCTTTAGTCTCGCCGAGCTTATCGTGGTTGGCGCGGATGGTCTCAAGCAGTTTCGAGCCGAGCGCCTGCCTGAGGGTCATGCCGGGCAGGCTCGTATCCGAGTAAGGCGCGAACGGACACGCCTCCACCGCGCCCGAGGCCGCGACGTGCACGAAGCCCCGGCCCGCGGCCAGACACCCGCCGTATCGCTCCTCGTCACCCGGGAACCCGATGAACAGCGCCGGAAACGCTCCGCGCAACTCCTCAAGCCGCTTCACCAGCGTGGCCTTCTGGTCCGGCATCAACGCCAGCCCGTCGGTGCCCGCCTGCACCGGCACATACTCGACGAAAATGAACGCGCCGCACCCGGCGTCAATCAGGCGCCGGACGAAATCCTCTCCGACCAGGGTGTCCAGGTTCCGGCTCGTGACGGTCAGCGAGCAGCCCCAGAAGATGCCCTTGCCCCGCACGCGGCCGGCCAGCGCCTTGAGCCGGGCATAGATGCCTGCGCCCCGGCGCGCATCGGTCTCGGCTTCCGCGCCCTCGATACTCGCTATCACGATGAGGTTGCCCTGGCGCCTGAACCGCGCCACCCACGCGTCGTCAATCATCGTGCCGTTGGTGAAGACCGGGAACAGGATATCCGGGAAGTCGCGCGTGATGTCAAGCAGCTCGGGCCGCAGCAACGGCTCGCCGCCCGCAAGCATCACGATACTGATACCGAGTTCGCCAGCCTCTTTGAGCATGTCCTTGAACGCGTCCGGGGCAAGCTCGCCTTTGTCCAGCGACCGCAGCGCGTGCGCGTAGCAGCCCCGGCACTTCAGGTTGCAGCGGTTGGTGATACTGACAATGACGACCGGCGGAACGGCCAGGCCGTTCTTGCGCCAATCGAGCCTGCGGCGGGCGGCCCGCTGCTGCCTGCGCACCGTGCTCAAGAAGAACCTGGCCAGCCTCGGATTGGCGAGTGTCTGCCGCCATGCGCGGCGGAACAGGTCCGAGATGTCCCGGTCGAAAACCTCGGTGTACCTCGGCGCGGGTCGGCTCATTCGACTTCTAAGGCAACGGCCCTGACCCGGGTAAGGAACTCGTCAAACACTCGAGGGCCCTCCAGCCGACCCTCGCTGGCCACCGGCAGATGAGGGTAACGTCGCTCGACCGCGCGTGCGAAGAATCCGGAGACTCGCCGGGCCAGCGGCCTACTGAAAAGTGGCCCGGCGAACACCTCGACATCGCCAAGCCCGCAGCTCGGCGAGCGGGCCTTGAGCACGAACCCGTCGACCGGCCCGACGCTTCGAAGGAACTCCTCTGCGAAGCAGTTCATGGCTTCGGTCAGGTCCCGGCCGGTCTCCGGCTGCACCAGCCGGTCGCCGTCCCGGCCGCGCACGACTCGTATCGGCGGCCGGGGCACACCCAGCCCAATCTCCATCTCAGGACACACCGGCACGCACTCGCAGAAAGCTTTGAGTCGCTCGACCGCGCTGCTCTGCACCATGCTCCCGTCGTACCGGCAGGCCTCAAACCCAAGACAGCGGCTGACGACGATTCTCGGACCGGTTCCTCGCTGCTCGCTCTTCGCCTGTATCCTCACTCGGCCGCTAGGCCGCTTCTGTCCTTCTTCTCCTCCGGTACTGCACGACGTCATGGCTGATTCCCATTCCGGCGTGAATCAGCATCGGGTAGATGAAAGAACCGGTGGCGTTCGCCATGAGGCCGAGGACCAACCCGCCGACCAGCGCCCCGCGAATCTCAGTATCAGGATGCCCGATGTGCATGAGCGTGGACAGCGCGGTCTGGACCGCGAGCGCGGGCACAAGGCCGGTCAAGTTGACCAGCGGGAAAAACAACACTCCGCGGAACGTGAACTCCCACGCCGAGTAGTAGAACAGGAAGTAGGCGGCCTCATACCCGACGAACTGGCCGAGACTCGAACAGGCCTGCTTGGAGAACGGATACTGGTCAGCCATGGTCCGGTCACAGACCAAGACGAGGTTGATGAGCGTCAGTATCGGCACCGCCACCGCGAGCCACAACAGCCCGACCCGCCACTTCCCGAATGTCAGCCCGACCGACGCGAACGCGCGCCCCGGGTCGGCGCTGGAAACGGCCATCGCGATGCCCGGAATCACGGCCATCAGCACGAAGAACCCGATGAAGTAAATGAGATAGGCTCGCAGGTCTCCGAACCGCGCGGCCAGCGTGGCCGGCCTGAGCCAGGTCACGAGCACGGTGAGTGACAACGCGTACCAGAGATAGAGCCAGGATTGCGTCATCTGTCAGAGATCCTACAGGTACGATACCATTCTACGGTCGCCGTCAGCTTGGCGTCAACGTCCGAATCCGGCACAAACCCGAGGTCCCTGGCTGTATCAGTGGTATCGTAACTCGAGCTCGTGCTCGCGCGCCGGAACCGATAGAAGGTTACCGGCGGCTCGGATATCGGCAGGTACAGGCGCGCGGCCTCTAGCACCAGCGCCGCCCAGAACGCGGCGAACGCGGGCATCGCTCTCGGGCTCGGACAACCGAGTCCCCGGGCGAAACTGCCCAGCACGCGGCTCCAGGTGACCGGTACGCTGCCCGCAACCGTGAAAGCCCGGCCGACCGCTGCCGGATTGGTGCAGGCAAGCCAGACCGCTCGGGCGACCTCCTCTCCGGTACAGAACGACAGCCGACTGTCTCCGCGGCCGACCAGCAGCGGGCTATTCTCCTCCACCGCCTCGAACAGCTTCCCGCAAGAAGTCCGGTCCCTCGGGCCCAGCACGTCCGACGGCCGGACGATGACGAGCGGCAGCCCGTTGTTACGAAATTCCTCCTGCAGCAGTCTTTCGGCCGCGCGCTTCGCCTGGACATAGGGCAGGAACAGTGCGGACCTCCGGCCCGGCCGGCGCTCGGAAATCTGCTCGCTGCCGTATCCGAGCACGAGCGCGGTTGAGACGAAGACAAAGCGCGCTAGGTTCGGGCACTGGGTCCGCACCGCGCTCACCAATCGTCGCGTGCCCTCGACAATCATCTCGCGGCAGGCGCTCCGGCCCGCGGTGTCGGACACGACCGATGCCGAATGGACCACGTAATCTACTGCCGACGGCAGCACGATGGCCGCGCGCGACGCCAGGTCGGCATAGACCAGCTCCACTCCCGGCCGGCGCAACAGGCTCGTGTCCGACGTCCGCCGCACCATCGCGAATACCCGGCAACCGTGAGCAAGCAAGAGGTCGCAGATGTGCGAGCCGATGAAGCCGCTCGCGCCGGTAACGAGTGCCGTCGCCATAGGATAATCTGCCAGTCTCCGGCCGATTGTCAACCCCTGCGGCGAGTAAGCGGATGTTCAACACGAAGAAGACAGAGAGTCCGGAGGCGGAGCTAGAACACCAAGGACACGAAGGGCACAAAGGGATTCGACACTGAACCTCGAACCCGGTCTCGGACCCGGGACCTGAACTCCACCACGGAAGTCTCAGAGACCGCGGACGCAGGACCGAGCAGCGCCGAGCCCGTTGGGCAGTGCGTTGCTTGACTTCGTTCTAGAACAAGGCAGGATGAGGCAGTGGCGAGGCACACGAAAGGAGTCCAAATGCTGAAGGCGGTCATCCCGGCTCTTTCGTTCCTGGTGCTGGCTTTCGGCCAGACCGGGACCGCGGTGATTTCCGGCACGGTGCTGGATTCCGGGTCCGGCGCGCCGGTCGAACTGGCAAACGTGATACTGTACCGGCTCTCGGACAGCGCTCAGGTCGCCGGCGCGGCGACCGCCGCGTCCGGCGCGTTCCGGCTGGAGCGGGTTGAGCCGGGCCGGTACTACCTCGAGATCTCTTTCGTCGGGTTCCAGACCAGGGTCGTGGACGACGTGGAGTGCGCGGGCGCGGCCACGCTTGACCTGGGCCGGCTCGAACTTGAGCCTGCGCCGGTTCCGGTGAGGGGCGCTGAGGCGACCGCGCCGACACCCACCATCTCGCGCGAGCTCGACAAGGTTGTCGTGGACGTGACCAAGCTCGCGACCGCCACGTCCGGCACCGCGGTGGACGCCCTGCGCAACGTGCCGTCGGTCAAGGTGGACATCAACGACAACGTGACGGTACGCGGCAGCTCGAACTTCAAGGTGCAGATAGACGGCCGGCCGAGCGAACTCGAACCGCAGGACGCCCTGAAGCAGATTCCGGCCGCAACCATCCAGACCATCGAGATCATCACCAACCCGTCCGCGCGGTACGAGCCCGACGGGACCGCCGGGATTATCAACATCATGCTGAAGAGGCAGAAGGGCCAGGGCGCGAGCGGGCTTGCGAACGTCAGCGCCGGGCTGAAAGGTCAGGCGGGCGCGGACGTGCTGGCTGGCTACCGGGCAGGCATCGCCAGCGCCTATGCCGGCGGCAACGTGAACCGATATGCATTCAGCGGGAGAGCCGAGGGCGAGACCCGGACCTTCGGCTCCGGCGAGACGCTGGCCATTTCGTCCTCTGGCGGCAATGCCGGCGGGCCGATATTCGGCGGCGCGCGCGGCGGACTGGACCTTCAGCTCGGGCCCAGGGACAAGGCCGGGCTTTCGGGCCGCTACCGCAGGTTCAGGACCGGCGGCACGTCCAGGTTCGACGTGACCGAGCACTATCTGCCCGGCGATTCGGTCCGGCAGTATTCTGAAGGAGGCGGCTGGACCTGGCAGGGATACGGTCTGTTCGGGATGGCGGACTTCGAGCACTCATTCGACACCACCGGCCACAAGCTGACGGCGCGGGCAACCGCGTTCCGCCGGTCGGCGAGTTCCAAAGGCTGGAGCATCGAGGTCATCGGCTCGGACACGCTCTACGGCCGGAGCAACGAGGAGCAGGGCCCGTGGCTGCGCGGCGAGTTCACGCTCGACTATTCGCTGCCCGGGCTCGGGCCGGGGAACCTTGAGGCCGGGTACGACGGCTGGCTCGCCCGGACCGAAAGCGACGACCGGCGCTTCGTGTACGACACGACCGCGCACGAGTTCCGGTTCGACGAGCCGTCGAGCCATTCGGTGGCCGGCTCCGAACAGGTCCATGCGGCGTATCTCACCTGGTCAGCGGAGTGGCACGGCTTCGGATTCCAGCCCGGGCTGCGCGGCGAGTTCTGGGACCGCCGAATCGCAGTCACCGATACCGACTCGTCGTACGCGATGCAGCGCTGGGACTACTTTCCCAGCCTGCACCTGTCCTGTGCCCTGCCCGCGAACCAGCAGGTGACCGCGAGCTACTCGCGCCGCATCAACCGGCCGGAAGTCTGGGACCTGCAGCCCCTGCCGGTCTGGGACGGCCGTCGCAGCGTGTGGCAAGGCTATCCCAGGCTCGAGCCCGAGTTCACCGACTCGTGGGAAGGCGGATACGAATTGCCTTTCGGGTCCAGCTCGCTCCACGCCGGCGCGTACTACCGGGTGACGAACAACCTGTTCCAGTCGGTCGTGATGAAGTACCCGCCGGACACAACCGCGCTCCTGCGCACGTCGCGCAACGTCGGGCACGACCATTCGCTCGGCGGCGAGCTGTCCGCTGACTTGAACCCCTGGCCGTGGCTTTCGTTCGGCCCGGGCGCGGACGTGTACGACTACCGGGTCGAAGGCAGTCTGCTGGGCCAGGACTTCGACCGCAGCGGCCTTGCCTGGAGCGCGTGGCTGAGCCTGACCCTGCGCGCGCCGACCAATACCCAGTTGCAGCTCGACGGCAACTACACCGTGCCGACGGTCACGTCCCAGGGCCGGGAAGGCGGATGGTTCCAGACCGACGTGGCGCTCAAGCAGATGTTCCTCGCCCGGGCGCTGTCGCTTACCTTGCGGGTCGGCAACCTGACCGGCGCGGGCGAGTGGCATTCGGAGTCAGAGGGTCCGGGGTTCCACTCGACCTCGACCTATCACAGCGAGCCGCGGGTGATTACCCTAGCGGTGAGCTACAATGTCAACAACTTCAAGCTCGACCCCAAGATGCGCGCGGGCGAGGCAGAGGACATGCAGGGCGGCCGCAGCCGCTAGAATTCGCGGCCAGCCGGGTCTATGGTTGTGTGAGGCGGAATCCAGACCCTGACGATGCCGTTGTCGGACGCGCCCGCTCCGGCGAGCCGGCGGCGTTTGAGGAACTGGTCCGCAAGTACCAGGCCGGAGTGTATGGCTACCTGTTCCGGATGTGCCGCAACGCAGCCGACGCCGAGGACCTCGCCCAGGAAACGTTCATCCGCGCGTGGCAGGCGCTGCCCAGATTCAGGCAGGAGTCGAGCTTCAAGACCTGGCTCTATCGCATCGCCACGAACCTCTGCCTGAACCGGTTGTCACGTACCCGGCGCACCGAACCCCTGGACGAAACCATCCCGGCTCGCACCGCTGACGAACCGCAGGAGGCCTGGCAAAGGAAACGACGCACCCTCGCGGTCGAGTCTGCTCTTGCCGCCCTGCCCCCGGACCAACGTTCCGCGGTCATCCTGTCGGTGTATGAGGACCTGAGCTATGCGGAAATCTGTGCAGCAATGGGCAAGTCCATACCATCGGTGACATCGCTGCTTTACCGGGCGAGGAACGCATTGCGCCAGAGCTTGCAGACAGCGCGGGAGAAGGGTCTGTTGTGACCGCGAGTTTTCCGGCCCGGCGGTGTCTATGAAGACGATGAACTGCGAAGAAACTCGTAGCCTGCTGGTGGCGCTGGCTGACGGCGAGCTGGCGGGCCCTGACCGGCGGCGAATCGAGGAACACCTGGCGAAGTGTCCGGAGTGCACCGAGGAATTGTCGGCGTTCGCCGATGACCGGAAAACACTCAGAACGATTCCCGCGCCCGAAGCGCCGCCTTTCCTTGTGACCCGCGTGATGGTACGTATCAGCGCTCCTGCCCCCCGGATGTGGCTCTCGCCGGCGCTGGCCGCGTCGCTGGTGCTCGTGACCGCGGCCGGGCTGTGGCTCGGGACTGCGCTTGGCCGCACCCTCATCCCGCGACGTCCAAGCGAGGAAGAGAGGTACTGCGCAGTGGCTTCGGCCCTTTCCCTTCCGCGTCTCCCTGACACCGGAGGTGAATGATGAAACGTCACTGGCCCTTGCTGGTGCTCGTGCTTTCCCTTGCGGTCCACTTCGGCCTGCTGGCATCGTACGTGCGCGAGCAGATTCGCCGGCACCGGATTGACGTGCAGTGCCTGAAGACAATCTACGTCAGTCGCGCTGCGATGAAGAAAGTGGACGAAAGCATCCGCCTGTACCAGGCCGAGGGCGGCGCGGCCCGAAGAGAAACGGATTCCGCGCTCGCAGTCCTGGGCCGCCTCGCCGAGCAACCTGAGCCTGACTCAACCGAGGTGGACGCTGCGCTCGCCCGTCTGGAGCAAAGCGACGAGGCAATGAGCTGGGCGAGTATCCGATTCGGCCTGCGCTCAGACAGCCTGTTCCGGCCGGAGTTCACTGCCCGCTGGCGCAACTCAAACATCGCCTACCTGGACAGCGTGCTGGCGAAGATTGACGCTCGGCAGTACAAGGAGGACAAGTGAAGAACCGCTGGTTGCCGCTCCTTCTGGCCGCCTCGCTGGCCGGGAACCTGGTAGAACTCGGTGTATTCACCTACCGCGAACTGAAGCGCCGGCACGACATGCAGGACTTCTTCAGCCGGCTTGAGGACGGCACTTCGCGGGTGGACGTCAACGTGCTTGACGGCTGGCGCGCTTCGGAGTTCGAGTCGCTCAACGTCGCTGACCTGCGGCTGGAACGCGAGCTCCAACTCGCCCGCGCGGACCGGGCCGATTCTTCAGGCCTTCAGCCGATTGTCGCCCGGATGGCGCAGGTCAGCCGCGAGCAATACCGGCTGGCCTACGAAAGCCGCCGGCGGCTGTTCTCGCTGACTGACTCGGTTCGACGCCGCAGCCTTGAGCAGCGCTGGCGGAGAATGACCGGGCTCAGAGCAGTCGAAGTCAGAAGCTCGCTGCGTCCGACGCAGTTCCTGAAGCCAGAAGGCAGAAGTCCAGACATTCCGGATTCTGACTTCTGGAATCTAGCTTCTGACTTCGCTCGCTCCTAGAGTTTCGGCTCCATGAGCGCGCCGATGAACAGCACCGAGCCGGTCTGCTCGTCGTGAATCGCATACACGAACGGGTGGTCGCAGACCATCGCGAACTTCTGCGTCTCGCCCGGCATCGCGGTCGCGACCATCTTGACCGCGGTCACCGCCGCGGCCTCGGTGCCTTCCTCGTTGACCTCGACGAACGTTTTGTGCAGCACGTCGCTGATGTAGAACGGCAGCGTGCCCGGCTTTGAGAGCATCCCGCTGAAATCCGCGCCCTCGGCGAACGCCCGGCCCATGCCCATCTGCTTCAGGACCGCGGCCAGGCTCTTGTCGTATTCGAGCTTGAACTTCGGCAGCACGATTTCGCCTTCCTTGTACCGCAGGCTGTCCACCCAGCGGCCGACATTCTCCGCGCTGAAGCTTGAGACAAAGTCGGCCATGCCCGTACCCTGGGCCGGCAGGAAGACCAGAAGCCCGAGCCGGCCGTCGCCGTACGGCAGCCGCGCCACCTGCATGCCCTCGCCCTCGTAGTACCGGAAATCGTCGTCCTGCGACATCATCGGGTGCTTCTTCACCGCATCCAGCGTGCCGTAGAAGTCGCGCTCCATCGTCCGCTTCTTGTCGAACTCCTTGGTCCAGGTGCCCTTGAAGTAGACCGCGTTGATGAGCACCAGCACCTCTTCGGGCATCAGCTCGGAGATGATGGACTTTATCTTGTCGTGGGTCTTGTTCGCCACCCAGCCGTTGATGCGGTCCACCGCCTTCGGGCTGGCGAAGTCGAGGTTCGTGACCTCCGCGGCGAAGAACTGGCGGTTGCGGTCGGTGAAGGCCTTGGCCAGCGCGAACCCCTGCCTGACCCAGAGCGAATTGGCCACTTCGAGCTTCACCTTCGGGTCCGCCGACTGAAGCGCCGCCAGCAGAGCTGAACCCGCCCGGCTCACGTCGTCGAGCGTCAGCTCACCCAGTCCCAGCACGTCGGCCATCGCCTGCCTGGTCTCGCCCAAAGCACCGTTCCAAGTCATATCCAGGGCTAGCGCGATGCTCGTCGGCGAAACGAAGATGTTCTCTTCAGGCTTGGCCGAGAACAACTGCCGGAACAGGCTAAGCCCGAACTCATTGTTGGCCTTGACCAGTTTGGCGCTTGCCGCCGGGTCGGGCGCGGCCCCGCCCGAAGCCGGGGTCGCCGAAACGTTCTTCGGCCCGCAGGCCAGTACCAGACCCAGGCAGACGATTGTCAGCAGCAGCCGGTTCTTCATTGTGACCTCCATTTGGTGTTGTGACAGGCTAGCGACATTGGGCCGCCAGTCAAAGGAAACTACCGGCTATCGGGGCGGGCTATTCCCGGTCAGCGTTTGACCTCTGCCGGCCGGCCCAACGGCATGATGTAGAGCGGCTCTTCCTCGGCCGGCATCCCGACAACGCGCTTCACCTCGCCATCCGAGAACGCGCCGATTGCGACGGTTCCCAGGCCCAGCGCGGTGCACTGCAGGTAGACGTTCTCAGCCGAGTGCCCCAAGTCCATGCAAACGTACCGCTCCCGTCCGCGCTCGCCATACCTCTCCGTGGTCCGCTCGAACACCGCGGAGAACACAATCGCGGCCGGCGCGGTCTTCACCATCTCCTGCCCGAGAGCCGCGCTGCACAGTTCGGTGCGCCGGTCGCCCCGGCCCACAAGCACGAGCGAGTGCTCTTCGGGCCGGTACTTGTAGATGCCCGGTTCCAGGCCGGCCACCTGTCCGGCCACGACGTAGAGCTCCAAAGGATACGTCGCGCCCGCTGACGGCGCGGTCTTCATCCCGCCGCGCATGCGTTCGCCCGGCATCGGCACGGTCACACCGTAGGCTGCCCAGAGCACCTGGCCGATTTCGGCAAGGGTGAGCGCCGATGCGGCATACGTGCGGACGGACCGGCGCGCGGCCAGCGCCCGCTCGACCGTCATGCTGCCGACGAGGTCCGGCTCCGGCAGCTTCACGGTATCGCTCCGCGCTGACCGGGCCTGGGCCGGCGCAGTCCGGCCGCAGCCCGCAGCAACAAAGGCCAGCAACAGGAGGATAGTAGTCTTCATCAACGTTACTCCGCTTCTGTTCCGTGTCAGTCCGTGTTCGTCCTTGTCGTTTTCCTGGCCATCGCCCGGTTCTTCAGGCTGGCGGGCATCTTCTCAATGGCGTATCGCAGGGCAGTGCGCGGCATCCGGTCACGGCGGGCCATGACGAACTCGAACACGCGGCGCTGGTCGCGGTTGGCGATTTCCTTGAGCATCCAGCCGTAGCCCTTCTGCACCATGTCGTCGTCATCCTCGAGCAGCATGTCGGCAACCTCGAACGCGTGGTCGAGCGCCACTCCATTGCGGTTCGGGATGATATGGCAGACCGCCGCGGCCCGGCGCAGCCAGCGATTCGGCGATTTCGCCCACTTCCTTACACTGGGCAGAAACTCGGGATGGTCGAGCAAGAAGTGACCAAGCGCTCCACCGCAGAAGGAGTCGCACGAGCCCCAATTCGACACGTACGTCTTCAGCCATCGCTCCAGCCTTGGGAAGTCTTCCGCTGAGAGACCGTCTTGGTTCCTCCTCTTCGTGACTTTCGTGCCTAGGAACTGCTTAGAAAGCAGCACGTGGCTTTCTCTCCTTCCCATCCTGAACGCCCAGTCGAAGGCCGCTCCCCTCTCCTCGCCGTTGCCGATCGCCAGCAACTCTTCGCACAGCTTGAACACCTCAGCCTTGGGCAGCGCCTTCACCCGCTGCCAGTACTCACCGGTAATCCTGCGCCAGACCGGCGTCCGGACGCCGTAGACCTGAATCGGTTCCTTGAAGAACGTCTGCAGAGTCTTCTTGTACTTCGCATTCGAGTTGCGCTTCATCTCCCGGCTGATTTCCCGCACAATTGTTGAACTCACTGTCTGCCTCCTTCGAGTACTCTCAGCCGTTCCTTGAGCACGCCGTCGTTCGGGTGCTTCTGGATACTCTCCCGGCAGGTGCGCAAGGCCTCTTCGCGCAGCCCGTTCGCCAGCAGCGCCTCAACCAGCGTGTCCCAGATGTTCGGGTCATCAGAAAGCTCGACCGCGCGCCGGGCGTACTTGAGGGCAAGAGCGGCTTCGGACACAATCCCCGGGCGGGATTGGGTTATGTCCCGCGTCCCGGCCGCTGTCGCCAGGTTCCAGGCGATGCCGTTCAGCTTGCCGGCCAGTTCCTTGCGCGCCCGGTCGTAGTCCGGAAAACGAGCCAGAAACGCCTCGTAGCGCCCGACCTGCACAGAGTCAGGCAGGTCGCGCAGCGAATCCGCGAGGCTGGTCCACGCGCGATAGGCGTCAGCATTGTACTTGATGTTGATGCTGTCCCGGTGCGCGTCGAACCACCGCTGCCACTTTGCCTGCACGTACCGCTCCGAATCCGGCAGGTCGAACCCGGCATAGGCCGAAACGTAATTTGGTACGTTCCGGTCGTAGTTGTAGAAAGCATCAATCGAAGGGAAGGACATGGACTTGATGAGCAGGCCGATGCCCTCGACCTGGTACAACTGGCACAGTGCCTTGCCGCAGGCCCGTTGCAGATACACGTCGAACGTCTTCGCCGCCTCGCGCAGGGACTCGACCCCGCGCCCGTCGCCAAGATACCCGAGCCCGTCCGTGGCCGCGCACCGCACCGACGATGCCTTGTCCTCGGCCAGCACGAAACGCAGCAACGGCACGACGTCCACGGCGTCCCGCACTCGGCTCAGATATGACACCGACACTCGGCGCACGTCTTCGGACGTATCCTCTGTCGCCAGCCGCCGCGCCAGCGCCAGTCCCTTCTTCGACTCAAGCCTCAGCAAAGACCGAAGCGCAAACCTGCGCACCTGCGCCACGCTGTCCGTCCTCGCCGCTTCCACCAGTGCATCCTCAGCCCCGCGCATCCTCCACAGCCCCAAGTCATCGGCGATGATCAGCCGAACCTCTGAGCTTGCAGCCTCCAGCAGCTTCACGATTTCGGGCAGTTCTGATCTTCCGATCTTCCCTAACGAGAACCAGTAGTGAATGACCTCCAAGAGAGTCCGGCAGTACCCGACGTTGGGTACCGCGGATGCCCACAGCATGGCTGTGACTACATCGGGCAACAGACCTGGCCCTGCATCCACAACCTTGCCGACATCGCAGAATCGCCCGCTGAAACAGTGCCCGAAGTCTGCGGGCAGCTTCGTGCTCGGCCCATCTGATGCGCCGGGGTGATCTCCGACCGTACCGGACAACCATCCATTGACCGGCGACC
>Ga0209609_10001182_pt1 | contig 15221 bp, 12 predicted proteins | sample LakKivw325mmetaG_FD_184136 | JGI IMG/M metagenome (GOLD analysis project Ga0209609, IMG submission 184136) | Anoxic lake water microbial communities from Lake Kivu, Rwanda to study Microbial Dark Matter (Phase II) - Lake Kivu water 325m metaG... | ecosystem: Environmental > Aquatic > Freshwater... | reverse complement strand
TTGCTCATTCAAATGGATTTATTTTGCAGGTAGGAGGTTGTAAAATTGTTAATTATATCGGGTGAAATTAAAAAGACTTATCCAGAAGCCTTATTAGGTATACTGGCAATGAGGAAGGTACACAATCCTAATCAACATGAAAAGCTTGACCAAAGTAAGCTTGAATTAGAAAATAGCTTGAGGGAAAAATTTGCCAAGTTAGATAGATCTGATTTAAAGAATATGGAACCGCTTAAAACTTATAATAACTATTACCAAAGATTTAAGAAAACCTACCAGGTATTATTGCAATTAGAGTCAATTGTTTTTAAGAATCAATCAATTCCCAGGGTTGCCTCCTTGGTGGAGGTAATGTTTATGGCTGAGCTAAAGAATCTTTTATTAACTGCCGGGCATGATTTAGAAGCAATAGACCTACCCATTAAACTGGATATTTCTAGCGGTGGAGAAAAATACACCTTAATGAATGGACAGGAAAAAGAATTGCTTCCTAAGGATATGATGATCTCTGACTCCCAAGGAGTAATCTCCAGTATAATATATGGACCAGACCAACGCACACGGATAAAACCTAACACTCAGAAGGTCTTATTTGTGGTCTATGCGCCGCCGGGAATCGAAAAGTCTAAAACTCTTCAACATCTTCAAGATATTCAAAACTATGTACGTATTATTGCACCGGAGAGTGAAGTCGAATTACTGAAAGTGTATGAAGGTACTTAACCGGTATAACATCGGTTATAGCTGGTAAGCTGGATAAATTCATTTAAGATATGAGTCTTTTCTTTTTTGGATGACCTTGGATATCCATATTGTAATTCTTTAGTTATGGCCTTTTCTGCCTCATAGTCCAATATTCATTTTACTTTCTCATATATTTAATAGAGATAATTTCTTTTTTTTAAATACAGAAGAGATTAAATTATAATTAAAATAATTTCATATAGATTTTTATATGAGGCATCGATACTTTTTTGTTTATATTTTTGATGAGGCAATTTAGTCTCTTGACTAAATTTTAAAAGTAGTATATTATACTAAAAGATAATAATATAATACTTAAAATAAGTAATAAAAAAAGAAATCTTCGAAGAATATATTAGGCCACATAATTCCGCAAGTATCTATAGTAAGCATCAAACAACAGAAAGGGGGGATATATATTTCTAAAAACGTAAATTTGCCTAACACGATTATTGCGAAGTAGAAAATTTAGTTTTTGCTTTTGGTGCAAGTATTACATTTTAATTTTATTTTTAAAGGAGATTTTTATTATGAAAAAATATATTTTAGTATTGTTTATGGTTGGAATTTTATTGGTAAGTGGAGTATTTACAGCCCTGGCGGCAGAAGCACCGGTGACTATTACCTGGTGGCATATCCAGACTCCAGACTGCAGAAGCTGAAAAGGCACTGTGGCAGGGGCTTGCTGATGAATATATGGCTGCTCATCCAAACGTTACCATCGAGGTTTTAAGCCTCGAGAACGAGAATTTCAAGGCAAAGCTGACCACGGTTATGCTATCTGGTGAACCCCCCAGCATTTTCCAGAGCTGGGGCGGTGGCGTGATGAACGAATACGCCAAAGCCGGTCTGCTCTTAGATATTACTGCATATCTGGACAAGGATGGCTGGCGTGATACGTTTTCACCAGGCGCACTAGGTGTATACAGTTTCGAAGGGAAAAACTACGGTGTTCCGCGGGATATGGGTATGGTTGGCTTCTGGTACAATAAGGATCTATTTGCTCAGGCCGGTATTGATAATCCTCCTACGACCTGGACTGAATTACTTAAAGATGTGCAAATACTTAAAGATGCTGGCATCACCCCCATTGCTGTCGGCGAGGGAGATAAGTGGCCCGGTGCCTTCTGGTGGGAATATCTGGCTGTTCGTATTGGTGGCCAAGCTGCCTTTGATGCGGCTTATTCTCGAAAGGGCTCCTTCACAGATGCCCCATTCATTAAAGCAGGCGAGAAGCTTCAGGAACTCGTTGCACTCAAGCCTTTTCAGAGTGGCTTCCTTGGGGCTACCTGGGGAGATGAAGCTACTCTAATGGGTAACGGCGAGGCTGCAATGGATTTGATGGGGCAGTGGGCTCCCGGTGCATTTGCGGACAATAGTGTTGATAAATTGGGACTTGGTAAAAAGGCGGGCTGGTTCCCCTTCCCGGCTGTTGAGGGAGGCGCTGGTGATCCTGCCGACGCACTAGGTGGTGGTAATGGCTTTGTAATTGGTATTAATGCACCACTGGAAGCTGTGGACTTTCTCAAGTACATAAGCAGTGTGGATTCTCAAATTGCTCAAGCCAAACTTGGATTGTCTGTTCCTGTTGTTAAAGGCGCTGAAGAAGGTTTGATTGATCCATTACTTAAAATTGTCCAGCAAGGCGCTGCAGCTGCGAAATACTTCCAGCTTTATTATGATCAAGCAATGCCTCCAGCAGTTGGTTCAGTTGTGAACGACAATGTTCAGGGACTTTTTGCCGGTACGTTAACACCTAAACAGGCTGCTCAGGCAATTGACGACTCTGCAGCTAAAGAAATAAAATGAGTTATATTTGATTAAAGAATATACGGGGATCAGGTTCCGTAATGCTTGACCCCCGTACTTTTTGTAGATCAGGCAGGGGATTATTTATGAAGAAAAATTCAGTTGATAAGGATGTCCAGATATTACCGCAAAAGACCAGATCTGCTCGGCTACTTCAAGACAGGATGACTATCATATTATTCTTATTGCCGGCTCTTGTATTTTTCTCTATATTTCTGGTTTATCCAGTCTTTAAATCCGTTTACTATAGTTTATTCAGCTGGAAGGGTTTTGGTCCCGCAGTTGACTTTATTGGACTGGATAACTTCAAACGCATCCTGACCGATCGGATCTTTCTAAAAGCAGTAAAGAATGGATTGTTAGTCGTCGTATTATCTCTAACCATTCAATTACCATTATCCTTGGCGCTGGCTCTTATGGTGGGAAGCAACCTGCGTGGACGCGCCTTTTTTCGTACGATCTTTTTCATGCCTTACGTTCTTTCCGAAGTCATTACAGGCATTATGTGGTTGATTCTCTTTAACCCCGATTCAAAACGAGGCTTTATAAATGCAATGCTTACTCTAATCCCAGGTCTAAAAGCTCAACCCTGGTTGGGAGATACCAGGACAGTTCTACTGGCTATCTTTGTCGTACTAACCTGGAAATATTTTGGATTCCACATGCTTTTGTATATGGCAGGTCTGCAAAACATACCGCTGGAAATTGAGGAAGCTGCTCTTATTGATGGAGTGAGTAAACGCCAGATGATAACTTATATCAAAATACCGTTAATCGGTAGCACTATCCGTACATCCGTCTACCTATCTGTTTTAGGATCGCTACAGGTGTTTGCCCTGGTATGGATTATGACCAAGGGTGGTCCGGTCAATGCCAGTGAGGTTATGTCCACGTATATGTATCGTTTTAGCTTTGTGCGTTTCGAGTTAGGATATGGCTCAGCAGTGGCCATTGTGATGTTACTTATTTCACTGGTCTTTTCGCTGGTTTACCTGCGTCTTGTGCGCCAAACAGATTACCTAAACTAGAAAGGATTGGTTTATGTCAATTAATTATCCACAACAAAGTGGAACTTTTAAAAAACATTTGCCAAGGATTATTCAGTATTTTGTTCTTTCTTTATTTGTATTGATCATTATCATACCTATTGTAATGTTAATATTCGGTGCACTAAAAACGCGCGGTGAATTTATGACTCGTCCTTACGCTCTTCCTATTCCCCTGAACTGGGAAAACTACACAAAAGTTTTAAGAATGCCGATTTTTTGGTCCATGCTGCGTAATAGTCTCTTGATAATGTTGGCGACGACGATTAGTGTAGTAATCGTTTGTAGCCTGACTGCTTTTGTGTTTTCCCGCATGGAATTCCGTGGCCAGAATTTTATCTTCAATTTTCTTACCCTGGGCCTTATGTTCCCAGTTACTATTGCAATTTTGCCAGTGTATCTCATAGTGCGCCAAATAGGATTGACCAATAATCTCTGGGGAGTAATCCTGATTCAAACTGCGTTTCAGCTTTCCATTGGTATAGTAATTCTACGTGGCTTTTTTATGGCAATACCTTCTGAATTACAAGATGCCGCTTACATAGACGGTTGTAATGCCTTCGGTTTTTTCTGGCGTATTCTGCTCCCTCTGTCACGTCCAGCGCTGGCAGCAGTTGCATCTTTGACTATGGTTGCCAGTTGGAATGATTTACTCATACCCCTGGTGTTGGTAGATAAGGAAAAGCTCTGGACTTTACCTCTAGGCACGATGCAGTTCCAGGGTCAATACGGAATGGATTTGGCGCTAATAGCGGCTTTTGTAACTCTGTCCGCAGTACCGGCGGTTATTTTTTATCTCTTTGCAGAGCGACAGATCATTTCTGGCCTTACTGCGGGTGCACTCAAATCTTAGTTATCTTGCGTAAAACACCGAGATTTTTAGAAAACCGTGGATTTTGTTTGGGAAAATCATATAAAACATTTTATATAGGAAAGGTGTTTTTAAAAATGATAAAAAAACATGATATACAAAAGAAAGTTTATCTAGATGCTGGTCAACCGGTCAAAAAAAGAGTGGAAAATCTTTTATCTCTTATGACCCTGGATGAAAAAATTGCTCAACTTGGCAGTGCGTGGGTATATGAAATATTAGAGGGTAAAAAGTTTTCTGGTAAAAAAGCAAGTATCTTAATGAAAAATGGTATTGGACAAATAACCCGTCTTGGTGGGGCAAGCAATTTTGATCCACCGGTTTCTGCCAGAATGGCAAATCAAATACAAAAGTATCTGGTTAAAAATACCCGTCTCGGTATTCCAGCTATCATCCATGAAGAATCCTGCAGTGGGTATATGGCAAAAGGGGCCACCTGCTTCCCCCAGATTATAGGGGGGGCGAGTACTTGGGAGCCAGAGTTGGTAGAAGAAATGGGCAATGTCATAAGGGAACAAATGAGATCAGTGGGCGCCCATCAAGCTCTTGCTCCTGTATTGGATGTTTCCAGGGATGCAAGATGGGGAAGGGTGGAAGAAACTTTTGGAGAAGACCCCTACCTAGTTTCTAAGATGGGGGTATCCTATATAAAGGGAATTCAGGATAGTGATTGGAAGCAGGGTGTGATGGCAACCGGGAAACACTTTGTTGGGTATGGTGCTTCGGAAGGGGGAATGAACTGGGCGCCGGGACATATTTCCCAAAGAGAGATGCGCGAGGTATTCTTGATGCCTTTCGAAGCGGCTGTGAAAGAAGCCGGGATTGCCTCCATCATGGCAGGATACCATGAACTGGATGGTATCCCCTGTCATGGTTCAAAAGAGCTTTTAACGAATATCCTGAGAGATCAATGGGGTTTCGATGGGCTGCTGGTATCTGATTATTTTGGCATCAGTATGCTCTATGACTATCATCATGCTGCAAAAGATAAGGATCATGCGGCCAAGATAGCACTTGAGGCCGGCGTCGATGTGGAACTCCCGAGCACCGACTGCTATGGAAAACCATTGAAGGATACAGTGGAAAAGGGTTTGGTGAAGGAGTCACTGATTGACACCGTTGTTAGGAGAGTACTCAAAATAAAATTTTTGCTGGGGCTTTTTGAAAACCCCTATGTGGATGAAGAAAAAACCGCCATGGTATTTGATACACTAGAGCAGAGGGCACTTGCACGCAAAATAGCACAAAAGTCGATTGTGCTTCTAAAAAATCAAGGGGATTTACTTCCCATCAGGAAAGATATTGCATCGATTGCTGTAATCGGACCAAATGCGGATACCGTGAGAAATATCATCGGGGATTATGCATACCCATGCCATGTGGAAGCACTAATTGAGATGAGAAAGAATACAGAGTTATTCAATACCCCCGTTCCTGAAAAAGTGGAATTGGCTGATAGCTTTGTGCCAATCTTCAGTATATTGGAGGGAATAAAGGATAAAGTCTGCAGAGATACTATGGTTCACTATGCAAAGGGTTGTGATGTACGGGGTGATTCTAGGGATGGTTTTGCTGAAGCCATTGAAGCTGCAAAAAAATCGGAAGTGGCGATTGTGGTTGTGGGTGACAAATCCGGACTTATTGAAGACTGTACAAGTGGAGAATCCAGGGACCGAGCCGATCTTAATTTGCCGGGGATACAGGAGGAGCTTATAAGGGCTGTTTATGAAACCGGCACCCCTATAATTGTTGTGCTTATTAACGGCAGGCCCTTATCCATCAGTTTGATTGCCGAAAATATACCGTCGGTGCTGGAAGCATGGCTGCCTGGTGAAGAAGGAGCTTGTGCAGTAGCGGACATCCTTTTCGGAGATTATAATCCGGGAGGTAAACTGCCTATATCATTTCCAAGATCTGTGGGCCAGGTCCCGGTCTATTATAATCACAAACCATCCGGCGGCCGTTCCCATTGGAGAGGTAATTATGTCGAGATGAGCAATAAACCGCTTTTTCCATTTGGTTATGGTCTCAGCTATACAGATTTTGAATATAACAATATAGTTATTATACCTAAGAGTATATCCTGGGACGGTCAGGTTGAAATAAACATTGATGTAAAAAATACTGGGTCCTGCGCAGGAGATGAGGTTGTTCAGTTATATATCAATGATACGCAGTCTGAGGTGACAAGACCTGTAAAAGAATTGAAGGGTTTTAAGAGGATTACTTTGAAATCGGGTGAGAAGAAGACGGTTACGTTTATTCTATCAATAGCGCAGTTGAGCTTCTACAACAAAGACATGAAGTGTGTTGTAGAACCTGGAGTTGTAAAAGTTATGGTAGGGAGTTCTTCAGAGGATATTCGGTTAACGGGAGAATATGAAATAACCGGCGAAGCAACAGAAATTGAAAGTGGAAAGAAATATTTCACATTGATAAGGGTTAAATGATGGGCACCCAATTGAAGTATCATAATAATATCAGTAAAGGTACTGTCAAAAATAATATGAAAGAATATGAAAAATACTTGGCAAGTCTTTTTCTCCAAAACCCCACACTAAAATTTTATACTATCAACCAATTAAGTCCCTTGACTAAATTTTAAAAATAGCGTATTATAGCAAAAGATAATAATATAATACTTAAAATAAGTAATGAAAAAAGTAATCTCCAAAAATTCAATGAATTATTATACTAAAGTTACCTGCAAGTTACTATCAAACTACGAAAGGGGGGATTTATCTTTCTAAAAATGTAAATTTGACTAGACTGATTATTGCGGTGCAGAAAATTTAGTTTTTGCTTTGGATATAAGTATTACAAATTTTAATTTTATTTTTAAAGGAGATTTTTATTATGAAAAAATATAGTATCACTTTATTAACGATTGTATTGTTCATTGTATTAGGCCTCTCGGTTTTTGCTGCAGATACACCTATAAAGATTGGTTTATCATTTTCTGATTTTACTCTTGAAAGGTGGGTAAGAGAAGCAGCTGACATGACTGAGTTAGCGCGTAAAGCTGGTGCTGAGGTTATCGTCCAAGAGGCTAATCATGATCCAAAGATACAGAATGACCAGATTGAGAACATGGTTCTTCAAGGGGCAAATGTTATTATTATTGTTGCAGAGGACGGTGCAGCTGCAGCGACAGCAGTAGACGCAGCAGCAAAAGCAGGAGTTAAATGCATAGCCTATGATAGATTAATCAAATCACCTAATGTGTCAGTTTATATTTCGTTTGATAATGTTGAGGTAGGACGAGCTGAGGCAAGAGGAGTATTAGCGGTGAAGGATAGTGGAAGATTTGCACTTCTTGGTGGAAGCCCAACAGACAATAATGCTGTACTCGTTAGACAAGGACAGATGGAAGTTCTTAAGTCTTACATTGATAGTGGTAAGATCGAGATAGTTGCTGATCAGTGGGTACCTAATTGGGATACGACTGAAGCACTTAAGATTATGGAGAATATGCTTACTGCCACAAATAATCAGATTGATGCGGTAGTTGCTTCAAATGATTCAACAGCACTTGGTGCAATCGAAGCTCTGAGAGCTCAAGGTCTTGCTGGAAAGGTCCCAATTTCTGCGCAAGATGCCACAGCAGCTGGTTGTAATGCTGTAGCTAAGGGAGAGCTTACTGTGAGTGTATACAAAGATATAAGACTTCTTGTTCCATTGTCAATTGACATAGCTATGAAGTTAGCTAAAGGTGAAACGCCGGAAGGACTAAAAAATTTCACATTTGTCGAACTTACTGGAGATAAGAACTTACCAGGATCTGTACCTTGTAATTTTCTAAAAGTTGTAGGGGTAACCAAGGACAACCTCTATGATGTAGTTGTTAAGAGTGGTTATCAGCAATACGATGACGTATATAAAGGTGTACCCGAAAAAGATAGACCACCAAAAATCTAATTACTAAGAAAGTGCACCACAGATTATTATTAATATCTGTGGTGCACTCGATTTTTATAAGTGGAAACTATAAAAAATCAACCCTTTATGGGTGGGGTAATAATATTTTGAAAGATGAATACATTTTAAGAATAGAGAATGTAACAAAAGACTTTCCAGGCATTAGAGCACTGTCAAATGTTTCCTTTAAAATAAAAAAAGGAGATATTCATGGTTTGTGCGGGGAAAATGGTGCTGGGAAATCTACTTTAGTGAAGATTCTGGCAGGAGTTTATCCTCACAATACTTACGAAGGGAAAATTTACTTTAATGATGAAGAGCTAAAATTTAGCTCTTCTTCTATTGAAGAGGCAATCAAAGAAGGAATTGCTACCGTTTATCAGGAACCTGTTCTTGTTCCTCAAATGACAGTAGGGGAAAATATTTTTCTGGGAAGAGAACCGGAAGATAAAGGTATTATTAATTGGAGTAAACTATTTTCAGATACTAAAGAAATTCTTAAGAAATATGAATTAAACGTTCCCTTTTTTGCTAAGGTATCAACTCTAAGTGTTGGTCAACAACAGATGGTTGAGATTGCTAAAACCCTCGTACAGGAGATTAAGCTTCTAATTTTGGATGAGCCTACTTCTGCTCTTACTGAGGCTGAAGTTAATTACTTAATGGAAATAGTCAAGAACTTGAAAGATAATGGAGTGACCTGTATATACATTTCTCATAGGCTGGAGGAATTTTTTAGAATCACAGATAATATTACAGTTCTTAGAGATGGTCTAGTAGTTGATACAGTAAGGACAGCGGATACCACCGAAGAGAAGGTCATTGCTATGATGGTAGGACGCGAAATGAAGAAAAGATTTCCTGTTAGAAATTCTAAGCCTGGGGAAAAGATTTTAGAAGTTAAGAATTTATCGGTATCAGCTCAGAATAAAATGGTAATCAAAAACGTTTCATTTGATTTAAAAAAAGGCGAAATATTGGGGATAGCTGGTCTTATGGGTTCCGGAAGAACCGAGCTGGTTACCGCTATATTTGGAGAGTATGGGAAGCATGTTACCGGAGAAATATTTTTGGAAGAGGAACCAGTAAAAATTAGATCAGCAAGAGATGCTATGAAGTATGGAATGAGTCTTGTTCCAGAAGATAGAAAAAAGATGGGGCTGGTATTAATACAAGAAGTCTTTAAAAATATCTCATTGTCAAACCTTAGGAAATTTTCTAATGCATTGAGTATTGATAAGTATAAAGAATTAAGAGAATGTAAAAAATATGCTGACTATCTTACTATAAAGACACCATCTCTTTTTACCATTACAGAATCTTTAAGTGGAGGTAATCAACAGAAGGTAGTAATAGCAAAGTGGTTAATGTCAAATCCAAAAATTCTCATTCTCGATGACCCGACCAGAGGGATTGATGTAGGGACTAAATATGAGATATATAACCTCATAAACGGACTTGCAGAAAATGGTGTAGGTATAATTATGATTTCTTCTGAGTTAGAAGAAATACTGGGAATGAGTGACCGAATCACGGTTATGTGCGAAGGAGAAGTCACTGGAATCTTAAACCGAAAAGATGCAACACAAGAGAGGATAATGGCTTTGGCTACAACTACTAAAAGAAGCTATAGTTATAGTTAATGAAACCATTAAGTTTTATTTATAAAATTAAGAAAATTAAGATTGATATTAGAGCTTATACACTGATATTTGCTCTTCTTGTTATCTGGTTACTTTTTGGTTCTTTAACTGGTGGAGTTTTCCTTTCCTCAAGAAATTTTTCCAACCTTTTAAGGCAAATGACTATCATATCTTTCCTTGCCATAGGGATGACTCCAGTAATTATCACTGGTAATATTGATCTTTCTGTGGGATCGATGACTGGTTTTATAAGTGTAATAGCTGCTTATCTACAGGCGGTTATGCTCCCTACATTTCTCTCCGGACTATTTCCAACTCTATCTGTCGAACTATTAGGTATACTGAGTACAATTATAACTATCATTATCTGTCTTTTACTAGGCTTATTAATTGGAATGGGTCAAGGCTATATTGTTGCTTATGGAGGGGTACCGGCCTTTATTGTAACCTTGGGAGGAATGCTTGTTCTTCGGGGAGGAGTTCTTGGTGTTACTCGAGGGAAAACAATAGTTCCTATTGAAGATTCTCTCCGGTTAATAGCCCAAGGATATCTATATAAAAATCCAGGTATACTTATAGCAGTTATTGCTATAATAATTATTTTTTTAATTACTTTGCAAAATAGAACAAAAAAGAAACAATATGGTCTTAAAATTAAACCTCTTCCTTACGATTTAGTGGTAGCATCGGTGTATTCAGCCCTTGTTTTAGGTTTCGTTCTTATTATGAATAGTTATAAGGGGTTACAGATTCCAGTATTAATTATGACCATAATAGCAATTATGGTTACCTACTTAACTAATAACACTCGGTTTGGTCGGTACATATATGCTGTTGGAGGAAACAGAGAGGCAACTAAGCTTTCGGGTATAAATGTTCAATCTGTTGTTTTAAAAACTTATGCACTAATAGGTCTTCTATGTGGAGTTACTGGAGTTATTCTTACTGGTTATGTTGCCGCAGGTACCACTAGTGGTGGCACGAATTATGAACTTTCAGCTATAGGTGGTTGTGTTATGGGTGGCACAAGTTTAATGGGAGGCGTCGGAACAGTTTTTGGAGCTCTAATGGGTACCTTACTTATGACAAGTCTCGAAAATGGAATGAGCGTTATGAATATGAGTGTGTTCTGGCAGTATATAGTTAAAGGCTTAATCCTGATTTTGGCAGTTTATGTAGATGTAACATCAAGGAAAAACAAGTCTTTATAAGAGAGTGTATAATATTTAGAAATAAATTAGAAAAAGAAGGAGAAAATTTTATATAATGAAGAGAAGTAAAGCTAGGTTAGGAAACTCAATCGTAATCAAAAAATGGAATTTAAGTATTATTTTTAAAGCAATTCGCAAGCAAGGTCCTATTTCTCGGATAGAACTAACTGAAATTACCGGATGTAGTGCCGGTACAGTGTCTAACCATGTTAGAACTCTGATTAAAAAAGGCTTCGTGATTGAAAGCAAAAAAGGTATTTCTTCTGGCGGCAGAAAACCAATACAATTAATGATTAATCCCAACAAAGCTTATATTTTTAGTATTGAGATTGAGGTTAACCAGATAAAGATAGTGATGTTTGATTTAGAAATAAAAGTGATAACCAAGAGTATTATTCCCATAACCTATAAAGATGATTACAAGAAGACCCTTGAACAGGTATTTTTTGAGATGGATAAGATGAGGGAAGAAAAGAATTTGAAATTAGATAATCTCCTGGGAACAGGAGTAGCAGTACCTGGCTTGATTGATAAAGAGAAGGGTATATTAGAATTTGCACCTAATTTAGGATGGAAAAATGTTTATATTTCAAAGATTTTTAAAGATAAATTTAACCTTCCTGTAATCTTAGATAATGAGGCGAAAGCAGCAGCTATTGGGGAAAGGGAATTTATCTATCCAAAAATGGATAATATGGTATTTGTCTCGATTAATGAAGGAATAGGTTGCGGAGTTATTTTGAATGGTGAATTATATAGAGGAGCTAGTGGAAATGCAGGGGAATTCGGTCATATAATTATTGATACTAATGGTCCTCTATGTCACTGTGGTAATAGAGGGTGCTGGGAAACACTTGCTTCGGAAAGCTATATTGTTAATAGGTATTTAAAATTATCTAATAGTAATAAAGAATTGACTAAGAAAGAGATATATCAAATAGGTAAAAATGGCGATAAAAAGGTAATTGAGATATTTAATGAAACAGGAAGAAATATAGGAATAGGATTAGTTAATATTGTTAATGGGCTTAGTCCTGAATTATTGGTAATTGGCGGAGGGATTGTAGAGATAAAAGATTATGTTTATGAGGAAATTATTAAAAAACTTGAGGAAAGTGCTTTATCTATTTCGTATAAGAAGGTAGAAATTAAATTTAGTGAATTAGCTGGTTTAGCTGCAGTTTATGGGATGGCTGATTTAATTATTAATGAAAGAATTAAATTCATTTAATGTAGGCTTCAGAGATGAAGAAGGTCAAACAATAAAAGGTCTTTTTTGTGAATTAATTGATATAATTATCTTACTATTTGAGGAGTAGAAAATGAAAGAAAATAAATCATTACATAGTATCTGTCGATGGACTTTTAATGCGGGGAAGGGTGGTTTTGTTCCGGATGATATGAGACCAAAATGGAATTCTAAAAATTTAAATACTGTTGATATGATTAAGCTGGTAAGAAATAGAATTGCCCCGAGATTACCGGGTAATATAGAGTTAGGAATTGAAATGCATTATGATTATGAGTTTGATGAAAAGACTGCTCCTGAAATAGCCGATGCCTTAGTAGATTCCAAGATATATCTGGCTATGGTAACTCCAGGAGTTCACAGACATTATGCTTATGGGGGTGTAGCCTCCTTAGATCCTGAGGAGAGAAAATCAGCAGAAGAATTTGGGGAGAGGACGGTTAATCTTGCTTACGGGGCTCTTCGGAAAGCCTGGCATCCCGATCCCTTAAAATGGCCAACTGTGGTCATTTGGAATGGTTCGTTTGGTTATGACCTTGCTTCTGTAGGAATCTTTCAAATGTATCAGAATCTTAAGGAGAGTATTGCCAAACTATGCCAATATGAAGAAAAATTGGGAGAAAACCTCTATTTTGCCTTAGAACCAAAACCCAATGAAGGACACCCGGCTCTTTTAATTCCAACCGTAGCCAGTGCCCTGGTATTTTGGAATAAGTTAGAAGAAGAGTTTAAAATTACTCGTAATAAAAAGGGAGTGAATAAAGAGTTTGGTCATTCAGAAATGATCGGGCTCGACCACATATATGATACTATTGAAGAAATAGACAACCATGCTTTAGTTCATATGCACTTAAACAGTCAAGGTTATAATGACGGTATAATTCTTGGCGGACCGGGAAAATACGATATTGACCATGGGACGCGGGTTAATGGTATGAATATAGCCATAGCCGGTTTAATCCGGGATGCAGGTTTTAATCGCTGGAAAGGTCACGATATGCAGGTAAGGCCATATGATAATGAGGAGCAAGGAATCGATAGAGTGATTAGGAGTGTGCTAAGCTGGGAGTCCTGTGCACAAGCTGCTCAAGAACTCGATAAAGAGCAATTAATGAAATACCTTACTGCTCGAGAAACCGCTAAAGCAGAGGATATTATGAGAGAAGCTCTGACCAATGCTCAAAAATGTTTTGACCGAATATATAAAGAGTGATTATTAAAAATACAAAAATTAAAAAGCAGGTGTTTTATGGGTTATCTTTTAGGATTAGATATCGGTACCAGTGGAGTAAAAGCTCTATTAATATCAGTAGAGGGTAAAATTATTTCCAGTAAAACAGAAGCATATCCCTTAGCGACCCTCCACTCTGGCTGGGCAGAACAATCTCCTGATGATTGGTGGGAGGCCACTGTAAAAGTGATAAAGGAAACAGTATTTAATAATTCTATTGACTCTAACCAGATTAAAGGAATAAGCCTATCCGGGCAAATGCACAGTTCAGTCTTCCTTAATGAAAAGATGGAAGTTATTAGACCGGCCATTCTCTGGAGTGATACCCGTACCTCAGAACAATGTAAAGAGATTTATGCTAGAGCAGGAGGATTGGATCAGCTAATCCATTATGTATCTAATCCCGCTCTGGAGGGATTTACTGCTCCCAAGATATTATGGTTAAAAGAAAATGAACCAGAAAATTATAAAAAGGTTAAATCTATCCTTTTACCCAAAGATTATATCCGCTATAAATTAACTGGTGAGCTGTTTACCGAAGTCTCTGATGCTGCCGGTACTCTATTGTTTGAGGTAATAAAAAAGAGATGGTCTACCAGCTTATTGGAAAAACTGGAAATTAACCAAGATTTACTCCCTCCGGTGCTTAATTCATTCGATTTAGCTGGTAGGATAACTAAAAATATAGCTGAGCAAACCGGATTAATATTTAAAACTCCGGTAGTTGCTGGAGGAGCTGATAATGCCTGTGGAGCAGTGGGAAGTGGAATCATCGAAGAAGGAAGGGTGATGGTCAGTATCGGTTCCTCAGGGGTAGTCTTGGCCCAGACTAATAAGCCTCAAGCTGACCAAGAAGGGAGGATACATCTATTTAATCATGCCTGCCCAGATAGCTGGTATATGATGGGGGTAACCTTATCAGCAGGTATGTCCTATGAATGGTTACAGAAAAAATTATTTAATAATAGATTAAGTTATGCTAAATTAGATCAATTGGCTGAAGAGATAGAGCCTGGTAGTGAAGGATTGATCTTCTTGCCTTATCTTTATGGAGAAAGGACTCCCCATAATGATGCTAATGCTCGTGGTGTATATTTTGGTATATCCGGTAAACACGATCAAAGGCATTTTACAAGATCTGTCTTAGAAGGGGTAACCTTTGCTTTAAAAGATTCTCTGGAATTAATTAAAGATAAAGGGGTTAAGATTAAAGAGATAAGAGCTATCGGAGGGGGAGCAAAGAGCAGGATATGGCAGCAGATATTGGCTGATATCTTAGGTAAGGAGATAAATCTATTAAATGTAGAGGAAGGACCCGCCTTTGGAGCTGCCTTAATTGCTGGTGTGGGTGTTGGCGTATATAGTAGTTTTGCAGAAGCAGTGAATAGAATTATTAAAGTTAAAAAGACTATCGTTCCCAGGATTCAAAATAACGAAAGATATAGTCAATATTATCAGCTATATAAAAAGTTATATTATAGTTTAAAAGAAAATTTTAA
>Ga0209609_10001178_pt1 | contig 15274 bp, 19 predicted proteins | sample LakKivw325mmetaG_FD_184136 | JGI IMG/M metagenome (GOLD analysis project Ga0209609, IMG submission 184136) | Anoxic lake water microbial communities from Lake Kivu, Rwanda to study Microbial Dark Matter (Phase II) - Lake Kivu water 325m metaG... | ecosystem: Environmental > Aquatic > Freshwater... | reverse complement strand
ACAATGAGTACGATGAGCGGTTGGAGACGGCCTGGGGGTTCTCCTGCCTGGTGCAGCGGGGTGACCTCACCCTGCTCTTCGACACCGGCGGAGATGGACCGACGCTGCTTTCGAACATGGCGACACTGGAGCTGGACCCGGCCGACATAGACATCGTCCTCCTATCCCACATCCACGGTGACCACGTCGGCGGGTTGGGGGGCATCCTGGCCGTCAATAAGGAAACCACTGTCTACCTCCCCCGTTCCTTCCCCACCGATCTCAAGGAGCAAATCGGGGCCAGTGCGCGTGTGGTGGAGGTGCACGAGCCGATGGAGATATCCGAAGGCATCCATACCACTGGTGAGATGGGAAGGGAAATCCTCGAACAGTCACTGGTGGTGGAGACAGCCCAGGGCCTGGTGGTCATCACCGGCTGCGCCCATCCCGGGGTAGTGAACATCGTCGCCAAAGCGAAGGAGATCACCGGCGGGGAGGTCTACCTCGTGATGGGTGGCTTCCACCTTGGTGGGGCGAGCCAGGCTACCATCGAGGACATCATTGAGGAGTTCCAGAGGTTGGGAGTGCAGAGGGTGGCTCCCTGTCACTGTTCCGGCGACCTGGCCCGCAGCGCATTTGAGAGAGCCTATGGGGAGAACTTCATCCTCGTAGGTGTCGGCAAGAGATTGAAGATAGACTGAGGAGGTCGAAGGGAGATCGAGAGATGAAGAAGATCTCAGTGTGCGGAAAGGGCGGCAGTGGGAAGAGCTCCATCGCCGCTCTGCTGGCCAATGAGGTGCGAGAGCGGGGCTATCGAGCATTGGTCGTTGACTCGGATGAGTCCAATCCAGGGCTCTATCGGATGCTGGGCCTCAACGGGCGGCCCACACCTCTCCTGGAGCTTGTCGGGGGGAAGAAAAACATCTTTCCCACCTTCTCCGAAGGGACAGAACCCTCCCGGAATGTCCTGACCCAGGAGGAGATTTCCATTGCGGATATCCCCCACCCATACATAGTAGAAAAGGACGGGATCAGATTGGTCTGTATTGGCAAGATCCTTCAATCCCTTGAGGGCTGTGCCTGTCCCATGGGGGCGCTGAGCCGCGAGTTTCTGAAGAGGCTCTCTCTGCAGGAGGGTGAGATGGCCATCGTGGATATGGAAGCGGGGATAGAGCACTTCGGCAGAGGCGTTGAGACAAGTGTAGACAGTGTGCTCGTCGTGGTTGAGCCCTCTTTTGACTCCCTGGAATTGGCCGAGAAGATCCACGCTTTAGCCGCTCAGCTCGGGATGGATAACACCTGGGCCATCCTCAACAAGGTGACATCAGAGGAGATGGACCGGAAACTGAGGGAAGAGTTGGAGAGGAGGAATGTAGCTGTGATTGGGACCATCGGCTACGATCTGGAGATCTTCCAGTCCGGCCTGGAGGGGCGTCCACTGCAGGGCGGCGAGGCGGAAAAGAGCGCGGGGAGGATACTGGACCAGTTGCTTAAAAGGGGATCACTGTGTGTTTAGCCACCGTGTATGTTGACCATAACGGTCACAGGGAGGAGATCATGCGCGATGTGGCGTGGATCGAACTCGGAGAGGACAAACTTGTGCTGATCGGCTTTCTGGGGGAGGAGAGGCTTCTTCACAGCAGGATCAAGAGGATTGATCTACTGGACAGCTCCATTATGCTTGAGGAGACAGGGGAGGATAGGGGTGAGGCAGGGTAGGGTATTTCTCTCCCTACCCCGTTCCCGTGGAAGCCCAATGTCCTCTCCGGTCGCCTGAAGGGGGGAAGAACATGGCCGATCACAAGTCATTTCAGGACCATTGCATTGTCTCCTGCGGTATGCTGCATCCGGAGCTGTATCATCTGATGGAGATCGGGTTTCTGGATCCCCAGAGGATCCTGTATACCCCTCCGGGGCTGCACGCCAAACCCAATGAGCTGGAGAGGCAACTTGTAAGGAGGTTGAAGCAAGCCAAAGAACACTGTCCCACCCCAAAAATCATCGTAGCATACGGCAGAAAGTGCTATGTCAATACTGATAACCCCTTTCGGCAGATAGATACGATCATTGAGGAGCAAGGAGAGGGGATATCGAGAGTGCAGGCTGACTACGGGTATGATATGCTCGCCGGTATTGAGGAGAGGGAGAGGATCAGCGGAGGCGAGGCGGATAAGGTGCTTTGGTTTACACCGGGATGGCTCAGGAACTGGAAAACCGTGTATCAAAGGTATCTGGGCTGGGACAAGGCGGATGCGAACGCGAATTTCCCAGGGTATTACAAGAAGATCGTGGTGCTGGATGGCCTGGGCATCTCTGATGGATACATCAATGAACATCCCGAGAGGATCCTGGAGCTTTTCGATTGGACGGCGGTTGAGGTGGAGTTTCAACAGATCTCCCTGGAGCGATTGAAAGGGCTTCTTTTGGATTGTCTTAAGCGTGTCTGAATTCACGTTCACCACATATCATATGAGGAGCTCGATGGCATACAAGATTCAAGCAGGAGTTCACAGTGTCCTAAGATTCATCCGCAGGCAGAAGCATAATTATCAGGTGGGGGTGGCGCGCTCCTCGGCCAACAGTTTTTTGATGGGACTCACCAATCAATACAGTGCTATATACACGGTTGGTTTAGGAGCCGATTCTGTGCAACTGGGATCTCTCAGCAGCGTGGGCAGTGCGATCAGCACCCTTATCTCCACCCCTGTAGGATGGTCGGTGGATCGCCGGGGCGTCAAGCTGTTTGCCCTAGTGGCGATAGTCTTGTCGGCAGGGGGAGTCCTGCTCTACGCTCTGGCACATGACTGGCGGGTCCTCATCGCTGCGGCCATTCTCACTTCCATATCTGGGACACTGAATGGCACGGGGTGCAGCGTGATCTGTGCCGATTCCGTACAGAACAGAGATCGAGTGACTGCACAGAACCTCTGTGGCACCTTGTCTTCGATAGCTTCCATGATCTCACCACTGATCGCCGCCTACCTGGTCACGGCTTTTGGGGGAATGAATCTGGAGGGCATTCGGCCCCTATATTACCTGCGGTTTGTGGGATATGGGCTCGTTTTCCTCTTGGTGGCCGCCCAACTGCAGGAACCCCAAGGAAAACGACTTGGAAAAGCGAGGGGCAGGTTGGGCTTCATAGCGGATTTTCGCCAACTCTTTCAAGGAAGGCCGGCCCTTCGGAGATGGATCGTCATTTCCGCCCTCACCTCGCTGCCCATGGTCATGTTTTGACCTTTCACACAGCTCTACGCCCACGAGATCAAAGGGGCGGATCAGTACCTTTTGGGCGTAATGGCTACCGCTACAGTTGTAGCGCGACTGGTTTTTGGCATTCCTTTAGGCCAATTGGCCGACAGAATTGGGCGAAAGCGGGTCATCTATTTGCTCACACCGCTGTGGTATACCTCTAATCTGTTGCTCGCGTTCTCGACGGGTCCGATCACGCTGATATTGTACGCGGCCTTACAGACTTTCTACTCCATCTCGTCGGGCGTTACAGGTGCCATGACGCTGGAGCTTGTTCCAGTCGAGCAGCAAGGGAGGTGGAGTGGGCTGCTGGGCCTCTTCAGTCCTGTAGGCCCCCTCTCCGACCTGGTTGCGGGCGGACTGACCCTGCAGGATGCGCACACCATCTGCGAGGAGAATATCCAAGCCCGTCTGGAGGCGGGCGAGAGGATGCGAGGCTACAAGGTGGGGTTCACCAATATTCCCGTACGCAAGGAGATGGGCCTGCCTGATTCCACCTATGGATACATCCTGGACACGATGGTCCTGGACAGCGGCGGCCAGTTCCATATGAGCGAGCTCATCGCACCCAAGATCGAGTGTGAGATATGCTTTTTGCTCAAGGCACCTCTGTCCGGCAAGGGACTGGCTATTGAGAATGTATTGGCGGCAACTGAGGCAGTCCGAGGCGCTTTTGAGATCTGCGATGCCCGGATCAAGGACTGGCAATGTCCCTATCCCGACTTCTTCGCCGACAATGGATTTTCGGCACGTATCGTTTTGGGAGGCCGTGGCTGGATATCCCCCGACAAGGTAGACTTGCTTAACGAGGAAGTGATTCTGACCCGAGAGGGTGTTGAGCTGGCCAGGGGGAGAGGGGAGGCCGCTATGGGGCACCCGGCAAACGCCGTGTCCTGGCTGGCAGGCAAATTGGCTGATCGAGGCCAATCCTTAAAAGCAGGGGAGTTGGTCATGACCGGTACTCTGACCCCTATCCTGTCCATTGAGGCGCCTGCGGTCTATAAAGCGACCTTCTCTACCCTGGGCGTCGTGGAGAAGAAGTTTGTCTAGGTCTCCTATCCTTGAAGTTGTGAACGCCCTTTTCCATGATGCATTGGCTTTCCCCGAAGCGTCCAGCCATGACGCAGACAAGAAGGTCAAAGCCTGTCCGTCGGACAGAGAGGGGCGAAAACAGGCTCGTCTGTGCTAAGCGCAGGTTCCGAAGAGTAGTACTCCCCGAATCTTGGACACACCAAAAGGTGAAGTATCATGCTCCCAGCGGAGGAGTTTGATGGTGGCAGACGAAACGTCACCGAGTGGTGAGGAGACCAGTTCATGACCTCGATCAAGGATCGGCCTTTCTTCTGCTCCTGGAGCGGGGGAAAGGATTCCTGTCTTGCCCTATATCGCTCCATCGAAGAAGGTGGTAGGCCGCGTTGCCTCCTGACCATGCTACGAGAGGATGGCGAAAGGTCAAGGTCCCATGGGCTTCTGATCACCTTGATTCAGAGGCAGGCTGCGGCTCTCGATATTCCACTCATTGCCCGTGCCACATCCTGGGATGATTACGAGGAAACCTTCATATCCGCCCTCTATGGGTTCAAGAGGGATGGAATTGAGATCGGGGTTTTCGGCGACATCGATATAGACTCCCATCGGGAGTGGGCGGAGCGAGTGTGTTTCCTTGCGGATATCGAACCGTATCACCCGCTCTGGAAGGAAGGACGCCGTGATCTGCTTGGGGAGTTATTCGAAGTGGGCTTCAAAGCTACAATCGTCGCCGTCAAGGAAGGGGTAGTGGATAGGCTTTTCCTAGGCCGGACACTTGATGTCGAGGTAGTTGCGGAGTTCGAGGGCTTGGGGATCGATGTATCGGGGGAGGAGGGAGAATATCACACCGTGGTTACTGAAGGTCCGATCTTCTCCTCACCGATTCAGATCGAGACCAGGGGGCAGGTTCTTCGCGATGGCTATTGGTTTCTGGATGTCTCCGTTTGCCCCTCGGACTGCTGACCCCGGTTGATTTGAAGGAATCGTTGCACTGAGGATCGGGATAAGGAATGGCGAGTATGTTCCTCCTTGACAGGTACCAGCGCCTCATAACCTATCTGCGCGTCTCCGTCACCGACCGCTGTAACCTGCGCTGTGTGTACTGCATGCCTGCCGAGGGTATCCGCCTGCGCTCACGCGAGGGGATCCTGCGCTACGAGGAGATCGCGCGCGTGGTGCGCATTGCAGTTGGGATGGGCATCCGCTTCGTGCGCCTCACGGGAGGAGAGCCACTGGCTCGCAAGGGACTGGCCGATTTGGTGAGGATGCTTCGCGCGATCCCTGGCCTGGAGGAGCTGACCATGACCACCAATGGCACCCTGTTGGCCGCTCAGGCCCAGACGCTGGCGGAGGCAGGGCTGGACCGGGTCAACATCAGCCTGGACACCCTGCGCCCCGAGCGCTTCCGCCGCATCACCCGGCGAGGGAAGCTGGAGGATGTGCTGGCGGGGATCGAGGCCGCGGAGGAGGCGGGGTTGGTGCCCCTTAAACTCAACACGGTGGTCATGCGGGATCTGAACGATGATGAGGTGGTGGAGTTGGCCCGGCTGACGCTGGAGCATCCCTGGCATGTGAGATTCATCGAGCTCATGCCCCTGGGCTCCGTCCCCTGGGAGGAGGATCGCTTCGTCCCTGCGTCTGAGGTGCGCCGGCGGATCGAGGCCGTCCTTGGCCCCCTGTCCTTGGCTCAGGGGCCAGCGGGCAATGGCCCCGCGCGCACTTTCGAGCTGCAGGGCAGCTTGGGCACGGTGGGCCTCATCACCCCCTGGAGCCGTCACTTCTGCCCCTCCTGCAACCGGCTGCGGCTTACGGCCGATGGGTGTCTGAGGCCGTGCCTGCTGTCTGACATTGAGGTGGACCTGCGCGGCCCGCTACGCAGGGGAGCGGGGGAGGAGGAACTGCGAGGGCTGATCGAAAGAGTGGTAGAACTCAAGCCCATGGGCCACCATCTGCAGGAGATGGGCGGGCCGTGGGAGCGGGCCATGGTGGAGATTGGAGGCTAGCATCGTGGTGTCTTGGCGTCGTAGCGTCCAAGGGCAAGGAGATGAAGTTGACGCATCTGGAGGAGTCGACCATCATTAGCTGAAAGGGAGCCTTATGAAAAGTGACAGGGAGGAGCTAAGGGCCGAAATAGAGGCCCTTAAAAAGGAGCGAGACGCTATTATCCTGGCCCACAACTATCAGCGGCCGGAGGTTCAGGATATAGCCGATTACACCGGCGATTCCCTTGAATTAAGCCGCACAGCCGCCCAAACGAATGCAAAGGTCATCCTCTTCTGCGGCGTGCAGTTCATGGCCGAAACCGCCGCCATTCTCTCTCCTGACAAAACCGTTCTGCTGCCGGTCAAAGAGGCCGGTTGCCCGCTGGCGGATATGGCCACCCCCGAACAGTTGAGGAGGGCGAGGGAAGAACATCCCGACGCTGTGATTGTCTCCTATGTTAATACGACCGCAGCAGTTAAGGCTGAAAGCGACCTCTGCTGCACTTCCGCCAACGCCGTCCAGGTTGTCAACTCCCTTAAAGCGGGAGAGATCATCTTTGTCCCTGATAGGAACTTGGGACGTTACGTCGCTCGAAACTCGGATAAAGAGATCATCTTGTGGCAGGGGTGGTGTCCCACACACATCACCCTGTACGCTGCCGATGTCCTGAAACCCCGTAGAGAATACCCCCATGCCTGTTTCATGGCCCATCCTGAGTGCTTTCCTGAGGTATTGGAGTTGGCGGATGAAATCGCCTCAACTTCAGGCATGTTAGCCTACGCAAGCCACTCTGAAGCTGATCAATTCATCGTCGGCACCGAGATGGGATTGATCCATGGCCTCCAGAAGCAGAATCCTGGACGTGAGTTCTACTCACCCACAGAGTATCTCATCTGCCCCACCATGAAGATGACCACTTTGGAGAGGGTACGTCTCGCTCTTGAGACGATGGAATCTGTGGTTACTGTCCCCGAGGAGATACGAGTCAAAGCCCGTAAAGCGCTGGATGCGATGCTGGCGGTTAGCTGAACCTGCGTTTGTCCTCTTCATCCTTTCGGCGCTGGCGATGGCAGGGTGCAGGGCTTTCCCTGGGGGCGGCGGAATGGAGGGAGGCGAGGTGGACAGAAAAGCGTGCATCTATGCCGGATCCGGAGCGGTGTTGGCGAAGGACGTGGAGGTTGCCCTCGATAAGCTGGCGATCCCCCGCCTTGAGGTGGATGAGCATGACATCAGAGAGGGCAAGTTGAGAAACTGCTCGGTGCTGTGCGTACCCGGCGGCTACACGGAGTGGTACGTGGAGGCTTTGGGCCAAGAGGGGTTCGAGCGCATCAGGGAATTCGTCGCCGGCGGTGGAGGGTACATTGGGATCTGCGCGGGGGCATACCTTGCCCCTCGAAGGGTGGAGGTGCCAGGCCGTCCCCCCGGTCTGGGTATTATCGACATTCTGAATGAGAGGAGATCAGGGAGGGGGCTCAGGACCATCACCGTCATCAGGCCAGAACACCCCCTGGTCGAGGGCTACGAGGAGGAGATGGAGATCTGGTACAAGAACGGACCGATGATTGAGCCGGGACAGGATGTAGAGATGCTGGCCGTTTATGAGGAGGGCCCTGCCGCCATTGTGTGCTCCCGATACGGGCAGGGCCGGGTGATCATCTTCAGCCCCCATCCGGAGGGGAGCTTAGAGGGGAAAGTAGATCCGGGGAAGCTGGGAACGCTCAAACTGTTGGAGAATGCCGTCGTCTTCGCTTCCAAGGGGAGATGAGGCGTCCCGGAGGCTGGAGGAATGGAAGCGCTGAAGCTGCTGGCGGCGGGCATAGGCATGGGGTGGGGCCCTGTTTAGCATTCTGCGGCCCTATTCTTTTGTCCTATATCGCCGCGACAGAGAGGGACTGGCGAGGGGGTCTGAGGGCCAGTTCGATGTTCTCCCTGGGGCGGCTCCTGGCCCTCGCCATCCTGGGAGCGCTGGCGAGCGTGGCCTTTGCCTCCCTGAATCGTTTCTTCCCTCCCCACAGGTCGGGCTATCTCTACCTGGCCATGGCCCTTTTCATCATCTCGTGGGGGTGCTCATCATCCTGGGCAGGGGATTCAAGGTGCCCTTGCACCGCGCTCTCAAGGGGCACATCGTAGAGGGAGGCGCGGAGAGCCTGCTGATCCTGGGCTTTCTCATCGGCATCTCGCCCTGTGCGCCCCTGGTGGCTATACTCACCTGCATTGCTTACACGGCGACAAACGTCCTCTCCGGGATGATCTATGCCTCTCCTTCGGGGTGGGCACTGTCGTGCCGGTGATGATATTAGGGTCCCTGGCGGGCTTCCTTCCCGAAAGGATTTTCAGGTCCGCTCGATCCATCAGAGTTTTTAGAACCCTATGCGGCGTGATTCTCATCCTCTTCGGTGTTCAACTCTTTTACTCCGTATGGCAGTTGTTTTAGTGAGGGAAAGGCACCAAAGTGAGAATCACAGTGGTTTACGACAACAGGTCGCTGTATCCCCATTTAGCCCCTGGCTGGGGGTTCTCCTGCCTGGTGGGCCAAGATCTCCTGTTTGACACCGGGGGGGATAGCCGTAGGCTCCTGTTCAATATGGAAAAGATGGGTATCAACCCAGGGGGAATAAAGACCGTGGTGCTCTCGCACGCCCACGGTGACCACACTGGCGGGTTGGGCGGCATCCTGGCCCTTAACAGAGAGACCACTGTTTACATGCCTCGCTCCTTCCCCGCCAGCTTCAAGGCCCAGGTCAGGGTCCACGCCCGCGTGATGGAGGTGCAGGAGCTCATGGAGATCGCCAGGGGAATCTATACTACCGGGGAGATAGGACGGGGCCTCGTCGAGCAATCGCTTGTCCTGACCACAGGTCAGGACCTGGTGGTCATCACCGGCTGTGCCCATCCTGGCATCGTGAGCATCCTGGAGAGGGCGAAGGAGGTAGCCAGCAGCGACATCTATCTCGTCCTGGGCGGCTTCCACCTGGGCAGTGTGAGCAAGGCTCGGATCGCCAACATCATCTCCGATTTTCTTCGGTTGGGTGTCCAGAAGGTAGCCCCCTGCCACTGCACCGGGGAGCAGGCGACGGAGATGTTCGCCACCGAATATGGAGAGGATTTCATGGAGAATGGAGTAGGGAAGGTTTTGGAGATATGACGCCAATAGAGGAATCTCAATGGAAAGTGAGTCTTGAGAGGCAACGGCAGCAGAAGGATGTGTTCTTCGCCCACCATCCGCAGTCGCCGATTCCCCCCTGGGAACGCGTGGATTTCGAGGGACTGGATTATTACCCTCCCGACCCGAGCTATCGCTTCGAGCTCGAACTACACGAGCATGAGGAGAAGGAAGGGTTGAGGATGGAGGTCACCAGCGGCGGGGAGCAGGAGTACCTCCGGTGGGGCGAGTTCCGCTTCCAGATCGGCGGCGAGGAGCAGACACTTCGGGCCTACAAGCACGATCCCAGAGAGGAGAGGCTGTTTGTCCCCTTCAGGGATGCGACGAGCGGCGAGGAGACGTACGGTGCGGGGCGGTATCTCGACCTCGACAGAAGCGACTATCTCGGCGGGGGGAAATGGGTCCTCGACTTCAACGAGGCATATAACCCCTTCTGTGCCTATAGCGATGCCTACATCTGCCCCTTCACGCCCCCGGAGAATTGGCTCGAGGTTCCGATCTATGCCGGTGAGAAGAACTACCATAAAGGGTAAGGCCCAGACAGAAGTACGCGCTGGGTCGTGATCGGTGGGTGTGCACCAGCAAAGGCGCGGCGTACAAACCCCGATTTGGAGCCTGTCCTGGCCAGGGATCGTAGCCTGCGAGGACGGGCCTTGTCTCCGACGGCGAGTACGGTCTGCCATACCACGCTTCCTGATTGCCGCCAACGTAGTGATGAAAGATTAAGATGAAAGGAGTCGAAGCAGATGCCTATCTACGAATATCGGTGCTCGGAATGCGGAGAGAAGTTCGAGAAGCTTGTGCGCTCCATGAACAATCCCACATCCGAGGTAAAATGTCCCAAATGCGGCGGACGGAACGTCGAGAAGCTTCTCTCATCCTTCGGGGTGCAAGTCTCCGGCTCCAGCAGTGCCTCCGCCTGTCCTTTCTGCACGCCTGAGAGTTAAGCACCTTCCCACATCTGGAGGGATGGAGTCTGGAGGGCGCTATGCCCCAATAGGATCCGTTGTGGTCGCCAATAACGGGGATTCTAGGATGACCGATCGCCCTCGCTTATGACGGTGAGGTGTCAAGGGACGTTTAGTTGGAGTCCATTAGCGAAGGGAGCGCACTGCACAATGATTGGACAAACGCAGAAGCCCTTGGAGGAGATCCTGGGATATCTTGAGGGCAGGGAGAAGGTGGTCCTGGTGGGATGCGGTGGCTGCGCCACGGTGTTCCACACCGGTGGTGAGCCGGAGGTGAAGGAGATGGCGGACATCCTCTCCCAGAAGGGCAAAGAGGTTCTGGCCGCCATCGCACCACCGTTTGGGGAGTTCACCTGCTATGCCCCCTGGAGCAAGGCGCGCTTGAGCAAGTATCGCCGGGAGATCGAGGAGTGCGATGCCATCCTGATGCTGACCTGCGGTGACGGACTCCAGGTCGTGCGAGAGTTCATCCTAGAGGGGGAATTCGATCTCCTGAAACCCATCTATCCGGGGACCAATGCCATAGGGCATATGGGTGGAGGGCCTACCCTGTTCAGGGAGAAATGTCAGCAGTGCGGGGAGTGTGAGCTTGGAAGATACGCTGGTATCTGCCCCCTGACCCAGTGCGCTAAGGGGTTGCTGAATGGCCCGTGTGGAGGCTCAAAGGATGGCAAGTGCGAAGTAGACCCTGAGCGCGACTGCGCCTGGGTACTGATATATGAGCGGCTGAGGGCATTGGGCGAGCTGGACAGGATGAGGGAGGAGCCCAGAACAAAGGACTACAGCAAAATGACGAGGCCGCGCAGGATCGAGGTCAGTCCACTGGTGCTGGAGGAGGGGGCAGAATGAAGCTCAGTGATCTCTTTGAGGAGGGCAGATTCGTGGTCACCGCGGAGATTGGTCCCCCAAAGGGGGGCGATGTGCGGGAGCCGTTGGAGGTCGCTGAACTGTTGAAGGGAAGAGTGGACGCGGCCAACGTCACCGACCAGCAGAGCTCGGTGATGAGACTGGGGTCCCTGGCCCTCTGTCACCTCCTGAAGGAGAGGGGGTTGGAGCCGATCTTTCAGGTCACCTGTCGAGACCGCAACCGCATCGCCCTGCAATCCGATCTCCTGAGCGCCTACGTTTTGGGCATCGAGAATGTCCTTTGCCTCACCGGCGACCATATCTCCCTCGGCGATCACCCCGATGCCAAACCCGTCTTCGACCTTGACTCCGTCTCCCTGTTGATGGCCGCCAGGAGGCTCCAGGAGGGCTACGACCTGGCGGGTAAGGAGCTGAAGGGCAGGCCGGAGTTCTTCCTCGGGGCGGCGGTTAACCCGGGCTATGATCCCCTGGAGCTCCAAATCATCAAGATGGAGAAGAAAGTCAAGGCTGGGGCACAGTTCTTCCAGACCCAGGCCGTCTACGAGCCCAGAAAGTTCGAGGAGTTCATGGAGCAGGTGAAATACCTTCACGTTCCGGTAATGGCGGGAATCGTGCTCCTCAAGTCAGCCGGTATGGCCCGCTTCATGAACGCCAACGTGGCCGGCGTGCACGTGCCTGATAGCTTGATAGAGGAAGTGGGGAGAGCCAGGGATAGGGAAGCGCGTATTGAGAAGAGCATCGAAATCGCCGCGCGGCTCATCAGACAGGTGAAGGATCTGTGCCAGGGGGTGCACATTATGGCCCTTGGCTGGGAGAGGCTGATCCCTGCCGTCCTGGACGCCGCAGGGCTATTGTCCAGACCCCAAGGCGGTCAATGAGGTGGTGAAGGTGGATGTCCACCTTCCCGGCTGTCCGTCCTCGGCCGATGCCATCTGGTTCGTCCTGACGGAACTGTTGGCCGGGCGCATCCTCGTGCTGGTGGGCGACAACCTCACTTATGAGTAGCTTTTCTTGTGGAGCGGGAAGCGTGAAGCGAAACACCTCTCGCTCAACGCTACACGCTAAACACTCCACGCTGTGTTAAGGAGACAACATGGGACAAAAGATCACCATTGAGCCGATCACCCGCATTGAGGGGCACGCGCGAGTAACCATCCATCTCGACGATGGGGGGCAGGTGGAAAGGGCTTACTTCCATGTGGACCAGTTCCGCGGCTTTGAGAAGTTCTGCGAGGGGCGGATGTACTTCGAGATGCCGGTCATCACCCCCCGTATCTGCGGCATCTGCCCCGTCAGCCACTTGCTGGCCTCAGCCAAGGCCTGCGACGCCCTGATCGGTGCCCAGCCGCCGCGTCCAGCCAGCATGCTGCGGGAGCTGATGCACATGGGTCAGATCATCCAATCCCACTCCCTCCACTTCTTCTACTTGGCCAGTCCGGATCTGCTCCTGGGCTTCGATGCTGACCCGACAGTGCGCAATGTGGTAGGGGTCATCGGGGCCAACCCTGAGCTGGCCCTCAAGGGCGTGAAGCTGCGCAAGTACGGCCAGGAGATCATTCGTACCGTGGGCGGGCGGCGCATCCACGCCCGTTTCGCCGTCCCAGGTGGGGTGAACAAGGCGCTCACAGCTGATGAACGAGACACCTTCCTGACTGATATCGAGGAAATGATCAGCTTTGCCCAGGATGGCATTGCCTTCGCTAGGAACTGGCTAGAGGAGAACCAGGCGACGGTGGAAATTTTTGCCAGCTTCCCCTCAGGCTACATGGGGCTGGTGAAAGGTGGCACGCTGGAACTCTACGACGGCCAGGTGCGGCTGGTGGGCAAAGAGGGCCAGTTGTTGGAGGAGTTTGACGGATCGAACTACTTGTCCTACGTTGCCGAGCATGTGGAGGATTGGTCCTACCTCAAGTTCCCATATTACAAGAAGATGGGCTATCCTGCAGGAAGCTACCGGGTGGGGCCACTGGGCCGCCTCAACGTGGCCGATCGGATCAGCACCCCCCTGGCCAACGAAGAGTTGAAGGAGTTCAAGGCCATAGGCAATGGCAGGCCAGTGGAAGGGTCCCTGTGGTACCACTATGCCCGGCTAATCGAGGTCCTATACGCCCTGGAGCGGGCCAGGGAGCTCTTTGAGGATCCGGACATCTTTTCCACTGATATCAGGGCCACATCACGTGGCCTGAATAGGGAGGGAATAGGGGTGCTCGAGGCCCCGCGTGGAACCCTCTTTCATCACTATTGGGTTGACGAGGGAGGGAAGATAGAGAAGGTCAACCTCATCGTGGCCACGGGAAACAACAACTGGGCCATGAGCAAGGCGGTGGAGGAGGTGGCCAGAGAGTTTGTGGATGGCACCCGCCTCATCGAGGGGATGCTCAACCGGGTGGAGGCGGCCATCCGCGCCTACGATCCCTGCCTTTCCTGCTCCACCCACGCCGTGGGGCAGATGCCACTGGAGGTCACCTTGTACGACGCCCAGAACCAACTGTTGGACCGAATGGTTCGCTAGCCCATGAGAGGCCCTGGGAATGGGCAGATTGCAGGCTTATCCTGATAGGGGACGCATTTCACAACTTCACGGACGGCATCATCATCACTGCCGCCTTCCTCAGGAGGTGGGGGACTTCGGCATCCTCCTGTCTAGCGAAAGGGTTTCTGACTATGGAACTGAACTGTGCTATTTGCCGGGTTCAGGCCTGCTGCGATGAACCGGGCACCAAGCGCTATCCCGTCTTCTGCCCCATGGCTCAGGACACGGACGCACTCCAGGAAGCCAGGGAAGCCTACGAAGATGAGGAGACGCGAAAGCTGGCGCTGGCTGCGGCTCGCACCGAGGCCGACCGCTACCCGCTGGAGCCCCGGCTGGAGGAGGTGATGAGCTTCGCCCGCCGAATCGGCGCCGAGCGGCTGGGCATCGCCTCCTGTGTGGGGCTGATCCAAGAGGCCAGGATACTGCAGGAGATCTTCGAGGCCAACGGCTTCCAGGTCTATTCAGTGTGCTGCAAAGTGGGCTCCATCCCCAAGGAGGAGATCGGCCTGGTCGATGAGGAGAAGATCCACCCCGGCCAGTTCGAGGCATTGTGCAGCCCCATTGGCCAGGCCAAGCTCTTGAACGAGGCGGGGACGGAGCTCAACGTGGTGGTGGGGCTGTGCGTGGGCCACGACAGCCTCTTCTTCCGCCACTCAGAGGCCCCGGTCACTGTCCTGATCGCCAAGGACCGGGTCACCGGCCACAACCCGGCGGCGGTGCTGTATACCAGCCACTCGTACTACAGCCGCCTGAAGGGATGACCGGGCCCAGGAAGAGATCCTATGCGCAAGACCATCGGCGGCATGAGCCACGAGAGCACCATCGTCTACTACGATCACATCCATCGGGCCTACCAGGCTCGCTACGATGACCTGGGCTATCCGCCCATCTTCATCGAGAGCGGCGTGGGATGCAGCGGGCGCCGCACTGGGCGAGGCCGCGCGGCGGCTGCATGCTGCGGGGGCCGATTTCGCCCTGATCGCCTGCAACACCATGCACATCGCCTTTGACATTGCCCAGGCCGGCTCACCCATCCCCCTTCTGCACATCATTGATGTGACCGCTGAGGCCATCCTGGCCCGCAAGCTGACTACAGTGGGCCTGCTGGGCACTCGGATCACCTGCAGCACCCCTTCTATCGCCAGCGGCTGGCGGCCCATGGGTTGACTTCGTTAGTGCCCTCTCTGGAGTCGCAGGAGGAGGTCAACTGCATCATCTACGAGGAGCTGACCCACGGATGGTTTCGGCCGGCATCGAAAGCGGCGTATCTGGACATCATCGGCGGGTTGGAGGCCCGCGGCGCCCAGGGGTGATCCTGGGCTGCACAGAGATTCCCCTCCTGATCCAGCAAGAGGACTGGGCGCTGCCCCTCTTCGACACCACACGGCTCCACGCCGAGGCAGCGCTGGAAGTAGCATTAGGTGAGCGCGCTCTCTGAGGCGAGGATGGATTTCGAGGACATCGCCGAATGGTACGAGTCCTGGTATGGGACTCCCCAGGGCC
>Ga0209609_10001175_pt1 | contig 15284 bp, 17 predicted proteins | sample LakKivw325mmetaG_FD_184136 | JGI IMG/M metagenome (GOLD analysis project Ga0209609, IMG submission 184136) | Anoxic lake water microbial communities from Lake Kivu, Rwanda to study Microbial Dark Matter (Phase II) - Lake Kivu water 325m metaG... | ecosystem: Environmental > Aquatic > Freshwater... | reverse complement strand
AATAATTACTTTACTGATTAGTTTTTACTATTTCATCTTGCATTTCTTCGAAACTAAAACCTCTTAGTTCGGCATAATAATCTAATACTTTGTTAATATATTCCTGATTTAACTCTTGATTATTAGTGGATTGTTCTTGAACTTTATAGGGTCCCTGGTTGTAAGCTATAATAGCAGTTTTAAGGTCATTGAAATCCCTATTCAAAATAGATAAATAATATACCCCAATTTTAATATTATTAATAGGATCAAATAATGTTTTTTCTGCTCCATCCCATTTTATACCAATATTTTCTGCTAATTCTGGAGCTATAAATCTTCTTACTTGGCACAATCCATAAGCATAAGAATCCGAAACAGTTTTAGGTTCGAAATTGCTTTCTACTTTTATTAAAGATGTTATTAATAAAGGGTTAAAATTGTATTTTATAGATTCTTCATAAATAGTTTTAGATATCTCATATATAGATTTACTATCTAATGTATTGTTATACAAAGATATGTTATTAACTATTTTGGTAATATAAAATTCTCTTTTCACCTCATTAGAAATCATTCCAGTTAATTCTTGTAATTGCATATAAATTTCAGTAAACTGTTCTTTATCTATTTTTACCTGATTATACCGCTCTATTTCATTAGATAAATCTTCTATTTTACTAATTATTTTCTCATTCCTTAGATTAATATTTTCAATATTTTTTTCTGTTTGTATATTAATGTTATTAACCTTTATTTGCAAGATAAAAAATAAGCTAATTATGATACACATAAAAATTATAAATATTAATCCAAGATTTTTGTTAATTTTTTCTCTAAACGAATTTGACATAGCAACTTTTTCTCCTTTGGCTTTTTCATTAGACATAAATATCCCTCCTTAGTATTTTTATCTACTTTCCTAAAGAATCCATGTCTTATTACTTATTGAACTTTACTACCTTCAGCAATTTCTTTATCCACGGTTAATAAAGCTAAGTTATTATTATCAACCGCAGCCAAAAGCATACCTTGAGATTCTATTCCTTTAAGCTTTATAGGTTGTAAATTACACACTATTATTATCTTTTTCCCTAAAATTTCCTGCACCGAATAATATTTACTTATTCCAGCAACGATGGTTCTTATTTCTATACCTAAATTTATTTTCAATTTAAGTAACCTATCGGTCCCGCTTACTTTTTCAGCTGAAATAACCTGTCCTACTTTCAAATCAATTTTTTTAAATTCATCATAAGATATAAGATCAACTTTATTTTCTTTTACTTCTTTTTTTTCTTTCTCCTTAAGATCAATTCTAGGAAATATTACTTTCCCTGGCTTAACCGTAGTTCCTGACTTTAATTTTCCCCAATGGGCATCTCGATCTATTCTTAATTTATCTAAATCTGTTTCCATACCTAATTGTTCCCACACTTCTTTTGCTTTTCTTGGCATAAAGGGATAAATCAATATAGTAATTAATCGTATAGATTCTGCTACATTGTATAAAACATTAGATAATCTTCCTTTTGGTGAATTTTCACGCCCTAATACCCAAGGTTCTGTTTGATCAATATATTTATTATTTCTTCTAATAAATTGCCAGATAGTCTCTAAAGCCAGGTTAATGGATAAATTATTCATTTGGGTAGTGTATTCTTTTATAGTCTTTAAAGCTAACTCTTCTAATTCTATATCATATACTTCTTTTTTGGTTACTGCCTCAGGAATTTTATTATTGAAAAATTGTTTAACCATTGCTATAGTTCTACTTACTAAATTCCCTAAATCATTGGCTAAGTCATAATTTACTCTTTTAATTAATAAATCCTTAGAAAAATTACCGTCCTGTCCAAAAGAAACCTCTCTCATTAAAAAATATCTGAATACATCAGCACCATATTCTTCTATCATCTCATAAGGATCAACTACATTACCTTTAGATTTAGACATCTTTTCCCCTTCTATAGTCCACCAACCATGAGCAAAGACCATTTGGGGTGGTTCAATTCCGGCTGCCATTAACATAGTGAACCAGATAACCGTGTGGAATCTTAATATATCTTTCCCTACCAGGTGAATAGCTGAAGACCAATATTTTTTAAATTTTTCTTTATCTGTATTATATCCGGCTACTGTAATATAATTCAATAAAGCATCATACCACACATATATCACATGATTATTATCAAAAGGAACATTTATACCCCATTTCAAGCTCTTTTTTGTTCTGGTCACGCTTTGATCTTTAAGACCACTTTTAATAAAACTTATAATTTCGTTTTTTCTTACTTCTGGCTGAATAGATTGAGGGTGTTTTTCAATATAAGATAATAGTTGATCCTGATATTTTGATAGTTTAAAGAAATAACTTTCTTCTTTTATTTTGTCAATTTTTCTTCCACAAGTAGGACAAGTTTTATCTGCCAACTGTGTTTCAGTCCAAAATGTCTCACAAGGAACACAATACCAACCTTCATATTCACTTTTATAAATATCGCCCTTTTGGTATAATTTATTGAATATTTCTTGCACTACTTGAATATGTCTCTCTTCAGTTGTGCGTATAAACTCATCATATTTAATATTTAATAATGGCCAGAGATTTTTGAATTTTAATACTACTTTATCTACTAGTTCCAGAGGGGTTAAATTTGCTTTTTCTGCTGAACTAACAATCTTTTGACCATGTTCGTCTGTTCCGGTAGAAAAAAGAACATCGTAGCCAGATAGTCTTTTGTATCGGGCTATAACATCTGCAGCTATAGTAGTATAAGCGTGTCCAATATGCGGGACATCATTCACATAATAGATAGGTGTGGTTATATAAAATGTTTTTTTAGATTTATTATTTTCTTTCATTATAATTCACCTTTCTTATCTTTTCTCGCATCGCGTATTATATAGCGTATAGCGTTTAGCGTTTAGCGTATAGGGAAAATCATCCTGTACAAACTGTACAAAGCGCTATCTACTTCCTTTAATAAATTTTTAATATCGTTCCTTATCTCTTTTTGTCATTCCCGTGAAGCCTATCCTTGACCCGATCGGGGAACAAAAATCTATCTTCTAATTCTAATCTCCACCCCTGGATTCTCGTATTCGCGGGACTGACAGATGGGGAGGTAGTCTTACGCTTTGTACTTTTAGTTATTTTACTGTACTTTATCTCTACTTATTACTTATTACATATTACTCATCACTGTATCCTCTACGCTCTACGCTAGTTCTTCATTTCTAATAATTTTTTATAAATTATATTTTTAGAAAGATTTAATTTCTCTTGTGCCATTTTTATTATTTCTTTGTTAGAATAACCCTGGTTCTTTAATTTTTTCAAATACTTTTCAATTAGAGAATTGTTTTCTTTTTTTCTAATTCCTCCTTGAACAACTAAGGTAATTTCACCTTTTATCTCTCTAATATCAATTTCACTTATAGTCTGACTTAGTTGCCCTCTAATTATCTCTTCAAACTTCTTAGTCAATTCCCGAGCTATTATAATTTTTCTATCTCCCCATATATCAAACATATCTTTTAAAGCTCTCTTAAGCCTATGAGGAGCTTCGTAAAAAACAATAGTTCTTTCTTCATTTTCTATGCTCTTAAAATATTTCCTTCTCTCCTTAATTTTACGAGGCAAAAACCCTTCAAAAACAAACTTACCGATAGGTAATCCTGATATTGCTAAAGCAGTTACTAAAGCTGAAACTCCAGGAATGGGGATTATTTTAAGATTATTTTTTAAGGCTAAATTTATCAATACATATCCTGGATCGGAAATTCCTGGCATACCAGCATCAGAAACCAGGGCAATTTCCTGACCGCTTTTTATTCTTTCTATTAAATAAGGAGCTTTTTTAAATTTATTATGTTCATAATAACTTGAAATTGGTGTCTTTATTTGATAGTAGCTTAACAATTTTTTAGTATGCCTGGTATCTTCAGCGGCAATTAAATTTACTTTATTTAAAATCTTTACAGCCCTCAAGGTGATATCTTCTAAATTTCCAATAGGTGTTCCGCAAATGTATAAAATTCCTTCGGAATTGTTTCTAATCAAATTGTTTGTTTATCTCCAATTTTTTGATTAATATCAAGAAATATAGGATCTTCAACCTTTAATTCCTCTTTCCCTCCCTTTATTCCTTCTAATAATACCAGATTTGCATTTTCTCCTGGTTTAAAATGAATAAATTTAACAACTTTTGATTCAATACCATATTTTTTTAATATAACTATTAATTTTATCAATTTATTGCTCTTATAAATTAAATAAATTCTTCCTTTATTTTTTAATAAATAGTTACTTATGGAAATTAAATCCTCTAAATTACTTTTTATTTCATGACGCGCAATAGCTTTACTATTTAAAGGATTAATTTTTCCCTGTCTCATTGAAATATAGGGAGGATTACTTACTACTACATCAAATTGACCATTTTTAAAGAATTTTTTAATATTTTTAAAATCTTCTTGAATTATAGTGATACTATCTTGTAATTTATTCAATTCTACACTTCTTCTGGCCATATCCGCTAATTTTTTTTGTATCTCAATTCCATAAATAGATAATCCTTTTCTTTTACCAAATAAAAGTAAAGGAATTATTCCTGAACCAGTGCCTAAATCGATAATATTTTCGTAATCTTTAATTTTAATAAATTTTGTTAATAAAATAGAATCTACTGAAAAACGATATGATTTTTTTGCCTGGATAATTTTTAACCCTTTCTCTTCCAAATTTTCTATTTTTTCATCATTATTAAGTTTAAACATATCTTTCATATTATTAATTAATAATATAGCGTTCAGCGTGTAGCGTATAGGATAAATCATTTATCAAACTAAAAACTTAAAGCGAAAATCTAAAAGCCATAATTTAAAATTCAAAACTTATTTTTTGTTCTGAGTTCTTCTAATTCTTCTTCAGATATTTTTATTCTTTTTTTCACCTCACTTTCATCATCTAATTCAACTGCAATATATTTTTTAAGTATATTTATCTCTATTACCCTTCCAGTACCTTTTTCTGTTTTTATATTTTCTCCTAATTCTGGATATTTTTTCAAAGACTCTTTATAAAATTCAGATTCGTAAGATAAACAACACATTAATCTACCACAAAGTCCTGATACTTTAGATTGATTTAAAGCTATTTTTTGTACTTTAGCCATATTGATATGAATGGGCGTGAACTTTTTAATAAAAGAGGCACAACATACTTCTCGTCCACATATCCCCATTCCCCCGATCAATTTCGTTCCATCCCTTACACCAACTTGTCTTAGCTCAATTTTAGTTTTAAATATTTTAGCTAAATCTTTAACCAATTCCCTAAAATCTATCCGCTGATCAGAGATAAAATAGAAAATTATCCTGCTTTTATCGAATAAATATTTAACGTAAATTAATTTCATAGGCAAACTATATTTTTCAGCCTTCTCTTTACAGATATTTAATGCCTTACTTTCCTCCTGCTTAATTATTTCCCATTTTTTTAAATCTTCATTATTCGTTTTTCGAAGTATATTTTTAAGGGGAGTATCTATTTCACTATTTTTTATATATTTATAGGGAATTACTACTTCACCTAAATCTAAACCTATAGATGTCTTTACTAAACAAATATCCCCTTTCTTTAATTTAATACTATCATTGATTTTAAAATAATAGATGTAATTTGTTTTGGTAAACTTTAAACCGGTTACTTTAAGCAATATTCTAGACCTACCATCTTTAAATATAATCTTTCTAAAACAAGATGTTTATTTACATTTTTTTTCAAATACTCTTGAATCTGTTCTGAATAATCTAAGATATCAATCAGAATTTTTAGGGGATAAGTTCGGGATATTTCGCTAATCACTTCTAATCTATCCGAATTTATAATATTTTCTTGATTTCCTAACTTTTTAATCATTAAAATATCACGATACCACGATATTATTATTTCTAATATTTCTTCCATTCTATCTATTTTTGTTATCATCTTTTCCATATTTATAAAAATATGAGGGTCATATTTTCCTGGGAATATTGTGGATAAGTGTTCTAATAATCTTTCTCTTTGGTTAAAATATTCGCTATCGGATAATAAACTAAAAGCTTTTCCAATACTTCCCTGAGCTAATTTAGAAATTAATTCAGCTCTTTCTTCTTTTAAATTATTTATTTTATTTAATAATAACTTTTTTATTTGCAAGGAAGATATTAATCTAAAATTTATTATTTGGCAACGTGATATTATAGTTGGTAAAAGTGGATCTAATTTTAAACAAATTAAAATTATCACCGCATAATCAGGTGGTTCTTCTATGGTTTTTAATAAACAATTTGATGCCTCAAGGGTCATCTGTTCTGCTTGGTCTATAATATATATCTCTTTTTTATTTTCAAATGGCTTGATTTCAATATCTTTACGTAATTCTCTTATTTGTTCAATCTTGATTAAATCTTTAATTGGTTTAATTATTTTTAAATCTGGACAACATTGTCTATTAATCTTACTGCATACTTCACAATTATCGCAAGCTTCATTATTTTTATCAATATTCAAGCAATTCATTGCTTTATAAAACTCTAGCGCAGTTAATTTTTTTCCTACTCCTTTATTCCCAATAAAAATATAAGATGATGAAATTCTATTTTCTTTAACAGATTTTTTTAATATTTTTATTGCTTTTTCTTGTCCTACTATATCTTTAAAAGACATAACTTATTTTTATTACTCCTGTATTTTGTAAGCGTATAGCGTATAGTATAATATTTTAGTATCCAGTATTGAGTATTGAGTATTGAGTAAAGATTCCGTAATTTTTTATCTTGAGCATGAAATACGCCCCTAATTTTTTTATTTTCTTTACTATATACTACATACTATATGCTGTTAGTGCTATCCGCTATCTTTCTTTTCACAATTTCAACTATCTCATTATATATTTCTTCTTTACTTCTATTAGCATCAATCATTTTAATTCTTTCTGTCTCTTCCCGAAATAAATGATAATAACCATCTCTAACTCTTTCTAAAAATAACTTACCTTCAATAATTTTTTTGTTTATAAATTCTTCTTCAAATCTTATTTCCCGGGAATTACCGAAAAAAGTTGATCTTCTTAATCCTTCGTAAGGTTCAATATCTAAAAAAAATGTTAAGTCAGGAATAGCTTTTCCTACCACAAAATTATTTAGATACCTAATGGTTTTTAAATCTATACCTCTTCCATAACCCTGATAAGCAGTGGTAGAATCATAAAAACGATCAGAAATGACTATTTTCCCCTTTTCTAAGGCTGGTAAAATTACTAATCTAACATTTTCTGCCCGAGAAGCTAAAAATAATAACATTTCAGTTTTATAATCCATACCATCATTTTTTTGGTCAAGAAGGATTATGCGTACTTTTTGTCCAATTTTTGTCCCTCCTGGTTCTTTCGTATAAATAGAAGGACATCCTTGTTCAACTAAAAAATTATAAAGCATCTTTGCTTGAGTAGTTTTTCCACAGCCTTCAAGTCCTTCAAAAGTTATAAATAGCCCCTTCTTCATTATATACCTCATATACCTCGCCACATCCCCTAACCGCTTTGGATACATTTATGCCTTTACCACCAGAGGTTATACAGGCATCTAAAACTTTATTGTATTGATTCATTTTTAGATTATTAACCGTTAATATTACATCTAAAGCAGGATTTAAAGTAACAGTGGCTATCATATTTATCCCTTCTTTTTTTAATAATTAATTAAATTATCTTTAATATTCTTAAAATTATAGCTTAATTATTTTAATTAATCAATCTTGACATACAGTATCGAGTATACTAGCGTATAGCGTACAGCGTTTAGCGTATAGAATACATTATTCTGTATAACATGATAACCACTTCTTTTATCATAGCTTATGCAATAGATCCATACTTTTTTCTTTTTTATTTTCTTTACTACATACTCGATACAGGATACTATTTTTACTCGATACTATAATCTTATACTATACGCTATACGCTACCCGCTAAACGCTAAATACTATGCTATAAACAATTTAAATAACTTAATTAATATAATCCCACCAATAAATCCACCAATATGGGCAAACCAGGCTACTCCCCCTTCTCCGGTTTTAACTGCCAAAGAAGAGATACCATATAAAAATTGATATATTATCCAAAAACTTAATACTACTACCGCTGGAATTCTAACCAATCTTATAAAAAAACCAAAAATAATCACTGTAGTTACCCTTGCTCTAGGGTAAAGCAATAAATATGCTCCCAACACTCCAGCTATTGCTCCACTAGCTCCCACCATAGGCATAGTAGAATTAGGATTAAAAAATATCTGAGTAAAGGCAGCAGATAGTCCACAAATAAGATAAAAGATTATAAAATTTACTCTACCTAAATATTCTTCTACATTATTTCCAAATATCCATAAAAATAACATATTCCCCAAAAGATGAATAATACTACCGTGCATAAACATCGAAGTAAATATGGTTAGATATATAATTGAGGGGCTGGTAGGTAATAGATCTGTATGATGAGTAATTTCAAAAGGTATTAATCCCATTGCATAGATAAACTGAGTAAATTTTTCACCTAAAGATGCTTCATATAAATATACTATTGTATTTAATACAATTATCGCTACCGTTATTAAGGGAAATTTTTTAATTGGTAGATCATCCCAAAGAGGAAACATAAATATATCACACCTTTATTTAGTCGTTAGTCGTTAGTGAATAGTTGACTATTCATAAAAACATTATAACATAAAATTTTATTTTTACCTTTTATAATGGACAGCTTTTAGCGGTAGTAAATAGGAAGGATTAATTCGCTTGAAATTCATCAGGAGCCTGGTCAATTAAATAAAAATTATATAATATTTTTTTAATAATTCTTTTCGAAGCTTTCCCATCGCCATAAGGATTAATACGCTTAGTCATTTCCATATATTTATCTTTATTGGTTAATATTAGATTAACCTCACTAACAATTCTTTCTTTATTAGTTCCTATCAATTTTACTACACCTGCTTCAACTGCTTCTGGTCTTTCTGTCTCATCCCGTAAAACAAATATTGGCTTTCCGAGAGAAGGTGCTTCTTCTTGTATTCCCCCTGAATCAGTTAGGATAATATATGTCTTAGACATTAAATTAATCATATCTCCATAATCTAAAGTATCAAGGAGTAGAACATCTCTTCTATCTTTTAAGATATGGCTAACAGTTTTTCTTATTTCAGGATTTTTATGGAGTGGAATAATTACGAATAAATCAGAATGTTCATCTAATAATTTAATCAAAGCTTGACAAATTTCTTTTAATGGTTCCCCCCAATTCTCTCTTCTATGCACGGTTACCAAAATAATCTTTTTCCCAAATATTTTTTTATCTCGTAATAAAGGTTCAGTAAAGATATGGTTCTTTTTAATCATCAAAAATAGAGAGTCTATTACTGTATTTCCACAGATAAAAATATCTTTTCTTTTTACTCCCTCAGAAAGTAAATTTTTGCATGATTGTGCAGTAGGAGCAAAATAAAGGTCAGTTAATACACTGGTTAAATGACGATTTATCTCTTCAGGAAAAGGATAATATTTATTATTAGTTCTAAGACCAGCTTCAATATGACCTATTTTAATTTTTTGATAAAAAGCAGCTAAAGCGCCGGCAAAAGTAGTAGTAGTGTCACCCTGAACTAAAACCATATTTGGTCTTTCTTTTTTTAATATTCTTTCAATGCCAATTAGACTATTTTTAGTAATTTGTGATAAGGATTGAACTTGTTCCATAATATCTAAATCATAATCAGGAATTATCTTAAACATTTCTAACATTTGATCTAACATTTCACGATGTTGACCGGTAACTACAATTTTGAAATCTATAAGATGAGGATATTTTTTTATTTCAGATATTATGGGGAACATCTTTATGGTTTCAGGACGAGTTCCAAAAATCAAAGTAAGGTTTATTTTATTCATAGTAAATTTCAATTACTCCTGCTTCTTTAAACCACTTTCGAGCTAATTCATCAGGATATTTTTCTTTATATTTTTACGAGCTACGATTCACGAGATACAAGATACGAATTTTATTTATTTATAAATTTTGTCTTCTTCTTGTTTTATTTTATTCATGCGTCTAATATGTCTTTCTTCCCCGCTAAAATCAGTATTTAGCCAAATTTTTACAATTTCTTTTGCTAATCCTGAGTCAATAACTCTACCGCCTAGGGTTAAAATATTTGCATCATTATGTTCTCTAGCACAGCGGGCAGAAAATACATCGTGACAGAGCGATGCTCTGATACCCTTAATTTTATTAGCAACCACAGACATTCCAATCCCTGTACCACAAATTAATATTCCTTTATCATATCGTCCATTTTTTACCTCATCAGAAACTTTAAAACCTATATCTGGATAATCGACAGATTGTTCACTATTACAACCAAAATCTTTGTATTCTACATTTAGTTCATTTAAATATTTTTTTAAATTCTCTTTTAACTGATAACCTCCATGATCACTTCCTAAAGCTATTTTCATCTTATATTTCACCACCATTATCTATTGTGCTATACGATAATTCTATCTATTATCTTTTTTAAATTTTCTTTTAACTCTTTAGCTATAGTTTTATAAAAATCAACCGGTTTGCCAATAGGATCAACTATTTCATAATTTTCAATATTATTCTGAATATTTTTAAGTCCATTTTTTAGGGCATATTTTTTTATTAGAAAAACTTTATTTTGAGCAAAAGGAAATTTTATCTGAATATAATCTTTATGTTTATTGGACATAACCAAAATTAAATCTGCTTTTTTAACTAAATCTTCCTGTAATGGTAAGGCTTTATGTTGGGAAATATCTATTCCCTGTTCAAACATCACTGAAATTGCTTCCGGAGTTGGACTCATTCCCGGAATGACAGAAATTCCCGCAGATAGAATATTATAATTATTTTCATTTTCTGCTTTTTCTTTTAACATACTTTTAAGTAATCCTTGCGCCATAACACTCCTGCAGGTATTTCCGGTGCAAACAAATAAGATATTGGTAATCATTCTATTTAAACTCCATATATTGCGTACTCGTATCTAGTATCTCGTATCTCGTTGGAGAAACAAAATATATTAATTAAGTCTTTTAATTAAGTTTACAATCATACGCGATTCGTGGTCAATTTTTTCTAATATAACTTTTTTATTATCATTATTTATATACTTTACCTCTGCAGCTATTTCAACTTGAGTTTCTAATTCAGCACAAGAACCTAAGGCTATATAAAGAAATTGTTTGTATTCTTTATTATGAAATCTATTAAAACCTTCAGCTATATTCGTAGGAATAGATAAACTTGCTCTTTGCATTTGACTGGTTAAGCTATAAAGCTCTATTTTGGGAAATATCCTTACTATTTTATATACATCTTTAACTATTTCTATGCCTTTCTTCCATATATCCAAATCTCTAAAATTTTTAATCTTTTTAATCATCTGTTTCCTTTACGAGATACGATTCACGAGATACGAGATGCGAATTTTATTTACGGTATGCTAATACTACTCGCTCTATGCCAGAATAATCTTTAAAAATTTCCACATTTTTTCTATAATTATCTTCTTTTAAAATTAACTCTTTTATTATTTTTGCTTGCCCCATCCCAACTTCTAAAGCTATAAAACCATCTCTTTTTAAAAAATAAGGGCTCTCTTTAATAATTTTACGATAATAATATAAGCCATCCACCCCGCCATCTAAAGAAATCTTGGGTTCATTATCTTTTATTTCCTCAGGTAATAATTTTAAATCATTTGAATTTATATAAGGAGGATTCGAAACAATTGCTTCTAAACTGTATTTCTCTATTTTGTTCTGATAAGGTTCAAATAGATTTCCAGATAAAAATATTATTTTTTCTTCACATTTATGTTTTTGGGCATTTTTAAGTGCTATTTTTAAGGATTTTTTAGATATATCACTAGCATAAATAATAATATCTTCTATAAATTTAGCCATGCTTATGGCAATTATTCCCGAACCAGTTCCTAAATCTGCTACCTTTAAACAGTAAGAGGATTTTATGTTTTTTAATTTTTGGATAACTTCTTCTACTAAAATCTCTGTCTCTGGTCGGGGGATAAAAACCCCTTTTTCTACCGAAAAATCCATCCCCATAAATTCTTGATATTTAGTAATATATTGGAGAGGAATCTTTTTTATTCTTTCCTGGAGCATCTTTTCCAATTCCATTTTTTCTTTATTTTTTAATAACTTATCAGAATTTAAATATATTTCACTCCTATTCATTCCCAGCAAATAATTTAGTAAAATCTCTACTTCTCTTTCTGGATTAATTACTCCCTTATTTTTAAATATTTCGCTAATATCTTTTAAGGCTTGTCCTACAGTTTGAAATTTATCTTCGGTTAACCACATTATTTTAAATTTCACTACTCTTTTTTAATTTCTCTGAGAGAATAATTATTAAATCATTTAAATTTCCATCTAAAATTTCTTCTAAATTATGTAAAGTTAGGCCAATGCGATGATCGGTAATTCTATTTTGAGGAAAATTATAAGTTCTAATTCTCTCACTTCTATCACCTGTGCCAACTTGGCTTTTTCTTTTCTGAGCAATCTCATCACGCTTTTCTCTTTCTATTTTATCTAAAAGCCTGGCTCTTAATACCATTAATGCCTTCGCTTTATTCTTAAATTGAGATTTCTCATCCTGACAGGAGACTACCAATCCAGAGGGAAGATGAGTAATTCTTATCGCTGAATCCGTAGTATTAACACTTTGTCCTCCATGCCCTGTAGAATGGAAGGTATCGATTCTTAAATCATTGGGATTAATATTAACTTCAACCTCTTCTGCCTCAGGAAGTATGGCTACTGTAACGGTAGAAGTATGAATTCTTCCATTTGACTCAGTTACAGGGATACGTTGGACACGATGTACTCCACTTTCATATTTTAACTTTCCATATACTTCTTTTCCTGCTACATTGAATATTATCTCTTTAAATCCACCGATTTCGGTAAGATTAGAACTCATTACTTCGATTTTCCACCCATTATTCTCTGCAAAACGAGTGTACATCCTAAAAAGATCCCCCACAAAAAGAGCTGCTTCATCTCCACCGGCACCTGCCCTTATTTCTACTATTATATCTTTTTTATCATAAGGGTCTTTTGGAAACATTAGTTCTTGTAATTTTATCTTTAAATTTTCTTTCTTTCCTTCTAATCTTTCTAATTCTTCATTTATTAATTTTTTAAATTCCACATCTTCCTCTTCGGTAAGCATTTTTAAATTTTCTTCAATTTCTTTAACTACATTTTTATATTCTATATATTTCAAAACTACTTTAGAAATATCAGAATACAACTTTGCAATTTCCTGAAATTTAGATTGATTAGAAATAATTTTAGGGTCAGAAAGAGTTTTATTTAGTTCTTTATATTTTTTTTCTAATTCTTCTAACTTTTTAAACATTATTTTTCACTTCGGATTTTATATTTCGATCTTGTTCAGGCAAAACACCTTTTAATGCTTCTATAGCAACTTCAATCTGAGCTGCATCAGGTTCTTTAGTGGTAAGTTTTTGAAACCATAATCCAGGCGTAACTAACCATTTTATAAAGATTTTATCCATATGTTTAGCCGATAATTTTAATATTTCATAAGATAACCCAGCTATTAAAGGAATTATAGCTACTCGATAAGTTATCCGTAAAAGTAAGGTTTGTTTTCCCAGTAAAGAGAATGTTAAAATACTTATTATTAAGACAATAAAGATAAAACTCGTTCCACACCGAGGGTGTAAAGTACTATATTTTTTTACATTATCTACATTAAGTTCTTCTCCAGCTTCGTAAGTATAGATTACCTTATGTTCTGCTCCATGGTATTCAAATACTCTTTTTATATCTTTTATTTTTGATATAAAATATAGATAAAATAAAAATATTCCTATCCTTAATATTCCTTCAAATAAATTATATACAATTAAACTGGAGAGATACTTATCTAAATATCGAGCTATAGTGGTAGGAAGAGCTATAAAGATAAGTATAAATAGCACAAAAGCAATTAAAATAGTAAAAAACATTTCTACATTATTTATCTTATCTTCTTCTCCGGTTGCCTGTTCTGCTGAATAAGTTAACGCTTTCAGTCCAAGAGTTAAAGATTCAATTAAATTAACTATTCCTCTAAAAATAGGCCATTTTAAAAATTTTATTCTATTAGATAATGATCTTAATTTACCTGTTTTTAAAATTATTTTTTTATCTAACTTACGAACAGCGATAGCATATTTAAAAGGAGCTCTCATCATTACTCCTTCTATTACTGCTTGACCTCCGTAATTACAATTATCATTTTTCATTATTATCAATCTCCTCCTTTTACATATTTTTTAGACCATGGTTTACCACAGGTCAATTCACCTTCTGGACAAGGTCCTGACATACAAGGTGGACCAGCATTCTCAAATATAGTTGGCGCGATATCTTTAACTTCTTTTAACATACTTTTTGCTACTTCTCTAATCTCCCATTGGGCTCTATTGCAACATCTTAATTTAAAAATATGTAGCAATTCTCGAGCATTAGCAGTTATTATTATTTTAGTGACAACTGCCTGTGGTAAAATATATCTTGCATCTTCTGCCGCAATATTATCATCTAAAAATTGGTGATAAACCTTATCTAATTCTTTTATAGTATCAATAAATATTTTACGCAATTTATCATCTTTGGCAATTGATTTTGGAATAATATAAGGAAAATCTTTCTTACTTATTTTAACATATCTTTGACTTTGCTGAGAAAAAGAGGCAATTCGATGTCTTACTAACTGATGAGAAGTTACTCTGGATATACCCTCAATAGCAAAAGTAAAAGTAATATGTTCTAAAACAGAATAATGTCTTAATCTCATTATTTTTTTAATTAATTTTGTTATTGTTTCATTGGTAAGGCTTTTTTTTAAATCTTCAATACCTAAATTAGAATAGCATAATCTTGCTGACTGAGCTACAATTTTTTCAGGATTCTTAGTATAATTTATTAGTTTAACCTTCATAGAATTAACCTCATTTTGGTTTACTCTTTAATTACTATATGACATTTTCGACATCTTGCTTCATAAGTTTCTTTTGCCCCAATTAATATAGTTGGATCACTATACTTTGCAGGCTGACCGTTTACCAATCTTTGAGTTCTGGAAGCCGTTTTACCGCAAATCACACATATTGCTTGTAATTTATCTATA
>Ga0209609_10001173_pt1 | contig 15287 bp, 11 predicted proteins | sample LakKivw325mmetaG_FD_184136 | JGI IMG/M metagenome (GOLD analysis project Ga0209609, IMG submission 184136) | Anoxic lake water microbial communities from Lake Kivu, Rwanda to study Microbial Dark Matter (Phase II) - Lake Kivu water 325m metaG... | ecosystem: Environmental > Aquatic > Freshwater... | reverse complement strand
CCTTATATATATATAGAGATCTGGCCAAGTATTGACCAGTATAACTCTTTTTGCAGGAACTTACCACCTCGGGCGTTCCCTGCGCCACCAGATAGCCTCCTTTATCTCCTCCTTCGGGACCAAGGTCTATCAGATGGTCTGCCGATTTTATCACATCGAGATTGTGTTCGATCACGACCACCGTGTTGCCTGCATCTACAAGCCTCTGGAGCACATCAAGCAGCTTTTTTATGTCGTCAAAGTGAAGGCCTGTGGTCGGCTCATCCAATATATATAAAGTCCTGCCTGTGCTTCTGTGCGACAGTTCGGACGAAAGTTTGATCCTCTGGGCCTCTCCTCCCGACAGAGTTGTCGCCGCCTGCCCAAGATGTATATAAGAAAGCCCGACATCCATAAGTGTCCTAAGGATGTGATTTATCCTGGGTATCTTTTCAAACACGTTGTACGCCTCTTCCACGGTCATGTCCAGGACTTCCGAGATGTTTTTTCCCTTGAACCTGACCTCAAGGGTTTCGGGATTGTACCTTTTTCCCTTGCATTCCTCGCAGGGGATATAGACATCAGGCAGAAAGTGCATTTCTATTTTTATCAGCCCGCCTCCGCCGCAGGTCTCGCATCTGCCGCCTTTGACATTAAAGGAGAACCTGCCTTTCTGATAGCCCCTTACCCTGGCTTCTTCGGTCATGGAAAACAGGTCTCTTATGTGGTCAAAGGCTTTAGTATAGGTAGCCGGATTGGACCTTGGGGTGCGCCCGATCGGGGACTGGTCTATTATTATGACCTTGTCGATGTTGTCTATACCGTGTATTGACGAGAACTTACCCGGTTTTTCGGTGGACCTGTAGAGCTGTCGTGCCAGTTCACGGTATAGGACCTCGTTTATTAGGGAGCTTTTGCCTGAACCAGATACACCGGTAACAGCGGTAAAGGTGGAAAGCGGTATGCTGATATCTATTTTCTTAAGATTGTGATGAGCGGCACCTTTTATGGTGATGGTTTTTCCGCTGCCTTTTCTTCTTTTTTCAGGGACTCTAATGCTCTCTCTGCCGCTCAGATATTTTCCCGTTACGGAAGAGGCGTCACTTGCGACCTCCTGAGGGCTGCCCTGCGACACTACTCTGCCCCCGTGAACACCGGCTCCGGGGCCGATGTCAATTATATGGTCGCAGGCTTTCATGATCTCCTCATCGTGTTCAACTACAATAACGGTGTTCCCGAGGTCCCGCAGGTCCTTAAGTGTGCGGATCAGCCGGTCATTGTCCCTCTGGTGCAGCCCGACGCTCGGTTCATCAAGTATGTACATGACCCCGACGAGGCCGGAACCTATCTGGGTCGCAAGGCGCGTTCTCTGGGCTTCTCCTCCCGACAGTGTCCAGGACTGTCTGCTAAGGGCAAGATAGTCAAGCCCGACATTTGATAGGAACTTGAGCCTTGCGTTTATTTCCTTTAGTATCTGTCTTGAGATCTCCAGCTGTGTCTTCGAAAGCTTAAGTCCTCTGATAAAGTTATTCAGTTTTTCTATAGAAAGAGAGGAAGCCTCCGCTATGGACAGACCCTCTATTTTTACCGAGAGGCTCTCCGGCTTCAGCCTTGCCCCCCCGCATTCTTTGCAGACCACCGGGCTCATGAAGCGGTACAGGTAAAACCTCACATTTTCTGAATCCGTTTCCTTGTATCTGCGGTCCAGATGGTTAAGTACCCCCTCATAATCATCCTCATATTCAGAATATCCGCCGGAATAGGTGTACCTGAACTTCATCTTTTCTCCCCCGGTGCCGTTCAGGATAGTGTCCAGCTGCTCCTTTGTCAGGTCCTTAACGGGAGTGTCGAGGCTGAACTTCATTTTTTTTGCCAGGGCCTCAAGTTTGTGCATGTAATAAGGAGCCCCGGATTTCCACGGCTCGATCGCCCCTTCGTTTATAGAAAGGGTCCTGTCAGGGATGACAAGGTCCGGATCGAACATTAGAAGAGAGCCCAGTCCTGTGCAGTTGGGGCAGGCCCCGTAAGGATTGTTAAAAGAAAAGATCCTGGGGCTTATCTCCCCCAGGCTTATGCCGCAGGCAGCGCAGGCAAAGTTCTCGCTGTAGATGACCGGAGTGTTTTTGCCTTCTGCTATCAGGACGCTTCCCCTTCCCAGTTTGAGCGCTGTCTCAACGGATTCGAACAGCCTTCCCCTGCCCTGGCTGTCAGCGGCTAGTCGGTCCACCACCACCTCTATAGAATGTTTCTTTTTTTTGTCCAGCTTGGGGTCCTGCCCTATCTCAAATACGGTCCCGTTTACCCTGATCCTGACAAAGCCTTCCTTCTTAAGCCCCTCGATCAGGTCCCTGTGTTCGCCTTTTTTCCCGGAGATCACGGGGGCCAGAACCATAATCTTTTTCTTGTTGAAATGCTTTATTATGTTGTCCGTTATCTGGGAAGCGCTCTGTTTTTCTATCTTTTTACCGCATTTGTGGCAGTATGGAGTACCAATACTTGCGTATAAAAGGCGGAGAAAATCATACAGCTCTGTCACCGTGCCCACCGTGGACCTTGGGTTCCTGCTGGGGGCTTTCTGCTCTATAGAAATGGCAGGGGAAAGTCCGTCTATGGAATCCACATCCGGCTTTTGCATCTGTTCGAGGAACTGCCGGGCGTAGGCAGAAAGGGATTCAACATAACGCCTTTGCCCTTCCGCGTACAAGGTGTCGATAGCAAGTGATGATTTTCCTGAGCCGGAAAGCCCCGTAAGTACGACAAGTTTGTTCCTCGGGATCTCAAGATCTATGTTCTTTAGATTGTGAGTCCGCGCGCCGCGGATGACTATTTTGCTTGGGTCGGGCATATATGTCTATTATATAACGGAAATCAACTTTGTTTAAGCGTGGCTTAACCGACACTAAAGTGTCGGCTCCTGAAGAATCAAGGGAATTCAAGGCCGACCTCCATTCCGCTGAGCCGGGAAGGTTAGGCTGGCGGGGACTGTTAATGTCTGAGCCCTTTTGGATGCATAAGATGTTTCATGAAAGACCTAATTCTATGCACAATACCGGCGTGTTTCCTGAGGAGTTTTGTGTCAGCTTCAAGAAGTTTCAAATTCTCTTTGAAAGACAAGTTGGCTATTTTTGCTTGTTCAATGTAATTTGTCAATTCAAGAGATACTTGCTTGCTGTAATGGTCAAGTTTTCCTTGAATAACATGCCCCCCATTACAATAATCTTGAAATTGTTTCAGTGTACGGGTCAAGTTATCTTTATGTTATTGTTGTTGAATAGGTTGTTGTTTCTGTCATACTGTGAACATCTTTATAAGTTGTCAGTTTTCGACCATCCTCGAAAATTTTCAAAAATCCGAGCAGCATCGCTGTAATGTCCGTGTGAGGCTCGCTATCTTTGAAAGGATGTCTTAGCGAATGAAGCAAAATGTGGGATAATTCATGTGCCATGATAAGGACAAATCCCGAAGCGTGGTCCTTACAATTTTTGCTGACTTTGACATTAATGGGATAATTGTTTAAGGATAACTGCCCAAATGAAGGAAGATTTGCCGGTATTTGAACTTGAGCCGTTATGCCTTCGGATCCAGATTCATATTGTTTTGCGATTTGAGTTGAGTGAAAGCGATTGTCCTCGGTTTGCGCCCGAAAATCCTTAGGTACATAAGTGAGACTTATTTTTACGGGCAGACCCAGTTGAACAGCGATTTCTTGGGCTGCTTCTTCAATCCTGTTTTTCCAGATAAGGGAATATAATCTTTACCCTGAAATAGGCTGCTTGACGCCAAGCAAATCGTATAAGTTTCTTACGGCCTTTTCGATATCTTCCATCCCTATCCCTTATAGACATCTCCGCGGCTGCCTATGGCATGAACTAGAAGTGTTTTTTCTGAAAGTTGAATTTCATAAATGATCCTGAAATTCCCGATCCTTAGGCGGCGCGTTCCTGAAAGTTCTCCGTGAAGGGGTTTCCCAAGATAGGGACTTACAGACAGGACATCAATTGCCTTTGCAATGCGCTTTTTTGAAGGCCTGTCCAGTTTAGAGAAGTGTTTTGCCGCGGACTTGTGAAAGACGATATTGAACATCAAAAATTATTCTTTTTTTTAACTTCTTCCCATGGTACAAATTCCTTGTTCTTGCCGGTTTTCCATGCTTTCCGGGATCGTTTGACCCTGCTTATCAACTGCCGCGAATTGATGATCCTCTCTTCCATCTCTTTTTCGCGGATATACCTCACATAATCGGCGACAAACCGCACATCTCTCTCTGGAAGAGCCCTGACATCTTCCATGATCTCTTTAAGTAGTATTTTAGGGTTCATGGCTTTCTCCTTTTACGCTCAAAAATTATATCACACCTTCACGCCCTTGGTTGCAAAACATATCTTTCAATCATATCTGCAGAAGTATTAACAATATCGGATGGCAAAAGCCCGGCTTTTTTTGCAACTTCCTCCGATTTTTTTAAGATACCCAGGGTATCTATGCAATGAGAGTCAGATCCAAAGCAGACCTTCCAGCCTGTCTTTTTGACCTGACGCGCTATCTCTATGCACCTGTCGTAACTACCTTGTCTTATCATTCCGGAAAAACTGGAATTGTTGATCTCAATAAGCACCCCGTGCTTTTTGCAGGCTTCAACAATGGTCGGGATGTCTATTTTGAACTGAGGGTTGCCTGTGTGCCCCAGGATCTTAACATAAGGGTTCTTGATAACTTTTAACAGCGTTTCCGTGTTCACCCTTTCATCACGCCCATCATAACCTACCCGTATATGAAAGGAGGCGATCACCACTTCCAACTCCTTCAAATACTGTTCGTCAAGGTCCAAAGCGCCGTCGGTGTTTATGATGTTGGCCTCAATGCCTTTAAGTATGCGCACATTCCTGATCTTTTGCGGAAGGCTGTGCAGATTGGCAAAGTGGTACTCGTGAGGAGCCCCACCCATCGCGGGGCCGTGGTCCGTCATGGCAATGTATTTAAGGCCTTTTTTCTTTGCCTGCTGCGCATATTCGTATATCGTGTTATATGCGTGGCCGGACGATACCGTATGAACATGAAGATCCGCAATGTATTTCAAAGTATTTCTACCGTATTTCTACTGAATTTCTGATGCTATCTCATCCGGAACATCAAAATTAGAATAAACATTCTGTACATCATCGTGCTCTTCCAGAGCGGTCACCAGTTTAAGCAGTTTTTTTGCTTCTTCCCCTGAAACCGCGATCGTGGTGTTGGGAACAAGCGTGATCTCCGAGGAGGAGAGTTCGAACTTTTTCTCTTTCAGGGCCTTGAGCACAGCTTCAAAGTTTTCCGGTTTGGTCCTTACCTCCAGGGTTGAATCTTCTTCGGTTATGTCCTCGGCTCCTGCCTCGATAGCCTCTGCCATCAGCTCTTCGGCGTCAACTTTTGATTTTTCAGCCGTGATGACCCCGTATTTGGTGAACTGCCAGGAAACGCAGCCTGCTTTCCCCATATTGCCGCCGTTCTTGGTAAAGATGAACTGGATCTCTCCCTGGGTCCTGTTCTTGTTGTCCGTCATCACATCGGCTATTACCGCGGCGCCTGCCGGTCCGTAGCCTTCGTATGAAAGCTCCTCAAGAATTGCACTTTCTATGGCGCCTGTTCCCCTGTCTATAGCCCTCTGGATGTTGTCACGCGGCATATTGGCCTCTTTGGCCTTGTCCACTACCAGGCGGAGCCTGGCGTTGCCCGAAAGATCACCTCCTCCGAGTTTTGCCGCGACCGTTATCTCCCTTGCCAGTTTTGAAAAGAGTTTACCCCTCAACTGGTCTGTCTTGCCTTTGGCCCTTTTAATTGTTGACCATTTTGAATGTCCTGACATCTTTTCTCCTTACTGCGACAATGCCTGTCTAAAAGAAAGCACTTTTTCTATAGCCTTTTTGTAGAGCGCTATATACTTCTTGGCCGAAATATCCCAGGAAAAGTCATATCCCATGACCTTTTTCACCAGCCTGCCCCACTTTTTCCTGTCCTTATAGGCTGCAAAAGCCCTTATTGCCGCATCTTCCAGCGCCTTTGAAGAGTATTCTTCAAAAACGAACCCGTCGCCTTTTTCTGACTTAAGGTCATAATCGAACACTGTGTCAGCCAGTCCGCCGGTCTTTCTAACTAACGGGATAGTTCCGTATTTGAAGCTGATAAGCTGGCCGAGGCCGCAGGGCTCATACCGGGACGGCATGATGAAAAAGTCGCTTCCTGCATAGATAAGCTGTGCGAGCGCCGAATTGAACCCGATATTGGCGGCGAACTTCCCTTTGTATCTTTCGGAAAAAGACCTGAAAAGCTCCTGATACGAGGGATCTCCCGCGCCCAGCGCCACGAACTGAAAACCCATTCCCATTATAGCAGGAAGAGCCTGCGAAAGAATATCAAGGCCTTTTTGGTCCGCAAGCCGCGAAATTATGCCGATAATGGGAGCGTCTTTGCTGTTTTCCAGATCATTGGCTTTGCGGAGGGCGGCCTTGTTCACGGCTTTTCCGCGAAGATTTGAGGACGAGTACATTTTTGCTATCTTTGTGTCCCTTTCCGGGTCCCAGAGTTCATTGTCTATTCCGTTAAGTATCCCGTAGACATCGGAGCCTCTCTTCTTTACCAGGCCCTCAAGTCCGCACCCGAACTCTGGGGTCTGAATCTCCCTGGCGTAAGTGGGGCTTACCGTATTGATGACATCGGCAAAAACAAAACCCGCCTTTGCATAACTGACATTGTTCCAGAACTCAAGAGTATCGGGAGTATAATACTGCCAGGAGAGTCCCGTGAGCGGCATAGTGTCGGCTTTAAAAAGCCCTAGGTAGCCCATGTTGTGCACCGAATAGACAGTGGCCACCGTTCTAAAGAAAGGATCCTCTTTCCCTTCGGTCTTTATATAAGCGCCGATAAGAGCGGTCTGCCAGTCGTTAAGATGTATAACATGCGGTTCCCAGCCTAGTTTTTTGAGAGCTGCCAGGACAGCCTTGCAGAAAAATACGAACCTCTGCGCGTTGTCCGGATAATCCCTGCCGTTCTCCTGATAAAGCCCTTCTCTGTCAAAGAACTTCTCGCTGCCTATAAGATAGACGGTTACACCGGACCCTGGGAGTTTGGTTTCGTGGATAGAAGCGTATTCCACCATGTTCCCGACCCGCACGGGTATTGCCTCGAACAGCGTCTTGAGCCTAAAATGGCCGTCATCCACCATCTTGTACTTTGGTATTATGGCCCTAACATCGTGGCCCAGCGCCTTGACCGCCTTTGGAAGAGATCCGGCCACATCCGCAAGCCCTCCGGTCTTGCAGAACGGCACCATTTCGGAAGAAACGAACAGGATCTTCATTGCTTTTGTCCCAACAGCTCTTTGACCTTGCTGCTTACTTCGTCAAACAGCCTGTCGCAGGATACAGGATCATTTGCTTCCGCTGTTATATGGAGCTCCGGTTTGTCCGGATGGGCATGTACCAGAGCCCAGCTTTTGCCTGTGATGAGCTTGAACCCGTCGGTCAGATCTGTTTGAGAGCCGCCGCTGGATTCAATGAGCTTTCTGATAACGCCGCCCTTGAATTCGTTATCGCAGTGAAGTTTTTCTTTGCGGAAGCAGGTCCTTGGCAGGGAGTCCGTGATCTGCGAAGCCTTCTTTCCGGATCTTGCGAGCAATTCCAGTATCTTTGCCGTTGCCAGCATCGCATCAAAATACGGTTTGAACCCGGGAAATATATACCCTCCCACGGGTTCGCCCAAAAAGCCAACGCCGCCGGACATTGCGCCTTCCATCATCGCCCTTATGGAGGTCTTTGTCCTTATTACAGTTGTTCCCGAATTATTTGCCAGGACATCCACCGCGGAGCTGGCATTTACCGGTACCGCGATCGTCTTTGGCTTGTCGGATATCAGGACAAGAGCGGTGACAAAAGCAAGAGCTGTCTGACCTTCAAGGACCTTTCCTTTTTCATCAACTATAAAGACCTTTTCGGCCCCGGAATCGAACATGATGCCCAGGTCCGCATTAAGGCTGGTGACGATCTGCGAAAGCTGGTTCAGATATCTGTCAAATTCTTCTTTTGATTTGGTCAGCTTGGTCTTTTCCAGGTGCGAATTTATGGCGACCGTTTCACAGCCCAACTCTCTCAACACTGTCGGAAAGACCTGGGAAGCGCTGCCAAAGGCGTAATCCACCACTATCTTAAAACCTCTCTTCCTGATGCAGCTGCTGTCTATATAGTGAAGCACGCCTTCCTTGTATTCTTCGGTCACCCTGCAAAACGGAAAAGTGAGCTCTCCCGTTTCCTCGATCGCTGCCCTCAGATAATCCTCCCCCCAGAAAAGGCGCTCTATCGTCTTTTCTTTTGAGGTTGACAGGTCCATGCCGTCAAAATCAAAGAACTTTATGTCTATAACTTCATTGTCGAACGGCGACTTTCTTACATGGAAGCCGCCTTTGCAGGATAGCGATTTGAGGAAATACCGGTTGATCGGTATCGGCACGGTCTCAATATTGGAGATGTTGACCCCCGAGGACAGGACACCTGCTATAAGGGCCCTGTAGATCATCCTTGAGGATTTGTGCCCGTCCATGGAGCAGACGGCGGAAGAACCCTTGCCGAGCATCGCTCCGTAGGCAGAGCCGAGTTTGGCGGCAAACTCAGGGGTTATTTCAATATTGCATTTTCCCGTGACCCCGAAGGCGCCAAATATGGCATTCGACCACTTTTCCCTCCAGACCACCGTTTTGTTCACCGTGCTGCCCTTTTCTATTTCTTTATCCGGCCAGATCTTGACAAAAGGAAGCACCCTGACCCCGGAAGAGACCCTGCATCCGCGGCCGAGCACGCTCCCCTCTTCAAGAATGCTGCCGTCGCCTATAAAACAGTCGCTTGCCACCACCGCGTCTTTAAGGAAACACTCTTTGCCTATTTCAACATTATCCCAGACGACGCAGTTGATCAGCCTGCTTCCCTGCCCTATTTTGCATCCTTCCCCGATGCAGGAATTTTCTATCTGGACCTCGGGCCCCGTTCTTAGCGACGCAGGAAAAAGGCTTTTGCCTTTAAGCAGATCGCCGTGGGAGTTTTTATATTCTATCAAATTGCCGATATCTTTCCAATAACCGCTGTCCACAAAACCGAAGATCTTTTTGTCCTCTTTAAGGAACTTCGGAAAGAGGTCCTGACTAAAGTCAAAGAACCGTCCGCAGGGCACCTGGGACAGGGCTTCCTTTTTTAGAACATAGATGCCCGTATTGACGGTGTCGCTGAATACCTCTGCCCAGGAAGGTTTTTCGAGAAAAGCTTTGATGCGGCCGCCGGGCTCGGTGATAATTATCCCGTACTGCAGAGGGTTCTTAACCCTGGTCAGAGAGATTGTAGCAAGGCTGCCGTTCTTTTTATGGAAATCAACAAGAGCGGTCAGGTCTATATCGGAGATCACATCAGCGCTCAGTACAAGAAAATCTGAAGTGAGCAGGCCTTCGGCCAGTTTTACGGCGCCGGCGGTGCCAAAATCCTCTTTTGCCTCAATGTAAGATAGTTTTACGCCGTGAGAAGACCCGTCCCCGAAATAGCCCTTTATCTGCTGCGGCTGGTGGTATAAAAGAACTATTATCTCTTCTATACCGTGCTTTTTAAGCCAGGAAAGAACATGCGACATGATAGGCCTGCCGCATATCGGGACCAGCGGTTTAGGTCTGTCGACAGTAAGAGGATGGAGCCTGGTGCCCATCCCGCCCGCCATGAGTACTGCTTTCATAAGCTATGTGCAATAGACCCTGTAGTCCAGGTCCGGGAAAAGATTGTCCTTTGATGCTATATCGTTAAGATATCCTTCGTCAATATTGCCCGACTTAAGCATTTCAAAAAGCTTTGTGAACCTTTCTATATGGTCTTTGCTCCTTTTAACGGCATAAGGCACGGCAGTTCCGGTCTTCATGATAAAGGCCCAGTCGGAGGCCTGTGCCAGAAGAAGTTCTCTGGCTGCCTGGTTTAGCGCTCGTATTTTTTGGGGCGAATCATTATTCAACCTTACAGCATCATTGGCCAACTCCGTCATCCTTTCCGCGGCTTTGTGCAGATGCCTGTATATCCAGTCGTTGCTGCCCTCCAGCCATACCTCATTGTATCCCTTATATCCCCAGCTGCTCATAGAGGGCTCTATGACCTGGTTCCTCTTGTTCTCGTCAAGGTACTGGGACGGAGTGGTCAATCTTATCGTGTCCTGGTCGCAGGCGAGCTTTCTTATCAAAAAGTCAAGCCATTCGGGGCCTTCGAACCACCAGTGGCCGAAGAGTTCGGCATCATACGGAGAAACAAGTATGGGCTTTTTACCAAGCAGGTCATAAAGGTGTTCTACCTGCTTTTGTCTGTTGAACATGAAATTGCCGGCATGATCTGCTGCCCTGTCCAGCGCCCAGCGCCTGTCGTACGGCTCTTTATGGTTGGTCTCTCCGGTGATGCGGTAATACTTGATCCCGGTGTTCACCCTTATCCCGTCGGAATGGATATAGGGCTTCATGTATTCAAAGTCAAGGTCAAAGCCTATGTCCCTGTAGAATTCCCTGTAGTTATAATCTCCCGGATAACCTTCTTTTGCGCTCCAGACAGCCTTGGACGATTCTATGTCCCTTCCAAAGGCCGCGGCGCCGCTCCTGCAATAGACCGGCGCAAAGATCCCGTACCTTGGCCTTGGCGAGCCGTGGAGGATGCCGTGGGTGTCAACAAAAAAATATCTGATCCCCTCTTCGAAAACATAGCTGTCGTGCCCCGGGAAATAGCCGCACTCCGGAAGCCATATACCGGCCGGGGTCCTTCCGAACACATCCTTAAAGTAACGAGCCGCCACTCTTATCTGTGCTCGGGAAGCTTCTTTGCAGGTTTCCATCAGCGGCAAAAACCCGTGAGTGGCGCCGCAGGTTATCACTTCCACGCAGCCGGAGTCGAGAAATTTCTTGAAGGCCCTGGTCAGGTCCCGTCCGTATTTTTCGCAGAAGACCCATCTGGCGTTCTCGAACTTGTCTTTGTACATGTGCGCCAGCCGATTGAACTGGGGCTCCCATTTTGTCCTTTCGATCTCCTTATAAGCGAGTTCTATAAGGCTGTTCATGTGGGCTATATAGCGCTCCTGCAGCAGATCGTCCCTTAGCATGGCTATCAGTGTCGGAGATAGAGAGACCGTTATCTTAAAAGGAATGCCGTCCCTGATCAGATTGTCAAAGACATTGATCAGCGGTATATAAGTTTCGGTTATAGCCTCGAAAAGCCAGTCTTCCTCAAGAAAATCGCTGTGTTCCGGATGGCGTACGAACGGAAGGTGCGCATGAAGCACCAGCGCCAGATATCCTTTTTCCATTACTGGGTTCTTTTCTCTACAACCTTGGTAATGGAGCGCTTCATGTCGCCTTTTGCATTTTTTGCGACAATGGGTATTTCCTGTTTGCCGTCAGGAAGTGCAAATCTCAGCGTAAAAGAACCGTCCCTTCTCAACTTTACGGGAAGCCCCTGTACCGTAAGCTGCGCAGAAGGCTCTGTTGCGCCGTAAACAATGAGCTCGGTGCTTGCTACCAGCCAAAAATCCTTGTTCTCCTGCGGGGATTTTTGCATGAAACTGGACGGAAAACCCGAGGAAAGCTCTTCATGAAGCCTTCTCTTGAGGAGCTCTTTTATGTCGCCGGATGATTTGCCCAGCCCAAAGCCTCCGGAAAGAGAGTATATCTTGTCCCAGTCTATGGTCATCCATTCTTCGTCAACTTCATCTGACATTCCGTCCCTTGGGGTGGATACAATGTTAGACCTTGCCGCGACATAAAATTTACCGCTCGGATCCAGAAAACCTATGTCTATGCACCAGCTTCTATTGGGTTCTCCGATATTGACGTACCAGTTCTTTGCATGTCCGGTAAGCTCTATGTCAAAGGATCTGTTGGCGTTCATTCCGGTAAAACTGATGCCGGAAACATCATAGACGCGCAGTATCCTTTTGGACCTTGAGAACTCATAATGTCCCATGGCCGACTTTAACTCGTCTATCTTCCAGTCGGCAATCTCCCAGTAAGCATAGATCCAGTGGGGATCTCTGACAAGAAGGGTTATCCTGCAGTCCGAATATCCGTCGGGCAGCTCATATCCCCTGCTCTCCATCATCTTTTGCATAACAGGACCCGCGGATCTGAAACTATCTTCCTGAGGCTGCGCGGGCAGCCCTGGGGTTACGGGCGCTGCATTGAGCACAACGTTCTTTGGCTTTTTTGAGGGTGCTCTTTTCCTGGCCGGCTTTTTTGCCGTGGTAGCTGCCTTTTTTGCTGCTTTCGGCCTGGCTGCGGTTCTCTTCTTCTTAGAACTCTTTGCCATGACAACCCTCCTTGTCTATTAACTAACCCGGCATACCGGGGTTGTTAAGGAACCTTACATTACCTCTCTAAGATATTTTGCCGCTTCTTCCGGCGGGGTCGGATTTATGTAAAGTCCGGTGCCCCATTCAAAACCGGCTGTCTTTGTCAGCCTCGGGATTATCTCTATGTGCCAGTGGTAGTCATACTGTATCGTGCCCCAGTAGTCCGGCCTTCCCGCTCTTGCCACCACATTTGGGGCCGTGTGAATGACATAGTTATAAGGAGGATCGTATAGCGTCTTTTTTAATCTTATCAGGATATCCTTGAGCATCCTTGCGCACTGCTTGGTCTCTTCTTCGCTCATTTCCGTAAAGCCGTAGTAATGCTTTCTCGGCAGCAGCCACACCTCAAAAGGGAACCTCGAGGCAAACGGGGCAAAAGCGACAAAGTTCTCGTTCTCGGCGATTATTCTTTCGCCAAAGCTAAGCTCCTGCCTGATCAGGTCGCAAAAGATGCACCTTTCCTTTTCTATGAAGTACTGTCTGGCGTTGGAAAGCTCCATTTTGATGTACCTGGGAGTTATCGGGGTGGCGATCAGCTGCGAATGTGAATGGGAAAGCGAGGCCCCCGCGGCCTCTCCGTAATTCTTGAACACCAGTACATATCTGAACCTCTTGTCCCTTTCAAGGTCCCTGATGCGCTCTTTGTAGGCCCAGAGTATCTTTTCGACCTGAGCGTCCGCCATTTCGGGGATCTGTTCGGTGTGCTTGGGGCTTTCCACTATCACTTCATGCGCCCCGATACCGCTCATCATGTCAAAAATGCCGATACCGGTCCTGTTGACCTCTCCTTCTATGACAAGCGCAGGGAATTTGTTGGGCATCACGCGCACCTGCCAGCCCGGAGTGTCCTTGGCAGTGCCTGGCTTTCTGGCGGCGATTATTTCTGAAGGGGTCTTGCTCTCGTTGCCTTCGCAAAAGGGGCACATCTTTGGCTCCGCTGCTACCGAGCTCCCTTTTTCTCCGGCCTTAAAATCCGAGGGCCTTCTGCCTCTTTCCGTAGAGATGATAACCCAACGGTCCGAGATGGGATCCTTTCTTAGTTCAGGCATCTGCTGCTCCTTCCTTGATCGTCAGTTTGATCGAAAAATCCAGAGAACCCTCCGGGTCAAGTTCTAGTTTGTTATGTAGCAAGAGACAGGAACCCTGATAGGTCCGCTCAAAGCCCCCCTCGGACTGGGAAACAGTTTCGATCGGAAAACGCCATAGATCGAACCTTTTGCTTCCGTCTATCATTATACTTAACGAGCTCCATTTGTCAATCAATACAGCCTCATAGATCTGCTGCGAAATGCCGCTGCTTGCCAGCTCGCAGTTCTGAGGTTTTTTGCCGTCAATAACATAATAGCGGTCGGGAGCATTGCCTGCCAGAAGCGAGAGGTTCAGCTCTGTCCCCATCCACACGGAAAGAGGTTCTTTCGAAAGGTTCTTCACATTCCAGGAAACATCTATCTCGCTCCTGTCGGAATAGAGAGTAAAGGTCTTTTCTATCGATACGGGCTTAAGTGTTCCGCTGCAGCGGACCTTCCCTTTTCTTGTGAAGACGACCTTAAGATCGTTCCTGCCGTAGACCACTTTGTGGCTGTAGGGTGCAAGAACAAAGTCGCCGGCCTCGCCGTATTTAGAGGCTGAGAACTTCTCTATGGTGGTGTCGGGATCGAGAAAATGGTCGATAAAAGAGGTCCTGCGGTACCAGTCGTAATTGAGATATCTGTCCAGGCCCACTTCTTTTACCCTGACGGCGTCGTGGATGCTGGAGGTCCCTTCCGATGTGCCGGTCAGGGTAAGTTGGTGCAGATGGCTCCTTAAAATGTCTTTGTGATAGACCTCTTCTCTTCTTGTAAGAGTGTTCATCAGGTTAAAAGCCTTTGGCCTGTAGTCCAGTTCAAAGGCGCAGCCTCCGGTTTGAGACAGGTACAGGTTGAGCAGACGGCTGCTGACAAGGACCTCTTTTTCTCCCTCTTTTAGGTGGTCCTGTACTTCCGCCTCCAGCCAGTTACGGGAAGAATGAACAAAACTGTCGGCCTTGTTCTCCGCCTTGATTAGGTGTTCATAGATCGCATGCCTGAGGTAATTTAGGTACAGCCCGCCGAAAACTCCGTGCCAGTACGGGCAATTGCATTGCCCCTTCCACAATTCGTCAAGCATCTCTTCTTTTTCAGCCCAGGAGCCCTGTAGGGACCTTTCGGCCTTTTTGGATACCAGAAGCATCTTTTTGTGCATATAATTGCTTTCGCTGTACTTTACGAAGAAATTCCTGAAGAAGCCCCCTTTAAAGAACTGTTTGTAATACTCTAATTTTCCTGCGCCTTTAAGTTCTTCAAGAATATGGGCGAATTTTTTGCCGGCACCTGCAAGGAGGGCCCACTCCATCATTTCGTAGTAGGAAGCCGCCGGAAGATATATGCTCCCTCTGGCACCGGTGCTGTCCATGTACTGCGAAAAGGTCATGGTCTTGATCCACGAGCTGTTCTCTTCAAGTGCCCTGAAAAAGTTCTCAAGCCATTTTTCCTCGTATACCCATTTGTGGGTGCCGGGCCAGACCCCGAATTTTTCGCCGTCGTCCCCTATTATTGCCGCCCTTGTCCCGCAGTCCGTGGCAATAGAGGCAAGGTGGTCTATGGTCTCTTTAGGAAGGCGGAACGGCATCAGATAGCGCAGCGTCTTGCTGATGGGGAACACATTTATGGCAGAACCCTGATCTTCTGTGGCATAGTAGCCGTTCAGGTCTTTTTCTTCCAGTCCCGCGCTTATAAAGTGGTAATCATCCAGCAGAGTGTACTCCACTCCCGAGGAAGAAAGAGCCTTTGGCAGATTTGGCTCCCACACCCTTTCCGCCAGCCACATGCCCCTTGGCTCAAAACTAAGACGGTCGCGGATGAACTGTGTCTGCTTCTTTATCTGGCCGTCCTTGTCGCTGTCGGGAACTATCGAGA
>Ga0209609_10001172_pt1 | contig 15302 bp, 14 predicted proteins | sample LakKivw325mmetaG_FD_184136 | JGI IMG/M metagenome (GOLD analysis project Ga0209609, IMG submission 184136) | Anoxic lake water microbial communities from Lake Kivu, Rwanda to study Microbial Dark Matter (Phase II) - Lake Kivu water 325m metaG... | ecosystem: Environmental > Aquatic > Freshwater... | reverse complement strand
GGGTTGTAAGCCAAAATGGGAACGGCTTTGTCCTCAGCGCTGATGAGCACGAATCCGCCCTCGGCAAAGGCGACTTCATACCAGTCAACTTCATCGCTTTGAACGGGACTGGTAATGGAACGGACTTCACTGATTTGGTTGGCGGGAGTGATCCGGCGCATCCAGTCAGAAGCGACGCGCACAGCTTCGGAACGGGTTATCTGAGCCGCGAACAGCGAACTCAGGCATAGCAATAACAATACGGGCAGGAGTAGTTTCTTCATCATTCTCTCTATCTTTATTTATTTAAAATCAACAGTTTGATCAGCGTGCCGGGACTTCCTTTCAAACCGGCAAAGTAGATGCCGGAGGGCAGGGGCTTTCCGTCGGAACCGGCGCTGAGCCAGGAGACTTCATTCATCCCTGCTTTCAAAGCCGGCGTCGCTAGTGAACTTACCTTTTTGCCTTTGATATCATAGATGTCTATCTGAACGGGACGGGAGGCTGATTTGGCGCTGATGCGGAAGGTGGTTTTTGCAGAAAAGGGATTGGGGTAATTCTGCAATGCCAAAGGCGCTGCAGCAGGCAGGACGTTGTCGTCGTTGGCTGTGTTGGTCTGATACACAAAGGGAATCTCATAGGGCGGGATGTTGTCGGATTCGATCAGGAAGCGGAAATGCGCAATGCCGTCCGAACCGATGAACAGGTTCAGATGATAGGCGGTAATTACGCCTGCGCTGAGAGAAAAAGGTATGGCAAGATTGCCGGAATAGCACATTCCTTCTTCATCGCAGAAATTCAGATACCAGTCATCCGGGCCGTCATCCTTGACCAGCTTGATGGTGAAGTTTTCCGTTTCGCCTGTGTTGAACAGCCAGACGGGATCAGAAATATAATTGAAATTGGGGTTGTCAATGATCTGCTGGCCGAATTCAAAGGCGGCGCGGATCTGGTACTGGGGCTGCGTTCTCGAGGCAACTGACTGGATGATTTCACCGCCGTCCAATTGGACCGCAGCAGCCGCCCAGAGATCCTGAGAAACATACAGAGGATTCATGGGAAAGATCACCGTAAAATCCTGAAAGTTGTTTAATCCGGACAAAGTTATGGGTTGTGATTGGATCGCTCTGACCACTCGGTTGGCATCATACATCGTTATGTTATCCTGCAGCAGGAACACATGCAGCGTCTGATTGTTCAGGGCAAAGCCATCTTCCACTATCGTAACTCTGACGTTAACAGTCCGGTTTCCTGGATTGAAGGTGGTCTCCAGTTTAACGGGAGAAGTGTCAAAACGGTGAGACTGAACCAGATTGAGATATGTGGAGCCATCCAGGATAGCGGCTCCTCCGCCGGCGACCTCGTGAGTTCCGTTGAAAATCACTATGGCGTCATTGTTGATCCCGTAGTAAACAGCTCTGGCATCTGCATCAGGATTGCTTAGATTTGGACCGGATGAAAGATAGTATCTGAGATCAAAGAATTCACCTGAATGAAAGTGATTGTGGAGCACATTAAGCCCCGTGTATGTTTCGATAAAATCAGTATCGGCTAATGTGCCAAAATCCTCCGCGATCGTGGTCTTGGGCACAAAGGGCGGAACGGCAACCAGCCAGACCGTCCACAGCAGTAATGCTGCTATTGTCAAACTCCTGAACATCTTTCTCCTCCTGAAAAACTATGGTTAGTTATTTATAATATCATTAAAAACGGGTCGTCGCTTCCAGCTTGACGCCCTGGAAGGGAGCCACGAAACGGCAGACACCGTTGCGGCAGACCTTTCCGCCTGCTTCTTTACCGGCAAATATAGTAATGCCGGTGTGGCTGAACAGGGCATACTTGACTTCGCAATTTGCCCAGTACCTTCCGTCCAGAATGTCTGCCGAGGTCTGCCAATGCGATTGGGCGGATACGGAGACGGACAGTTTTTTCCTGCCCAGGTCAAGCTGCAGCATGGGTTCATAATGCCAGTCAATGTCTCCCTGATTGTCCTTTTCGATGTATTCATATTCGGCTTTGGCAGAAAAGGAGTAATCCGCCAAAGGCAGGCTCACACTCAGGGCGGGGATGATGTTCTGCTGCCAGCGGTCAATTACTTTGTCCAGCTTTTCGATGTGGCCGTATTCAGCCAGCAGGATCATGTCGCCATGCAGCCATTCAACCGAGGTGTAGAGGTCGCTCATCCTTTTCTTGAATGAAGAGTTCCAGGTTTCGGCATAATTGGCGTTCACGCTCAGAACATCCGTCAACCCGATCTCCAGCGTGCCCTGCAGGCCTTCTTCATCGACGCCGGTGATCTGGCTGTCGGACAGCGTTTCGTCGTGATAGGTGTAGGTCTTGAGATCCTGATTGCGGTACTGGAAACTATCATAATACTTGTAGCCGGCACCCAAAGTCAGGAACTTGACCACAGACGGATTCAGATAAAGGTTGGCATAGGCGTTTACCGCCGTGCCTTCATGATTGGCTCCGCTGTTGTGGAACAGAGAGGTTTTGGCAAATTCCACTCCCCCGTCAGCCATGTCCAAAGTCAGGTGCAGCCTGCCGGCATAGACATCCTGCTGGTTATAGACGCTGAGGGCATTGAGCGTTCTCATGGTCAGGATGGAAGCGCCCAGGCCGATGTTTTGAGTGAGCGGATACTCTCCGTCAGCGCCATAGACGAGGTCATTCTTGGCGGGCTGGTTGCGGTTGGGCAAAGCACCGTAGAGCGCTTTCAGCTTGATGGATCTGTTATACTTGACTAAGAATCCGTCCAGACGAGTATCCGAGTCAAATTCAATGTCTTCCCAGGCACGGAAGACCATGCCGCTGCCGAAACTCTCTGAAATAGTTCCGCCGTGCAGGATGAGGTTGTCGCGCTCGAATTCCAGCCAGCGCTCTGTCCACTTGGTGGAGAGCCGGTTGGAATTAAGCTCGTCCAGAAGCTGATTCTGGTCGTTGGAGTACTTGGGCAGTTCAGCCAGGAACTTGATGCCAAGGGAAAAATCCTTGTAACCAAGTGAAAAGCTGAACGCATCCCTAAAATAAGAATTCAATGAGTCCTGAGCCGTCCTGTAGATATAGCTCATCTCGTTCAGACCGTTCAAGTATAGTTCCTGAGCGCTGAGCAGTCCGGCACAGAACAGCACTATCAGCAGAAAGAGAACTCTGATCTTCATTGGCAACCGCCGCAGGGCGTGTGACCCTTGATCTCTTCTTTTTCTGCCTCAGGCTCCAGATTATCCGGGATGACTTCCTCTTCCACGGTTTCGCGTTCCTGAGGTTGTATCAGTTCCAGGATCTTGGCTTCATAATATGCTTCTACTCCGGGTTCGTAGCCTTCATGGGAGTAAACGATGTATCCCTCTTTGTTCAGGATGAAGGTATGGGGCGGATTGACCACATTGAGCCTGTTGGCAAGCTTCTTTTCGCTGTCAAACAAGCCGGTGAATTTGTAATTATTGCTTTTAAGAAAGCTCTTGGCCTTGGCAACATCCTTGGGAGCGTCGATCGAGATGACCACAACTGTGAGGGAATCATACTTCTCAGCCAGTTTATGGAGAGCCGGCATGGCTTTTTTGCAGGGTGCACACCAGCTTGCCCAAAAGTCGATCAGGACAGGGCCCTTGTTCAACAGATCGGAAAGCTTCACATCCTTGCCGTTGATATCTGGCAGAGTGAAATCCGGCATGGTATCAGCGCTGAGCAGACCCGCCAGCAGGATTATGACCAGAGCAAATAAAAGTTTTTTCATCGTTACCTCTATGCTTTTCATTGTAAAAAATCAGTTCACCGGAATGTAGGCTTCCAGCGCGTTGAAGATCGTGGCGTCGTTGTTGAAGGGATCAGGCGTGACCTGCACCCAGATGACCAGATAGCTGTCGTTGGGCAAGGTGTTGTTATACGACGCAGGCAGACTGGTCAAAGGCAGACTGAAGCTGACAGAATTGTCCAGATCGGACGCCGCAAGAGACTGTGTCCCCTTGGCCAGAACCACATTCCGGCAGGGAGTGGTGCTGCCGAAATAATTGACATTGGATACTCTGTCTATGATGGCATACTTCAGTTTCAGGCCTGCTGGATCCAGTGTCTGGTCCAGCAGATTCAGGCGCACGGTACCATTCAAACTGGTTCCCGCTACGGCAAAATCCAGATTGGTCAGACTAATTTTGGCATCGGTATCAGAGATCTGGGCTGCCAGTTGATTGTAAAACTGAGCGTTGCCGGGTTGATTGCCTTCGATCTTGGTCGTGCCCTGAAACACGACAGTCGGCTGGGCGGCCGAGTAATAGCCATAGACATCCAGATTACCGCTGTCCAGGGGATCGTTATAATGGTAGGCCAGGTAGCTGAGATTATTGGGATAGCTCTCCTGCAGCGAGTGCAGCAGGATATCGACCTCAGGGCAACTGGGACAGAAGACTCCCGTGAAGGACTCGATCACGACCCTTTGCTTGTAGGTGACAGGCGGGCAGCAGTAATCCCTGTTGCCGTAAAGCAGCCAGGAGCTTCCTCTTTTGATGATCTTTTCGCCGAAGAAAGTGCTGTCAGCCACCACCTGTTTGGCAGCATTGATTGCCTGCAGTGTCCAGTTGACCGTGGTCAGCGTATCATCAGGTGTGATGTTTTGCTGAGCCAGCAGGGTCACATTAAAAGTGAGGTCTGAATACTGCTGCAGAAGACTCAGGTAAAAGGACTCCCTATCCGATTTCTCCTGCCCGTTATGCAGATAATCCTCGTCGTAGAAAGACATGACTGCCGAGGCATCGCTTGAGTCTATGCCATCAAAGGCATTCTGCAGGGGAGTGAAAAGTTCGGCCTGCAGGTCAAGTGTTTCCACCAGCTTAAACGTATGTTCGAATCTGTCGCAGGAAGCTGCAAACAGGCCAATAACTATAATTATCAGTCCAAGATATTTTTTCATTGTGTCTGCTCCGCAATTTTATTGAGAGCGTCTGTAATCTCATTTTTTGAGATCAGCTCATTGAATATGATAGGCGGCTGACCCGGTATGTAGAGAGCGTTGAAAGGCACTCCGGCGCGGTCATGTTTTTTAATCCAGGCCAGAAGGACAGGGTCTTTTCTGGTAAAGTCAGCTTTGAGCAGGAGCACATCTTTTGCTACAAACTCCTGCATCATGGACTGTGTGAACAGCACTGTTTTCTCATTGGTCTTACAGTTCTTGCACCACTCGGCACCGACATCCAGGAACACGCTTCTGCCTTCTGCCAGAGTATCGTTGAGCAGTTTTTCGCTGAACACATACCAGCCCTCTGGTGTGTGAGCGGCGGGCACCAGGCCTTCCACCGTCGCTTCCTGATTGGTTTGTGTCTGCTCCTCCAGCGGCAGATAGACAAAAGCCGCCGCAACGATCAGCAGAATGGGCAGAATGGTGAACACCCACTGTGTCGCCTTGCTGTGCTCGTATCTGACAAAGCGTCCATACAGCCAGATGGCAAAACCGAGGATCAGCATGAACCAGAGCACTTTCAGGAAATACGCGCCGTCCGTCAGTACCAGCAAAGTCTTGAGCTGTGTATAGACGATCCAGAGCAGAACGAAGCCCATCACCTGCTTAAAGATTACCATCCAGTCACCTGGTTTGGGAATGAATTTCAGCGCACCTTTGAAAAATCCGATGATGATGAAAGGCGAGGAAAATCCCAATCCGATGACCAGAAAGAATATCAGCAGCAGCAGGGGAGGGAACTTCAGCGCGAAGGGCAAAGCCAAGCCCAAAAAGGGTCCGGTGCAGGAGATCGCCATCAGGAAGGCAAAGATCCCGCCAAAGAACGAACCGCCGTAACCGCCTTTGGAAGTGGCCTGGGAGACTTTATTCATACCCGGGGGAGTGATCTCGAACACGCCAAGCAAAGACAGGGCAAAAGCAAATACGATGCACATCAGGGCTATGACAAAACCGGGATTCTGGTTCTGCAGGCCCCAGCCGACAGATTCGCCCGCCTGCTGCAAAGCAATGATGACGCCTGCCATGATGCCGAAGGAAATCAGAACTCCGAAAGTATAGACAAAAACATGTGCCAGGACTTTACTGTCATCTGTTTTTGCCTGGTTGATGATCTTCATAATGCGGATGGGCAGGATCGGCAGTACGCAGGGTGTGGCATTGAGGATCAGACCACCCAAAAATGCAAACAGCATGTATTTCCAGATATCGCCGGCAGAGGATTTTTCCGGAACAGGTTCAGGCTCAACCGGTGTTTCGGTTTCTTCCTGAACAGCGGCAACCGTGTCTGCAGACTGCTCTTCAGTCGTTGTCAAAGCCGCTTCAGCGCCTGTGATATTCACGGTCAGACTGGCTTCCGCTGTTTCCGGAGGATTGCACATCCCTGTATCAAAACAGACATTGGTGCCAGCTTCAGCTTTGACCGTGACCTTGCCCGGCTGGACGGAAGATCTTACTGTAAAGGGCAAGGACAATGTCACTGTGCCTTCATACACCCATTCATTGCCTTCTTCGATCTTGTTGGCTTTGGGATACTGCGTCCTGCCAAAATCGAGCCCGGCTCCGCTTGCTTTCAGATAAAAATAATCCTCATCACCCGGAAAATAGGACTGGTGCATGGTGGGCGGAATCGTCACAGTGGCCTTGACCACACCTTTTTCACCCGGTTTCAAAGTCTCGGGCGACAAACTGAACCTGACACTTGCCTGAGCGCTTAAACTCAGTGCCAAAGTCAGGAGCAGAATCATTATAATCAGCTTTCTGGTTGCTATCACATCATCGTCCTTTTATGTTCATGTATTTTTTGTGCTTTGTCATCTATTCTATATACACTTATGCAGAATTTATTCCACAAGATTTCGTAATTTGTCAAGTGGTTCATACATCAGCCCTACCGTCCACCCGGTGTCCTCCCGTAGACCACCCCCGCCCGGGCCCAGGAGGGTACCCGGTGGATCAGAGCATGGCAGCAGGTAGGATGTATGGGTTTTAGAGCTATCGCTCATACGGGATAAAGACATTTCGGATGTTCCGGGTGTGTGAGATGAACAGGCCAAAGATGACCAGAACGATGCCGATGAACGCTCTGAGTGTGGGAGCTTCACCCAGGATAAGAAAAGCAGTTACGGCTGTCATGACCGGGATCAGATAAGTGAACATATTGGACCTGATCACTCCCAGTTCGCGGATTACTCCAGTATACAGCATAAAGGCACCCACCGAGCCGAACACCGACATCGAGGCAATGGTGATCAGGCCTTTGGCAGACTGCTGCATTGCCATAAAATGACTGCCGTCAAAGATCAGGAACAACGGCAGGAAATAGAGCATGCCGAACAGGCTCTGCCAGCTTACTATGGTCAAAGTGGAATACTTCAGGGTCAGTTTGCGCACAGTAATACTGTAGAACATCCCGCCCAGCACAGCCACCAGCAGCAGGGCGACGCCTTTGAAGGTGGCCCAGATCTCCTCTGATTCAAATGCCAGCACCGCCACTCCGATAAAGGAAATGACCAGTCCTGCAAAAACCCAAAGCGTGACTTTTTCCCTCAGAAAAACCCATGCTCCCAAAACCGTGACCAGCGGGATGATGGAAATGATCAGAGAGCCCAGCGTCGGTGACACAAACTGCATGCCGTTGGCTTCGCCGATGAAGTAGATGAAGGGCTCGAAAAAGGCCACCATCATGAAATAGGGAATGTCTTTCGGATCTGTCTTTTCCGGATGTCTGGTGATCAGGGCTGTCAGAAACATCAGCCCCGTAGCCAAGACCAGCCGCAGGAAAACGATCTCCAGAGGCCTGTAGCCGGATTCGAAAGCGATCTTGATCCAGACGAAGGTCAGCGCCCAGAAGGTCATCGCCAGCACTGCTTTGAGATATGCCAGATGATGTTTGTTTTGCATTTATACCTTGTTCAGATGATTATCAACTTTATGAAGTCAGAGCAGGTCAGAATCAAGCAGGATCGTGACGGGACCGTCATTCACCAGATTAACTTCCATATAGGCGGCAAACTTGCCGGTCTGAACTTTCAGGGGAGTTTTGTTCAATTCATCAATGAATTTGTTGTATATCATTTCCGCCTGTTGAGGCGGCGCGGCATTGATGAAATCAGGCCTTCTGCCCCTGCGGCAATCGGCAAACAAAGTGAATTGCGATACGACCAGAACCTCACCCCTGATATCCAGAAGAGAGAGATTCATTTTGCCCTGTTCGTCTTCAAAGATGCGTAGTTCAACCAGCTTTTTGACCATATGGGGAATATCACTTTCAGTGTCATCCTTGCCAATGCCGAGCAGGATCAGCAACCCCTTCCCTATAGCTGAAAAAGGCTTGCCGTCTATCTTTACGGCGGCTGAACTGACCCTCTGAACCAATAATCGCATCAGGAAAAAGAGCTATTTGTTGGAAAATTTATGCACCACATAGCAGCCGGCGTCATCCAGCCAGATGGTGTTGTTGGAATCTTTGGGAATGAAGATGGCGAGACGGGCAAAGGTGGATTTTTCCTTCAGAAATCCGGCGCTGATAGAAGCTTTTTTCCATTTCGTGTTGCCTTTGATGCCTTTCTGGAAAGTGTGCAGTTTATTGCCTCCGGCATCATAGACCCAGAGATACAGCTTGGCGCTTTTGGGCATCTTCTTCTTTGCCATGATGTGCATCTTGGCATAGTAGCCTCCCACATAATTGATGTGAAAAGCCTCCGAAACCATGTACATGTTTTTTCTGGTATTCTCGATCTGCAGAGACTTGCGCCCGGCATAGATGACATCAGAAGTGATCTTCACGGGCTCGGACTGATCGGTGGAGGTACTGACCACCAGCCAGCCGGCAGGTAGTTCAGGATTCTTCTTGTCGGCAGTCTCAAAACCTGGATTAATGACCAGATTCTTGGCATTGGGGTCATCCGGCTCCAGAAAATAAAGGCTGGAGCCCATAAAACAACTGCTCAGAAACAAGCCGACTACACACAAAGAAATAAGGGAAATTCTCATTTCATAAATCCCCGTTCATTTAAATATTTCAGGATCATTCCAACCGCCAGGCCATTGATCAGAAGGTTTGATCCACCGTAACTGATAAAAGGCAACGGAATTCCTGTCGTAGGTACTAAACCAATATTCATTCCAATATTGATAAATGTTTGAAATAAAAGATAACCGAAAATTCCGGTGACAACAACTTTTCTTTCTTTCACGCGGATGTCACGGATGGCAAGAGTGATCCTCCAGAACAGGATAAAGAACAGCAGTAGCAGGATCAGGCTGCCCAGAAAACCGAATTCCTCGCCGATGATGGAATAAATGAAATCGGTGTGATGCTCAGGCAGGAAGTTCATGTTTTTCTGAGTTCCTTCCAGCCAGCCCTTGCCAATCGTGCCTCCGCTGCCGACGGCGATCTTGGCCTGGATGATCTGATAACCGGAACCCAAAGGATCGCGCATGGGGTCGATAAAGGTCAGGATCCTGTCCTGCTGATAGTCTTTCAGACCTCTCCAGAACACTGGCATGATGATCGCCAGAAACAGATTCAGAATGGATGCCACCGTGATCGTCACCCAGGACAGTCTGAACCTGAGCAGCACAAACACCAGCAGCGCTATCCAGAACAGGATAAAGAGCCAGTGGAAAGACGCTATGATGCTGATAACCGGACTGACGATCAAAAGCAGATAAAAGACCGGCACTCCAGCCGCTGCAAACATCGCCAGCAAAGCGATCCAGAACATTATGCTGGTGCCGAAATCCGGTTCGATGATCACCAAAAGGGAAGGCGGGATCACGCATAAAAAGCCGTAGATCAGTTGTCGCATCTCGCTCAGGTGCTCTTTGGAAAGCACTCTGGCAGCCAATAGTATGGTCAGCAACTTGGCGCTTTCCGAAGGCTGGTAGGAAAAGCCGAAGATATTGAACCATCGGTGCGAACCGTTGATGGCTGGCGCAAACATGACCAGGAACAGCAAGATCAGATTTATGATGTACAAAGGCACGATCAAAACATCGATCACGGGCATGGGCATCCGCATCAGAAGATAGAGCAGCCCGATCAGGATACCTGCGAAAATAAGCTGCCTCCACCAGAAGTCCTTGACCGTAACCTGTTCTCCGATCTTGCTGGTGGAAGCTGTATAAATTGATATGATCCCCGCCAGGATCAACAGCCCCAATACGATGGTAAGCACATAGTCAAACTTCTTTCTGTTAATCATGGATTCCGTTTCCAATCACCGGTTCAGGTATTGCTATCTCAGTGCCGTTAACTGTTTCATCAAACTCATCGCCTTCCGCAACCGCGTCACGAAACTGCAGAGGAACCTTTGCCGGCGCCTTGATGGTCTGATAGTTGCCCATGTAGAAATTCAAGATCTGAGTAGCCAATGGTGCAGCCATGCTGCCTCCGTGACCTGCGTTTTCCAGAAACACAGTGACACAGATCTCAGGCTTGTTGGTTACAATGTATCCGGTGAACCAGGCATGGGTGGTTCTTCCATGGACATTTTCCGCCGAACCGGTTTTTCCATAGGTCGTGGCCCCTTTGACCTGCACCCGCGTAGCAGTTCCTCCGGGCTCGTTGCAAACGCTGTATAATCCTCTCTGGATCAGAGCCAGATTCTTGGGGTTCAAGGGTAGGCGAACCTTGCTGACTGGATTGATCTGCTCACGCATGACAGTGCTGTGTCCGACCGTTTTCTGCAGCAGATGAGGCTGGATCCAGATTCCGTTGTTGGCATAGGCTGAATAGAGCGCGCACATCTGAATAGGAGTGCACAGCACCTCTCCCTGCCCGATGGCGAGATTGACCTTGTGACCGATAATGCTGATGCGCTGCCCGTAGTTTTTGTGATACCACTCGGTATTGGGGAAAAGGCCGCTGCGCTCGTTGGGAAGGTCGATCCCTGTCCTCTGTCCCAACTGGCTCTGGTGCACATACTGATAAAAGTCTTCCAGCTTGATCTTGAGTGAAAGATCATAGAAAAACACGTCGCAGGATACTTTGATGGCATTATTGATATTGCTTCTGCCGTGCCCGTAACTTGACCAGCATTTGAAAAAGCGGTTGCCAACCTTCATTCCCCCGGCGCAGTTTTCCAACAAAGTGAATTCATTGATGATGCCTTTCTCCAGACCCACGCCTGCCGTAACAGTCTTAAAAACAGAGCCCGGAGGGTAGGCTGCATGGATCACCCTGTCCACCATCGGCTTGCTTTTATCGTCGTTCATGGCCTGCCAGTCTTCGACACTGATCTTAGACATGAACAGATTTGGATCAAAATCAGGTTTGCTGACATATGCCAGGATCCCGCCTGTCGTTACATCCATCGCGACGATGGCACCCCTCATCCCTTTGGGAAAAATGGATTCGGCATAGCTTTGAATGTCGTTGTCTATGGTCAGGACCAGACTCATCCCGTTTTCCGGCTCGATCGTGCTTTCCGCTTTGAAGAGATTGAGATTGCGCCCCATGGCATCGACCTGAATGATCTCGCGCCCGTCCCTGCCCTTGACCAGAACTTCATAAAACTTTTCCAGACCGGTCTTGCCGATCTGGCTGTTGATCGTGTAATCCTCTGTTTTGTATTTCTGATACTCCGTTTCGTTGATCCTGCCGACATAGCCTGTGAAGTGATTGGGATAAACATACCTGCGCGTAGTTTCCGTCCGGAAGAACAGCTCCGGAAAGTAATTCAGTTTTTCGGAAAGGGTCAGCACGTTTTCATAGGGAATGTTTTCTGCGATCAGGATATCTTCATAGGAGCGGAATCTGGTCTTTTCTATGTGCTGACGCAGTTCCTCCATCGTAACGCCGAATTCCTGCGCCAGGAAATCTGCCAGAGACTGAAAGCTCCTGATCCGGCCCGGGATCAGGTAAAGGTTCTGGGAGGGTACGTTCTGAACTATGGGCCTGTATTTGTGGTCATAGATCTCGCCGCGGGTGGCGATGATCCTGCGCAGCCTCACGAAGTTGCTTTCCGCTATCTGCTTATAGTATGCGCCCTGCACCACCTGCAATCTAAACAGCGCTGCCACCAGGACTGTAAAGATCAGTCCTATGAGGATTCTCAGATAGTGATGTAAACCGAATCTATCCACGCCGGAAATCAAGCCTGAGCAATGAGACAAAGACAAAAGCCGCAGTCACAAGCGCCGAAACAATGAGGTTATAGACGATCATGCCCAAAAACACAAGAAATAACGGCAGGCTGAACCCTGACTTGATGCCGTGCACAATGAAGATCAGCAATGAATAGACCACAACAGCCAGACCCAGCGTGATCGCCATCGTGATATAGCTGTCCTGTTCCAGAGGACGGTGAAACTCATTGATACCCACTGCCAGCAGAATGAAGCTCATGGTCTGCAGCCCCAGCAGGGTCGGCATCATCAAATCGTAACAGATGCCCAGAAAGAAGACCAGCGGCACAATCAGCCCCATCGGTTTGCGCCAGACCTGATACACGATCCAGCCCAGAAAAAGATTCGGCATCACTCCTGCCACCGCTATCTTCGGCACAAACAGGATCTGCAGATACAGAATGATGATCCCGCTGAACAGGGTCCGGATCACCTGCCATGGCGTCATTGCACCCGCCTGATGATGCAGATGGGGGTCAGTTCGTCGCCCTGCCCCTGGGGATTGTCTTTCATCACGCTTTCCATGAAGTTTTTGGAAAGGCCTTTGCTGCCGCCGATCATCCAACACCCGCCTATGTCGTTAATATCCATCACTGCGACCGGATGACCGATGCCTTCGGAGATCCTCTGCGCCTCTTTTTCGGGATGCAGAGGCCCTTTGATCACGGTCTCGTGATAAGGCGGAACGGGTGATGTGCTGGCAGCATCGATCAGCGCTGCCTGCATGCCCGCCACTTTATAAAACAGTCCCCTGACCCCGAGCACCTTGCCCAGCGCGCCTATTAATGCGGCAAACAGGATCCTCAATCCTCCGCATTCATCGATCGCGCACTGCATGCTGGTAGGCGATCTCAGCCCTATGCCATAGGGAACCTTTGCCACAAAGCGCCACAGCAGTTTGGCCAACAAACCGATCTTAAGTTCAGAAACCGGCACCGCCCTGCCCTGCGTAATGGCGAGAGGGCTTTCGCTGATTGAGATGATGTCACCTTCCCGCAACTGCGGAACCGCATATTCCTGCACGATGGACAGCATGTCGTCCTGTGCTGTTAGGATCCTTGTTTTAACTGGGATGCGTTCAAATTTCACGCTCAGAACTTCGATCACCGGCTTGAATTCTTTCATTTTCTATAACCTTGTCGTATCTTGTATCGTTTTTGTATCCAGCGTTCCGGTCAGTCTGCTGACATAGCTCTTCTGCAGCACGAAGACATGCTCCAGATTCTCCACCAGAGTGAAAGGCGCGATCTGTGCACTCAGGAACAGGTTATCCTGCGATTCCTTGATGCGGACGATTCTGCCGACGGGATAACCTTTGGGGAAAAGCCTGGACAGGTTGGAAGTCACGATCGTGTCACCAATGCTGATCTGCGAGCCCAGCTTGATCAGGTTCATGGAAGTCTCGCCCAAAAGGTCCGACTGCAGCATGCCCTGCACGTTGGTGCTCTTGTCCATCACTGCAAGCTGGAACTGTGAATGGGTCAGCGGCAGAATGATGCTGTTATTGCGGTTCACGATGATCACTTTGCCGATGATGCCTTCCGCCGAGACCACCGGACTGTCAAATTCTATGCCGTCCCTGGCGCCTTTGTTGATGATCAGGTTGCGGTCGTGGAACTGGCCCGAAAAACCGATCACTTCCGCCAGCGTGAAAGGCGTTCCGCCCAGTTCAAAACGGATGTTGGCACTTGTCTGCAAGGCCTTGAGACTGTTTTTCAGTTCGATGTTTTCCAGCACCTGCAGCGCCAGTTTGTTTTGCAGATTGAAGTTATCCTGCTTGAGCTGCTGATTGGTCACATAGGCCTGAATGGTTTTGACAAAGGGCAAAAAGATGGTTCCGGACAGCCATTGAGCTTTTCTGGAGCGGACTTCGCCATTACCCGTGAACAGCGCAAAGGCAATGATAAAAAAGACGGCAGGGCTTATGAAACGTTTATACACATCAGTTCAGACTTGTTTAATCCTCAATTCGCCTGATCAGGACTTCACGGTATTTTTCCACATCGTCCAAAACCACGCCGGAACCCTTGACCACGCATTCCAGCGCGTCGGGAACCACGTGCACCGGCAGATCCACCGTCTTGCGGATCTTTTCGTCCAAACCCTTGAGCAAAGCGCCGCCGCCGGTCAGGAAAATGCCGCGTTCGGCGATGTCTGCGCTCAGTTCCGGAGCCGTTCTTTCAAACAGGCGCTTGATGGCGTCGATCATGGTCGTTACCGTTTCTGAAAGCGATTCCCTGATTTCTTCCGAACTGATCTTTATGGTGACCGGATAGCCGGAAACGATGTCGCGTCCGCGCACGTCCATGGCCAGTTCCTGTTTGAGTGGATAGGCGCTGCCGATGGTGCATTTGATCTTTTCCGCGGTCTGCTGACCGACAAAGAGGTTGTTCTTTTTCTTGAGATAGTTGATGATGTCGTTGTCCATTTTATCGCCGCCGACCCGGATGGAATTGTGCACAACGATGTGGGAAAGGGAGATCACGGCGATTTCACTGGTGCCGCCGCCGATGTCCATAACCATGTTGCCGCGCGCTTCCGCGATCGGAAGTTCGGCACCGATGGCTGCCGCCACTGGTTCAGAGATCAGGTAAACTTCCCGTGCCCCGGCGTGCAGAGCGCTGTCACGCACCGCTCTTTTTTCCACTTCAGTAATGCCGGAAGGAACGCAGACAATGACTCTGGGCCTGACCAACAAACGCTTTTTCTGTGCTCTCAGGATCAGGTTGCGCAGCATCAGCTCGGTCACTTGAAAATCTGCGATCACACCATCCTTAAGGGGCTTGATCACTTTCACCTCATCGGGATTCTTGCCCAGCATCAGTTTGGCGTTTTGCCCGATGGCGATGATTTTCTTGTTGTCGGTGGAAACTGCCACCACGGAAGGCTCGTCAATGACGATCCCTGTGCCCTTTTTGTAAACCAAAGTATTGGCTGTCCCCAGGTCAATTGCGATGTCGTTGGCCATCATTCCGAAAAAATCAAATATCGACATCCAGTCTCCTCTATCTCTATTTTATTGTGTACACATTTAATGAATTTTAACCTCAATATGACAACTGCCTCAATGTCAAGGAAAATATGAAAAAGCAATCCCTGCAAGCAGTTATCCCCTGTTGCCGGCCAAACCCGCAATCCCTTTTGTAGTTTCCTGAAATTGGTTGACACTTTATCTTATTTTGGTGGTTTTATGGTTGTCAACATTAATCTTCTTAACCTTGACTTTCAATGCTTTAGAGTA
>Ga0209609_10001171_pt1 | contig 15311 bp, 18 predicted proteins | sample LakKivw325mmetaG_FD_184136 | JGI IMG/M metagenome (GOLD analysis project Ga0209609, IMG submission 184136) | Anoxic lake water microbial communities from Lake Kivu, Rwanda to study Microbial Dark Matter (Phase II) - Lake Kivu water 325m metaG... | ecosystem: Environmental > Aquatic > Freshwater... | reverse complement strand
GTGAATAAAAAGAAACGAGAGGGTTCTTTTCTACTATTTCTGAATACTTTTTTATTTTATCCCCGGATTTTTCATCCGACGGATACACATGGGAGATCAGATTGAGCATGCCTCCGGGGCCCGATCCCCTTTCCAGGAGGTGCACCTTGAAACCCAACCGCGAAAGTGCGCAGGCGGCAGAGAGCCCCGCGGGACCGGCCCCGACAATCATGGCCTCCGGACATACCCTGATGGTGACGTCATCGGAACCATGCCTGTAACTCAGGGCGCCCATTTCCATCCGGATGAGATTCAACGCCTTGTCTGTGGCGCCTTGCGGATCATCCCTGTGAATCCAGGCGCATCCTTCCCTCAGGTCTACAAGACCGATACGGGAACGATGGATCCCCTCCCGAACCAATGTTTCGACGACGGCATCACCCTTTCCCAGGGACGAACAGCTCCCGATCACCACTTTTTCTGCGCCGCTCTCCCTGATCAGGGAGAGCGGCTTTTCAATGTCTACCTCCAGACACAGAGAATCAACCACACAGGAAAAAGCGACGGAAACATCTTCCTCCGTTTTCTTGCGTAATGCATCGAGATCGATGACGCCATCGACTTCTCCGAAACACCGGCATAATAAAACGGCGACTTTTGACATTTTCTACCCTTCCCTTTTCGCGATAAGCACTCCTGCAGCGACAGAAGCTGCCTGGACGGCCGATTCCGCCACATCCGACGGCTCCATACTGAACCCGCAGGAAAAACGGGACATGCCATCGGATTTCGGATTTACGAATCCTTCTTCCGTGAGCGCGGGCGAATCGAGTTTTTCCTGGTCCGTCCACTCCAGGGAAGACCGGAGATTGCCGTTCAAGACCACCATATCGAACTTCCAGATATCCCGTTTCTGAGTCTCGGTGTTTTCAAACTTTACGGCGATCCCGTCGCCTCCGGGGAGGGGATAGATCAGCGAAGGTCTTCCCCTGATGAGCCTTATGGGGCTTCCGCCAATCTCCTCCCGGGAATATTCATAGTAGTCCCGCCCCACAGTACGCAGATCGGTATAAAAGATCACACAGTGAATAGCCGGATTCCGCCTTTTTATCCACTTCGCCTGCTTGAAGGCGTGCATGCAGCAGACCGCCGAACAATACGGAAGCATCCTTTCGTCCCTGGCGCCGGCGCATTGAATGAAGGCAATATTGCGGGGGACCGACCGGTTTAATTTTGTTATAATGTCACCCTTGTTGATTTCCGCTTCCGCCGTCCATTCCTCGAATTCCAGGGATGTCATGATATCCGGATGGGTTCCGAAACCGAACTCCTTAAGGGGGGTCAGATCAACTTCTTTAAAACCGGATGCCCAGACGACATGATCAATATTGAGTTCTATTGTTTCAACCGCCCTCTGAAAATTGATAGCGGCCGTCGGGCATATCGTCACGCAGGCGGCGCAATGATTACAGACATCAAGATCAACGCGGCAGACAGGGGGATAGACATGCTCCCCTGCAGGCCGGATCGCCTTTTGGGAACATTCTCTTTCACACTTCCCGCAGAAAACGCATCGGCTTGCGTCGATGGCGGGGGGATTCTTTACAATCATCGCATGAAGGCGGCCTTCAATACTTCTGAGCTCTTTGACTTCCGTGCTCGTATGGACGGTGATCAGATGATGTTCTTTCAACCGTTTGATGTCCGTCCACAGAGGACAGAAGGCGCAGTGATCCGTCGGATAGAGTTTATCCAGTTTCGCGACCTGGCCGCCCAGGTTAGGGCTGTTTTCCACCAGGAAAACGGCTCGACCCGCATCGGCAATATCGAGAGCGGCGCTGATGCCCGCAACCCCGCCGCCAATGATCAGTACGGGCAGTGAATTCTTCATGTTACGACTTTTCCTCTTCCTCTTCCTCTTCCTTCAGAATACCGTATTGTCTGCCCAGTTTCTTGATTCTTTCTACGAACCACGTCTTGAATTCTTCTTCCCGGTGGCTTCTCTCCTCTTCCTCCGCACGGCGCAATGTGAGGCGTTGCTCAGGCGGTAAAAACCTTTTTATCTTGTCGTAATAGACCACGATGGATTTCGGATCCGTGGGGCATCTCCTCTCACAGGCGTTGCAGCCGTTACAGATGTCTTCCAGAACAACGGGATAGAGGTCGTTTTCCAGTTTGATGGCGTCATACCGGCAGGCATTATAACAGATATCGCATTTGCTCTCTCCCGACCAGGTGAGGCAGGTGTTGCGGTTGATTACGGCGTTGCCGATATCGACATCGTCTGTCCCGATCCTCTTAATGGCGCCTGTCGGGCACGTCTTGGTGCACGCCATGCAGAAGATACACTTTTTCCAGTCGAGCACGGGCGTCCCGATATTGGGAATCCCGCCGGAAATGCCGGCCGGATGGAGCGCGTCAGCGGGGCATACATCGATGCATTGGTAACACCGCGTGCAGTATTTAAGAAATTCCGGTTCGATGAGAGCGCCAGGTGGACGGGGGAGCGCCCTGGCGCCGCTGACTTTGAAAAACGTAAAGATTACCGTGGAAATGGCGCCGCTGACAAGCACATGGAGGGCATCTCTTCTTGAAAATCCCATGGGAGATGATTCTCCTAATTAATATAAATTACAAATTTCCAAGATTAAAAGGTTCTGAGCAGAGCAAAGCCCTTGTTGCAGGCATTATAGAACCTTGCTAAAAATGAGTTTTATCCAAGTTTGATATGGAATTCTATTAAATATGTCGCAGAAAATCAAGGGCGGGTGATCTTCACCCGCCCTCATTTGAGTCTGTTGATTTATGACTTGTACTCTTTTCGGGCCGCCGCAACATCATCGATGAGATATTCAAGGCCGAGACCCTTCAGTGTTGCTTCCGAAGGGATTCCTTTTTCATCCCAGCCGACGAAGCTGTAAAATTCATCCTGCATCTTCTTCGTATCTTCGGCAGTGAATATGTTCCCTTTCTTGGGACCGGCAGGAAGCTTTTCCGTCATGAAACGCTTCGGCAGGCCGTCATCCTTGCGGCTGACGCCTTCCCTGACGTTGAAGACCCGCTCCATGGTCATGATCCGCTTTCCGGTGGTCCAGTAATCGTCTTCTTTCATGCTCCAGCCGCAGAGCGGATTCAGCATGCCGACGGTGATCTTCGCGTTCTCGCCGCCCCAGAGAAGGCCGCTGGCGAAGGAACACAAAGAAAGGGAATTCAGCATCGCAAAGATGATGAGGGCTCTTGTGGAGGCGCCTTCATGGTGATCCCCGCCGCAGGAACCCAGACAGTAGCTGTAAGCTCTCGCCTTGTCTCCCCGCGGGTCATGGGCTGCCAGTTCCTTGCCCTTCACCTGCATGGCATAGGCTTCCGCGCCCTTGCCGATCTGCGCGGCCATTTTCTTCACACCCTTGGCAAGCAGCTTGCCCGCCTTGCCCTCTTTATAACAGATCTTCCGGATAAGTTCCATATAGGTTTCCCCATCGCCCCACTTCGGTTTGAGACCGTCGAGGTCGGCAGGTTTGAGGATTCCTTTCTCTACGAGCTCCGTCGCGAATCCGAGGACGCCGCCTGTGGAGATGTTATCAATCCCGTAGGCGTCGCAGGCCTCGATCATGGCAAGTTCCGTATTGAGATCCGTCATGCCGAGGTTGCTTCCCAGAAGTCCGCCGGACTCGTATTCCGGACCTTCGGCAATCAGTCCCTTGTATTTTCCCTCACGAATGACGCCCAGCTTCAGACAGTGAACGGGGCAGTGGTTGCAGGCCACGTGCCGCTTCCAGAATTTCCTGCCCGCCTCTTCCCCGCCGATCTTTACAATATCGGGATACCAGGTTGTCTGGTAGTTCTTTGTAATGAGGGACCCGGTAAAATAGTTATTCTGCTCTAAAAGACCCGCCGTTCCCCACCGCTTGATGCCCTGCCAGGCTTCTTTTTCCACGGCGAGCTTCTTGGCGTAATTGGCCATCTCCATGAACTTCCCATTGTCCGCCACCGGCACCGCTTTGGTGCCCCTGACGGCAAGGCCTTTGAGCTTCTTGTTTCCCATGAGCATGCCGGTGCCGCTTCTTGCGGCGGCGCGGAAGCGCTCCACAATCACGCAGGAAAAGGGAACCTGGTTCTCGCCGGCGGGGCCGATGACGGCCGTCCTGGCGTAGGGATCCTTCATTTCCTTCATGATCATCTCATGGGTCTCTTCCGTGGTTTTACCCCATACTTTTGCGGCATCCTTGAATTCCACCTTGTCGTCCACAATGGAGAGCCACACAGGTTTTTTCGATCTCCCCTTGATGTAGATGCCGTCCCAGCCTGCCCATTTGATCTCGTTGCCGAAATGGGCGCCCGTCTCCGCGTGGGAGATGAGTCCTGTATAGGGGCTCATATGGGCAATACTCATGCGTGTGGAAACGCAGTAGGTCCCGTTGAGCGGTCCCGGGCCGATAAACATGAAAGCGTCCTCGGCCAGGGGGTCTTTATGGGCCTTGTACTCGGTGGTCGCAAAATATGCCCCCAGACCGTTTCCGCCGATGGCCTTCTGATAAATCTCATCGGGAACTTCACGGGTTTTATAGGTCTGTTTACTTAAATCAATCTCCAGTATTTTTCCGAAGCATCCGCCTTTTGGTGTTGTCATGGTCATCACCTCCTCGCCTTTTTGGTCTTAGCAGTTTTAACGGGGGTGATCCTTTTCCCACCGACATTGGGATAGAACGTAAGGAACATTAAATCTGCGCCGGCCTGCTCCGGCGTTACTGCCCTGTACGCCATATTGACACCGAACCCCAGTTTGTTTGCCATGAGGCAGGGACCCTGAGGATTGCCGGACTGGGCAGAACAGGCTTTAACGCATTCCGGATCACCGCCGCACATGTCACAGATGAGGGGCTGGCCCGTATCGGGATTCGCCCAGACATACTGCGCCGGACAGGCCTCCTGACATTTCAGACATTTGGCGCCGAGGCAGATCTTCTCGTTTAAAATAATCCCATTGCTTTTGGGATCCACCTGTATCGCTTTAGGCGTTGTGGGACAGGCCGCAATACATGGGGCGTCGTTACAGTGCCAGCACAGGACGGGAACGTCTATGGAATCTTTGTATTTCAGCACATGAATCCGGGATACGGAGGGTCTGACGACGCCGGTGTGATAAACCGAACAGGCATATTCACAGGCCCGGCAGCCGGTACAATTCTGGCGTTCCGCAAAGAGAAATTTCATCGGATCCTTCTTCGGTTCCGGCGGTTTCGCCTGTGCCTGGGCGGATTTGGGAGCCAGGCTTCCTATGGTCGCCATGGCAACCGCACTGCCCGCTGCCACGGCTGTCCCCCTCAGAAAGCCGCGGCGGGTCGTTTCCGTCCGGATCAGCTCAGGTAACTTCTTTTTTTTATCTTCCATATTAAAACCTCCAATTTGATGACTCTAAGGTTTACAAAAGAATTGACTTACGATTTACACCTCCTTTCAGTCAATTCACCGATTTCTTTTATGTTTTTTATTGACCTTGTCCATGATCATCAACAGAGCCTATTTCATCTTGCTGGTGTACACATAGTCATTCTTCTTCTGGGCAACATGACATTTGATACACTCATCGATTTTTCCTTCCGATAAAATTCTCCCGTCTGTTCTGAACTGCACCCAGAACCAGTCTCCCTCTTTCGGGTTGTATCCTTTCACTTTGTACATGACATCAATGTTCTTGAGCTTTTTATCCTTGGAAAAATTGTCCTGTGCGATCATCGCCCCGTCGGGGAATTTCCCTTTTTTGCCTGTGATGGCCTTGTAAGCCGCATCATTCACGTACGTTGTGAGAAACGCCCCGTGAGGCTCCGGCCCTTTATACAGGGGTGTTGTCCCCGGCCACATCTTCCATTTTTTTGCGTAACCTTCTTTCTTCAGGTGATCCCATATGGCCGCGCCGTTGGCAGGAATCTTTTTGCCCTGAGCAAAGACAACTCCGGAAAAAACAAGACCCGCAATGAGAAATACAACGACTAAAAGAAAAGTTTTTTTCATGCACTACCCCCTCAACTTTTATGTGTGTGATATGAAAACATGATGCTAAACATGGTTTAGCCCGTGGAGATGTCCTGATCCTGTTGAATGGTTGATGATTAACCCGTGATAATCTCGCATCCGTAATTTTGAATCTAATCAATTCAGTATTAAATTGTCAACGCTTTTTTTTGCAATAAGACAATGATTACAAGGACTTATGCCATATATGACATAAGCGTATGGTGAAATTCCTTGCCATGGAACCTTGCATCATGCTATTGAACACACCATATATTTCCGACTTGTTTTTTAACCACCAGGGAGACAACACATGGAAATCAAACATAAAATATGGCTGGAACGCGACGGTCGCGTCATTTTTGGTCCCGGGCGAGAGGGTCTTTTAAAGGCCATCAACGAATACCACAGCTTAAGCGCTGCAGCGAAGAAACTGAAAATGTCATACCGGGCGGCGTGGGGGAGATTAAAAGCCTCGGAAGAGAGGCTTGGGATGAAGCTTGTGGAGAATGAACCTGCAAAACAGGGGATGCATTTAACGGATGAAGCGAAAAAGCTGATAGAATGTTTCGACCGGATGGAACGAGATATCAGCCGTCTTTTAAATGAAGCCCAATGCAAACTGCCGTAAGACCCCTGTTGCCATCCAATGGGTCACTCTCAACCCGTTATGGCTCCTCGCTGTTTCTCAGGATCTCCATGATCTCCGCACCATAACGGGTCATCTTTTCATAAGACAGGACGCCCGAATATGTCAGCATATCCATGGAAGGCGCTTCCATCCTGACCAGGTCGAGCAGGGTCTGGTCGGGCAAAATCCTGAAGAGGGCCAGGTTCGTTACATTCGCCTTTTGAAAGCGCCAACGGTAGAGGTGCTTCAGGCAGCGTTTTTGATGCGCGGCAAGAGATTGATACCCTTTGATGTTTTTGTATCCCCGGAGATCGAAGTGATTTTCACCCCACATGACGTCGGCAATGCCCTCAAACGATTTTAGCGCATCAACTTTGAGGCCCTTCTCTTCTATCTCCTCTTCCAGCCTTCGATATAATTCCTTCAGATAAGCCGTATCTTCGACTGCGTACTGAAGCTGTTCCCAACTCAATGGCCTAGTGTCCCATCGCGAGCGTTGCATCGACTTCTTCTTCTCAAATTCGATACCCAGATACCGGCCGACCAGGGCTGCGAGAGACAGATAATGGCAGCCGAGGATTGAAGCAGCTCTGTGGGTGTCAAAAATGTTATGGAATGCAAATCCATAATCCCTTTTTAAAATGCGTACATCGTTATTGCCGGCATGCATCACCTTGAGGATATTCGGATCGGCGAAAACCGACCCCAGGAAGGAATAATCCAGTCCATTCAGCGGATCGAAAAGGTAGGTTTTTTCATCAGCTTCGATCTGGATCAGACACAGCACTGCTCGAAAATAGCGGAAGGAATCATATTCCGTATCCACACAAATGATGGGAGAGCGGCTGATATCCTCTCTGGCCTCATCTATTTTGGAAAGTGTGTCAACCCAGACCCAACCGTTTGTCATTCAAATATTCCTGTCGAAATAAAAACACTCCCCATAAACAACAGCATCAGTGCCATGGCCGCAACATCGCGGGGAGTGATTCGCAGTTCCCGGAGGGTTGTCCTGTAGCCCCTCTGATAACCCCTTGCTTCCATAGCGTCGGAAAGTTCATCGGCACGGCGGAAGGCGCTGATCATCAGGGGAATCGCCAGGGCTTTTGCCCATTTCGCCTTCTCGGAAAAGGAGCCGATTTTTATATCCGCCCCCCTGGCCATCTGGGCCATCCTGATCCTGTCAAATTCTTCCAGGAGCGTGGGCATGAATCTCAACGCCATGGATATCATCACGGCCACATCATGTGACGGGACGCCAATACGCCGAAGAGGCCTGAGAAGGGTTTCAATACCGCTGATCAGTTCAGAGGGGGGTGTTGTCATGGTCAGAACGGCAGCCGTCAAAATCAGACAGGCAATCTGCCAGGTTACGAAAGCCCCCTGATAAAGACCTTCATAGGTTACCGTCACGGGAAAGAAAGAAAACGTGAATAATGCTGTTCCATCGGTAAAAAAGACATGAAGGAAAAAGAGGAGAAAGACAAAGACCGCAAGCGGTTTAAGAGCGTTCAGGACGTGGTTGAGCGTCAATCGTGACACGAGAATGGCGAAAATGATAAATGCGCTGATGATGGCGCCGCTCAAAAGATCTGCCCTGAAGATCAGAACGCTTAACATAATCACAGAGACGATTTTGACTCTCGGATCCAGATGGTGTGTGATGGCGTCGCCATGGATATATTGACCCAGATTATACATTTTCACCCACTCGTTTCTTCACCCTGCCGGTAGAAATCACTTTCGGAAAACCACCCGCCGATGAGGATATTTCCGAACAGGCCTCTTCTATCGTCAGAACGTTCGTTGAAACATCCCATCCCATCTGCCTGAGCTGCAGAAGAAGCTCTGTGACCTGTGGAATATGCAGTCCAAGGGTTTTCAGGTAGTCGATCCGCTTGAAGACTTCCTGCGGCACCTCGTTGAGCGATATGACCCCCCGATCCATCACCATGACGCGATCCGCATGGACGATTTCATTCATGTCATGTGTAATGTGTATTATGGAAATCCCGTCTCTGTTCATTTTTCTCATAATATCCAGAACCCGCATTCTGCTGGACGGATCAAGACTGGCAGTGGGTTCATCGAGAGCAATATATCGGGGGTTCATGGCAAGAACGCCGGCAATGGATACCAGCCGTTTTTCGCCTCCGGAAAGGGTATGAGGGGGCCGTTTTGCGTAGTCCGTCATTCCTACCGTGGCAAGAGATGCCTCAACCCTTTCCTGAATCTCCCGGGAGGGGATGCCCAGATTCCCGGGGCCAAAAGCCACGTCTTCTTCAACGCTCATCCCGATGATCTGATTGTCCGGGTTCTGAAATACCATGCCCACGCTGCAGCGAATTTCTCTTACGGCCGCCGCGTCTTTCGTATTCATTCCATCCACAAGCACATCTCCTTCTGCCGGGACAAAAAGAGCATTAAAATGCTTGATCAGCGTGGTTTTCCCGCAACCGTTCGGACCGATCAGGGCAATGTACTCCCCTTCGCCGATGGACATGTTCAAAGACCTCAGGACAGGATCATTCTGATCATATCGGTATGTGATGTTTTCTACATGTATCATGAATCTATCGAATGTGTATTCTATCCCTTGTTTTAAGATAGATCAAGGATGCTAATACAATTTTTACAATATCGCCCGGAATGAAGGGCAGGGCGCCGACGATCACAGCTTTTTCTATAGAAAGCTTTGCGACCAGAGTCAGTTGAAGGATGCCCAGGACATATATAATCACCATTCCCGCCAGCATGGAGGCAACCACCCAGACAAGCCCCGGATTTTTTCTGACGGCGATCAGTTTTCCTACGACAAAAGCGGCCAGAACAAATCCGAACAGGTAGCCGCCTGTCGGGCCAAAAAGTACACCCAGACCGGCTTTCCCTCCGGCAAAAACCGGCAGGCCGATAACCCCCAAAAGGATATAAACCACCTGACTCAATGCTCCCAGATAGCCGCCAAGGAGTGCTCCGGCCAGGTTAAGAAAAAGGGTCTGGAGCGTAATCGGTACCGGAGGCAGCGGAATGATGATATACGCCCCGATGGCAGTCAATGCTCCAAACATGGACGCATAGACCATGCCCTGTAATGATGTTCTCTCGGGAGTCAACAATAAGTCTCCTTTTGCAATATTATTACTATCGGCGATCAGCAATCAGTTGACAGACTTAAAACAAGCAGAATTTTTAAAGGAAGGCTGAACCATGAATTTTCAATAATGTCAAGATAATTCATTGACAAGCGATTTATCTTTGTCCTATATTGGCACGCTTTAAAAATGGCAAATGATTACGAGACCGTAAACAGCCATCGACCATGCCGGCGGTTTTTAGTCGAAAAATATTAATTTCTTACAAAGGAAAAGGGAAATGAAATTTACAAAAAAACACCTCTCTCATGGCTACTCAAACAGAATCCTTGCCATCGATCTTGGAAACGGTACCCTTCAGACCGTGAAGCTTGATCCACAGATCCGGGACTTTTTTATCGGGGGTCGGGGACTGGGATTATACCTTCTTCATAAAAAAATCTCCTTGAAAACAGCCCCCCATGATCCGGAAAATCCCCTGATATTTTCACCGGGCCCGCTGGGAGGCATTCCGCAATTCCCGGGAACGAGCAAGTGCATGGCCATCTCATTATCGCCCCTTACGGGCATTCCCGGCGTTTCCAATTTCGGAGGCCATTTCGGCGCCTACATCAAGTACGCCGGTTTCGATGCCCTCGAAATAACGGGAAAAGCCGCAAAGGATACGATGATCATCATCGATAGTTTCAAAGGTGAGGCATCCCTGACGGAAGCTCCCGCCATCGACCACGTCTTCGACCTGGAAAAAGTCATCACCGACAGGTTTGTCCAGGCAAGTCATGACAAGAAGGACATCGTTTTTCTGACAACGGGTATCGGCGCCGCCAACACAACCTATGGATGCATCAACAGCCATTATTTCGACGCCACCAAAATCATGAACGGGACAAAAGGATTCTTTCGGACAAAGCAGGCAGGCAGAACCGGTCTCGGCACGGTCATGATGGATAAAAAAATCAGAGCCATTGTTGTTCTCGCAGAATATCCAAGAGGCGAAAATCCCTATGGAGCGGCTGACTGGAAAAAGGTCAAGAGATCAGGAGCGAAACTATCAAAAGTAGTCAGGGAAGTTGATCCCGTATCCTTGAAGATGCACCGCAAGGGCAGTGCAGGCCTTATCAACTTCATGAACAAGGACGCGTATCAATCTCTCCCTGTGAACAATTATCAGTTGGGTTCCGACCCGCGGGCGGAGAAGATCAGCGGTAAATTCTACGCGGAGAACCTGTTCGATCACCGGGGCATGGACGGGTGTTTCCCCGGCTGCAGTCTGCAATGCACGAAAGGCGGCATGGTGACCCTGACCGTTGGGGAACAAAAAGGCAGGACAGTCTGGGTTGACGGACCCGAGTATGAAACGGCGGCCGGCTTTGGCTCCAATCTGGGCATGTGGAACGCAGAATTCATTATGGAGGCCAACTGGCATTGCGACAATTACGGTATTGATACCATCACCGCTGCCGTCATCATGGCCTTCCTGATGGAATGCTTCCAGAGAGGATATCTGACAAAAGAAGATACAGACGGGTTCACGCTGACATGGGGAGATGAAAAAGCGGCGCTGGAGTTCATCCACCACATTGCCCTCAGGGAGACGGAATTCGCAAAAGTGGCGGGAAAAGGCATGCTCCATATGGTCCACTGGATCTCGGACAAATACGTCAAAAGAACCGGGGAAAAAGACCCGAAAGAAGAACTCCTGCGCTTTGCCATGCAGGCGAAGGGTCTCCCCTTTTCCCTTTACAGGACACATCGATCGCTGTCCATGCAGGGGTCCTACGCCGCCGCCAGCGATATCGGGGCTCATCATGCCGCGGCATGGCTCATCAAGGTTGATCTGCTGGGCGCATTCCCTACCCTCCAGGATAAAGCCAGGGCGTTGATCACGTATCCGAGAGTCCGTCTGGGCAATGACAACATGGGCCTGTGCAAGCTGCCCTGGGTCGATGTCTTCAATCCCGAATCCGAAAAAATGACGCAAACAGACAAATTTATCAATCCGGCTTCTCAGGAAATATACGCGGATTTCTACAACGGGATGCTGGGGACAAATATGACCTGGGAAAAGATATTTGAGCAAACGGACCGGGATATCAATCTGCAGCGGGTCATGAATGCCATGGTCTTCGGTGAAGAGACCGGTAAAAATGACTGGGTTCCGGACAGGGCCATCGGACCGACGGACGATGATCTCTATGACGCCGAAAAGGCGTATCACGACGGAGAACTCAGCGCCATACTGGGAAAATCCCCGGAAGAAATCCAGAAAATGCAAACAGGGGAAAAACGGATAATGCTCATGCAGCACAGAAAAGAACAATTACTGAAATTGGTCCAGGCGTATTATCGTGAGCGCGGCTGGAACGCCTCCGGAATACCGACCGTCGATACCCTGAAAAAAATCGGATTATGGCAATTTCTTTCCGAGGAAACAAAAACCGGAATCGCCAGGCTGAACGGGCAATAACGGACAGGTTATTATCCTTTTAAATTCCAGTGCATCCACCTGCGCGCTCAGCCTTTCCGCCACATCCTTCATCCTTCGCCCGAAAACGCCATTGACGGCGATGAATACCTTATCCCCCGGCTCCACGAGGTTCACGAAACAGGCCTCCATTCCGGCGGAGCCCGTACCGGACAGGGGCAGCGTCAACTTATTTTTCGTATTCATGATCTCCTGGAGCATTTCCTTTAGACTATCCATGATTTTCAGAAAATACGGGTCCAGTTGACCCAGCGTTTTCCGGCTCAATGCCGAATAGACTTCCGGAGGCATACAAGAGGGCCCGGATCCCATGAGCAACACCTCTTCAATTCCTTTCAGCTGATTTTCCATATAAGTCTCCTGTCGGATTGTTTGCGATTTGATACATAAAATGGGGCACTAAGCAAAAATCAGCCGGAGCGTAGCGATCGGCTGGATTGCTTTTGTTATCAATTTTTGTTTTCTAAAATTTAATATGCAGGCTGTCAGCTGCTTGTGCCAGTTTCTTATCAAATGTCCAAAATGGAATGCCCGTTAATACAGCGGATGCAATCAGTTGAACATCCACATAGCCTATACCTTTTCCCATTAAACGGTTATTCTCAATAAAGGATAATACTTCTTCATGTTCTGCTTCAATGCTCATTGGTAGCAATTGAAGAAAAGAAAGTATAACGGATCTGTCCGTTAGATTTCCACAAGCCAGTTCCCCGACTATTAATGGATGGCATAATACCGCACCGTTATGGAGCAAATTGGCCAATTCAGCATTCCCATCTCGTAAATGCGAGACCCAAACAGACGTGTCCACCAGAACCATGAGTTGTTATGCTCCTTTTCTTCTTGGTATTTCCTGAAGCTGTTTTTGAGTTCCACCCAGCTTTGCAAGCCTCCGAGCGCTTTCCCTGGCAATAAGCGCTTCTAAGCCTAATTTAACGAGTGCTGTTTTCTCTTTAATTCCAGTAATTTTAATTGCTTTGTCGAGTAAATTATCTTCAATGTTCAGCGTTGTTCTCATGCTATCACCTCATACAAATATGATGCCATAGTATGTACATATTATGCATATATGTCAAGGATATTTTTTGCTAATCGGGATAGGGAGGAGCCTCGCGACTCCCCTCCTCCCACGCCACCGGGCATACGGATCACGTACCACGGCGGTTCGGTTGATTAAGTCGGTTTAATGAACAGCCTCGGCAATCCCAGTTCTGCAAAATATTTTGCAGGCAGGGCAAATGCCAATCCCGGGCTTCGACTTAGCCTCCAAGGGCCGTGTGCCGATTTTGCCGTATTCCATGCAAGATCGCTGCTTACTCCGAGCTTCTTTAACTCCCGGTAACCGCGGCGACCCCATTGCTTCCAAAGGTAACATCGAAGGCGTCGCTTTACCCATGAGTACAGCTCTCTCAGAATGTAACGTATCTCGGTAAAATTGAAATACACCTGCCAGCCCAACATATACCGGCAAAGCTCTTTCACGATTGCTTCGATACGTCTACCGCGAACACGACGGGTAATTTCTCTGATCCTGTCCTTGAATCGCTTGACCGCTTTCTCGCTGATTCGCCTGTTCAGCTTCCAACTGAAAGTGAACCCCAGAAACTGACGTTTCCAAGGCCGGTCTACCGCACTCTTTGCCTCATTTACCGCAAGCTTTAAGTGCTTTCCCAGATATCGACTGATACTGCTGAGAACCCTCATCCCTGCTCGTTTGCTTCTGACATAAATATTCGCGTCATCTGCATAGCGAACAAATCAATGGCCTCGACGTTCCAGCTCCCGATCCAAATTATCAAGCATCAGGTTCGCCAACAAGGGAGACAAAGGACCTCCTTGCGGCGTTCCCATATCCGGCTTCATCAGCTTGCCTTCATGGGCTATGCCGGATCGCAGAAAACGAAGAATCAGATTTATTACACGCTTGCCGCTGATGCGTTTCCCGACCGCACTCATCACCTTGTCATGATTTACTCGGTCGAAAAATTTTTCCAAGTCCATATCAACACCCCAGAGATATCCCTGTTTGAGATATTCCTGAGATCGGCTGATGGCTTGGTGGGCGCTCCTTTTGGGTCTAAATCCAAAACTGGATTCAGAGAAGGTCGCGTCCCACTCTTGCTGCAATACTTGCAATAATGCCTGCTGGATAAATCGATCCAGCACAGTGGGGATACCCAGTTTGCGTATCCCGCCTCCGGGTTTGGGTATTTCAACACGCTTGACTGCTCGCGGCTCATAGGCGCCGCTAATCAAGTGCTCACGAATCTCCAGCCATTCCCGCTTCAGATAGTTTGGCAGTGCTTCCACCGTCATTCCATCTATGCCGGGAGCGCCTCCATTGCGCTTTACGTTGCGAAGGGCAGTCAACAGGTTCTCCCTGTCAACCACCTTCTCCATGAGCCGTTCATCTTCGACCGGACTGGCGGTGTCGGCTTTCGTCGTGAATAATCCACCCTTAATCTCAAAGGGCAATCACAATTGTCTTGCCGGTCTAATATTCACGCGTCTTCTGTCCCGCAATCCTATCTTTTAATCCCTTCTCAGGGAACCGTTCAGGTCTTCAGAGGCGGCATAACATCAATCTCCTTCCGTTTAGGCCGAGAGTTTCCGTCACCTGCTCTTTCGATTGCAGGGCGGGTGCCTAGTTCGTCCATGCTTCCAAAGCTGATGCCTGTTTCTTTCCTCCTAATATGCCTTCTGCTGACTTCTGCACAGCGTTCAGAATGGATTACTCCATCCTCAGTCCCAAAAGGACACTGTACAGATCTCCCAGGGTAAGACACGTAGCTTTCGATGCGTAAGCGCCGGATTTATAAAGCACACCCCTCTGCAGATGGAGGACTTCGCAGTCACGTGCCTGCTCGTCCCGGGTGTACCACACCTCATATCCGGTTCCTGTACGTCGCCCCGCATCTTTGGATTGGGCTTCCTTCATACCCCGCCTCACGACGACGCCTTTGCCCTTCTCCTATCCTTCGGCTCTGCGAATACCTGGCGTGAGGACTTACACCTCACTAGTATCTACTTGCATAAATTAGAGAACTTGTTTTCAGGTTTTACGTTCTTTACATTTACCTTTCGCCATTCGAAAGGTTGAGCATTTTCGTTATAG
>Ga0209609_10001170_pt1 | contig 15315 bp, 12 predicted proteins | sample LakKivw325mmetaG_FD_184136 | JGI IMG/M metagenome (GOLD analysis project Ga0209609, IMG submission 184136) | Anoxic lake water microbial communities from Lake Kivu, Rwanda to study Microbial Dark Matter (Phase II) - Lake Kivu water 325m metaG... | ecosystem: Environmental > Aquatic > Freshwater... | reverse complement strand
CGGCTCCTGCCAGCAGGTCACCTTCCGCCTCTCCAGGGCCGTCCCCGGCACCTACCAGGTCGCCATCGACGGCATGACCGGCCAGTTCTCCGTGCTCGCTCCCAGGACCGTCACCAACAACGTCCCCTCCAAGCAGGACACCGGCCTCGGCACCGCGGGCATCATCGCCATCATCGCCATCGCGATAGCCCTCGTCGCCGCCCTCATCTTCCTTTTCCGCCGGTAACTCCACTCTCACGTGTGCCCTCAGTGGGGCGGCTCCATACGGAGCCGCCCCACTTCGTTTCAGGGACGCCGCGAGCACGGCGGGATACGACCGGTGCAGACGGTCTCCCCGCGAGCCGGCTACGGTACGGAACCCGCCGGGCGCTGCTCCGTCGCACACCGCCCGGGAGCGGGCAAGTCAACGCGGACAACGTGGCTGAGGCCGCAAAGGGCAAGTGGCGGAGGCAGTTGACGGCACGCATAGTGCGGACCTATAGTGTCGGCGGCCCGGAGAGGGCCGCACTCCAGTCATTCGTCTCTCCGGGCGCACGTAACCACTCGCCGAAGCTGCTGTGAGGACCCTCCTCGAAAGACCACGCGGATACCGGCTGCTGCTGATGCTGGCGCCGGCGGTTCTGCTCGCATCGTCTGCGATGGTCGCGCTGTCGCCGGAGACCGCTCTCGCCGATGATGAATGGTCAATCGCGATGTCCGCCGATGCCGGTTCCGATGGTTCGAATCATTTCCTCGAGTTCGGGACGCGTTCGGGTGCGACCGCGGGATTCGACAGCGATGGGACCGACATCCCCGGTCCGCCGCCGGCACCAGGCGCAGCCTTTGGCGCCAGCTTCCGCATCACAGACGCCGTCTTCCCTCAGCTCAACGCCGACTATCGCGAGATGCTGCCCGCTGCCTCCGGCGCCTCCATCACCTGGACTCTCGCCGTCAGCTCGGCGGTGCAGCCCATAGCGCTCACCTGGTCCGACCCGACCGGCGCCGGGCTGCCGTCTGACGTCTCCCTGGCTCTCGCAGGCAGCAGCGCAACACTGAACATGCGCTCTTCCACCACAGCCACCTTCCCGGCCGGAACACATACCCTCACCATAACGGTGAGCAGAGGGACCTCACCGACAACGGTCCCCACCACTCCGTCAAGCGTTCCGAGCGACGACGAGGACTCCAGCGACGAAGACGGGCAGGAGAACACCGGCAACGGCACGGACAGTGCCTCCGCCTCGGATTCCGACTCCGAACCGAACGGAATCACCCCGGAGCAGCAGGGCATACGCTGCACCGGTCTGTCCGTCGAACCAGCGCAGGCCATGCCCGGCCAGGAGGTCGCCGTTTCCGCCACCATCTGCAATCCTGGCGAAGCGAACTCAAGCGCAACCGTGACCCTCGAACTCAACGGAGAGCCCGTCGAGTCCCGGATCCTGTCTCTCTCCGGCGGCGGCTGCCGGCAGATCGTGTTCAAGGTCGCGCGCAGCACTCCCGGCGCCTGCGAGGTCTCCATCGGCGGCATGACCGGCTCCTTCTCGGTGCTGAACACGTCGGGAACAGCCCCGACAACCGTCCCCGCCCCAGCGCAGAGAGGCATCGACACCACCGGCCTCGCGGTTCTCATTCCCATCGTCGCTGTCCTCGTCACCGCCATCATCCTGGTTCTTCGCCGTCACTGACCCGGTTCCGAGGCGTGCACCGCGGCAAGGGGGCTGCGGCAGCATCCCTCCCGCCGGAGACAGCCCGGGCGCCGCACCCGACGCACACGGCAGAGGGCACCTCCGGAGATGAAGCGCCGAGCAAAACGGCACTGAGAGGTGAGCCTCGCACACGCTCCCGGCCGCGGACCTGCCGTTCGTGTCCTTGCGTTTTGCGGCTAGCGAAGGTATAGTTACGTGTCCATGCACGCGCGTGGAGGGCAGGAATGGCTGGAACTGGAGACCGGGGCGGACTGCTGAGCGCGGGAGGCATTCTCAGCATCATCGTGGGAGTGCTGGAGGCGCTTTTCGGAGGACTCCTGGTAGCGGTATCGGTCCTGAAGCTGCCGATCTGGGAGAAGGACCTGCCGCTGCTGCCGCGCCTGGACACCCTTGTGCCAAGTACACCCGGGGCAACCCCGCTGTTCGTCGCAGGGATAGTGCTTCTGGTTCTTGGCATAGTGGCTATCGGAGGTGGGGTCTCCTCCCTGAAGAGATCCAGCTACGCGCTGGCGCTTGTCGGCGCTCTGTGCGCGTTCCTGCCGGTGAACGCGCTGGGCCTGCTGGCACTGATATTCGTGTCGCTGGGTTCCGGCGAGTTCGGGGCGGAGGACGCCTAGTTGCCGAAGTGGCGGAAAGGCAGACGCGCTACGTTCAGGGCGTAGTGCCCGTACGGGCATGAGGGTTCAAGTCCCTCCTTCGGCACCACTGGATTCACGCGCCTGTAGCTCAGCTGGATAGAGCGCAGCCCTGCGGAGGCTGAGGTCGAGGGTTCAAATCCCTCCAGGCGTACCACCCTTTCATCCCCCACAAGCGCAGGCGGGCGGTTAGCTCAGCGGTTAGAGCGCCTGTCTTACACACAGGAGGTCACTGGTTCAAATCCAGTACTGCCCACCACACGAACGGACAACACCTCTGTGTCCACCCGTCTCAAAACGCGCCGCAGAGCAGACAGCCACTCTCTACTGCGCCTCGGATTCGATGGCGTCGATATCCACCATCCCGACAGCCTCGCCCACGCCAAAGCCTCTGATGACGTCGCGGCTGTTCGGCGGACACCCCGCTACGTGAGTCGCCCCAGGCGCGGACGCGGGCTGGCAGGCGCCCACGAGCAGAACCCTCCCGGGTTCGGCATCCGGCGGTATCGCTGCCCCTCCGCACACAACGGTCCAGCCTGCAGCCTTGCCGAGCAGTCCGGCGTCCCTCATGTCGAGCAGTGAACTCAGGATCTGATTCCTGCAACCGGTGCACGCCTTCGGGTCCACGATGACCCTGAACCCCTGCGGCATCGGGAGGACCTCTCCGATGGCCTCTTCCGAGCGCTTGAACCTGCGCCGCACAGCAGCGAGCGGCTCACCTGTCACGTCGATCTCAGCCAGGTCCGCAGTGCCGAGCCCCATGTGCGCGGCTTCCCTGACACAACCCATCTCCGCGACCTGGAATCCCATCGCCGCCCCGGTTACCGCATCCACGGCCACGACGTCCTTTCCTGCGATGATGAGGTTCATCTCCACCGCTTCGCCGAAGGCCGGGCCTACTCCCTGCATCGCCACGATGCCGTCAACCACCGACAGTGACGGCTTGACGACCGTCAGCAGGTCCGCCGTACTCTGGAAGACGCCATAGACGCGGTGGAACTTGCGCTTCCACACGTCCGGCAGGATGCCCTTCATGTTCTTGACGCCGAGCGTGGCGCCTGATTGGTCGTGGGTCTTCATCTTCGGCACGGTGATGACCGCGTCCGCCTCAACCACAATCCTGGGCAGAAGCACCTCTTTCAGGGCCTTGCCGTGCGGCACGGGCACCGTCACCCTCTCAACCGCCTTGTTCTTGAGGTCCATGACCTCATAGCCGTCTCGCCTGAGTTGAGCGTAGCCCGCCGTTTCGATGGCTGCCTCGGTGTCGAGCCCAACGAAGGATGACTCGGCGATGACGGCCCTGCCGCCTCGCTCCCTCACCATATCGGCGATGGCGCGGCAGACCCGGGGGTCAGTCGTCGCTCCGCTGTCCGGAGGTCTGGCCACTACGAGGTTGGGCTTGATGACCACCGTGTCGCCGCTTCTGACGACATCTTCCAGGCCCCCGGCCAGGCTCACCGCCTGTCTGACCGCGGCATCGATCTCTTCGCCACCGGGATGCTCACGAGTCCGTACTATCGACACTCTCGTCTTCGGCATGTCGTCGTCCTCCTCACAGACTCAGTCTATCAGAGGACTCTAATCGATACCGGCATCGGGTCCGAGGGGAAGGTCAAAGGTACGGCGCGAAGCAATCAGGGCCCTTGTCTTTTCGAATCATTGGTCTAGAATGAAATCAAGGCCAACGTACTGCCGGTTGAGGCGAAGCTGTGCGGCGAATGCACTGCGGAGGATGGGAGGACACTCGTGGACGATGGAGGAAGGACCCTCAAGCGCCTGGCGGTCTGCCTGATAGCCCTCGTTCTAGTATGTGGTGCGTGCCGGGGACGTGCCGCCGCGCCACAGGCACCGACTCAAACCACACCAGCGTCGTCACCAGCGACCGCCGATGCGGCGAAGCTGGGACTGCATGCCACCGCATCCACCGGCGACCAAAGATACGTCGTCATCCTCGCGGACTTCCCGGATGTGAAACGCCAGTACCCGGTTGAGACCACCTCCAGGAGGATGGGCGAGCTGCTGGGCCTCTACTTCCAGGAGGCCTCGTACGGCAAGCTCAGGCTGGCGGGAGACGTAGTCGGGCCCTACGTGATGCCGCATCCCGTGGAGTACTACAGAATCTCGGCCCGGAATCTGGAAGTTGATCCGAAGAAGCTCACCTCCCTGATCACAGACGTGGTCAACGCAGCGGACAAGGAGGTGGACTTCAATCGCTATGATTATGTACTTTTGGGGCTCGGCGCAAATCAGAGCGACTACGGCATGGTGGGTCTGTGCGCCCTGCCCGGCATGCTTGCCTTCCAAAGCGGAGTGGTCTTCAAGAGCCCCGGCGGCGAGGCGATCGACAACGTGGCACTGTTCTGCGAGAACGCGCACATAGGCACATTCATCCATGACACCGCTCACATGATTGGGGGGTATGCCGGCAATCAGCGCCTGACTCCGTGCCTGTACGACCACGACCTGCAGATGCTCTATCCCACCGGTGAGGAGGCGTTCAAGACGGTGGTGAACATGGGATTCTGGGATCCCCTTTCCTCACACTTCCCGTACAACAAAGAGCTTCCGCCCGCCGGTTTGTCGTCCTGGACCAAGCTGCGCCTGAATTGGATAGACGCTGACCAGATAGCGCTGGTGAAGGTTGGAGAGACAGCCACCGTGACGCTCGACCCTCTCACAAGCAAGAACGCCACGACGCTGGTAATCAGGATCCCTGTCTCGGACACGACCTACTACCTCGTGGAGAACCGTCAGGCCGTCAGCTCAGATGCCAATCTTCCCACCAGTGGCATACTGGTGTTGTACGCAGACGATACGGTCCTTGAATGCCGCCAGGGCAAAGCTCCGGTACGAATCATGGACGCCAACCCGGCAGCCCCGTACATGAACGACGCGACCTACGACCTGGGCAAGGTCGATAGGTACGTGGACACCAAGAACAACATCGCCATCATCCTCGAGGGCAAGGACGGGCTCTCGTACAGGATTCGAGTCACCACGGCAGACAAGGCTGGCACGGCCTCCTAGATAGAAAGGGACTCGCGGGCGGGTTGCAGCCGCAGCGCGGATGCAATCCGCCTGTCCTGTTGATGTACCGCGGCAACCGCGCCACGCATCTGGTGAGACTGCCGCGAGACGGGCAACGGCGAGCGCTCCGCGGTCGCGGTAGCCGTCGGCCTGCATACGACTCGGGGCTATCTTCACATTTCCTTGACAACCCTCTGGTATGATTGCGGGTCGCGGCAGCAGAAACCCCCGAACGCGAGTCCCCTGTCCGCAGCGGCGATGAAGTGATGCACGCCCGACCGATTCGCAGTCCGCTCGCGTCACTGCGGAGCGTGGGCGCCCGGTTCGACGGGCGTGGACAGGTCACAGCGAGCGACCGCGGCGCACCAGAGTGACGGCAACGCAGGCAGCACACCCTTCTCCTGTTTCCCGGCCACTTGAACTGACCGGCCACGTCTTCGGACGCGCAACGATTGTCATCCTCGCCGGCCTGCTGCTTGCGGCTGCGTGGTTCCGGCAGACCGCCATCGTCACCCTCATCGGGCTCACGCTGGCGACCGTGGGGTTCTCGAAGCTCTGGAGCACACTGGCGCTGCGGCGTGTCCGTTGCGAACGCATGCTCTCGGCTCACGGACTGTTCACAGACGAGCAGCTCACCATCACCATCCGAGTCAGCAACCAGAAACCTCTGCCGCTGCCCTGGATGGACGTGAGCCAGCTCGTCCCTCCGCGGCTGGCTTCGGCGCGGGCCGACGCGGCGAGCCTCGACGCCACTCTTGTGCGCACCGTCTCCATGCCATGGTACTCGCGCCTCACCTGGCGGGAGCAGTTGCGCGCGGGTCACAGGGGCTGGTACGTCCTGCCTCCGGTGAGCGTTGTCTCCGGCGACATCCTCGGACTCTACCCACGCGTGACCGAGATGGCGGGGTACGACCACGTCGCCGTGTATCCCCGCATCCATCCGGTCAGGCGCCTTGCCATCCGACGGACGGACGCTTCGGGCGACTTGCTCGGACACACATCCCTCCAGGAGGACCCGACCCGCATGCGAGGAGTGCGCGACTACCAGCCGCAAGACGGAATGCGACGAGTCCACTGGAAGGCGACTGCTCGTCACCAGCGACTCATGGTCAAGCTCTACGAGCCATCAGCCGTGTCGCGACTCATCCTCGTGCTCGTCGCAGACAGCTTCGACCCGATAGCGGACGAGGAACCGTTTGAGCTGGCAGTCAGCTCTATCGCTTCAGTGGCGCACTACTGCGTCGAGCACCAGATGCAGTTCGGACTGTTGAGCAATGCGCGGCTGGGTGACGGTTCCGGCCACGCGCGGCTCTCAGCCGGCAGCGGCGATGCTCAACTCATAGTGCTCCTGGAGCAACTCGCCAGGGTCACCGGCGCAACGTCGCACGCCTTTGAAGCGCTCAGCGGAGAGCTTAAGCAGCTTGCCGCCTCGGGCGTGGGACTTGCCATCGCGGTCCGCCGGCTGCAGCCCCACCACATCGATGCGTTTACCGGACTCGCGGCCTCAGGCTGTCCGGTGCTCGTGCTGGAGATGGCGCCCGAAGCCGCGGAACGCCGCTTCAGATTCGGGCACAAGTGCGTCTCGGGACCGGGCGACCTGCTGGACCTGGGAGTGAGCAGACAATGACACGGGCGCGCGGCATGCTGATGCCGCTTGTCCTGCTAGGCATGCAGGCCTGCTGGCTGGGTGCCTGGCTCAGCACGCTCGAGAGCCTCCTGCCCGCCAGTCGCGGCATCACCCCGGCGGCGCTGTTGTTCCTCGTTGCCGCGATGGCGGTGTTCCCGCTGCTGAAGCGAGCGCCGCTGAGGAGGTTCACCGTCGAAGTACTGTACTGGGTACTGTGGGGCCTGCTGGCCGCGGTCGCAGGCCGGCTGCTATTGCTGTCTGACGTCCCGTGGACCGACCCGTCATGGCTCGTTGCCCTGCCGCGGGCGGCGGCCCGTATCATCTACGAGACGCGCCCCGCGGAACTGCTCCTGCTCGCAGGCTCCGGGGTCGCGTGGCACCTGGGCCGACGCCCGGTGGCGGGAGCGCCTGACTACGGCCGGTTGCTTGGTGACTTCCAGTTCGGCCTCGTCCTGCTGCTCACCGCATTCGTGCTGAGCCACGCGCTGGGCGTCGCCTCACACGGGCAGGTACTGCTTGCGCTGGTCTTCTTCGCCCTGTCTCTGATGGGCGTGGCGCTGTCCCGCGGGGACGAGGGAGCAGGCGCAGGCGCCCTCATCGCCAGAAAGCACTTCTCCACGAGCCTTGTCTCGTTCGTGGCGATCGTCTCGCTCGCCGGCCTGCTGGCCAGCGTAGCAGTCACGCCGGAGGTCATCTCCGCCATCGCCGATGCCTTCCGGTACGTCTGGCATCTCATCGAACGGCTGATGGCCTTCCTGGCTTCGCTCATCCCCGCTTCGGAGGTCGAGCCCCTGGAGCCGGAAGCTCCCGCGACGGGCGACGACTCGGGTCTGCTCGAGTTCTACCGCAACATACCCTTCCCCGTGCTGCTCAGGCGGGTGCTTCGCCTGCTGTACTTCGCGATGGTCATAGGCATGCTCCTCTTCGGGCTGTGGCGACTCCTCGGGCAGGTTCTGGCATGGATGAGACGCCGCTCCCTCTCTTCGGGCATCGAGATGGAGTCGCTGAACTCCGGACTCCTCTCTGACCTGCTGGCACTCATGAGGTGGGTCGAGGAGCGCTTCCGAAGGCTGCTGGGGCGACTGGCCGGACTTGTCGGGCGCACGGGGGTCACGACGGCGCCCACCGTGTTCAGCCTCTACCGCGACCTGCTCAAGTGGGCAGCGAAGAAGCTGCATGCTCGCGAGCCATCTCAATCGCCCTATGAGTACCAGAAGGCCCTGCAGGGCCTTCTGCCGTCCGCGGCGGAAGACCTCGCACTCGTGACAGAAACGTACGTCCGCATCCGGTACGGCAGGTACGAGCCGGAAGACGCCGACATCGAGGCGGTGGCGCGAGCCTCGCGCCGCATACGGCATGCGAAGCGGCCGGGAAAGTCAGAAGCGTTAGCGAAAGAGGGTGAGACACCATGAAGCGAACGGATGGACCCTGCGGGCAGGGCATCAGCCGGATGAAGCAGGCCGCAGACCGGTTCAAGGAGAACGTGGGCCGCGTCATCGTGGGGAAGCCCGACGCGGTCGAGCTATGCTTCGTTGCGCTGCTGTGTGAGGGACATGTCCTCATCGAGGACGTCCCAGGCACCGGCAAGACGACGCTCGCCAAGGCGATTGCGCGTTCCATGGAGGGCAGCTTCCACCGGATACAGTGCACGCCCGACCTGCTCCCATCCGACGTGACCGGCGTCCACTACTTCAACCAGAAGACAGGCGAGTTCGAGTTCAGGCCGGGACCTATCATGGCGAACATCGTGCTCGTCGACGAGATAAACAGAGCAACTCCGCGGACCCAGTCATGCTTCCTCGAGTCCATGCAGGAGCGACAGGTCACGGCGGACCTCGAGACCGTGAATCTGCCGCGGCCGTTCATGCTGCTCGCCACGCAGAACCCCATCGAGCTGGAGGGTACGTTTGCCTTGCCGGAGGCGCAGCTCGACCGGTTCCTGCTGCGCCTGTCCCTCGGCTACCCCTCGGCGGCCGAGGAGGCCGGCATGCTCGAGCGTTTCCGCGAGAACCAGCCGCTCGAGACGCTGTCAAGCGTCATCAGCAAGGAGGAGCTCGGGGCCCTCCAGACCGCGTCGAAGGGCGTCTACGTGTCAGATGCGGTCCGCGACTACGTGACGGCGCTCTGCCGCGCGACGCGCAGCGACACGAGCCTGCGCCTCGGCGCCAGCCCGCGGGCGACGCTGGCAATGCAGCAGGCAGCGCAGGCGCTGGCCGGCGCCGGCGGACGCGACTTCGTGACCCCCGACGACATCAAACGCCTTGCCGTGCCCGTGCTGGCGCACCGCGTGCTGCTGGAGACTGGAGCCTCAGTCCACGGGCTTACGAACGAGGCAGCCATCGAGAGAATCGTGTCGACGGTACCCGTGCCGGTGGAGTAGCGCCGGCCGGAGCCGGCTCCCGGCGTTCTTCACAGGAGAGGGTCAGCCCTGATCGTACAGAGGAGACAGGGGCTCGGCGCCTTCCCGAACGACGCGGAAGAGGTCGTCCGCAACCGCGCTGATGCCGGCGCTGCTTTCGAGTTGCGCCACCCAGGGCGACGGCAGAGCCTCGCGACCGAGCAGCGCTCCCAGGATGGCGCCGGTGATGCTTCCGGTCGAATCGCTGTCACCGGAGTGGTTGACCGCCGCGAGAACGCCGCGCTCCCAGTCATCAGGACTGCTCAGCGAGCAGTACAGCGCGATGGCGAGGGCTTCCTCGCCCACCCAGCCCGCGCCGAGTCGCGGAATCGCCTCATTCGCCGCTACGCCCGCCGAGGCGAGCTCGACCGCGCGGCGGGCGGTGACAAGTGTCTCCTCGTGCCCTGGATACAGTGGCAATCCCGTCAGCGACCTGTTCACGGCATCGCTGAGAACCCGCCCTTCAAGCACCAGGGCGATGACGTCCGCCAGCACCCCGGCAGGCAGATAGCCCGAGGGGTGGCCGTGTGTGATGGCAGCGAACTCGACGCCGTAGCGGAACGCCTGGCCCGGGGGGAACGACAGCCCGGCTGGTGCCACCCGCATGACACCACCGCAGCCCTTCCGCGAGTTGAGCGGCCTCTCCACCGTTCCCATGCGACCGGTTCGGAGCGACCAGAGGCAGGTAGCTCCCGGCATTCGATTCATGTACGGAATGTCCTGGGAGAGCAGCCAGCCCTGGTAGCGCCGATAGACAGCCTGAACAGGACGCCACGCCTCTCCATGGCGCAGCGCCAGGTACGCATCGGTGCAGCCTCTCGCCGTGGCCAGCGAAAGCTGCGTGTCATCGGTGAAGCTGCCGGCGCGGAACTCGCGCCATGGTTCGAGGCCGCAGATGCCGTCCGGCCCGTAGTCGGCGCGTATCTGCTCAAGGTTCAGAAACTCGACCGGCGCGCCGAGGGCATCTCCCAGGGCGAGCCCCAGCAGGCAGCCTTCGTACTGGCTCAGCCGCGCCGAGCCGAATCCCGCCGCACCACCAGGAGTCATACTCATCGATGACAACCCTGAGCAGTCCGGCTGAACATGCTACCCGCGCGGCCGGACTGCTCCCAGCTACGAGGAACTAGCCGTGCACCTCCACCCCCGACATCTTCTCGAGAGCGCGGATGAGGGACTGCGACCCGCCCGATGCGAGGCCCTCGGACTCGACCGTGTGATAGAGCTGGTGGACAAGAGACGAGGCAGGCAGGAAGACCTTCAACTCCCGCGCCGCGGCCAGCACGAGCGAGAGGTCCTGCTGCGAGGTGCTCACCGGGTACCCCGCCGACATGTCGCGGGCCAGTATCATCGGCCCCATGTTGTCCAGCTCCCACGACTGGGCAGCTCCGGCCGTCACAACGCCGAAGAGCTTCTTGAGATCGATGCCGGCTTTGGCCCCCAGGGTGAAGGCTTCACAGACTCCGCAGAGATTGACGAAGCACATCACCTGGTTGCAGAGCTTCGCGGTGGCGCCGGCACCCGTCTCGCCCATCCGAACGATGACGCGCCCCAGAGGCTCAAGCACCGGCAGAACGGTATCGAAGGCGCTCTCCGGTCCTCCGATCATCATGACCAGGTTCCCCGTGCGCGCCCCGGCAGCGCCACCGCTGACCGGCGAATCGAGGTACTTCCCGCCCACCTCTTCATACGCGCGTGCAAGACGGCGGGACTGAGATGGAGACATCGTCGTCATGTCCACCACCACGCTCCCCTCGGCAAGGCCGGTGACCACGCCATGGTCGCCGAGCTGCCACCGCTCCGATTCCGCACCGTCCTCCGCCGAGACAATGACGACCGAGGATTTCGACGCCAGTTCAGACGGCGTGGACGCCGTCGCAGCCCCACTGCGAACGCATTCCGCGACCCCGCTCGCGTCCTGTCCCCAGACGAGCACCGGATTGCCGCACTCCAGCAGCCGCCAGCATACCGCCCTCGCAATCGCTCCAGACCCGACGACTCCCAGCTTGTTCATGAACGACAACCTCCTCGTACACTCCTTGCGACATTGTATGTCCGCGCTCTGCCATCGGCAAACGTGAGCCACGTAGGACGCCGTCGCCTTCGCTGTTCTGCTACCATCCAGCGCATGTCCGGGCCGGCGTCCCGACAACCGCCAGTCGCACCGCAAGGAGGAGACCGATGTCCAACCGTGAGCTGCGTGGCAAGGTACAGACAGTCCTTGGCGTGATAACGGCCGACGATCTCGGCGTAACGCTCCCGCACGAACACTGCCTCTTCGACCTGACGATGTGGTTCGCTGAGCCGGCTCGTTCGAGTGAACGCTTCAGGGCCTACGAGCCGGTGACGCTGCAGAACCTCGGCTGGGTGAGGTACCACCCCTACAACAACCGCGACAACTGGATAGTGCTCGACGAAGAGGTCGCCATACGGGAGCTGGCCCGCTATCGCCGCTTCGGCGGCGTCTCACTGGTCGACATGTCGAATCACGGCCTCGGACGCGACCCGGAGGCACTTGCGCGCATATCGCGCGCCACGGGGCTCAACATCATCATGGGCTCCGGCTACTACCTCGAGCCCATGTGGCCCGCCGGCCTCACGGAGGACGCGATGACCGAGAGCATCGTCCGTGACATCACGGAAGGCGCGGACGGGACCGGCATACGCTCCGGGCTCATCGGCGAGATAGGCACCGAGCGGTTCGGGCCGGACAGACCGATGTCGGACGGCTACTACATGGCGCTGAGGGCGACGGCGCGGGCTCAGCAAGCCACGGGAGCCGCAGTGAACATCCATCCGGGACACAGCCCCGATTCACCCCTCGAGATCGTGCGCTACCTGGAGAAGCACGGCGCCGATGTGACACGGGTCGCCATCAGCCACATCGACCGCACCGTCTTCCTGCACGACATGCGCGTCGAGCTGGCGAAGACCGGCTGCTACCTGGAGTACGACATGTTCTCGTTCGAAGGATGGCACCAGACGAGGCACGTTCTCTCCGAGGAGAACCCGGTCCACGTGGAAGTGCCGAATGACGCAGGCCGGGTCGCGGAGATTGTGCAACTGGTCCAGGCCGGCTTCATCAAGCAGATTCTCATCTCCCACGACCACTGCAGCAAGCACCGTCTCTTCAGTTGGGGCGGTCCCGGCTACGCGCACATCCTGGAGAACATCGTGCCACTGCTGCTGGACCGCGGGCTGACGCGCGAGCAGGTGAACACCATCATCGTGGACAACCCGAGGCGCCTCCTGCAGTTCGTCTAGAGGAGAGCGGCCGCGGTTCGGCAGAGGGCAAGTGCCCGCCCGTGGCCGTCTCACCGACCGGGCGCGGTGGGCGGCTACGTTCCCGACGGAGTGGCGGCGAGCAGCGCCCACGTCACTTTGCGCTCGCTACCGCGCCAGAAGGCAATCTCAACCTCGTCGCCGGTCTTCTGCGCATAGATCGCTTTGGTGAAGTCCTGAGCGCTGCGGATGTCCAGGCCGGCGAACGACACGATGACGTCTCCCTGCATCAGGCCGGATATCTCGGCGGGGCTGCCGGCCACGACCTCCGTGACAAGGGCTCCCTGCTGCACCGCGAGCCCGTACCGGGTGGCAACAACGGGCCCGACCGTGTAGAGGCCGACGCCGAGCCACGGGCGCGCCACCCGCCCCTCATTGATGAGCGTCTGCACCACCGGCATGGCCTGGTTCACGCTGATGGCATAGCCCATGCCTTCGACCCCGACGGAGGCGATCTTGGTGCTGTTGATGCCGATGACCTGGCCCGCCATGTTGACCAGCGGACCGCCGCTGTTGCCGGGATTGATTGCGGCGTCCGTCTGGATGAGGTCCAGCAGCGTCTGCCCGGCGGATGCCGCGAGTGAGACGCCCGCAACGCTCACGATGCCGCTCGTGGCGCTCGTGCCCATGCCAAGGGAGTTGCCGATGGCCACGACCACGTCACCCACGCGGAGAGCCGTCGCGTCGCCTGTCTCCGCCACAGGTAGTCCTTTCGCCGCAATCTTCACGACCGCAAGGTCGGTCGGAGGATCGGTGAAGACGGGGCCCGCCTCGTAGCTGGTCCCATCATCAAGCGTCACCGTCACCAGGCTCGCTCCTTCGACCACGTGGTTATTGGTGACGATGTAGCCGTCGGAGCTGATTATCCACCCCGAGCCGGCGCCTGCCGCCGTCCTCGGACGGTTGAACATGTCGTACGAGATGGACTCGGTGTTGATGGCAACGACGGCCGGCTTGACCTTCGCGACCACGTCAGCGATGCTCGGCAGTGGGATTGCCGGTGCGGCGGGTGTCAACGCAACAACGGTGGGTTGCGGCGTTACGGGAAGCTGCTGTCCCTCACCGGGAACAGCAGTCTGCGAGGTCGGCTGGGTCGCGGTCGGCGCACATCCAGCCGCCGCCACGAGAAGAGCGAGAACGACCAGAGCACTGCGGAGCAGGCGTCCATCCGGTCGCCACATATATCCCTCCTTGCCCGACTGGTGCAACAGACGAGCCGGCCCGGCCGGCGTTGCCGCTGCAGGCGGGACCTGGTGTCTACCCTCGGAATGGTAGCAGGGCATTGTGAAGGACCTGTCAAAGCCACGAACGACCTGCAACCGTGGCGCCCCGCTGCGCAGGAGGCCGGGCGTGCACTGGCGCGCCATCTCGCGACGTTGTTGTAGAATGGCGACGTCCGCTCTGTCCAGGAAACGACTGGCGCTGGCAAGGGAGGGATTCATGACGGGATCGTTCGACGTCTTCAGTCTGCTGTGGATAGTCGTCATCCTGAGTGTCTTCATCCCCGTGATGCAGCGGAGGATGCTGCAGGCGAGGCGCCTTCAGGCGATACGGAACCTGGAGAAGCGGCGCGGCTCGCGCGTTATCACCATGATTCACCGCGAGGAGGTGATGAACTTCCTCGGACTCCCGCTCCGGCGATACATCGACATCGAGGATTCGGAGCAGGTGCTGCGAGCCATCAGGCTCACACCCGACGAGATGCCGCTCGACATCGTGCTGCATACTCCCGGCGGACTCGTGCTCGCGTCCGAACAGATAGCCTGTGCGCTGAAGCGGCATCCCGGCAAGGTGTCCGTCTTCATCCCTCACTACGCCATGTCCGGCGGGACGCTGGTCTCGCTTTCGGCCGACGAGATAGTAATGGACCCCGACGCCGTGCTCGGCCCGGTCGATCCGCAAATGGGCACGCCGAGCGGCGGCTTCTACCCGGCTGCCTCCATACTGAAGGCGCTTGAACAACCCAACCCCAACCGCGAAGACCAGACGCTCATCCTGGGAGACATCGCGCGCAAGGCCATCCAGCAGGTGTACGAGACGGTGCTGTGCCTGACGATGGACCAGATGCCGGAGGACAAGGCCCGCAACCTCGCGCAAACGCTCAGCGACGGACGTTGGACGCACGACTATCCCATCAGCCCCGACAAGGCGAAGGAGCTGGGCCTGCCGGTGACGCACGACATGCCGGCCGAGGTCTACGAGCTGATGGAGCTCTACCCGCAGTCCACTCAGCGGCGTCCCTCGGTCGAGTACATACCGGGTCCATACGTACCGCCCATCAGGCGGCCGCAGAACGGAAAACAGGACTGAAGGCTCGTTCCCGCGGCCCGCGGGCGGCGGGCACGGTATACTGGTAGGGAGTGCCGCGGTTCGGCTCTTCCCGCAGAGGTGGCGAAGTCCTGAGGATGGGTTGATTCCGGCCGTCGTGTGGGGCGGCGCAACTCCTTCGCTCTCTCTCCCTCATTCTCCCACCCGGCAGGCGCTGCGCTCGGGCCGAGCCGGACGCATGCGACGACTGCTCCGAGTTTCGAGGTCAGACAGTCGTCCCGACCAGGCAGGGCACTCTACGCGGATGACCAGGCACGAACAGACAGTGCGGTGAGCGACGGGTTCGGCCGGCGGCTTCGTGCCGGCTTGAACAGCATGCCCTCAGCAGCAGAAGAC
>Ga0209609_10001169_pt1 | contig 15317 bp, 20 predicted proteins | sample LakKivw325mmetaG_FD_184136 | JGI IMG/M metagenome (GOLD analysis project Ga0209609, IMG submission 184136) | Anoxic lake water microbial communities from Lake Kivu, Rwanda to study Microbial Dark Matter (Phase II) - Lake Kivu water 325m metaG... | ecosystem: Environmental > Aquatic > Freshwater... | reverse complement strand
TCGCCGCGCTTGATATCCAGATTGATGCCGTGCAAGACTTCCGTCCCGGCCTCGTAGTCGAAAGAGACGTCCTCGAAGCGAACGATCGGTTCTTTTCCGGACCCTGGGCCGGCCGCCGTCACATCGAGCATCGTCGAAGCGCTTGCGCTGAGCGCAGTCGAAGCGCTTGTGCTGAGCGCAGTCGAAGCGCTTGCGCTGAGCGCAGTCGAAGCGCCAGGAAGGATGTTCAACGCCACTGGAGGCGGATCCGCTTTGGCGCGCAGCATGATGACCTCGGCCGGCAGCTTGACCTCGTGATAGTTGACCACCTCTCCCAGCCCGTCCAGCGGGCCGAGATAGCGCACGTCGCCCTCGGTCATGAACATCACCCGGTCGGGTCGGATGCCCAAGACATCCTCGACGCGATGCTCGACCATCAGCACGGTCATGCCTTCATCCGCCAGGCGGCGCACCATGTCCAGCGTATCCTGAGCACTGGCCGGGTCGAGACTGGCAAGCGGTTCGTCCAGCAGCAGGATGCTCGGACGCATGGCCAGCACCCCGGCCAGGGCCACTTTCTGCTTTTCGCCGCCGGAGAGGTGGAAAGTCTCGCGGCCGCGCAAGGGGGAGATTTTCAAATAATCCAGGGCTTCGTCCGCCCGCTGGATGATCTCGGCGCGCGGCAGGCTCAGGTTCTCCAGGCCAAAAGCGACCTCGTTGAGCACCTTGGTGCCCAGGATCTGGCGCTCCGGGTCTTGAAGGACGGTTCCCACTTTCTGGGATATCTTCGCCAACGACCAGTCAGCAGTATCCTCTCCGTACAACAAAACACGGCCTGTCTTCTCACCCTTATACGAACGCGGGATCAAGCCGTTGATACAGCGAACGAGCGTCGTCTTGCCACAGCCGCTGGCCCCGGCGATCAGCAATATTTCGCCCGCGCGGGCCTCGAAAGAAATACCACGAATTGCCGTCGCTTGCCGGTCACGGTAGCGGAACGAAAGGTTTTCGACAATCAGTGGGGATTCTGCGGACATGAGCACCAACGATAATAACACCAGATTTGCTGTTGCGCCTCGCCTCACGATTCTACAACAACTTCCACCACGTCTCCCACCCGCGCGCCGAGTTGCCGCGCCGCGCTGCCATTGACAACTGCAATTTCCACGAAATTTTCACTATCCACCAGCGCGATCGGCTCGCCAGGCTGATGGCCTCCATAGGAGGTTGCTAGCCCGTGGATTTCGCGCCCGCGCAAGCGAAAAGTAACCGTAGTGACGACTTTAGTCGTTCCGGCAAAAGAGCGACTGACCCTTCCAGGGTGCCTCGCGAAGTCGCCACTACCCAATGCTGCGGCAGGCAGGTCGGTGGTGCAGTTGCCAAAGACATCCACCACCGTGATGTGGGCGCGCCAGCCATCCCTCGTCTTCTCCGGTTTCGGCATTTGCAGCCGCAGCGGATCCGTGATGGGGAAACCCAATTCACTCAGCGGTACACCCTTTGCCAGATGCGCGCCGACCGGCGCGAAGATATCCCGCCCATGGAAAGTGTGGCTGACCTGCGGCAGCCAGTATTTTTCATTGTTCAGGTGTACGAATTCCCTCAACCAACCATTTTTCTCCGCGTCCTCGATGACCGGTGTGAACAGGCCATTATCCGGCCCGACGAAATAATGCTCGCCCAGGCGCATCGCCAGCGGACGGCGCGCCGTCCCCACGCCAGGGTCAACCACCGCCACGTGCACCGTCCCGGCCGGGAAGAACGGATAGGCGCGCCAAAGTGTATATGCGCCTTCGAGCACGTTTTGCGGCTCAATCGTGTGGCTGATATCGGCAATCTGCGCCTGCGGGCAAATACCCCAAATGACGCCTTTCATCGTGCCGACGAAGCTGTTTTTCAGGCCGAAATCAGTGGTGAGGGTGAGGATGGACACGTAATTCTCCGCCACATATTTTATACCAATTCCAAAAGCTCAGTGGCTCTTCCAGCCTTTTTCCTGTATAATTTCCCATAGTTCGAAAAGTAAATCTCCCGGCATTTGCCGGGTGAAATTCAAACGAGAGCGAAGGTAACTCCTCGGTTACAGGCTTCGCACCGAGACTGCACTCTGTGCTCAGCCCTCCGCTTGGAGTGAGAGGCGCTCGAGGAAGGAAAAATGGAAAACGTAATTATCAAAGCAACCCACCGCACAGTGACCGGCAAACAGGTACGTGCCCTGCGCCGCGCGGGTCAACTCCCGGGGGTACTCTACGGGCGGCACATTGAGCCGACTCCGATTTCGATGGATGGGCACGAAGCCTCACGCATCCTATCCCACCTTACATCCTCCAGCCTGGTGACCATTGACCTGGAGGGTAAGGAATACCCCTCGCTGGTACGCGAGAGCCAGCGCAATCCCATCAAGCGCAGCCTAGTGCATGTGGACTTCCAGGTCATCTCGCTGACCGAAAAGCTGCGGACGCACGTCAGCGTGGAGTTGACCGGCAGCGCGCCGGCCGTCAAGGATTTCAACGCGGTGCTGGTCACCAGCCTGGACGAACTCGAGGTAGAATGCTTCCCCCAGGACCTACCCGAACGCATCACAGTGGATATCTCCCGCCTAGCAAATGTCGGTGATGGTATCCACGTCCGCGATATCGTCCTTTCGGATAAAGTCAAGATCCTGGACGATCTAGGGGAAATAATCGTGGTGGCGACGGCCGCCAAAGCCGAGGAAGTGGAAGAGGTCGCGGCGGAGGCAGAGGTTGCCGAGGAAGTCACCGAGCCGGAGGTCATCGAGAAGGGCAAGAAGGAAGAGGAAGTGCCCGAAGAAGGCGAGAAGAAGTAACCTCCCCGATTGGATAGGAACCCGTTTTCTCGGAGAAAACGGGTTCCTTCTACAACAGATTCAGGGCTTTCAGAAGATCTTGCGTCATCCTTGCGCTGGCGCCCCACAGGGTTTCGCCATCATACGGATGATAGCTGACGACCGGAAAAGGGCGCGGCGCGCCATTTGGCGAAAAGCTATGAGCCTCCCAGTTTTCGGGCTGCGCCAGCCAGGAAAGGGGGATCGAAAAGAGCCGCTCAACCTCGACGGTTGAGAGGCGGAAATCATACGGCCAGGGGATTACGCCCACTACAGGCGTGACGCGGTAATGGGTGATGGTGACCATCTCGTTGAGCCGTCCAAGCAGGCGCACGTCCTCCGGCGCCAAGCCGATCTCCTCTTGGGCTTCCCGCAGGGCGGTCTGCTCCGGGGTGGCATCCTGCGCGTCGCAGCCGCCACCAGGGAAGGAAACCTGTCCCTTGTGATGCTCGACATCATTCGTACGGCGCGTAAAGAGCAGATGCCACCCGCCGTCACGCCAGGCAAGCGGCATCAGAACCGCTGCGCACATGAGTGCCTCATCCCCCAAGAAGGCCGCGTAGCCGTCAGTGGGTGCGACTACGCCGGGCCGGTAAGCTTTGTGCAAGCAGGAGGCAATGTCGTCTTCGGTAAGGGTCAACTCTCTCCCCTCACCGCGCTGCCGCAATATGGACATTCGGCCGTGACCTCGTCCACCCACTCGACCTCGTCGGCGCGAATAGGCCCGCCGCAGCCGGGGCAGGTAGTTGGCAACCGGGGCCTGGCTCTCTTGCCAGAAGCGGCTTGGGGGCTAAAACCACTTGCGGGCATAGGAGGAAGAGTCGCCTTGAGGTACTCCGAAATCTCTTGCGCCTCTTTGGCCAAGCCGCGTTCGGTGAGAAAGGCAACTGTAAGTTGACCCGTGCGATGCAACACCGGCCACTGCTGTCGCGCCGCGAAAAGAGCCAGCCCATGCCTGACATGCCCCATGCCGACCGCCACCTGCCCAGCCAGGAGGCGCGCCCGTCCAGCTTGCAGGTACAGATGTGGGGCGCGCGGGCCGCCGCGTCCCTCCGCACCGCGCGCCAGCCCCTCGAAAGCGACTGCCGCGCCGTCGTAATCTCCGATTGCCATCAACTCGTTGGCGCGCTGGAGGGCAGGCGGAATATCGGGTACAAACGCCCGCCGTAAGGGTCGAGCGAAACCGCGTCGTCGAAACATAAGAGCCTCCTATGGCCTGAATTCTACCAGTTCCACCTGGCCACTCATCAGTGGCATCCTTCTTCGGTACGAATGGGCCTATCGGCCAGGTGTAAAGCTCATCAGCTCGATCATTCGGTCAAATGTGAGAGGGACTTCCAACACACCGGGAACCCACACAGTCGCCGAGGTGATCAGCGCCTTTAGCAAACCGACATAAGGCTCATACCATTGGATCGTTTCCATGCTCAAGACACCGCCCACACCAGATGCCTGGACACCAGGCAACCCCATCAAGGTTACGGGGGGCGTCCAGATTTGGTTGACCTTCAGTGCCTGAGGATAAGTACCGGCCGGAATGGTCACGGCCTCGTGAACATCATCAACCTGCCACTGATAATTGAATATCGCGTTCGGGCTGAGATAGGCAAGGACCGATCTTTCCGGCACTTTCACGAGAATGGTTTCCTCGGAAAGATATTCTGTCTCCCAGGCATACTTCCAGTCATTCTGCGCCAGCGTGGGGTAGGATGGAGCGTAGACACCCGTCGTGTGGTATGTATTGAGTACGCCCTTCACATAATCGGCCAATAACATGCTGGTAATGATGACGGGGAAATTCTCGATATTACCTTGCGTACAGAATATCACGTCCTGGACCGTTTGGCTTGTGTCCGGATCAACCATTACGATCTCCGCCCGATCCTCTCCGACCGCGCCAATCGTCACCTTTTGCCGGGAAACGCCGTTGGCGCCAGCAGACTGATAGAGCCATTCATTCCCTTGTACCAATGGCGCGAGCGGATTGTCGCACGGGCCGCTTGGCACTGCTGTAGGCGTCAACGTGGCGGTAGGGGATGGTGTTATGGTAGATCGAGCAAAACAGAGCAACACATAGTTTCTTGGCCATCTATCACCTACCGGAGTAGTTTACATTAGTTGACCGGCGATGTCAATTTTTCTTCGCCTCCTGCCACAACGCTTCCATCTCGTCTAACGTCAACTCTGATACCTTCCTCCCCAGCTTTTCCGCTCCCTGCTCCACGTGAGCAAAGCGTTTCTTGAAGCGCATATTCGTGGCGCGCAACGCGGACTCAGCATCCACCTTCTTCCAGCGCGCCAGGTTGACCAGGGCGAAGAACAGGTCGCCCAGCTCATCGGCCAATTCCTCGCCGTTCGTCGTCGATTTTACTTCCTGGATCTCCTCGGCAATCTTATCCAGCACGCCCTCGATCTTCGGCCAGTCGAAGCCGACGCGGGCGGCGCGATCCTGGTATTCCTGTGCCTGGGTCAGGGCCGGCAATACCAGCGGGACGCCATCCAACAAACCTTTTTCAGCCTCGCCGTTCGTCTCGCGCTCGCTCGCCTTGAGCTTCTCCCAATTCTTCAGCACGCCACCAACGCCCTCTACCTTCAAATCGCCGAAGACGTGCGGGTGACGACGGATGATCTTGGCATAGATGCCTTTCAGCACGTCCGCCATGCCAAACTCGCCCGTCTCGCTGGCGATCTGGGCATTCAGGACGATTTGCAGCAGCAGGTCGCCGAACTCCTCAGCCATCTTGGCCGGGTCTTCGGAATCCAGCGCGGCGAGAGTCTCGTAGGCTTCTTCCATCAAATGCGGACGCAGCGAGGCATGAGTTTGCTCCCTATCCCAGGGGCAGCCATTCGGAGCGCGCAGAGCCGCGACGATCTCCTGGAAGGCCTCGAACGAAGTTCCCTCGCCCAGCGGCGGGAGGTACAGCGCGGTCAGCGAGCCGATGCGAGGACTGCGGTCTATTTCGTAGAGCGAAATGTCTTCGATGACCTCATCTTTCGTCCCGGCGGCATGGATCAGACGCACCGGATGCTCATCAGGATAGACGGTGTTGAGCGTCATCTTGACCTCGGCCGCCACCATCTGCGAGTAGATTTGGGCGATCAGGGCAGGCATATCCGGCGGGAAGGCCGGGACGTGAGCCTGGCTCAGTTCCAGCGCATCCAGCAGGCTCAGACGCGGGTACGGGTCGAGGCCGAGGGCGGCGAAAACCGGCTCGAGGAAGGAGAGTCCGCTCACAATTCTCAGCGGCAGGCTAAGGGTCCGACAACGACGCGCAATCTCCGGGCCGGTGGCTTCTGCCACAAAAGGGTCACCGGGCACGGCGTAGATCACGCCCCGCTCACGCTGCCCCAATTCCAACACCTTCTCCACGATGACAGCGTAAACCGCCTCGAAAGATTCCCTTTTTTCATACAAATCATCGAAAGAATAAAACTTGAGCGAAGTCGGCAAACCAGAGACGGCGGGATGCTGGCTGGTGCGCAGCCAGATTTCATCTGCCGCAGAAAGAACATCCCAGGCTTCACGCGTCAATTTTGACGGGTCGCCAGGGCCGAGGCCGAGGAGGGTAATGCCAGGCATAGGGTTCTCCGGAAGATTAAACGCAAAACGTAATGCGCAGCAGAGAAGAAACCGGCGCGCATTACGTTTTAACGTGCTGAGGCTTGTTCAAACGTGGCAACGAAAACGTGCCAACGTTTCAACGTGCCAACATGCTAACGTTTTGTGTAAGTTGGCGCCTTGCGGGCACGCTTGAGACCGGGCTTCTTGCGTTCCTTGATGCGCGGGTCACGGGTCATGAAACCGCCTTTGCGCATGACAGGACCCCACTGATCGTTCATTTTGACCAGAGCGCGCGCCAGGCCAAGCTGCACCGCATCGGCCTGGCCATTCACGCCGCCGCCCTGAACATGGACAGTAATGTCGTAAGCCTTAAGACTCTGACCGGCTGCATTGAACGGCGCCAGGATAGTCTCTACGTCACCCAGACGGGTGAAATAGGCCGGCAGCTCTTTCTCGTTGACGACGAATTTTCCCGAGCCGCTCATCACGCGCACACGGGCGATACTTTCCTTGCGGCGTCCGACGCCTTCGAAATATTGAACAGACATAAGTTCCTTCCTGCCTTCTTTGTGTCATTGCGAGGGCGTCTTTTGCCCGAAGCAATCTCCTTCACGCTTGGGGATTGCTTCGTCGCGGAGTATACCCTGAGCGTAGTCGAAGGGCTCCTCGCAATGACAACCGATTATGCAACCTTATTCGAGAACTGCGCCGCGTGCGGGTGCTCCGCGCCGGCATAGATCTTGAGTCGCTTGATGATGTGACGGCCAGCCTTGTTGTGCGGCAACATACCCCATACTGCCGAGTAGATAACGCGGTCGGGGTGCTTTTCCAACTGTTGGCGCAGGCTGATGGTCTTCAAGCCGCCTGGATACCCGGAATGCCGATGGTACATCTTCTCATCCAGTTTCGTGTGGCTCTTGGTGCCAGTCACCGTGATCCGGGCAGCGTTGATGACAACCACAAAATCGCCCATCTCGACGCCCGGCGTGAAGGCCGGCTTGTTCTTGCCCAGCAAAATATTTGCGATTTGCGTCGCCAGGCGGCCCAAATTCTTGCCGTCTGCGTCTACCAAAACCCAGCGACGATCAATCTCAGCAGCCTTGGGATAATATGTTTTTTGCACTTTCGACTCTCCGAATTCATTAATTCCAAATCAGACCAGATTATCATAACGGACTTCGACGAGCGTGAGGCCATTTGCCGGAGCGAGGCCGGCGGGCAAAACCTGGATCCTTCGGCTTTCGCCTCGGGACGGCGCCTCGGGCCTGTCCGCCAGCGCCGCGGCCAGTTCCTCCGCCTGAGCCCTTCCCTGCCCAACGGCTACCTGAACGTGGACCAATCTGCGCACCATGCGATATAGGAAAGCGTCCGCCTGGATCTCGAAGATCCACTCGTCGCCGTGATGTTGCCATTCGGCGAACAGGACGGTGCGCAGCGTACTGCCCCCGGGCTTAGGTGGAGAACCGAAGGCAGCGAAATCATGCGTGCCTGGCCACATTTTCGCCAGCGGCGTCAGTTCTGCGACAGGCGGCCAGACTCGCCAGGCATAGCGTTCCCGCAAGGGATCGCGCACGCTTTGGCAAAACAGCCGGTAGCGGTAACGGCGGGAAGTGGCGTCGAAACGCGGTTGGAATCTTGCCGCAGCCACCTTCACCTCACGCACGGCCATATCGGACGGCAAGTTGGCGTTCAAGGCACTGAGCAAATCCTCGAGCGAATGCTGCCAATCTAGGTCGAAGGCGGCCACTTGCCCGCTGGCGTGAGTGCCGGTATCGGTGCGCCCGGCGAGATAGACCGCTCGTCCGCCCCAGCCCAGTTTGCGCAGTGCTTTCTCGAGTTCGCCCTGCACCGTGCGGGATTTGACTCTTGGGCTGAGCCCAGTCGAAGCCTGGCGTTGGCTGCCGACGAAATCGGTACCGTCGTAAGCCAGGGTAATCTGATAACGTTCCATGTTAGTGAGCAGAGATTCGAGAGTAGAGATCAGTCACAACTCACCACTCACTACTCTCTATTCTCTACTCTTCTACTAACTCCAAAAGCACCATCTCGGCAGAATCGCCCTGGCGAGGGCCCAACTTCAAAACACGCGTATAACCGCCGGTGCGCTCGGCAAAACGCGGGGCAATCTCATCGAACAACTTTTTGACCACCTCGTTATCGCCCAGTTTCGCGGCGATGTTGCGGCGCGCGTTGACCTTTTCAACATCCTCAGCGTCTTTGACGTTGCGCGCCAGGGTGATCATCCGCTCGGCCTCACCGCGGATGGCGGCTGCTTTGGCCTCGGTGGTGCGGATGCGCTCGTGGGTAAAGAACTGTTTGATCAGCGTACGGCGCAGCGCGAGGCGTGCACCTTTGCTACGATTCAGTTTGTAGCCTGATACTTGATGTCGCATTTCTAAGTTACTCCGACTCTTTCTTGGCTTCATCCCGCGCACTGAGCGGGGCTTCGTCCTTCAAATAACCCTTCTCACGCATCTTGGTGCGCAATTCTTCCAGGCTCTTCTCGCCAAAATTACGGATGGACATCACAGCCTGGTCGCCTTTGTCGAGCAGCTCCAGCACGTCGCCGACGGTGGTAATGCCAGTGCGCTTCAGCGAGTTGAACACGCGCACCGATAGATCGAGTGATTCGACCGGCGCCTCGGCCACCTCGCTGGTCAGGCGAGAACCGGCCGCCTCTTTTTCAATAGCAATGGCCAGGGTTTCCTCGCTGATGCCAGCAATGTAGCGCAGATGCTCGATGAGAATCTTGGCCGAACTGCTCAGGGCGTTTTCGGGCGAAAGAGTGCCGTCCGTCCAGATTTCGAGCACCAGCTTATCGTAATTGGTACTCTGGCCGACGCGCGCTGCCTGCACGTTCCAGTTGATGCGCTTGACCGGGCTGAAGATCGCATCCACGGGCAGCTCACCGATCGGCATCCGTCCGCGCTCGTTGGCAGGCAAATAGCCGCGCCCGCGCTCGACCATGAATTCGATGTCCAGGCGGGTCTTGGCACTATCCGCCGTGAAAAGATACAGGTCGGGATTGATGATCTGCACCTCGGGCGGCGCAATAATATCGGCTGCGGTCACAACACCCTCCCCGCGCACCTCCAAGTGCATACGGGCGGTATCCACGCCATCCAGGGTCAGGCGTAGCTGTTTGATCTGCAGCATGACCTGCAACACGTCTTCCCGGACGCCTGGTATGTCGCTGAACTCATGCAGCACATCCGCGATGCGAATGGATGCCACCGCCGTGCCTTCCAGCGACGAAAGCATTACCCGTCGCAGAGCATTGCCCAGGGTTACCCCGTAGCCGCGCTCCAACGGGCTGATGATAAACTTGCCATAATTCCGAGCCTCATCCTCGCGCTCGATCTTCGGCATGACCATGTTCGTAATACCTGTCACGGTTCACCTCTCCCCGGCGTACTAAAGGTACACCGAATCCAATTGAGCAAAAAGTCTCGGATTATCGCGAGTAATATTCGACGATCAACTGCTCGTTCAAGTTGCCGTCAATCTCGGCACGCTCAGGCAGACGCAAAACGCTGCCTGAAAGGTTCTTCAAGTCGCGGCTCAACCAAGGCAGGATGTTGCGCGCCTCTGCCGCCGAAGCCAATTCCTTGAAATAAGTGCTGTCGCGCGAGCCTTCGCGCACGGCGATCACATCACCGGGGCGTAAAACCATCGAGGGGATGTCGGTGCGGCGGCCGTTGACTGTAAAATGGCCGTGCGAGACGAGCAAACGGGCTTGTCCGCGGCTGTTGGCAAATCCTATCCGGAAGATGACATTATCCAAACGGGATTCCAGGGTTTGGAGCAGCACCAAGCCGGTAATTCCACGGCGGCGCAAAGCCGTATCGTAGTAACGGCGGAACTGGCGCTCGTAAATGCCGTAGACGCGGCGCGCCTTCTGCTTGGCGCGCAACTGGCGGGAATAGTCCGATTCACGACCACTACCGCTGCCTCTACCACCGCGGCGTCCGCCCGTTGAACGTCCGTGCTGGCCGGGGGCAAAGCCCCGCCGCTCGAAGGCACACTTCGGGGAAAAGCAGCGCTCACCCTTCAGATATAGTTTTTCAGCTTCACGCCGGCACAGCTTGCAAGCCGGCCCAAGTTCTTTTGCCATACGATCTAACCTCTCTCGCTTGAACTAAACGCGGCGCTTCTTCGGAGGCCGGCAGCCGTTGTGCGGCACCGGCGTCTTATCCGAGATAGAACGCACCTTCATACCCATGGCCTGCACCGCCCGAATAGCCGATTCACGACCCGGGCCGGGACCTTTGACGATCAGGTCCACTTCCTGGATGCCTATCGCCTGTGCGGCCTTGATAGCCTGTTCGGCAGCCAGCCGGGCAGCAAAGGGCGTGCTCTTGCGCGAGCCTTTGAAACCCACCGAGCCTGCACTGCCCCAGGTGAGGGTATTCCCTTCGGTATCAGTCACAGTCACAATGGTATTGTTGAAGGAGGCAAAGACGTGCACCTGCCCCGAAGACAAGGCACGCTTGGCCTTTTTTGCGCCGCCACCGCGACGCGCCGAACGTACACTTTGAGCCATAAGACCTCTCTAAAACTCGAGCTTACTTCTTTCCGCCGCGACGGCGTCCGCGCCCGGCGACCGTTTTCTTCGGCCCCTTGCGGGTGCGGGCGTTGGTGCGCGTACGCTGACCATGCACCGGTAGGTTACGGCGGTGACGGAGGCCGCGATAGCAGCCAATTTCGATCAGCCGCTTGATATTCAATTGCTCTGTGCGGCGCAGGTCGCCTTCGACTTTCCAGTTCTTGCCAATGTAGTCGCGGATAGCAGAAACTTCGGATTCGGTCAGGTCCTTTACGCGCGTATCCGGATTGACTCTGGTCTCAGCCAGGATTTTACGCGCCCGAGTCGGGCCAATACCAAAAATGTAGGTCAGGCCAACTTCGACTCGCTTATTGCGCGGAAGATCAACACCTTCAATTCTTGCCATAGGTCACACTATCCTTGTCGCTGTTTGTGCTTAGGATTTTCGCAAATGATGAACAATTTGCCTTTGCGCTTGACGACCTTGCACTTCGCGCAGCGCTTACGAATGGAGGGGCTAACTTTCATGATCACACTTCTCCTTGAACTGCTCCTGGTATCGTCTCAATAGATTAGGGGTGGGGATATCCCTTTCTTGTTGAGAAGATACCACTCTTGGCTTGACAGCCAAAGGTTGAATTATACTTGCTCTCTTTTCTTCCGTCCAGTTACGCCACGCGAGGGTCAAAGGACTGTCAGGATGAGAGGTTCTCCTTCGGTGACAGCGACGCTGTGCTCGAAATGTGCTGTCAATGATCCGTCGGCGGAGACGACCGTCCATCGGTTGGGCAGGACGCGGGTCTGGTGCGTGCCGACGAGCACCATCGGCTCAAGGGCAATGGTCATGCCCGCTACAAGCGGGACTCCTGTCCCAGGCTTTCCATAATTGGGCACCTGCGGCCCTTCATGCATCTGCCGACCAACGCCATGTCCGGTATATTCCCGGGTAACGTGAAAGCCGTGGCTCTCGACGAACTGCTGGATGGCCGCAGAGACATCACCTGTACTATTTCCAACGCGCATCTTTTCGATGGCGATGTATAATGCCTTCTCGGTCACCTCGAGCAACTTCCTCGCTTTGGCGGAAATTTCTCCGACACCGACCGTGAAGGAGGCATCACCGACGTAACCCTCGACGACCGCGCCGCAATCTATCGAAATGATATCGCCTTCTTTGAGTCTCCTATTGCCCGGAATGCCGTGCACCAATTCTTCGTTGACACTTGCGCAAACAGAAGCCGGGAATGGCGGGCGACCATAGTGATAAAAAGGCGAGTAAGCGCCATGCTTCCGCAGAACTTCCTCAGCAGCCGCATTGAGATCTGCAGTGGTGACGCCGGGTTTGACCAATTCGCGAACGGCGGCCAACGCCAAGGCGTTGATCCGGCCGGCCTCACGCATGAGGGCGATCTCGGCCGGGTTTTTGACGTTGATCTGACGCGCCCAATCCATACTACTTGTTTTTCACTGCGCTAAGCAGTACTCCGCAGAACCGCCAGGAGATCGGCAGTCACTTCTTCAACCGGGCGCGCTCCATCAATCTCGGCCAGCAAACCGCGTTGACGATAATAGGCAATCAAGGGCGCGGTCTGTTCGGTATAGACCTGGATGCGTCGTTTAACCGTTTCGGCCTTATCGTCATCGCGTTGATAAAGTTCAGAACCATCTATATCGCACACACCAGGTTTCTTCGGCGGGTTGTGCACCCGGTGAAAGATATGACCCTGCGCCCGGCAAGTCCAACGTCCGCTTAGGCGTTCCACCAGCGTCGCTTCAGAGGCGGTGATGCAAGGCACGTGATCCACCTTGCCGCCGAAATCGGCCAATATCCTGGAAAGCGCGTCGGCCTGCGCCGGAGTGCGTGGAAAACCATCCAGCAACGCCCCACCCTTGCAGTCCGGCCGGGAGAGGCGGGCACGGATCATGGCAATGGTCACGTCATCGGGCACGAGCTCGCCCCGGTTGATATAAGTCTGCGCCAGCTTGCCCAACTCCGTCTCGCCCTTGATGTTCTCACGGAACAGGTCACCCGACGAAACATGCGGCAGGCTGGTCCTCTCAGCAATGATCTTCGCCTGAGTGCCTTTACCGACGCCGGGAGGACCAAGAAGGACGATGTAGGTGGGCGACGTACCACGAAGCGGCATGGCAATTCCTAACGAACTAACAGTGAATCGTCATAGCCGTGCAGTTTCAACTCGGCGTCAATAGTCAAGAAAGTATCGCGCACCACGCCGACGACAATGAGCAAGCCGGCCGAAGAGACAAGGAATAGGCTTGCGCCACTGGCGACCGATGGCAGGAAGAGACTGATGATATACGGAAGAATGGCAACGAGGCCCAGGAACAACGCTCCCGGCAGGGTGATACGCCGCTGTACCTTGGTCAGGTATTTCTGCGTCGGTGCCCCGCGGTTGACACCTGGTATTTGTGCGCCTATCTTCTTCAGGTTCTCACCGTAATTCTGCTGTGAGAACAACACATCAGTGTAGAAAAAGGTAAAGATAAACACACCCAGGAAGTACAACACCCAATATACCCAGGCATGTGTCCCTGTGCCGCTAAAGGTGTTCTGAAGGCCAGTAGCGATATTTTTCACCGTCGCGTTCGCCGCGTTGATGAAATAGCTGCCCACGATGGCTGGGAATTGAAGGAGGGCGCTGGCGAAGATGAGAGGGATCATGCCTGCCATATTCACCATCAGCGGGAGTGTGCCCTTGACAGGCATAGACATGCGATTGCCGACGCGCCGTCCCGGATACATCACCGGCACATTGCGGCGTCCCTGCTGGACGTAAACAATGGCAAAGATCGTCACCAGGATGGTTACTACCATGACCGTCAGGTTAAGCCAGCGGGTTTTCGCATCCACCATCAAGCTGGCAAAGTTGGCCGGCATTCGAGCGACAATCCCCGCGAAGATGATCAGGGAGAGTCCCTGGCCGCGGATGCCATACTCGGAGATCAACTCACCCAGCCAGATGGCGAACATGGTGCCTGCGATCATGCTGAACAACATGGCGATAGATGGGATGACCTGCGAACCCGAAAAACTGAAATTCAGGATCGCCGGCAGATTGAAGCGAGCCGCATACGAGTTGAAGATATTGATCTGGCCAATAGCAGAAAGGGCGGCCATAGGCACTGCCAGATAATAAGTCCACTTCTCCATCCATTTACGACCTTCACGAGGGTCTTCTTCCTGGATGCGCTGCAAAGCGGGAATGATCGGCACCAGGAGTTGCAGGATGATCTGCGCCGTAATGTATGGGTAAACACCCATCGAGAGCAGCGAGAAGCGCGAGACTGTACCACCCGAGAGAAGGTCGAGGAAGTCGAAGAAAGTGCCCGTCGAACCGAACTGGTTGCGCAATTGCGCCAGCGCCTGCATATTGATGCCCGGCACGGGAACATTGGCTGCCAGGCGATAAATGACCAACAGGCCCAAAGTAATCAACAACTTACGGCGAATATCTTGGGACTTCCATAAATAGCGCCACCCGGAAAATGCGGTTTTCATAGCAGGCCTCCTCGTGAGAACGAGTTATCCAATTATCTCCACGCTGCCGCCAGCCTTTTCGATCTTGGCTTGGGCGCCCTTGGTGACACGATGGACGCGCACCTTGAGCGGAGTCTTCAACTCGCCGCGGCCCAGAATGGCAACCGGATTGCGCGGGTCGCGGAGCAAGTGAGCCTCGGCCAGGGCCTCAGGCGTGATCACGACATTTGCCTGGAATGCTGTCAACTGGTCCACGTTGACTTCGTTATATTCAACCTGGTGAATAGGGGTGAAGCCATAGCCACGTACGAACGGTAAGCGGCGGTAGAAAGGCAGGTTGCCGCCCTGCCGGTACAGGTGTCCGCCCGAACCGGAGCGCGCACCCTGGCCTTTGGTACCCCGGCCAGCCGTCTTACCCTGGCCCGCCGCAATACCATGTCCAACGCGCTTGCGGTCCTTCTTCGACCCCGGATTGGGTTTCAGATCGTTCAGTTTCATAATTCGCGCCTACTCTTCAATTCGAATCAAATGGATCACTGCGGCGAGCATCCCGCGCAAGGCTGGCGTATCGTCATGTTCCACTGTCTGATTCATGCGACGCAGACCGAGCGCACGAATGGTAGCCTTCTGCGATTTTGGATAGCCAATCGGGCTGCGCACGAGCGTGACCTTGATTGTCCTGGCAGCAGCCTTTGCCTTAGCCATTCTTCTTTCTCCTTTCCCAGAACGGCATAAGCTCTTCTGCCGATTTTCCACGCCGCGCTGCCTCTTCTTTTGGAGACTTGAGCCGGGCAAGCGCTTGGAAGGTAGCCTGTACCACGTTGAGTACGGCGGCGCTACCCATGGACTTGGTCAAGATGTCGCGCACGCCAGCGGCCTCCAGGAC
>Ga0209609_10001168_pt1 | contig 15321 bp, 11 predicted proteins | sample LakKivw325mmetaG_FD_184136 | JGI IMG/M metagenome (GOLD analysis project Ga0209609, IMG submission 184136) | Anoxic lake water microbial communities from Lake Kivu, Rwanda to study Microbial Dark Matter (Phase II) - Lake Kivu water 325m metaG... | ecosystem: Environmental > Aquatic > Freshwater... | reverse complement strand
CACCACTTCGGATGCGGATGAATCCCAAGGGAAGCTCGATATCATCATAGACGGCCAGAACATCATTGATCTTCCAACGATTCTGCGCTTCAGCCAAGGCTATCCCTGAGCGGTTCATATAGGTGTTTGGCATTATCAGATAGGTTCCTGCATGTTTGATGAAGTCAAACAGGAAGTCATGGGTGAAAATTGAGCTCATGCTGCTTTGCCCATTGCTTCAGGCAGAGAAATCCGGCATTGTGGCGGGTCTTTTCATATTCTTTGCCGATGTTTCCCAATCCGATGATGAGCTTCATTGCTCATGTTCTTCGGTAGGTTCGGCAGCAGGGACAGGTTCAACGGTGACAGGGGCTTCAACCTTCTTGGCATGAACAACGATCAGGGTGACATCAGAATGATCTTTATACTGCCATTTTCCTTGGGGAAGGTCCTTGATATGCAATGATTCCCCCACATTCAGAAGGGAGACATCAAGATCAATTCCGTCCGGAACATCTTTGGCCAGGCAGGAGATCTTCACTGTTCTCTGAATGATGTCGCTGAAGCCACCTTCTTTGTTGCCAATCGGTTCTCCTATGAAATGGACGGGAACTTCGAATTCCATTTCCACTGCAGCAGGCACGACCATGAAATCCAGATGAAGGATATTGCGGTCAACCGGATGAACCAGTTTATCCTTGAGGATGGTGTGGTAGGTCTTTCCGTTTAGGTTCAGCTCATAAAAAGCCAGCTCGTTAAAGCTCTTTTTATAGCATTGCATGAATTCGCCTTGTTTGACTGCGATGGGTTGGGACTCGATCGAACGTCCATACAGGATGGCAGGGATCATACCGGCAGTCCGTAAAGCGGTTAGTTCACTCTTTTTGGTGGTGGTTCTTTTTTCAGCAGCGAGAGTAAATATCATTTATTCCTCCAATTACTTTTTCTATCTGAATAAGATACTCAGGGATTCTTCGATGTGGATTTTCTTAATGGCGATCGCCAGCATCTCGGCAATGGAAAGCTGGACGATCTTTGTGCACTTCTGAGCTTCTTCGCTCAAGGGTATCGTGTTGGTGATAAAGAGTTTTTCTATCGAAGATGCTTCCAGATTTCTGACTGCGTTACCTGACAAGACTCCATGCGTGCAGGCGGCATAGATACAGCGTGCACCCTGTTCTTTCAGGACTCCTGCCACTTTGATCAGGCTGCCGCCAGTATCGATGATGTCATCAAATAAGATGGCGGTTTTATCGCATACATCTCCGATAATGTTGAGCAACTCGGCTTGATCGTCGTTGCCACTGCGGCGTTTGTCACCGATGGCCAGACTGCAGTCCAGCCTCTTGGCCAGAGCACGGGCTCGGTTGGCACCTCCTGAGTCGGGAGAAACCACCACAATGTCGTCCATATTCATGCTCTTGAAAAAGCGGGCAAAATATGGAATTGAGAACAAATGATCAACCGGGATATTAAAAAAACCCTGGATCTGCTCAGCATGAAGGTCGACGGTAATCACCCGGTGGGCACCGGCAATAGTGATTAGATCTGCAACCAACTTGGCAGTGATGGGAACCCGGGGCTGATCCTTCTTGTCCGATCTGGCATAGGCATAATATGGTATTACGCAGTTTATCCGTTGGGCTGATGCACGCTTGAGGGCATCGATCATGATCAGCAGGTCGATTAGGTTGTCATTGACAGGACGGCAGGTGGGCTGGATCACAAAAACATCAGCGCCACGGACGTTGTCATTTATCTTCACGAAGGATTCGTCGTTGGCAAATTTGAATAGTTCTATATCTGCCAGAGGGATACCCGCATAACGGGCCACTTCCTCGGCGAGTGACCGGTTTGCCTTACCTGTGATCAATTTAAGCTTGGCATACACTTTGATACTCTTTCCTTGATATAGTTCTAACTTTCTTTGTCCAAAAACCTAAGCGGTTAAAATTCTCCTGGCATTTGTTCAATGACTGTCGATCACCGAATATACCAAAACAGGTGGGGCCACTGCCGCTCATCATGGCAATCTTGGCGCCCTGCTGTTCAAATTGATGAATAATCTGATCGACTACTGAATAGACAGATCTGATTCCAACTTCAAGACGGTTGAAGCAGCTGTTCTCTATTTGTTCCCGATTAAAGGAACGCCGTTCTGATGGCTCAGGAATCTCCACTCTCTGATAGGCCTCAGTACTGGTAATCTGCAAATTGGGATTAACCAATAGGACATTATCGATCAGGATATCCTCACACGTGGTTATCCTTTCTCCACGGCCGCTGCCCCAAGCAGTACCTCCATCTAGGAAGAAGCTAATATCACTACCAAACCGGGCAGCGATATCAGCTTGTTCTTGTGGGCTGAGATTCAAATCCCATGACTGGTTAAGCGCAAGTATGGTAATAGCTGCATTACTGCTTCCACCACCCAAACCAGCGGCAACGGGTATCTGCTTGTCCAGATATATATCCACTCCCCAAGGTGTCTTGGTTTGTCCTTGTAAATGAACAGCAACCTGAGATATGAGGTTATCCTCATCCACCATTTCTGGCAGATTTGACCACAATTTTATGCCCGGTTTTTTTGTCAAAGTATATCTGATCGAATCACACAGATCTATGGTGCAAAGAAGCGTTTCAATCTGGTGATAATTATCTGGAAGTTTGTCCCATACCTCAAGAAATAGATTTATTTTTGCGTAGGAAGCGCATAGCATTTTTCTTCTGCTTTTTGGGGATCTCTTCACCGTAATAGTAGTAATAATAGTAGTAATAGTAGTAATAATTCTGCTTGTTATAATACCTTTGGACGTAGATGCTGTTGACTATGATGCCATCAATGGAGGCATTGATATTTTCCATCAATTCCTTGGTGCGTTTGATGATGCCTTTTTCGGTGAATCCACAGCGCACTACTATGAAGGTGAGGTCAACCTTTTTGGTGAGGATCAGGGCATCGGTAACTGCGACAATAGGGGGTGTGTCGAAAAGTATATAATCATAGCGGCTTCTCAGGTCTTCAATCATTTTGTCCGTGCGAGTTGATGAAATGAGCTCAGATGGATTGGGTGGGACAAATCCACTGGTGATTACATCCAGATTGGGAATTCCTGAAGGTTTCAGAACTTGTTCTATACTGACATCGGGATCGATCAGATAATCGCTGAGTCCGTTTTCTTTTTCCACACCGAATTTGTTATGGATCACCGGTCTGCGCATATCCATATCGATGAGGGCAACTTTGCTGTTCATTTGTGCCAAAGTGATCGAGAGATTAACAATGGTAGTAGATTTTCCTTCTTTTGGACCTGAGGATGTGATCAGCATGGTAGTGCTTCCGGCAGGTTTCTTAGCCAGAATGTTCGTTCTCAGGGTACGGTATGATTCTGCAATTGGTGATTTGGGTGCGTAATGGGAGACCAATTGCATCAATACAAAGTGAAGCGATTTGCTCAATTGTTCTTTATTCTCGCCTTCAGCTTGCTCGATCATGGTATTGAATTCCTGGATACGGGATTCAGATTCCTGGATCATGGGAATCGTGCCGACAATTGGCAGACGCACAAAGTTCTCCATATCTTCAAGAGTGCGCAGCTTGGTATCCAGAGAATGCACTAAAAAGGCAGCACCAACTCCCAAGCCCAATCCAAGGATGATTCCCACCAGCATATTCATGGAAACGCGTGGTTTAATGGGGGCACCTGGACGCTCTGCATAATCGATTATTCGAATATTGCCTACTTTTGCCTGTTCTGCTATGCGGGCATCCTCATATTTCTCCATCATGAAACCATAGATCTTCTCGTCCAAGGTCATGCTGCGCATCAGACGAGCCAGCTCAAGTTCTTTATCGGGGATTGTGATTATTCTTTCTTCATACAGCTCTTTGGTTTGAGCTAATCCATTGACAAGGGTGCGCGCCATCTCAAGCTCAACATTTGCCTGAATGATCTTACTCAGGAGATCATTACGAACTGCAAGTGGATCCTTATTCAATGAGATGGACACGAATTTACGGATTTCAACATCCAGAGTGGCTTTGGTTCTGGCAAGCTCTTCCTGTAAAAGTCTCATCTGAGGATGATCTTCCTGATAGTTCTCATTAGTGCGGAGCCGCGCAATCATGGCTTGGGTATTGGTAATCTGTTTGCGTAATTCTTCTATGTATGGTGCTTGTAATACATTTTCCACTTGGGTGAGCAATGAATCCTGATCCCTTAGCTGACTTCGTAGTAGGTCTAAAGTCCTGGCTTTGACTGCCTGATCGGTCAATGCAGATTCATATTGTGCTTCGATCTCTGAGGACTGCTCAATCCATCTTATCGTTGTTTCAGATAGTTCAATTAACCGATTGTCATTTTTAAAGGCACGAAGGTCATCCTCTGATATCTGTAAGCGACGGGAGATCAGATCGAGTTGTTCACCAAGAAATTCACGGATTGTAGTAAATTCCAATCGGGCAAACTGAGTATTTTGCTGTTGAACTGCTTCAGCAATGGCATTAGCTGCAGCCATTGCTTCTGCTTGATTGGTTGACTCAAAGGATAAAGTAAGAATATCCGTATCCCTTTTGGATTCAACTTTGACTCGACCCAATCTGCCCGCAGGATTTCCCGATGCACTGGCAGGGAATGATTCCCATTCCGGGTATTTCTTCATTATCTCCCATGCTGCGTTTAAAATTGGTTTGCTACGGATCTGCTCGATTTGATTGTTGATTGTGTTTTTTCCCGTACCTTGTCCAGTTAAAAACAACATATCAACTCCGGTACTTTGATTTTCCAAAAGGATCCGTGATGTTGCTGAATAAATTCTAGGTTGCCTGGCAGTATAGACGATCGTAAGCGCCAGTGTAATCACAAACACCAGCACTATCAGATATCTGTATTGCAGTATTATGCGTAGATAATCAGAGAGTTTGATTTCTTCTTGTTGTGGAGTCAGGGGTCGTTGTTCCATTGATGCCACCCTATTTAAGATTGGAGATTACGGTATATACACTGATAACTACTGCGACCTTGGAAAGGAAGTCAACTACTTTACTGAAAGCGTAAAAGATGGTGCCAGAGACAACAATGGTATCACCTGGTTGCAACCTGAGATCATAGATGGTTTTTTCGGTTTCCAGTCCAGTTTCAGGATCCCTTTCCTTGGTGATTTTGGAGGATGTTGCCAGATATTTATTTTCTGCTGATTCCATATACTTCTTGAAGTTGATCCAGATTATTTCAGGTTCCGATTCAGTTTCCAAGCTTGTATTTACCGGGCGGATGATACGGATTTTGGTCAATTTGGCATCTTCCTTGGGGCCTCCAGCCAGGGCCAGCAGTGTCAGAAAATCGGTATCATCAGGCACTAAATACAGGCCCGGTTTACTAACCTGACCAAGAATATATATATTCATTTTCAGCTTTTCAGCACCGCTACGGCTTCCTTCATAGGAATAAGCCGATATACTGCTGGAAGTGATTATTGTAGTTCCGTCTTGAGCATATACACTCAGAAAGAACACTGTCATTAGGAGCAGTAGAAGTATCTTCTTCAATTTGTCCTCAATTTTACTATTTTAAGCTATCTTTCTTAGTTAGTGTTTTACGTCAAGACAAATCTGTATCAACAAAACACACAACCAGTTACCCTCATTCAGGAAATCTGTGCTTGACTTCAACGAGCCTCAAATCATCGATTCGGTGAGCTTATTACCGCACCGGTCATTGTATATGTACAATACGTTCAAGGGATTCCGAGCCCATGAACATCTGCATTTCCTCATCCCAATCAAGTGCGTCCACTCTCCAGCGCAGGCTTTGTCCAGAATACTGCATGGCAATATTGACAGGTATTGTAATCGACAGAGGATCATCCTCGGTTGCAACCACAAAATCCTGATGCCAGATGTAATTGTAGTTTTCGTCGAATAACAACAATCTGTAGGTTGAGGCGAAACCACTTCGGTTCCATAGGAAACTGGCTCCAATGGGGGAGATGGTTTGATTGTTCTCAGGTGACAGCAGGATACATTTTCCCAATAGGGCATAGGATACTGTATCCGACCTTGCTACATTTCCTGAAAAGTCCACCAGATCAATGAAATAGGAATACCAGGTACGCTCATTAAGCTGGGTTTGACTGTCCACATATTGAATGGCAGTGGAACTGATGGAATCAATTAGAACTGGATTGGTATCGAACTGGTCATAGCGATAGATCTTGACATGACTCAGGTCTGTATCAATAAATGGATTCCAGATCACCCGGATCCAATTACCATCGGGAACAGCATCGATTCCATTGTTATCTTCATTCAGGATAATCTGTTGGCCATTATACATCACAGGCGGGTCACCGGTGTTTCCCAGATGAGGTATCAAAGTTGGTGGGTAAGGAGGGATTTTGTCCTTTTCATCCTCATCCTGACCGGCACAGGCAGATAAGATCAGCAGTGATATGATGATGGCAATAATCGCGTATATTTTCATAACATCTCCATCAGAAACTTACTCTCAATCCCAATCTGTTGGTAATCCCGACGGGATTGGTAAGCAGTGCATAGTCCAGATTGATGCCATAGAGTTTTACAGTGGCTCCACAGGTAAAATTCTTATCATAATACCCCAGGCGCAATCCACCTTTATCGGCATAACTCCATTGCAGACCAAAATGAGAACTTCCTTCATACACATAATCACGATCATAAGCAAATATCACCTCGGATTTCAATGGTGGAACCGGCTGGCTAACTGCAATACCCACCTTGGTATTGAATAAAACCTCATCTTTATGCTCAGACACGGTGTCCCAGGTAATATCGGTTCCCGAGATATCCTGCAGATTAAATCCCACATGGAGGTTTCCTAATTCCTCGACATCAAAGATAACTGCCAGATCGGTTTTCATTTTGAACCCAAAATCAAGTCCAGTTCCAGTTCCTTGATTATCCAACATATCACGTTTGATGAACTTTACGTTGCCACCGAAATAGAAATCGAAGGGAACCTCAAAGAAGAGCCAACCCATATTTGCCTTATATTGCAGATGTTTGGCAAAGGCAAATTGGTAGAGGTCATCCACACTTTTAAATTTCCCATCTGGGTTTCCGGACAAGTGCAAAGAACTGTCATTGATACGCTGATCCACATTGGTTCCGATCAAGTAGGATTCGTCGAAAATCGGGATATCGGATATGGTTAAACGTGTTATATTCAGCCCAATCGTTACACCATTAGGCAGGGGCTGGCAGAAGCTGATGTTATCATATGAAGCTAACCCGCCATAGAGGAATGCATGCATGGCGGCTACCTCGGAATCTCTGATCTGGGCAATTCCGGCGGAATTCCAATAGATCGCAGAACCGTCATCAGCCAAGGCAGAGAAAGCACCTCCCATTCCCAGCGGTCGTACACCCGCTCCAATCATCATGAAATCTCCGGCATATTTCCCGGCAGGTAAGGGGGCACTACTTAGTGCAGCCAATGCAATAATTACTATTATTCTGGTTTTCATAATATCCCCCTATTTCAGAATAGCCATTTTCATGGTTTTTTCGATTTTCTGGTTTCCCTTGCGGGCAACCAGTCTGTAGAAATAAGTCCCATTTGCCAGAGTAAAACCAGTATCATCCTTACAATCCCACCCATACAAAGTTCGCGGGAATTCATGATAACCCACGCCAGTGGGTAGGTTATTGAAGGTCTTTACCAGTCTGCCTGATACGGTATAGATTTTGATCATTACTTCATCGGCATCATCGGTGAGCACATAGGTGAACCGGGTTCTCCCATCGTTTTTAGGATCTTGTGCTCTGCCCAATACTGGATTGGGATAATTTCCAATGTTTCTCACATCGAAAGTCTCGTTTACTATGAATTGGATCTCACGGGAATTGAAATTACCATTTACATCTTTACAATCAACCACCAAGGCATAATTGCCCTTGGATAGGTTGAGCTGATACTTGATGGGGATACGATTGATGTTATCAAGGTTGATGGAAGTTACGAAATCTTGTGAAGGAACCTGATTTCCATTCAGGAAGAGCTTGATTGAATTGTCAAAAACATCAATACCATTGGCATCGCTCAGTAACAGTGAGATAGTTCCAGTACCGGAAACATAACCCCCAATCGTGAATTCCTGATCCTGGACATTCACATCGATTGACGGACGAATGCGGTCCCGATTACGATAAATCGTATAGATACCCTGCTTGGCTACCTCGAACACCACCTTGTTTTCTGTGGTGGAGATGTTCCCTCCCTGCAGGATCCATTTTCTGCCAGAACCATCCCAGCGGTAGATCTTGTATGAGTTCTCGCTCTCATAGGTTTGGGTGTTTTCGTCTTCTGCGCTATAGAAAAAAGTTAACTTGAATCTTTTTCCGTTGATTAGGGTAGAGGAGGAATCCACCAAAGCAGCATTGAGTGTTCTGATCTCATAAGCCAGTGAAGCATCGGATGTTCCAGCAGCATCGGCTGATAACATCACAAGAGGAGATATATCCGGTTGATTATTGGCGGTTAGATTTCCAGCATTAGACAGTGAAAACATGGCTGTTTGACCTGCTGGTACAAGTCCCGAAGGTATTTCACAGATCAGATTGTTATCCAAACTATTGATCAGAGCTCCATCGCTGCCCACACCATGAAAATTGAACGAAGTGGTTAGACTGATCATATTGTTGGTATTATAGAACAGGTGCCATTCAGGGAAGGCGTTTGACCAGTTGGCACGTACTTCAAAGGTGATCAATCCTGAATATAATCCAGAGAGAGGGATGCTTTCCCAGCGCTGCTCATTTACTTCAAAGGGAGGGAGGTCCTGAGTGCTGAAGAGAGTTTGGGTGCCCCCCACCGGCATTGTATACAACCTGAGATCAGTTGTTATTGAAGGTCCATCCCCTACATTTCCGATCAGAACCTGCAGTTCCAAGTTCTCATTGCTGGCTTCCAGCCGGATATCTCTAAGGAACAGGTCCGGACCCCGTGTTACATGGCTGTATAAAAATGACTCATTAATTCCATTTGCCGTGGTAAGGATGTATTTGTAAAAGATCTCCTTACCTGTTCTTTGAGGGGCGAGCTTTCCTACAGTGATGTATGCATTCTGAATCTCAGGATGAGCCTGCATGGGCAGGGTTACCCAAGTTATATTGGTTCCCGCACTATCTGTCCTGACTTTACAGGTGAGGGAGATGATCTCTTCATTACTGAACACCCGTGCAATAAAACCCACGGAATCCGACCAGGCAGGGCTTGCAGGGCTAGTGGCATGATGCAATATGGCTGCGGTCCCCACACCAAACAATGATGTGCCCACATACTCGTTGGTGTTGGAATATCCCGCCACATATACGATGCGGTTATATATGGAATCACCTGCTGCTGGAACAACATAGGTGGCATTGAAATTTCCATTGATCACCGGAAGGTCGAAGGGGATGTTCACTATTTTCTCATTCATTTTCATCACGTAAAGACGAGCCGCGCTAACATCGGTGGGAAATACAGCATTAACCCTGAGAGTATCTCCTGGCTGAAGTACATAACTTTGAGCTGAAACAGGAATACCGCTGGTGGGCTTAAGAGTTTTGGTCAAGGGATCTCCCAATAGTGAAGCTCCGTTTGTAAGAGCATATCTGGCTGCGGTGGATGAAGTTGTTGTATAAAATCTGGCCAACGCAAACTGTAGCGCTTCTCCCAACGATGGGAAGTCATGTTTGAATAATGCCTCAGTAAAAGCCAGCCCCCAATCCTCATCTTGGTCGAGATAACCCAATCCGCTGAATCCCAATGATGCGATAGCCCCCTTATTAGGCTGCAAGACCAAAGCTTCACTGATCGAGGCTGCGCCGTTGGTGTCAAACGCTGAGGCATAACAAGCCAGACTGAGCACGATCGGATAGGTTTGATTGTTCAGTGTGGCAACATCGTTGAAATTGAACAGGTTATAATCTGCCCAGATCCGACCTCCACCGTGACCCATGAATTGTAGATACTGAGTTCCGGTGTTGATGGCGTCTTTCAGGTTGAAAGTACCGCCGAAATAATCCGGCATGGAGATTCGTGAACCTGTATATACTCTGGTTACCCGATAATATGAGGGCACATTCTTGCGTTTGATTCTTTCGGATTGTTGACCAAAGATATCCGTTACATCGGTGATCTTACCACCCGAGGAAAAAGTCAGATGGCTATTCCACAGACGATTGGTCATGGGATTATTATGATACTGAGAAGCTTTTTCGGCATAAGCCAGAATCTGATCTGGCTTCCATACTCCGATTCGTGCAATTGATATATCCGGTACAACATCGTTTCCCACTATGCATGCATACCAGTTGTCACTGGCGGTGGCACCGTGTTTATATGTCCAGATTTTTTTAACCGGGATCAGGGCATACTGGCGCGAGGGGCTGTTATCCCGCTCATCGTCAATGCCTTCCCCCAATAGAATGACATGCTTCAACTGTGGCGATGACCAGTTGTTATAGGCATAGGCAAAAAAGTCCTTGAGTGCTTCTGCCGACCTGATGCCATGATTGAATTCATCAAAGATATCCTGATAATCAACCTTGGCGACGGCATAGCCCTTGCTTTCCCATAAACCGGTCAGCAGATCGGTTCCTTCAGCTTCCAGAAAATCAGATCGGGTTACCAAAATCACCTCAGCCTGATTATTGGGATTCTTCAGGTCAGAGGGAAGGTCGAGCCGCATTAGTTTGGGAGTCCTTTTCTGGCTTTCGGTAACCGCATAATACTTCACTGCTGTTGATGCAACGCTATCTTGCAGGGTCACCGTCCAGGGTGCCATACCTTCCAGATTGAAAGGTTCGATCTGGCAACTGTTGAAGATGCTTGATCCGATCTTATACACAGAGATATCGCCGCTGCTGAAACCCTCCACCTGGAATTGATACAGTCCGGCAGGCCGGTTTGAGGGTTTGGAAAATTTGATCTTGTCTTCATCAGTCTTATATTGGCGCCAATAGGTCAGCTCCAAATAATCCAGAAGCACCTGCTCTCGATCTCCGGATACGGTATTTCCTGAGAGGCTGATATACATCTGGTTGCTGCCATGACGCAGAAAGGAATTGGGAATGGGATTCTGATTGTAAAAGATCTTTTCGGTCTGGCCAACCCAGGTATGGGTGTTGATCATGGCCTGATTGATGCGCACCGAAGCTTCGTGGTCATATTGCCCAGGGATCAGAGTCTCAGAATAGGTCAGGCCAAACAACGCCACCTTCGCACTGGCTGTCCGGATCGTGCTGTCGATCGGGTATTGCAGATCAAAGGAAACGATATCCAGATTGGGTGCGCTGATTTTCTTCCAGAACCACACATCTTCCCGGTAGTATTCAGGATTCAATGCTGTCCATCCTCTCCCCAGTTTATCCATCACCAGCTGCTCTTCAAAGTGAACCGTATGTTCATAGGCATCGGGGAGAATATATTGTGCCGGATTATACACGATCAATCCGCCATTCTCGACTGCCATTCGAGCGCCCAGGCCATTTTTCAGATACAGAGTATAGACGTTTTCAGCGGTGTAGTCGTCCGAATAGCCGGTATCGCCATAATGCCGGTCTCCAAAGAACTCGAAATAGTCATTGCTGTTGAAAATTCCGTCCGATTCACCCTGGAAATGAATGGGAACGCTTCCGTTTTCATCTAATAGCTCCAAATACCTTGGATCAACGCTGTTCAGCTGCCAGGCCATCTCTACACCCAAGGAATCTGTCATCGCATTGATCAGATCGTTCAACATGGAGTAAGTGATCTTGTAAATGCCTTCCTGATCAACCACAAACTGGATTGCATTGACAGCGGTAGTCCCATTCTTGGGCGCTTCATAGCTATGATCCCGGGTTTTTTCCAACCGCCAGGAATAGGAGGAAGCATTGTTCAGGAAAAAGGAATCCCCTGCCAGGTCGATCGGATTTTCACTTCCAGTCCAGTTTTTGGGAGAAGTCTTACTACCATGAATGCCAACCCGGATGGAAAAACTGGTGTTCACTACCAACTCCTTGCTGGCAGGGCGATACTGGAAGGGACTGATCTGCAGTGATGTGAAACGCCGGTCACCGATGAAGGCAGCTTCACCTTGCGTAACAATATTCAGGGGATAGAGCTCATTGCTGCGGTAGATGCGCGGATCCTGATAAAATATATAATCCACCTGTTCATCCTCGAGCAGCATCTTGTATCCCGGTTTCAGATTGATATTCCGGATCACTGTATTGTTTACATTGCTGATCTGGATACTGATAAAGCCATCTACCGGAATGGCGATCGCTTCTGAAAACATCCTCAGCTCCGGATACCCCTCTTCGGATTCCACCATGCCATATTCGCAGCTTATGCGATGCCAGGTTCCCCCGTTGATGCTTTCGTGGGTGATCTCATAATCGGGTAGCTTGAACTCCAGCAAAAGCTCATCGGGGCTTTCACTGATGACCGTAATCGCCGCTCCTGCCAGCAGAACCGGCAGCAGCAAGGTTATGATCACGATGTATCTTATCATGGGCATTCCACCTTTAGATAATGTTGTTCCGCAACGATATATCGTTACGGAAGGTTTTTCCATGGAAATGAACCGCCTGCACATCCCGATAAACAGCTTCCCGGGCTTCCTCCAAGCTTGAACCCAGCGCCACCAGAGACATCACTCTGCCCCCGTTGGTCACCAATTTTCCATCGACTTGATTCACTCCACTGTAGAAGACCTTGCTGGCAGGATTTTGTTCAAACTCGATGGGTAACCCTCTGTCATAGCTTCCGGGATACCCTTTCGATGCCAGAACCACACAAATGCTGTATTGATCGAACCACTGCAGGTTGAGCTTGTTCACCTCTCTTGTGCTGATGGCATGGCAGACCTCAGTGATGGGTGTTTTCAACAGTGGCAGCATCGCCTGTGCTTCGGGATCGCCCAAACGGCAGTTGAATTCCAGCACTTTTGGTCCCTCGGCAGTGATCATCAGTCCGCAATAGAGAAATCCGCTGAATTGAGATCCTTCCTGTTTCAAGGCGTGTAAAACCGGCTCAATGATATCGTTTTCGATGCTGTGCCGGAAGGGTTCTGCTTCCCGAACCGGGCACCAGGCACCCATACCACCGGTGTTGGGCCCCTTGTCCTGATCATATAATTGCTTGTGATCCTGTGAGAACAAGGTGCAGCGGTAATCGAACCCATCGGTTACAGCAAATAGAGATACTTCCCAACCCTTGAGATATTCTTCGATCACCACTCTTTTGGTCGCATGGGAATCCTGCATCAGGAGTTCGATCCCTGCCAGGGCTTCATTTCTATCCCCAGCGATGATCACTCCCTTTCCTGCGGCCAATCCATCTGCTTTGATCACGATCGGATAATGATCATTGCCATGAATGAATCCTATGGCATCTTGTTTAGCTTGAAACTGGTGAAAATCTGCCGTGGGGATCTGATACTTGGACATTAATTGTTTGGCAAAGATTTTGCTGGTTTCGATCCGGGCGGCTGCCTGCGAAGGCCCGATGCAGTTGAATCCATTATCCCGCAACAGATCGCTCAATCCTTCTGCCAGTGGCTGTTCGGGCCCAATAAACACCAGGCTGGGATGTTCCAGACGGCAAAATCTGAGAATATCCGCTGGCCCCAGAAGAGGGACACAGCGATGCTCCAGAGCGATACCCGGATTTCCGGGTGCAACCGTGATTTGGCTGATTTCGTTGCAACGGGCAAAGGAGTCGGCTATGGCGTGTTCCCTGCCGCCGCTTCCTATGATCAGGACCTTCAACTATTACATCCTTGTAAGTGCTTAATCAAGTGCAATATGGCAAATTCAGCAGCCTTGTGGCGAATGGACCAACGGTCTCCGTTGAAATGCTGGGTGAGAGTCCAGGAAAGATCCAATGCTGAAAAACCAAAACAAACGGTTCCGACCGGTTTGCTGTCCGTTCCTCCGGAGGGACCAGCAACTCCGGTCACCGAAATTGCACAATCCGATTCTGTCAACAGTTTTATTCCTTTCACCATCTCCATTGCGCAGTTCTCGCTGACGGCACCATACTCCTCCAGGGTGGTTTGATTCACCTTTAAAGCCTTGATCTTCAGGTCGTTGCCATAGGAGACCATCCCTCCCAAAAAGAACTCGGATGCTCCGGCAAGATTTGTGATCATTTGCTGCAACAAACCGCCGGTGCAGGACTCTGCCACGGACAGGCTATACCCCAATCTCCGGAACTGAGCATGCAAAACCGAAACTGGTGTATCGTTGTCCATGCCCCAGATCTTGTCTTCGATCCGGGGAAGCACTCTGGCAATCGCAGTTTCGATGCTTTGCTCATCCGATCCCCAAAACCTCAGGTCCACCCTTCCGGTTTGCGGCAACCAGGCCAGATTCACCTGTGGCGGGATCAGCTCTGTTGGAATCAACTCGGCCAGAGCGGATTCCGAAATTCCGAAGCTGTGCAGGGTTCTTTGGATTATGGCGCATTCGCTTCCATACTTCTGTTTCAGGATGTCCCTGATCTGGGTGTCGAATACAAATTTCATTTCCAGGGGAACTCCCGCAAGGGCAAAAAAGCTCTTGTGTTCCTGTTCAAAGAATAATCCCGGCGCGGTGCCTCGCTCATTGCGCAAAGCCTGAAATCCTTTGGGTACCATGGCCTGGTTTCGGTTGATCTGCGGTGTGGGTAAATGCCGGCCGGCGAACAGGGCCTGCACCTGCTTCCAAACCGCTTCATCGAAGAGCAGTTCCGATCCGAAAAAATCCGCTATCACCCGTTTGGTGATATCATCGGTGGTGGGTCCCAGCCCTCCCGTGGTGATAACCACATCATATCCTTGCCAGCACTGCAGCAGAGCGTTATAGATGGCATCCGGCTCGTCCTTGACTGTGAGGGAAAACTCCACTGGCAAGCCCAGCAGGGCAAGCTCTGAAGCCAGATAGGCCAGATTGCTGTTCAGCGTTTTGCCCAGCAGGATCTCATTGCCAATGCTGATGACGGCGCTTTTGGGCATCGATTCCTTTTTATTAATAGGCTTTGGCGAAGATCACGCGTTGTTCGGACTTCTTCCCGCAACAGATGCAGGAGCCGGTTTCTTTTTCCGCAGCGAAGGGTATACAACGGACCGTAACCTTGAGGTCGTCCTTGATCCGCTCTTCGCAGGCTGTGTCTCCACACCAGTGTGAATGTGCGAATCCACCGTGGATTTCCGGCTGTTCCAGGTTCCTGGGGGTGAAATAGCGGTAGAATTCATCCTTGTCATCTATTTTCACGCTGTTTTGTTCTCTGAAGGCCAGCGCTTTCTGATAGATGGCGTTCTGCATTTCGCCAAGCGTGTTCTGAACCT
>Ga0209609_10001167_pt1 | contig 15322 bp, 13 predicted proteins | sample LakKivw325mmetaG_FD_184136 | JGI IMG/M metagenome (GOLD analysis project Ga0209609, IMG submission 184136) | Anoxic lake water microbial communities from Lake Kivu, Rwanda to study Microbial Dark Matter (Phase II) - Lake Kivu water 325m metaG... | ecosystem: Environmental > Aquatic > Freshwater... | reverse complement strand
GGTCGCCGCTTCAGTCTGACCGGCCCCGTCACCTCGACCAGTCGCCGCGGCGCTTTGCTCGGCTTCCCGACGGCCAACCTCGCCATAGACCCCGGCCGGGCGTTGCCCAGCGATGGGGTTTATGTTACCATCGCCCACGTCTCAGGGAAGCAGTACCTCTCTGTCACGAACATCGGTCGCCGGCCCACCTTCGGCGAGACCGAGCGAGTGGTGGAGACCCACATCCTCGACTTTCGTGGAAGCCTCTACGGGGACACTCTCAAGGTCGAGTTCGCGGCCCGGCTTCGAGACGAAACGCCCTACCCTGATCGTGAGCACCTCGTGGCACAGATAGAGAGGGATGTAGCCGCAGCCAGGCGCATCCTCGGAGCGAATGAATGAGTGATGGTAAGGTGACCCTCCTGCGAGACCTCTCGCCGGCGAAGCGCGACTTTCTGCTTCGCCGAGCCGTTGCCGAGATAATCCCCGAGTCCGAGTTCGTCGACCTGCTGAACCGCGGCATCCCTGCCAGGCTCAAGGAGGGTTTCGATCCGAGCTCTCCCGATATCCACCTCGGCCACGTCGTCGGCCTCCGCAAGCTGCGCCAGCTCCAGGAGCTGGGACACCAGGTTGTGCTCATCGTGGGCAACTGGACCGCCCGAATCGGCGACCCGAGCGGCCAGTCGGCCACCAGGCCGATGCTGACCGAGGCGCAGATCGAGCACAACGCGAAGACCTACATGGACCAGTTCTTCAAGGTCGTCGACCGGAGCCGCACCGAGGTGCGCTGGCAGACCGAGTGGTTCTCCAAGTTCACCCTTGACACCGTCATCAGGCTGACCGCGAAGTTCACCGTGGCGCAGATCCTCGCCCGGGAGGACTTCGCCAAGCGCATGAGCAGCAACACCCCCATTTCGCTCTGCGAGACGATGTATCCGCTGCTCCAGGCGTATGACTCCGTCGCCATCGAGGCCGACGTCGAGTTCGGCGGCACCGACCAGAAGTTCAACTGTCTGCTGGGTCGCGAGTTGCAGCAGATGATGGGCCAGAACCCTCAGCGGGTGTTCTTCACACCGATACTCATCGGGACGGACGGCAAGACCAAGATGAGCAAGAGCCTTGGCAACTACATCGGCGTTGCCGAGCCGCCGGAGCAGATGTACGGCAAGGTCATGTCTCTCGTGGATGACCTCATCGTCGACTACTTCGAACTGGTTACCGACATGCCCGACGAAGAACTCGCCCAAATGAAGCGCGAGTCCGCATCCGGCACGGCGAATCCGATGCAGTTGAAGAAGCGCCTCGCACGGGAGATCACGACGCAGTTCCACGGTCCGGAGGCGGGTGCTCAGGCGGAGGAGCACTTCACCAGAGTTCACCAGCAGCGGGAGTTGCCTCAGGACCTCCCGGACGTGCGCGTGCAGGGCACGCCGGAGGGTGACGGTCAGTTCCGCGTAGAACTCAGCCGCCCTCTCGTCGCCGGCGGCTTCGTGAAGAGCGCTACGGAGTTCAAGCGACTGGTCGCCCAGCACGCCGTCGAGGTGGACGGAGCCAGGATCGACGAGGTCAGCGCACTGGTCCGCGACGGAACGGTCGTCAAGGTCGGCAGGCACACTTTCATCAGGCTACGCATCGCGTGAGCGCGCGGGCAGTCCCGCACGTCGTGCACGCGAGTGTCATCGTGCAGGCCGTGAAGGCCCTCGCGGTAGCGTTGCCGCGAGCAGCATGGGAGGATAGCGATGAAGGTGCTGGTAGCTGACCCAATCGCCGACGAAGGAGTCGCCCGGCTCCGGCAAGCAGCCGGGGTCGATGTCAAGACCAAGCTCTCCGTTGAAGAGCTCTGCAACGAGGTGCCGCTCTACGACGCCCTTGTTGTCAGGAGCCAGACGAAGGTCACCGCGGAAATCATAGAGCACGGCCGCAATCTGCGGGTCATCGGTCGCGCCGGCGTCGGCGTGGACAACATCGACGTCGAGGCCGCCACGCGGTGCGGCATCGTCGTCGTCAATGCCCCATCGGGCAACACCGTCTCCGCCGCCGAGCACACGATGGCCCTGATGCTCGCCCTCGCACGCAACCTGACACTCGCGGACGCTGACACGAAGAAGGGCGGCTGGTCCCGCGGCAAGCTGATGGGCACGGAGCTTCGCAACAAGACGCTGGGAATCGTCGGCCTCGGCAACATCGGGACTCAGGTGGCGGTTCGCGCCCAGGCATTCGAGATGCGGACCATCGCGTACGACCCGTTCGTCTCCCCCGACTACGCCCGCACGTTCAAGGTCGCCATGGTTCCGCTGGACGAGCTCCTGACCGAGGCGGATTTCGTTACCCTGCACATCCCGCTGTCGGCGGCGACCAAGAACCTCATCGGGCCGGCTCAACTGGCGCGGATGAAGCCGACAGCGCGCCTCATCAACTGCGCCCGTGGCGGGCTCGCCGACGAGGCTGCCGTTGCCGCCGCTCTGACCCAGGGCACGCTCGCTGGGGCCGCGTTCGACGTCTTCACGGAGGAACCGCCGGCCGGCAACCCGCTTCTGACCGCCCCGCACTCGGTCCTCACGCCTCACCTGGGTGCATCCACCTTCGAGGCACAGACGAACGTGTCCGTCGACATCGCCGAACAGGTCATCGCTGTACTCCAGGGACGCATGAGCAAGTACTCCGTGAACGCTCCTCACGCCTCGCCGGAGGCGCTGCCATTCCTGCGACTCGGCAGTGCCGTGGGCAGCTTCGCGGCCCAGCTCGTCGAGGGCCAGTTGCAGAAGGTCGCCGTCCGCTACTGCGGTGAGCTCGCCGGCTCCGACTGCTCCCCGGTCAAGGCAGCCGTCATCAGTGGCCTCTTGAGCCGGGTGACGGAGGAGCGCGTCAACCTCGTCAACGCCGAGCTGGTCGCTCAGCAGCGTGGCCTGCGCGTTGTGGAGGAGAGTGACGCACGCTGCGAGCACTACTCGCACCTGCTCACGCTCACGCTTGAGACAGATGCCGGTCGCCTGTCGGTGTCAGGCACGGTCAGGGACGGCCAGACGCGTATCGTACAGGTGAACGAGTTCTGGATGGATCTCAACCTGACCGAGGGGCACTTCCTCCTCTGCGACCACATCGACGGTCCGGGGCTTGTGGGCGCCATCGGTACGGTACTGGGGAAGGCGGACATCAACATCAGCTCCATGCACCTGAGCCGGCTCGCTCCCCGTGGCAAGGCGCTGCTCGTGATGGCTCTCGACGCGCCGCTGGGAGAAGCTCAGCGAAGGGCGATTCTCGCGATTCCGAACATCGACACGGCGAGGACAGCCAGCCCGTACGAGCCGGCCTTCTAATCGAGGGGATAGGCGACGAGACCCGTCGGGGGCTTCGGGTAGAAGTAGGTCGACTTCCTCGGCATCCGCTCGTGCTGGTCCGCTATCTTCTTCACCAGCATCGGATGCGCGGGCGCAAGCAGGAACGCCATCTGCGCCCGCCCGCTCTGCACACTGTCGACGACTGCCTCAAGATCCGGGCTGTAGCTCACACCTTCGCCGTCGGGATTGATGCGGAGCACCTTGGCCATCACCACGTGGTTCAGGATGCTGACGTTGAAGGTGCGGTACTCGCTCGAATGCACTCCCGGGACCTCGGCCCCGAGGTCGACACCTGGCCGCTGCCGCAGTTCCGCCAGCATGCCCGGCCGCAGACCGGCGACAGCCATGAGCGCCATCTCCCCGACCGGAGCGCTGCGCGCGAGGGCGGTGCCGATGGGAACGTAGTCGATAGAGAAGTAGCGTCCCAGCCCCACCTCAATCTCCGCCGCATCCGGCAGGTTGACGCCGTTGAGCACACGGTACACGGGTGAGATGAACAAGCCCGGGTCGGAGAACGCGGTAAGAGTCATCGCGATGAAGTTCCATGGCGCTTCCGCGCCAGCGCGGCCCGCCATGGCATCGCGCCTCTCCTGCTGATAGACGAGCGCAGTCTCGTACCGGTGATGACCGTCCGCGATGTAGATCGCCTCGCTTTCGAACGCGGAGCTGATGCGTGCGACGGATGCAGGGTCCTGAATGATTCGGAAACGGTGACGGTCCACCGGCTCTTCAACGTCGATGTAGGAGAGCCCTTCAAGGGCTTCTTCGACGAGACTGCTGATGCTCCCGTGCCTGTCTTCGTACAGTCCCAGAGGGCCGCTGAAGCTGACGCCGCACGTGCGCATGAGCTCCAGCCGATCCTGCTTCGCCTTCGTTCCTGTCAGCTCGTGGGGATACACGCCCCCATACCACGGCCGCAAGCCGACGCACGCAAAGAGCCCACGCCGCACGTGGCGTCTGCCGCGGAACACGAACGAGTGGTCGTGCACATACAGGGACGGCCCAGCATCGCGCTTCAGAACACCTTGCTTCATCCATTCGCGGAACGTCTGAGCAGCCACTGCGTAGCGCTCGGGGCTGTCGGGAGAGCCTCCCTCCGGAGGCAGCGGATACTCGAGCCGGATCGTGTTGTAGGGACTGCGACCGTAGAGTTCGAGCCGCTGCTTATCAGAGATGATGTCATAGGGGGGACAGAGAAGGAGAGAAAGGGGGCCGGCCTGAGACGTGTCGTACCTGATGCCGTGAAACGGCCGGACATCCGTCAACTTGCCGGGTTCTGACATCTTGAACTGCGCAACCTTGACAGAGAGTGAATCGAATACGGGGAAGAGAGACTCAGGGAATGGTCATCCCCACCGCGGGCCGTCACGCACCAAGAAGCTGGGAAACGACGTCACTGACGTCCTTGCCGTCGGCCTTGCCCTTAACAACCGGCATGAGCTTCGCCATGACCTTGCCCTTGTCCTTCGGTCCGCTGGCGCCAGCTGCGGCGATTGCCTCGCGAGCCGCGGCGACAAGAGCCTCTCTGCTCATCTGCTCCGGGAGGTACTCGTTGAGAATCGCCAGGGTCGCCTGCTCCTGAGTGACAAGATCAGGCCGCTTGCCCGCCTCGAAAGCCTCAATGCTCTCTTTCCGGCGCCTGGCTTCGCGCTTCAGAACCTCGACGGCCTCGTTGTCATCGAGGGCATGCTGTCGCGCGATCTCTTCGTTCCTGCACTCTGCGAGAAGAACGCGAATAATCGACAGCCGACACGCGTCTCGCCCCCGGAGCGCGACCTTGAGGTCATCCCGGAGTCTATCCTGCAAGCCCATAGCACAGGCTAGCGCGAGCTCTTGCGCCTCTTGACGGCTTCCTTCTTCTTCCTGAGCGCGCTCGGCTTCTCAAAGAACCTGCGCCTCCGGACTTCGGCAAGGATCCTGTCCTGCTCCACCTGCTTGCCGAAGCGGCGCAGCATGCTCTCGAAACTCTCACCGGAACCCAGTCTTACATTAGCCATAAGCAGCGTATTGTACTGAGAGCGAACGAAGCATGTCAACAAGCCGCGGGAAGGAACCGGCCGATTCCGCACCCCTGCCACGCCACTCCGTCTCCGCACGCCGGCGGCCGCCGGCCCCAGAACCCGGAAAGAGATGAGCCTCGCGTCTCACACAGCCTTGGACGGCGAGCACGCACCTGCCGCGTCCGACACGCACTCGATAACGTAAGTCGCCTGCGCCTCGGTGACGAAGGGACACATCGGCAGCGAGAGCACCTCATCCTGAGAACGCTCAGATTCCACGAAACTGCCGGGCTGGTATCCGAGACTGCGGTACACCTGCTGGAGGTGCAGGGACACCGGGTAGTACACGGCCGTTGCGACGCCCCGCGTCTTCAACTCCTGGGCGAGCGCCTCACGGCGAGCCCTTCCGCCCTTGACGCGCACGGTGTAGTAGTTGAACACATGCTCGGCCTCCGGCGCCACGTGCGGCGTTGCGATTCCCGGAGCCGACCGCAGCCCGCTGCTATACCGTGCCGCGAGCGCCCGCCGCGTCCGCAGCCAGTCATTCAGATGACCCAGCTTCACGCGCAGGACAGCGGCCTGCAGCGAATCGAGCCGGCTGTTGAACCCGTTCACAAGGTGGTAGTACTTCGTCCGCGCCCCGTGGTTGCGCAGGATGCGCACGCGTTCCGCCACCTCGGCCGAGCCGGTGATCACCATACCGCCATCGCCAAGGGCGCCGAGCACCTTGCTGGGAAAGAAGCTGAGGCAGCCGGCATCACCGAACGTCCCGACCATCGCGCCATTCCATCGTGCGCCAAGCGCCTGTGCGCAGTCCTCGATGACCTTGAGGCCGTGTGCCTGCGCAATCGCCATCAGCCGCGTCATGTCGCACGCCTGACCGTACAGGTGCACCGGCAGGATGGCTTTCGTCCGCGGTCCGATACGCTGCTCCACGAGAGATACGTCCATGTTCCATGTCGCCGGATCGATGTCGACGAACACGGGAGTTGCTCCGCACTTCACTATTGACTCAACCGTAGCTATGAACGTGAACGGGGTGGTGATGACCTCGTCGCCCGCGCCGACGCCGCAGGCCATGAGCGCCAACTCGAGCGCGTCCGTGCCCGAGGCTACTCCGGCGGCGTGAGGCACACCGCAGTACGCCGCCATCGCCGCCTCGAATGCCTCCACCTCCGGTCCCAGGATATAGGAGCCGGACGACAGTACGCGCTGGACCGCCGGGTCAACCTCGCCCTTGAGCGAAGCGTACAGGGCACCGAGGTCAGTCAGCGGTACTTGCATGCGCGGGGCCATTGCCTTCCTCCGAAGATGTCAGTGCGCCGGTATCCGAGAGGCGGTAGCTGGCGCCACAGGCGGGGCAGACCATGGCGTCCCCATGCTGCGGCAGGCGCACGCCGCAGGCACACATCCAGCCCTGCAGCGCGGCGGGGTTCCCATATACGAGCGCGTAGTCCGGGACATCGTGCGTGACCACCGAGCCGGCTCCGACAAAAGCGTAGCGGCCAATCGAGTGACCACACACGACCACCGCGTTTGCGCCGATGCTGGCGCCCCGTCCCACCGGCGTCGGACGGTACTCATGCTTGCGTGAAACGTGACTCCGAGGGTTGATGACGTTCGTGAAGACGGACGACGGGCCGCAGAACACGTCGTCCTCCAGCGTGACGCCCTCGAACAGAGAGACGTTGTTTTCGACCTTCACGTTGTTCCCGATGCGCACGTTCCTGGCTACAAACACGTTCTGCCCGAGAACGCAGTCGCTGCCTATCGCCGCGCCGGGCATGACGTGGCAGAAATGCCAGATGCGCGTGCCACCGCCGATGGAGACGGGTTGCTCGACGATGCTCGTGGGGTGCACGTAGTATTCGGCGGCCGCCGCCGCGGGGTGGACGACCTCGCCCCCGTGCTCAAGCGACTCCTGGCAGGCGGCCAGCACCTTCAGCACGTCGAGGGCGCGCCGTCCGTCGGAGCGCGGCCGGCCGCGCTCTCGTATGCAACGCAGGAAATCGAGGCATTCCAGCCGCAGCGGCTCGTCGGCGGCATACGCCACAGCGTGCGCGTCGCCCTTCACCGGCGTCGGCGTGTGATTCACCCAGGCAACCTGGTGGTCGTACACCTTGAGCTTGTCGGCTGAGTCCGTATCGGCAAACTCGGCCATCCGCCGGTCTCCTACAACCACGAGCCGCTGCTCCTTGAACGGATGCAGCCAGCTTACGAAGATGTGCGCCCGCACGCCTCCGGCGAACTCCAGGGTGCTCATCGTGACGTCGGCCACACCATCGGTGAGATACGTCCCGCCATGCGCCGAAACGGCTGTGGGCAGTCCGCCTCCCACCAGCCCGAGTATCGCGGCGATATCGTGAGGCGCGAAGCTCCAGAGGATGTTCTCCTCGGTGCGGAACTTCCCCAGGTTCAGGCGGTTCGAGTAGATGTACTGCAGCTTGCCGAGGTCACCCCGGTCCACCATCTCGCGCAGCATCACCAGCGCCGGATGGTACTCGAGAAGGTGCCCCACCATGAGCACTCGGCCGGTGGCCTCCGCCAGGTCCACCAGCTCGCGACCCTCGCGGACGCGCAATGCCAGAGGCTTCTCGACGAACACATCCTTGCCGGCGAGGAGAGCCGCACGAGCCATCGCGTAGTGAACCCGGGCCGGCGCGGAGATGACAACCGCCGTCACGTCCGGGTTCCGGAGCACTCCCTCGTAGTCAGATTCGACCGCCACGCCGGGCAGAGAACGGTAGCGGTCGAGAACACGCGGGTCGCTGTCGCACACCGTGTGCAGCGCCTCAAGCTCCGCGAAGTTGCGGACGAGGTTCTTGCCCCAGTAACCTCCACCGACCACTGCTACATTGCGTGCTTGCATCAGCTCTCCTAGAGTGAGCGGTAGGCGAAGCCGTGCCGCTCAGCTTCGGCCGGGTCGAAGGCGCGGCGCACATCGATGAGAACCGGGTTCGGGCCGGCCTTCGCGCGGAACTCGGCCAGCGGCGTCTCCCGGTACTCACGGTGCGCCACAGCCAGCACGAAGGCGTCGATGTCCCGCGCGCGGTCGACCGAGTCGAGCATCGTGACACACGCAGGGATCTCCTCATCACGGATGAATGGGTCACACGCAAGCACGGTCACGCCGTACTCGGCAAGCTCTTCGGCAAGGTGGAAGGAAGGTGACTCCCGGGTGTCCGGCACATCCTCCTTGTACGTCAGCCCCATGATGAGGACGCGGGCGCCGCGGACGACCTTCCCCACGCGTATCAGACCCTTCACCGTCATCTCGGCCACATGCTTGGGCATGGAGTCGTTGATGGCCCTGCCCGCCGTGATGACCTGCGGATGATAGCCCATCTCCGAGGCCCGGAACACGAGGTAGTATGGGTCCACCGGGATACAGTGCCCGCCTACCAGCCCCGGGGAGTAGCGGTGGAAGTTCCATTTCGTCGCAGCCGCGTCCAGGACGGCACCCGTGTCGATGCCCATCCGCGAGAAGATGAGCGACAGCTCGTTCACCAGTGCGATGTTGAGATCTCTCTGCACGTTCTCGATGACCTTCGATGCCTCAGCGGTCTTGATGTCGCGCGCGCGGAAGACGCTTCCCGCGATGAGACCGTAGAGTGCGGCCACCTGGTCCGCCGTCTCATCATCCATGCCCGACACGACCTTCGTGCTCCGGTCGATGGTGTGCTCCGGGTCTCCCGGATTGATGCGCTCCGGGCAGTATGCGACCTTGAAGTCCGGGCCGCAGCGGAGGCCGGACTCGGCCTCAAGGATCGGAACCACCACCTCCTCGGTCACTCCTGGATAGACGGTGGACTCAAGCACCACGATCGTGCCTGCGCGGAGGTGCTTCCCAACGGAGGCAGCGGCGCCGCGGACACAGGAGAGATCAGGCTGCTTCGAGCGCGTCACCGGCGTCGGCACCGCGATGATGGCGAAACGGGCCTCGCTCACGACGGATGGGTCGGTCGTCACCGTCAGCCCTTTGACTGGCGAGCGGCGGATGGACTCGACCCGCGACGGGTTCACGTCAACGCCGTAGACCGGAAGGTGCCGCGCAAACGCCTCCGCCAGCGGCAACCCCACATAGCCCAGCCCGACGACGGCAACGGTCCCCGCTACGTTGTGATTCTGCATGTTCACCTTCCGGGCATAATTCCGAACGCAGCATTATACGTCGCGCCGTCGCGGACGTGCATCCCCTCGGCTTCGCCGCAGTTTGCAGAGCCGTAGGGACGAGTCTCGGGTCTGAGTACGCACCAGTCCTACAGCAGCGTCGCACCCACTGTCTCAGGATGTCCGTCCGATGGCGGACACTGTCCATAGACGGCCTCACCCCGTTGACATGCCTCGCGCCATGCTGTTTGCTATGCGTTCGTGGAGACACCCGGCAGAGGCGATCCTTCAGGTGAGACGGAACTCCGCGCATCCGGCGGTCAGCCGTGCGTTATCGAGAAGCCGTGGGGCTCGGAGTTGCTGCTCCGGCTCACCGAGAGCTATGCCGTGAAGGTGCTCAGGATGCGGGCGGGCTGTCGATTGAGCCTCCAGTATCACCTCGTCAAGCACGAAACGCTCCAGCTTGCGAGTGGTCGAGCGATTCTTGAGACACACGCCGACGGTCAGGTCCTCAGGCACACGATGGAGCAACCCGTCGCGGTGCTCCCCGGCACCGTTCATCGCGTGACGGCGCTTGAGGACTGCGAGATACTCGAGCTCTCAAGCACGGAACTGGACGACGTCGTTCGCCTTGAGGATGACTACGGACGGGTCGATGCAGCCGCCATCCGCCGCTGACGTGCGCGGCGGAAGCAACGGCACGGGTTCATCTTCTTCACGGGCGGGAGGGACACATGGTTGAGCGCGTCGTGGCAGTCTCCGGCGGATTCGATCCGCTTCACATCGGCCATGTCCGCATGATTCAGGCGGCCGCCGCGCTCGGCACGAAGCTCGTCGTCATCGTGAACGGCGACGAGTTTCTGATGAAGAAGAAGGGCTACGTCTTCATGCCTCTGGCGGAGCGCATGGAGATGGTCCGGGCGCTCAGGGGCGTTGACGAGGTCGTTGCCGCCGTCGACGCCGACCAGACAGTCTGCGAGACGCTTCGCCTTGTGAAGCCACACGTCTTTGCCAACGGCGGCGACCGCAAGGACGCAGCGGGCATACCTGAGGCGGACGTCTGCCGCGAGCTCGGCATCGAGATGGTCTTCAACGTGGGCGGTGGGAAAGTCCAGTCAAGCTCGGATCTGGTCAGGCACGCCCACACCTAGTCCGGGACGGCATCGCCGGCGGCTCATCCGTACGCCCTTCGACGTGGCCGCGATGCACGGCACTGTGATACACTCCGCTCGCCCGGTTTCGTCAGGATAGCCTGCCGCGGGCGCGAGGCAGTCGCCACACCGATTCAAAGACCCCGGACATACATCATGACGTCAACCCCTGAGCGAAGAGCCATCACCTGCGTGGCGACCTGTCACGGGTTGCTGCACGTGCTTGAGCTGGCCTACGGCGTCGTCCTGGTTTCCGTTGCGGCCGACCTCGGAGCATCCCTGCTCGCACTTGGCGTTATCGCCAACGTCTTCGGCTTCGCCTACGGGCTAACGGCTCTGCCGGTCGGCGTGCTGGCTGACCGCATGAGTGAGACGCGACTTCTCTCCGTCTGCGCCCTCGGCATGGGAGCAGCGTCAATTGCCGTCAGCCTGTCCCGGGACGTTGTCTCGCTGGGTATCTCCATGGCTCTTCTCGGAGTTGCCCTGGGACTCTTCCATCCGGTGGCTACCGCCTACGTTGCCCGCACCGCCAAACGCACCGGCATCGGCTTCGCTTACCTTGGGACAGGCGGCAACCTGGGTCTCGCCCTTGGCCCAATCATGGTCGGCGCTCTGGCGTCCGGCTTCGGCTGGCGATATGGCTACGCCGCCTTCGCCGTGCCATGCCTCATCCTCGGCTTCCTCTTCCTGCGTCTCCCCTCGCGCAGCGCCGTTATCGACGCACGGGCCGGAGCCGCCGTCAGCGCCGCGCAGCCTTCACTCCGGCCGTTTCTGCTGCCGCTGGGGCTCATCTTTGCCGCGAACACGCTGAACGGACTGCTCTACCGCGGCGTGGTGACGTTCCTGCCGTCTCATCTGAGTGCGAGCGTGAGCTCCGGCATCGCGGGCATGGACCCCGTGCTGCTCGGCGGCTCATTCACGACCGTGGCGCTCCTGTTCGGCGTTGTCGGCCAGTTCCTCGGGGGCTACTTCTGTGACCGCCGTCGCCGGGAGGCGCTGGCAGTCATCGCCATCGGAATCTCCGCCCCTGCGCTTCTCGGAGTGTGGGGATTCGGCGGCGCGGCGCTCCTCGGCGCGGCCGCGGTCTTCGCTTTCTTCCACTTCATGAGTCAACCCGTCTTCAACGCCCTGATCGCCGACTACTGTCCCGACCGGTGGCGCGGGCGTATGTACGGCATCTACTTCTTCTGCTCCTTCGGCGTTGGCTCATTCTCGGCCAGCGCCCTGGGCTACATCGCCGAGACGGAGGGGGTGCGGACCATCTTCCTCGTCTGCGCCTTCCTCGGACTGGCCGCGCTGCTGTTCGCCATCGCGCTCCTCGCACGCGCGCTGAAGCGCGGGGCGCGGTGAGAGGCGCCGGCGCCCGCTAAAGCGGCCGGCGAAGACACGGCTCCTCTCGCGTCGCCCGAGTCAACCTAGCCGCCCAAGAACGGCGGCAATCCCGGTCAGCAACTCCGGCAGAGGCAGGTTGGTTCGGTCACGCTGCTGTCTGCGACCCGCAACGGAATCATGACCTCCGCCCCTGTCGTCGTACGGGAGCAGGGAGACAGCGACGGTCTCAACGGGGAGCCGGGGGGCGCCTTCTTCCCCCCGACGGTGAAGCGCCCGGCCGTCTGCCTGCACCGCCGCGCGCCTGCGGCCGCTCCCGTGAGGAACCGCCGCCGCGAATATTCAGGTCACGCCCGGAGACTCGATCCTCCCCCACCAGCCCGCTGCCATATGGACGCGCCGAGGGCGGCCTGCCCCCGCGAGCATGCAGCGGTCGAGCCACTCCATCACGAACCACCCCACCATACGACCGTTCAAATGGGCCTTCGCGCCGCCTGTCGACCTCACGCTCGTCGCGCGCCGGCCGCCGGTAGGTCGGTGCCGGCCCGGAATACGGCCGTCCACCCCTCTCGCCAACTGCCCCATGCTGCGGTCGCCGGAAGCCCGGCCCCGGCTGGTCGAACGAACGCGGTCTTGCCTCGCGAGCGGAGCCCGCGTACGGCCGCTCCGCGCGGCCGGCATCCGGACGTCGCCGGTACGGTCGTTCCGCTCTCACATCAGACACTTCGCGTCCCGGCCTCTGCGGGCCGGCGACACGCCGGTCGGATGACCGGAAGCCTGCCTCACGAGCGGAGCCCGCGTACGGTCGCTCCGCGCGGCCGACATCCGGCCGCCGCCCGTACGGTCGTTCCGCTCTCGCATCGGCGGCTTCGCGTCCCGGCCTCTGCGGGCCGGCGACACGCCGCTCGGATGACCGGAAGCCTGCCTCACGAGCGGGTCTCGCGTACGGGCGCTCCGCGCGCCCGGCATCGGGCCGCCGCCCGTACGATCGTTCCGCTCTCGCATCGGCGGCTTCGCGCCCCGGCCGTTCCGGACCAGGAGTCCGCGCCTGGCGCGGCGGCACGGCGGTCTCATACGAAACCGGCCGGAGGCGAGGCTCAACGCCCCCTCCCTCGCCGGTCGCCCGCGGCTTCATCAGCTTCGGGCCCGTGAAGGTGCGCGGCGCCCGCGCAGGCCTGCCCGCGTGCGCCACCGCCGGTCGTTTCTCCCGTCTCGCGGCGGTTGAGGCCGCTCGCACGGGCGGCGCGCCAAGGAGGGCCTTCACCTCCACGGCTGTCAGCTCACGCGCGGCCCCTTCGGGGAGACCGGCCAGCAGCAACCCACCGATCCTGACGCGCTTGAGCAGCGCGACCTGCTGCCCGATGGCCGAGAACATCTCCCGCACCTGCCTCTTCCTGCCCTCGTGTATCGCGATGCTGTAGGAGTAGGGGGACTGACCCTCCAGAGCCACGACCCGCGCCGGCCACGTCACCTGTCCTTCCACCTCCACGCCCCGCGCCAGCTCCCGCATGTCGGCCTCTGTCAGTCGCCCTGTTGTCGCTACGTAGTATTCCTTCTCATGCTCGTAGCGCGGATGCGTCAGTTCGTAGGTGAATTGGCCGTCGTTCGTCAGGATGAGCAGCCCGGTGCTGTCCTCATCCAGGCGGCCCGCAGGATGCAATCCCTCGCACCGCAGCTCAGGCGGGAGCAAGTCCATGACCGTCGGGCGTCCCCTCTCGTCCTCTGTCGTGGACAGGTAGCCGGCCGGCTTGTTCATGACGATGTACACGCGCCGCGCGACGGCGTTCGCCACCTTCCGGCCGACAACCACCACTGAGTCGGTTTCCGGATCGATCTTCTCGGTGAACGACGACGCGATGCGTCCGTTCACCTCCACCATGCCTGCGTCGATCAGCTTCGAGGCTTCCCGACGCGACCCGTAGCCCGCGTCGGTCAGGACCCGCACCAGTGGAATAGGTTTCATGGCTCCCCTCTCCCGGCAGTTTGACGGACAGTCTTGAGGCACCTAGAATAGCACGGCTCCCGTCAGGACGAATCCGCCGCACCACCACTACGTTTGAATCAGCACGGACCACGGGTACGCACGCCACAAATGGAAGGAGGCACTCAGGCGATGGCAGACACCAGGCTCGGCTTCATAGGGCTCGGCTACATGGGCCGTCCCATGTGCAGGAACATGCTCAAGGCGGGCTACCACGTGACCGTATGGAACCGCAGCCGCCCGGGGATCGAATACGCGCTGTCGCACGGCGCGGTCGAGGCCCATTCCGCCTGCGAGGTGGCCGCCGCGTCCGACATCGTCGTCACCATGGTGAAGCACGGCGGCGATGTGGCCGAAGTCGCCCTCGGACACAACGGTCTCTCGTCCGGCGCACGTCCCGGAACGATTCTCATCGACATGAGTACCATCGCTCCCGCCCAGGCACGCGACATCGCGGCGCGACTCAGAGAGACCGGCATCTTCATGCTTGACGCCCCGGTGAGCGGCAGCACCCCTCGCGCCGAGGCGGGCACCCTCTCCATCATGGTCGGCGGACCTGACGAAGCCTTCGAACGCTGTCTGCCCGTGCTCAAGGCCATGGGCAACAGCATCGTCCATGTCGGCTCCGAGAACGGTTCCGGCCAGGGCGCGAAACTGTGCAACCAGGTCCTGGTGATGGTCAACATGCTCGCCACATGCGAGGCACTGACGCTCGCCGCGGCGCTCGACCTCGACGTTCAGCGTGTCTTCGACGCCGTCAAGTCCGGAGCGGCAGCGTCGTTTCAACTGGAGAACCTTGGCGGTCGCCTGCTCAAGGGCGACCTCGAGCCCGGTGGCACCGTCGAGACGGTTCAGAAGGACCTCGACATCCTCATGTCGGCCGCTCGTGACCTCCGCATGACGCTGCCGGGAAGCTCCCTCGTGCAGCAGCTCTACAACGCGGTCGAAGCCGAGGGCAAGGGCAAGAAGGGACACCAGGCACTCGTGGCGGCATACGAGCGGCTCACCGGCGTCCACATACCCGACCACGTCGGCCGGTAGGATATCCGGTCCTACCGGAGGCTGTGAACCGTGCCGCAGCGCGGACAACGAACCGCAGCGGCTTTCAGGGCTGGCGGTATCCGAAGCCGGGCGCCGCAACTGCAGTCGACGGTGCGATAGTCCTGCTTGTTCCAGAGCACATCCGAAACCTCGCGCGCCCGCTGCACCTCTCCCTCGCCGATCGGCTCCGACGACGCCTCTGCCTGCCGGATGGCTGTCACCCCGACCGCAGCAAGGGCGCTGTGTGGCACAACCCCCCTGCCTCCGTGAACCGACTTGTACGCGGCCTCGTAGTCCGCGGCGGACGCTCCGCCCATCGCACGAAGGACACGGACGCGCTCAGACGTCCGCGGGTGCGTGCTCGTCAAGTCTTCCAGGGCGCGCCCCGCTTTC
>Ga0209609_10001166_pt1 | contig 15326 bp, 13 predicted proteins | sample LakKivw325mmetaG_FD_184136 | JGI IMG/M metagenome (GOLD analysis project Ga0209609, IMG submission 184136) | Anoxic lake water microbial communities from Lake Kivu, Rwanda to study Microbial Dark Matter (Phase II) - Lake Kivu water 325m metaG... | ecosystem: Environmental > Aquatic > Freshwater... | reverse complement strand
GCACCCTGGAACGCCGATCTTATACAGGGACAGTGTGCCGATCAAAGAAGGAGGGCACTATTTCAGAACCCGATTCAGAACGGCAACGTCTTTACCTGGTAATCCACTATCAGATGACGGCGTGAGCCAGTTGCAGACTGGCGGGTATGACCAGAAGAACGCGGATGGCACGGACGGTGATGGCTGGATGTATCAGCTAAATGAGTCCTTCCAGAGCCTGATCGACCAGAACATCTGCCCCTCAGGCACGGGTAGAGCGCGATTCAGAGCGTGGGATCTGCCCGATCCGGTTCCGGTACACCGTGAGCCGATCGAGAGCCCGCGACCTGATCTGATCGACAAGTACCCGACCTACGAGGATGTGGCAAACCTCTACCGTCTCCCGGTCCTGTTTAAGACGATCCAGCAGCAGCGGAAGAACCTCGTGAATGAGGGCTATCCCTTCATCCTCACCACAGGACGGCAGGTGGAGCACATGGGTGGCGGCGCGGAGACGCGGTCATGCCACTACCTGGTGGAGCTCCAGCCGGATATGTACGCGGAGATCAATCCCACCGTTGCGATGGAGCTGGGCATCACCCACTGGGACTGGATCTGGGTGGAGACGCTCAGAGGCCGGTGCAGGGTGCGCGCATTCGTGACGGAGCGGGTGAACGAGGGTGTGATACGGAATGGTAAGCGGGTCGAGGCGACGATCTTCATGCCGTACCACTGGGCTGGCGTCTTTGAAGGTGTGTCCTACGCGGACCGCTGGCCCGAGGGAACGCAGGAGCTCGCCTACGGCGATTCGGTGAACATCATCTGCGTCGATGGATATGACCGGTCAACAGTGATGCAGGAGACGAAAGCGTGCTTGTGCAAGGTGTATAAGGCATAGGAGGCGGAAAAAATGGCAACCTACTATAAGTTCCTGAACGTAATCGAGAAGTGCATCAACTGCGGCGCGTGCTTCGCCATCTGCAAGGATCAGAACAAGGTGCCGCACGGGACCGCGCGCGTGCAGATCGTGACCATCAATGAGGGCGTACCCGGCGAGAAGAACATTCCTGTTTCCTGCATGCACTGCACGAACCCACCCTGCGAGGCGGCCTGCCCGACCAAGGCGATCGAGCAGCGCACCGTGAAGGATTGGGAAGGCAAGGACGCCGTCGTCGTCACGGTTGACAAGCACAAGTGCATCGGCTGTGGCTACTGCGGCTGGGCATGCCCGTTCGGCGCGCCTCAGTATCCGCACGGCCTCGAAGGCGACCTCGCGGAATGGGAAGGGATTATGGACAAGTGCACCATGTGTGTGATACCTTTCGTGCCAAAAGAGGGCGATCTGCAAGCGAAAGCGCGGTGTGGCCTCTTCTGCTCGACGAAAGCACGGCTGGGTGGCGACATCGCGGAGATCATGCCAGAGTACACAAAGGCAAAATCACGGAACACGATAGCCCTGCAAGACCGTGGCGGCGTGCTCTAAGGGGAGGTTAGCGAACCATGAGTAGCGCAGTAACCTCGTACGTGATCTTCACGGTCTTCAGTCAGATGTCAGTGGGTGCGCTGATCGCCATGATGATCGCTGACTTCCTCGCCAAGAGCAAGGATGATGAGAAGTTCTTTGAGACCGGGGCATGGGTCAGCGTCCCGGTAGCGGTCATCGGCCTGATCGGCATCCTCTCGCACGAAGCGCGGCCCATGCTGGCGATGATGACGATGACGAAACACGTGGGCACCTCGATGTTGAGCAATGAAGTGCTCGCGTTGACGGTCTTCGTCATCCTGGCCGTGATCTACACCATCCTGTGGCTCTTGCATCCCGAGTACGGTAGTCTCAAGTGGTTCCCCATCTTTCCCGCGATCGTCGGTAAATTCATGCCACTCCGGAAGCCTGTGGGTGTCCTGGCCACCCTGGTGGGGTTGGCGTTCCTCTTCGTGAGCGCGAAGGCGTACATGATGTACACGCTGCCTTCGTTCAACCATCCCACGACGATCTTCTTCTTCTATGTCACCGCTCTGCTCGCCGGTGTAACGGCCGTGGCGGCCGTGCTCTCGGTGAAGTACCTGGTGAAGAAGCAAGGAGATGCGCCACTGGCCCGGATGCTCTGGGTGACGATGGGTGTCGCGGTCGTGATGCTGGTCGTACTGATCATCGCGCTGATGGCACAGACGAGCATGCTGGAGGTCGCGGAGACGGAATACGCGCTGGCGGCGCAGCAGGAGACGCTCAAGGGCATGCTGGAGGGCGACTACGCCACCTTCTACATGGCACGCTGGGTCGTCGGTGTGGGTCTGGCACTTGTCTGCGCGCTGGCACTGGCCTTACCGCTGAAGAAGAAGAGCATGACGACAGCAGCAATAATCGCGGTGGTACTCTTCATCCTCGTCTTGGTTGGCGAGATCATGGGGAGAACCGTGCTCTTTGGAACCAATGTGCCACTCGGCCACGTCTTGCCTGATATCGGGGGATTCTATACCACACTAGGGCTATAAAATAAACCGCACAACGAAGAAGGGTTGTGGGTTGACCAACCCCACAACCACCCTTTTCTTTTTTTGCCTTTTGCCTCTGGTCAGCTGATTTTTGAAGTGCGCTTTGCTTTGCTTGGCTTTGCTTTGCTTAGCTTGGATGCTCTCTCCACTGCGAGTGGGAGAAAAAATCCAGATCGCAAGCTTCAAACCACCACGTGCGGGGCTCGGCCCACGGGAGTAAATTCTACTACTCAACTCGAACGAACCCATCCGGCAGTATCTGTCGTCTGATTTGAGCAGTACATATTAAGTTCAAAGATGGTTTGGTAGTGATGACTGGGGGCCGGTGGGTGGCAGGAACTTTTGTCCCAGCCCGAGGGCAACGAGTTGGATTCGCCTGTTCTCTGAGACGAACCACAACGTGTTCGCCAGCGAGTCTAAGAAGGCTGCAGCCGGCACCCAGGCTCAGCTCAACATTCGGCGATACCGTCGTGACGGCATGAGGTCTGGGAAAGTCAGGACAAAAAGGATGACCCGCTTTTTCCTCTGGTTGTAAGCGCGTCCGATGGGCTTACTGGGAAGTGCTCTCCAGTTTCACCTCTACTTCCTTCTTCAGCTCCTCGTCGGTCTTCCCTTCGGTCTCGATGCCCATATACCTGGCGACCTGGCGGATGTTGACTTCTTCGCCTTTCTTCTCCGGTTGTGGTGGCATTTTCTGGCGTGTCATCGAATCTTCCATCCTTTTTAGGTCCAGTTCCGCTTCTCGCTGCGCCTTTTTGAACTCACCCATTGCCTGGCCTAATGATCGGGCCAGCTCAGGAACCTTCCCTGCGCCGAACAACAAAACGACCGCCACGATTCCCACCACGATTAATTCCGGTGTACCAATCATGGTTCGCGCCTCCTTGAACTATTGTGGATTACACACCGTATAAAGCTGTATCCTTCTCCTGAAATAAGCCTTGATTCATGCCGTCTCGTAGGTGCTGAGTGCATGGCCCTTCCGCACTACTCGGATTGCCAAATTACATCATAAGAAGCGACACACTGCACCGCCAGATTTTCCTGTGAAGGCTACCCGTCGCACCCTCGTGATAACATGAATTCTGGCGTGCTCAGGGGAAATCAATCGATACCTTTCAGTTCCTCTGAGTATGATCGCGAGCTTGCGCTCGACGGAGTTACTGGGAAGTGGCTTCCAGCTTCGCCTCTACTTCCTCCTTCAGCTCCTCGTCGGTCTTCCCCTCGGTCTCGATGCCCATATACTTAGCAACTTCGCGGATATTCACCTCGTCAGTCTTCTTCTTCTCCGCAGTCTTTGACTTCGGTCGTGGTACTTCCTCGTCGCCTACGACGGAATCTTCAAATTTCTTGAGATCGAGATCCGCCTCACGTTTCGCCTTCTTATACTCACCCATTGCCTGGCCGAATGACCGAGCGAGCTGGGGGACCTTACCTGCGCCGAACAACAAAACAACTGCTACTATTCCTATCATGATCAGTTCCGGTGTACCCAACATCGCCTTTTGCTCCTTCTTATCTTCTCCTAGTAGTAGGTGTAGATTACGGTATTATAAATCTTAGCTAGCTAGCCGAGCGGGATTGCCTCCTGCGCCCGAAGAAGCGTGTTAAGAGCAGCCCGAACTCGAAGAGCGCGATGGAGACCGCGGCCATGATCATGGAGATGCCCGTCGGGTCAGTAATGATAAAGAAGGCGATGCCAATGATCAACCCATAAATGATGAACCGCTTCGACCTCAGCCAGTCATACGTTACAATCCGCAGCTTTACCGCTAAGGCCATCATGAACGGGATCTGGAAGACAAGTCCGAAACCCAGCGCAGCGTAGAGGACGATAGAGAAGACACGCTTGGCTGATAATACTGCTTGCGCGATGCCGCTCGAGTACGCGATGAGATAACTGAAAACCCACGGAAGAACGAAGAGATAGGCGAAGAGCGCACCGAGCCCGTAACAGCAGAGCGAGGGAATAGTGACCACCAGGAAAAACTTCCGCTCCGAGGGGTAGAGCCCGGGTCTCAGAAACGCGAAAAGCTCGTACACCATGAGCGGTATCGTAACCGAGAAAGCGCATAAAAACGCGAATAGTAGCCGCACGCTCAGCCATTCCGTAGGACTGTAGACGTACAATTGTATATTTTCACCAAAGAGATTGCTAAATAGCAGGTGGAGGGGTTTATTTGAAACAAAAAACGCGACGAACCCGACAATGCCAAAGGGGATTAAAATGACCATGAGCCTTCTTCGCAGCTCACGGAGATGCTCCAGCAGGGGAATCTCCTCATCCCCTATCGGGCCGCCTATACTGGTAGCTTCGACTCTTACCATCCTTTAAATATCCGAAGGAGCGATTGATAAAAGAGAGGGCTAAGTGCCGTACCGGAGATGGTCGAACCCCGCTTCCCTCAAAACGCTCCGTGACTAACCGTATAGTAGAGCTCGGCCGTTCGGTGCGATACCTGAAGATCCGTGGAAGAACGAGGAGACAGGCAAAGAGCGCAAACCCGTCAAGGAGAGCGAAAGGGATGACTAGAGGGGAAATATTCGTATTTTATAGATTCGCAGGAGTCGCAGATTGAGATGGCGAATATTACCGAAGAACTTGGGTACATAATCGTATCGGTGAAGAGGAAGCTCATGATCATCGCCGCAGTGCTGATCGCAGGTTTCGCCATCTCATTCCCGTTATTAGACCGCTTGATACTGCGGATAGAAGAAGATCTCCTCCCAGAAGGAGTCGAACATCTCTACGTCCTTTCACCATTAGAGGCGATCATGGTGAAAGTAAAGCTCTCGCTGGTCATTGGCGTGCTCGTTGTGATCCCTCTGATCTGCTATTATATCTATAAAACCCTGAAAGTGAGATTCGGGCTAACGATTCCTATTAAACTATCAAACATTATCATCTTATTAGGGTCAGCCATCTTCCTGTTCATTTTGGGGCTGAGCTATTCCTACTTTTTCATGTTACCCCTCATTTTAAAGTATCTCTATGCCGATGCGTTGAAAGTAGGAATTATTAATTTATGGTCACTTCATGAGTTCATTCTCTTTGTGAGTATAATGACACTCATTCTTGGGGTAACGTTTGAAGTACCACTCGTCATAATCTTTGCTGTTCATCATGGGCTTGTTCAATTGAGTACACTCAAGGAATACCGGCGATATATCTACGTGGCGATGTTCGTGATAGCTGCTGTTGTCACTCCCACTACTGATGTTGTGAGTTTACTCATGGTTGCTCTCCCTCTGATTATGTGCTATGAGGTTGGTGTCCTGGGTGCGAAATTACTTTCTCTAAAGCGTCTTCCAAAGAACAAGACCAGTTCGAAGCACCGAATTTTAAACGGCTGAGGTTCACCGCGAGGGATGTTGAATCAGGGTAACTGGTTCTCGCTTGCTTATTCTCTGGACAGCTCGGTGAGCTTACGTTACCTCAGACGATGGAGTGAATCGAGTAGTGTTGCCCACAGGAGGGGCAAAAGCCGTAAATTCCGCTTGCCCGCGGGCCAATCCAGCTGCACCTTCTCGTGCGTCACCGACTGGAAGAGCGTGTCGAATTCGGGCTTCAAGGCCATCAACCGTTCCTGGCGCAAAGTGAGGTTATCAAGCGTCATGAGCTCGTCGACGGCCGCGGTGAGCTCCACGGCACGATTGATTCGCGCTTCCGTTCGCCGGTATGACGTCTCGTCGACCAACCCGCATTCGTGCTTCAGCTCGTTCAGCCGCAGCCCGGCCTGGTACGCGCACTCGACGATATCGTCCCGCGTCAGCCAGTTCGTCTCGTAATTCAGTGCGTACTTCCAGCTCGGCGCGAGCATCGCCTTCCGATGCTCTTCGAGCGTTTTGAGCCGGATCTTGTAGCCTAACTCCTCGGACTGCTCGTACGCGATGCAGCCAGGATCGATGAAGGGTGAGTAGGGCAAGATAAACGGGACCACGCGCGGCCCAAACGTGCGCATCAGCTCACCGCACCACTCCACCGTCACCATCACCGAGTCGCGCGTCTGGTAGGGGAGTCCGATCATGAAGAAGAGATCAAATTTATGGCCGCCTGCATTCAGCGCCCAGGTCAGGTTCGCTTCTATCGCCGCATTGGTGTACTGCTTACCCTCGGCCGCGCGAATCTGCTCGTCATGGCTGTCGGGCGAGATCTCGAAGTTGAAATGCTCCACGGATTCTGCCAGCTGGTCAAAGAACCCCTTCGGCGCAGGCGTGAAGAGTTCAAAGACGAGGTGATTCTTCACCTTCGCTCGCTTCAGCTCTTCCAGGACGGTGGCTGCGTAGTCCTTACCTGGCTGCAGGAGGTCGCCGATGATGAAGATCGGCGCACGGCTGAAGTGCGCAATCCGTACGATATCCGCCGCGATCAACTGAGGGTCACGGAACGCAGGTCTCTTGCGGTTACAGTAGAGTGCCAGGGCATTTCGCGAGCCACCGCAGAAGGTGCAGTTATGGACACAGCCGCGGCAGGTGATCACGGGCGTGATCGGGTAATCGAGCCACTCGTGTGCGGTCCATCCTTTCCAGGGGCTCATGCTCCGCAGGTCGCGATATCTCATCGCGGACTTGAAGACCGTGAGGTAGTTATTCGCACAATGATTCAGGTCGCCCGGCACGTGCGTGAGCGGATTGACCTGTACCTGGCCGTCCGGTGCTTTCCACACCAGATTAGGGATGGTCTGGAATGCAGGAGGCGCGGGGCTCTCGAGCGCCTGCATGAGCTGGAGCAGCGGCTCCTCCGCAGAATCGCCGCGAATGATGAAATCGACCTCGGGATAGCGAATCAGCTCCTGGTGGAAGTAGGTTGCGGAATATCCCCCGAAGATGACCGGCAGCTCGGGGTGGTGCTTCTTGCAGAGTTTCGCAACCTCGATGCTTCCCTGTGCATGCACCAGCCAGTGGAGGTCGATCCCGAATGCCCTGGGCCGAAGCTCCTTGAGCATCGCCTCCGCATCGAACGCCTCGTCGCTCAGCATCCGCACCGCGAGATTGATGATCCGCACCCCGATGCCATGCCGCTCGAGATGCTCCACAATCGAGAAGAACCCGATCGGGTACATCTCGAAGAGCGGCGTGGAGGGCACCCCATCGGCGATCGGCCCGAGCATGAGCGGGTACGTGCGGAAATCATACACGCTCGGTGCATGGAGTAAGATCAGCTGCGGCCTGGCGAAGCGGAAGCTCATTTTTGCTACAGCTCTCCCACGACCCGCGGTACCGCCTGAGGGACCGCCTCCTGCACTTGTTCGGTCAGCTGCGCGGAGATGGCTGCAAGGGCTAGTTCCTCAGCATGTATCCGCTTCGCTCGTTCCTCAAGTACGCTGAGGACCACGCCATCATCGCTCAGCATCGGCTTAGCCCATTCGATCAGCCGCGTCTTCATGACTCGCCTTCTGGTCCTCTCCTCTCTGTACCTTATGAGGAGCTTCTCCATGTTAAACCGTTTCGAGTGAGTTGAGAGCTTCCCGGCCCCGCAGTTCGTGTGGCGCGCGAGGAAGTTGAGAACGGGCTCATGGTGTGAAATGTCTGCAGCCGGTGCGGCTACTGCGCCGGCGGATGTCCACCACGTGCTGTGTCCAGGAAGCACGCCAGGGAGAGCCACGGATCTTCGGGAACCCGCAAACGGATAGCAGAAGGAGCTGCCGCCCTCGTTTCTGCGCGTGCGTGGCTTGGCCACCGTGAAATTTCGAAAGCCTTATATAGTAACAATCTCCAAGAAAAATCAGCTTGGAATTTACCGAGGAGGAATTTAGCACAGACCTAGGTGATAGAAGATGGGAGAAGAGAAAAAGGATTTTGAGCCAAAGATAGTCGGATTTACCTGCAACTGGTGTACTTATGCAGGTGCGGACCTCGCAGGGACGTCGCGGAAAAAGTACCCACCGAACATTCGAATCGTCAGGATGATGTGTACGGCACGGTTGGATCCGATGTTTGTCATGCGCGCGCTCCTTAATGGCGCTGATGGCGTCTTCATCGGGGGCTGCCATCCGGGCGAGTGCCACTATATCAAGGGTAACTTCTATTCCAGGCGTCGCGTTGCCGCCATGCGGACTATTCTGAAGCAGTTCGGGATGGACAACCGGGTCCAGCTGCACTGGATCAGCGCGTCTGAGGGTGACAGGTTCGCGAGCACCATGAAGCAGCTGGCAGCGACGATTAAGGAACTGGGACCAAATCCCATGAGGAATGAGATACTATGAAAGGAACAGAGCTCACCTATGGTGATTTAACGGGCTTCTTTCAGGGCTTGCTGGAGAAGAAGGTCGTTGATGCCTTGATCATGCCCTTCCGGGCAGGGAATAACATCGCTTACATGCTCGTCCGGGATAAGACTAAGATCGTTGCCCCGGAGTCGGTCATCTTCGCGCCTTCGTTCGGTGTGAATGCCGCGAACATCGTGAAGGGCTGGCTGATCGATGAGAAGGTGGGCGTGGTTGCCAAGCCCTGCGAGACACGAGCCGCGGTCGAACTCTTCAAGCTGAAGCAGCTGAGTGAGAAGAGCGTGCTGCTCATCACCGTCGATTGCGCGGGCGCCTATCCGAATGAGATCTATGCTGCACACGCTGCAGAAATCGGCAACCAGCTTGATAGTGCGAAGCTCAAGGAACTGGCGGGCAAAGGCATTCCGATTCGAGACGCCTGCGCGATCTGTGAGAACCGTCTCGCGGATGTGGGCGATATCGCCATCGCGCGGACGAGCGGTGAGAAAGTGATCGTGGCGGGAGTGACGGCGATGGGCGAGGAGGCGTTAAAGGCCGCGGGACTCACGCTCGAGGAGAAGGATCTGGAGCGGAAGGCGGAGAAGGAGAAGATCCTGGCTGAGGCGCGGGCAAACTTAGAGAAACTGCCCCGGATTGAGAGTCAGGCGGCATTAGAGGCGTTCCTCCGCGACTGCATCGTCTGCAAGAACTGCCGCGATGTCTGTCCGGTCTGCTACTGCAAGGAGTGCTTCTTCGACCAGCCCATTGGCGACCCCATTGCCGGCGATCTCCTGAACTTGGCTGAGGCGCGCGGTGCGATCGAGGTACCGGCGAATCAACTGCTCTACCACCTCACCCGGGTTTACCACGTGGGCACGACCTGTGTCGCCTGCGGTGCCTGTGAGGATGCTTGTCCGAAGGGCATTCCCTTAACCAGATTCTACCCCGTGGTGACGAAGAAGGTGCAGGAGCTCTTCGAGTACGTCCCGGGTAAGGATCGTGCAGAGCCCTTGCCGTTCACGACCTATGAGGAAGAAGAGCTAGAAGAGTGTTTAAGGTAAAATGCCGATAAAGACGTGGGAACTGGACCAGAACTTCAAGACTGAGATCCTGAATGAGCCCGGTGGCGAGCACCTCACCGCCTGTTACCAGTGCAGCACGTGCACGCTGGGCTGCCCGATCAGTGAGCTCATCCCCAGTTACAATCCACGGCGGTTCATCCAGATGTCCCTCCTGGGGATGCGCGAGCAGGTACTCACGAGTCCCGATCTGTGGATCTGCGCGATCTGCCAGACCTGTACGGCGCGCTGTCCCCAGAACGTGGTGGTCGGTGATGTACTCTCAGCGATCCGTCGCATTGCGGAGAAGGAGGCACATGCGGGCAAGATAAAGATCGAGAGCCCCCGACCTCTCTTCGAGACCGCGTTCCTGCACACCCTTCAGAAGTACGGTCGGCTCTACGATATAGGGTTGGCGATGGAGTACTACCCCAAGCGTGAGGGCTCGAAGGTGAAGGGCATGATGGCGATGATGGGCGATTACAAGGATTTCGGGATGCGGATGTTCATGCACGGCAAGATGGGGCCGCTCGGCGGCGGCAGTCCGATGAAAGGTATGCTCCCCTCGAAGATCAAGCAGCGGGACGTGATGGTCAAGATCTTCAAGTGGATAGAGGAGAAGGAGAAGGAGGAGAAATGAGCGAGAAGAAGATTGCGTACTATCCCGGCTGTCCATCGGAGACGACGGCGCTGGAGCAGGACATCTCCACGAAAGCGGTCTTTGACAAGTTAGGGCTCGAGTGGGTCGAGGTGGAGGACTGGAACTGCTGCGGTGCGGCGGAAGCGGAGGATCCTCGGCTCGTCTACGCCTTAAACGCTCGCAATTTGGCGATTGCGGAGAAGGAAAAGGTGCCGAGCATCGTCACGCCCTGCAGCATCTGCTATTACAATCTCGCGCGCACCAACAACGCCTTGAAGCAGGATGAGAAGTTGCGCGCAGAGCTCAAGGCGCTCGATCCCGCGCTCGACTATAACGGCTCCGTGACGCCAAAGCACATCCTCGAGTTCCTCATGAAGGACGTTGGCCAGGAGGCGTTAAAGAGCAAGCTGACGAAGCAGGTGAAGCTCAAGGTCGCCCCGTACTATGGCTGCTACCTGGGCAGGCCGCCGGAGACCGCGTTCGATGATCCCGACGATCCGGTGCTGATGGATCAATTAATCGCACTGATCGGCGGTGAGACGGTCCCCTTCAGCAGCGTGAAGACGGTCTGTTGCGGCGGGCCACTGATGATGACCCGAGCGGACATTGCCTTTGAGATGGCGCGGAAGATTTTGGAGACCGCGAAGAAGGCCGGCGCGGACTGCATCGCACTCGCCTGTCCGCTCTGCGGCATGATGCTGGACGCGAAGCAGCCGGATATCGAGAAGGCGCTAAAGCTCTCGTTTGAGATGCCGGTGGTGTACATCACGCAGCTGCTCGGGCTCGCGCTCGGCATCGAGCCGAGCAAGCTCGGGTTCCAGAAGAACGTGGTGAGTACGAAGAAGATACTGGAGAAGGTGGGGTGAGTGAAGCGATGGGAATAGCAGTGATTGGTGGTGGTGTTGCGGGTATCACCGCGGCTCTCGACCTCGCGGATTCGGGCTACAAGGTCTATCTGATCGAGCGGAACGCGAAACTGGGCGGCAAGGTCGCGGAGCTCGCGGAGTGCGAGACGGGGATTATCCCGCGGATCGTGAAGCTCGAGCATCATCCGAACGTCGAGCTGATGCTCTCCAGCGATCTCGAGGCGCTTTCAGGTTCAGCCGGCGATTTCACGCTGACCGTTTCGGGTAAGCAGCTCAAAGCGGAGAGCATTCTGCTGGCACCGGGCTATGACGTCTTCGAAAACATCCCGAAGAGCTATGCCATTGATAATCCCGATGTGGTGACCTCACTGGAGTTCGAGGCTATGCTCCGGGCCTGTACCGCATCTGAGCAAGGGCAGCTCGTGCGGCCTTCAGACGGACGGCCGGTCCAGCGGATCGGATTCATCAAGTGCATCGGCTCCCGCTGCCAGGAGAACGAGATCTGTTCAACGGCCTGCTGCGGCTACACGGCGAAGGAGGTGTGGGAGCTGAAGGAGCGCTACCCCGCGATGAAGGTTTACGTCTTCTACATGGACGTTCGCACCTTCGGTAAGGATGAGGAGCTGGTGGCGAAGTTGAAGGAGAAGTACGGGGTGGTGTATATCAGGTCGCGTGTTCCTGAGGTGACCCCGGAGGACGGCTCGCTCATCGTGAAGTATGAGGATTTGGCGAATGGCGCGATTGAACGGCTGCCCCTGGATATGGTGGTGCTTGCCGTCGGGCTCCTGCCCGCGAAGACCCTGGGAAGACTCGCACGGATCACCGGCGTGAAGACCGATAAGTACGGCTTTATCGAGACGCGTTTGACCGCGCCGCTGGAGACGAGGGTGCCGGGCATATTCGCGGCGGGTACGGCCACCGCGCCGATGAAGGTTCGCGAAAGCGTTGCGCAGGCTAGTGGCGCGGCTCTCAAAGCCACGCAGCTCTCCGCGCGCACCGAGATGATCCCTGGCCAGGAGCCGCGGAAATACATCGAGGTGGGTAAGGAGCCGAAAATCGGCGTCTTCATCTGCAACTGCGCCGGCGATATCGCGGAGCGTCTTGATCTCCCTGCGGTCGCGGCGCACGTGAAGCGACTCCGCAATGTGGCCGCAGTGGACAATGCACCAACCACGCTGGAGCAGACGATGGAGGCGATCGAGAGCGGCATTGTGGACCAGGGCCTGAACCGGATTGTGGTGGCGGGTTTCTCACCACGGTCCTATGAGGATCTCTTCAGGGACACATGCGCCAAAGCCGGACTGAACCCCTACCTGCTCGAGATGGTGAATCTGCGGGAGCAATGTGCATGGGTACAGGATAAGGAGGACGCGACAAAGGCGGCGATGAGCCAGATGACCATGGCCGTCGAGCGCTCGCGCTACCTTGAGCCCATTCCGCTCGAGAGCTATCCGGTAACGCCGAAAGCGCTGGTGGTTGGCGGCGGTCTGGCGGGCATGAATGCCGCGCTGGACATCGCGAAAGCTGGCTATGAAGTCTACCTGGCGGAGAAGGATGCGGCGTTAGGCGGCCGATTGAGGGAGGCAACGGAGTTACAGAGCGGTGAGAAAGCGGGAGAGTTCCTGCAGCAGGTCGTGGAGAAGGTGAAGCGTAACGAGAAGATCACGGTCTACACGAAGGCCGCGGTCAAGGACGTTCGAGGCCGGGTCGGCGCGTTTAAGGCGCGGATAACAGGTGAAGGCGTCAATGAGGAGATCGATTTCGGGGTGGCGGTACTTGCCACGGGTGCGAAGGAGTTCGTGCCCGCGGGGTACTTCGGCTACGGTCAGGATAAGAAGGTGATGACGCAGAGCGAGTTTGCGAGGCTGCTGGAGGGCACTCTCGAAGCGAAGACGATCGCGCTGATCCAGGATGCGATCCCGGATGTGGGCGTGCCTTCGAAGTACAGCAGCATCGAAGCAGTTTCGAACGCCTTGAAGGCGAAGAAGAAGAACCCCGCAGCGAATGTCTTCCTGCTCTATCAGGAGACGAAGACCTACGGCAAATGGGAGACACTCTACAAGGAGGCGCGCGAGAACGGCGTGATCTTCCTGAGGTACGATAAGCAGCGGCCCCCGCAGTTGGCTCAGGGTATTCTCTCGGTCTTCGATGTGATCCTCAACGATGAGCTCCAGATCAAGCCGGATTTGATCGTGCTGAGCACGCCGATGCTGCCTGCGGAGGAGAACGAGGAGCTGAGCAAGCTCTTCATGGTACCCCTGAACCGATACGGCTTCTTCATGGAGGAGCAGGAGCGGCCGAAGCTGGTCTTGACGCCCGTGGATACGGTGAACGAAGGAGTCTTCATCTGCGGCTCCGCGGTCTATCCCGGGATGGTGGATGAGACCCTCGCCATGAGCAGTGCGGCAGCGGCACGCGCGTCGGTGATCCTGGCGAAGAACTTCCTCGAGACACCCGGTATCGTCTCCGTCGTCGACGAGGAGATCTGCTCGGGCTGCGGCGTCTGCGTGGAGCTCTGTCCTGTAGAAGCGATTGAATTGGTCGAGGAACCGGTAAGTGCTGTTACGTACGGTATTATGACCGTTACCGGCGGCAAACGAGTGTATGCACGCATCACGGAGGGCTGTATCGGGTGCGGCAGTTGCGCATCGCTCTGCCCGTCGAGTGCAATGTCGCTCAAGAACTTCAAAGACCGGCAGATGTTCGCTCAAGTGGATTTTGCATAGGAGGAGAAGAGCATGGCAATAGAGGCGGAACCTCAAGTAGAAGAAGTGAAGGAAAAGCCAAAATCAGCTTCGGAAGAAGCCACGCGGCAGTTGATGCAGGGCATTAAGAGCAAAGTCGAAGCAGCATGTCTGGGTAAAGTCGAGGAGCGGGAAGTAACGATCATTCCAGAAGCACTCGTGATCGGTGGGGGCATCGCGGGGATGTATGCCTCGCTGGACATCGCGGATGCGGGCTTCAAGGTCCATTTGGTGGAGCGATCTACTACGATCGGCGGGCACATGGCACAGCTTGACAAGACCTTCCCCACGCTCGATTGTTCAGCGTGTATCTTGACACCGCGTATGGTCGATGTGTCAAAGCATGCGAACGTCAACCTGATGAGTTATGCCGAGGTGGTGGGTGTGGAAGGCTCCGTGGGTAATTTTAAGGTGAAGGTAAAGAAGAAGCCACGCTATGTCATTGAATCGCTCTGCACGGGCTGTGCTCTCTGTGAACAGGAATGCCGGTTCGCGTACAAATTCCCGAACGAATTTGATGAGAATCTCGGTAAACGCGGCTCGGTCTACCGCCCGTTCCCGCAAGCTATTCCCGCTATTTATTGCATCGATCCCGAGCGCTGCCAGATGGTGAAGAAAGGGAAGTGCGGCAAAGCGACAATCGAGAACGTGCGAGCATACCTAAAAGAGGGTAAGAAGGATGTCGAAGTCCCTCCATGCATCGCGATCTGCGGCCCCAATGCGATCGATTTTGATATGAAGGAAGAGATCGTTGAACTGCATGTGGGAACGATCATCGTCGCGACCGGATATGACATTATCGATCCGAGAACGATGCCGGAATACAAATATGGGGTGTATCCCAATGTCATTACGGGCCTTGAATTCGAGCGGTACTCAAATGCAAGCGGCCCCACCTTTGGGAAGATCATCGTGAAGGGCGTGGATCGTCTGCCAAAAGACGCTGTCTTCATCTCCTGCGTCGGCTCGCGGAACAAGCAAACCGGCTACGAATATTGCTCCCGTGTCTGCTGCATGTACCTGGCGAAGCACGCGCACCTGCTCGGCGAGAAGGTGCCCGACTGTAAGATCACCGTACTCTATCAGGATGTGCGCGCATTCGGCAAAGGGTTTGAGGAGTTTTATGATCGCGTGAAGAAAGAGGGCGTGAATTACCGGCGCGGATTAGCCTCGGAGATCTATCAAAATCCTGGCAGTGATCGGGTGATCGTGCGAGCGGAAGATACGATGCTGGGAGAGCCATATGAGCTCGAAGCGGACATTGTCGTGCTTGGCGTCGGCTTAAAGCCGAGTGCAGGCACGGACAAGATACTCCAGATGCTCGGGGTCGCCGAAACGAC
>Ga0209609_10001165_pt1 | contig 15326 bp, 18 predicted proteins | sample LakKivw325mmetaG_FD_184136 | JGI IMG/M metagenome (GOLD analysis project Ga0209609, IMG submission 184136) | Anoxic lake water microbial communities from Lake Kivu, Rwanda to study Microbial Dark Matter (Phase II) - Lake Kivu water 325m metaG... | ecosystem: Environmental > Aquatic > Freshwater... | reverse complement strand
GGAAGCGGCCGAGGCCCTGCGCATGTATCTGCGGAACTCGCAGAACGAAAGCGCCGAGAACGTTCGCAAGGCGCAGGCCGAGCTCGCGAACGTGGAAAAGAAGATCGGCGCCCCTTCGCGCTGACCCCGGATCACGAAGCCCCGATCTTCGCCAACCCCTGCCGCAGCGATTCGCGCACGACTATGATCTCGGCCGCGCCCGCCCCGCCTTGCCGGCCATGATGCAACATGTTGAAACGCAATCCGTTGCGGGAATGCCGGTAGCCGAAGTCGATCCCCGGATGGCCAAAGATGAGGGTCATCAGCGTCTCGGCCATGTGGGTGAGGGGCGGCCGGTCGACGTGGGAATAAGGAAAGGCGGCGGCCACGCGCGTGCCGCGCCCGGGGCTCGAATCGATCGTCAGCCGCCCGCCGCAGAGCTCGGCCGTCTGCGCCAGCAGAGGCAACCCGAGGCCCGTCCGCTTTCGCCCCGTGGTGAAGAAGGGATCGAGCGCCCGACTCTTCTCTTCGCGGGACATGCCCCGGCCGTCGTCGGTCACACGAAAAGTTAGCCGGTCCCGCCGCTCGTTCTCGTTGACGGCGATGAGGACCCGCGTCGCCCCGGCTTGGGCCGAATTCTCGGCGATGTCGAGGATGTGCAGCGAGAGGTCCTCCATCATGGCGTGAAGACCTCCCGCCCCTCCGCGCCGGCCAGGGCCTTGCGGATCTCGGCGAGCGAGGGGCCCTCGACGACGAACTCGGTCACGGCCGTGCCGATCTCCTCCGGCTTGTGGGCGTCGGAGAAGCGGACGATGGGCCGGCCGTCGAGCGGGCCGAGGGCCGCCCGGGCTTCGGCTGCGCTCATCCGCGGCGAGACCTCGACCGCCTCGAGGGCGAGGCCGGCCGGGATGAAGCCGAGCTGCGAGAGGATGCTGAACGAGTCCCGATCGACGTGGCAGGCGATGACGAGGCCGCCGTGGCTGCGGATGAGATCGACCGCCTCCTGGACATCGAAGCGGGTGGCCCCGAAGAGGCAGCGCGGGCAGAAGCCCGTCACGTAATCGTCCGCGTCGACGAGGACCTGGTCCTCGACGAACTTCATCTTGGCCGCGACGTCGGGCAGGTTCCGGTAGACCTCTTTCTGGAACGGGGCCAGGTCGGCCCCGGTCTCAAAGAGGCCGAGGAGGTGGACTTCCTCGGCCGTCGTGAGCTCGATCCCAGGCAGAACGGCGAGGCCCGAGCCGGCCGCGGCCCGGACGACGGCGTCCGCGTTCTCGGTCGTGTTGTGGTCCGTGACGGCGATGAGATCGAGCCCGGCCTCGCGAGCCCGGGCGACGACGGCCCGCGGCGACATGGTGAGCTCGCCGCAGGGGGAGAGGCAGGTATGGATGTGGAGATCGGCCCGGAGACGCCGGAGGGCCATCAACTTCCCTTGAGGCCCAGCCCGTACAGCCTTCCCGCGAGATCGAACGTCCCGGACCGGGCGCCGAGGAGCGGCACCTTCTCCCGCAGCGCTTGCTCCAGGGTCCCGGCGTCGGGCTCGCGCCCGTTGACGAGGACGATCCCGGCCAGGTCCTTGAGGACGGCCACGGCCACGATGTTCGGGTGGATCTGCATCGTCAGCCAGAGGTCGCCTTTGCGGCCGTGCCCGATGACGTCGGAGAGAAGGTCGCTCGCATAGCCGCCGAGGACCGGTGTCCCGAGGGGCAGGCCCGCCGTGAAGACCTTCAGGTCCAATGCGGCGGCCAGATCGGAGAGAGTCATCGCTTGTCCTTTCCGAGGAACGGGCAGTCCTCGAGCTTGGCGTAGCCGCGGACGATGTCGTCGGCCAGGGTCCGGCAGTCGGGAGCGCCGCAGATGCCGCAGTCCTTGAGGGGCAGCCCGGCGAAGATCGATTCCCGGCGCTGCGCCTTGCGGATGGCCGTGCCAGGGTCCGGATCGAGGGGCCTCGGTTCGGCCGGCACGACCGGATGGTCGAAGGACAGGAAGTTCCGGTGGTAGAGGCGGCTGACGTCCTTCTGGTCGACGACGGCGTGCTCGCCGGCCGCGGCCACGAGCTCGAGGACCCGGCTCTTGGCCAGGAAGCGGTTCTCGACGCCGAGCGGCCCGCCGACGCAGCCGTCGGGGCAGACCGTGCACTCGAGGAGGTCGATGTCCTGGAGCAGGCCGCCCTCGACCTCGTCGAGGACCCGCATCGTGTCGCGGATGCCCGAGACGGCCACGGCCCGGTGGCTTCTGAGGCCCCGCGTCTCGCCGCCGGAGAGGGACCAGCCCATGCCGATGCCGCTGAAGAGCGTCTCCGGGAAGAGATGGCGCATCAGGGCGTCCTCCTCGCTCTTGCGCAGGGCCCTGAGGATCTGCGGGAAGATGTCGCGGATCGAGATGGCCCCGTCGAGGTAGGACTTGGCCAGGGTCGCCGGGCTGTTGATGGAGACCATCTTGGCCGGGCAGGGCGTGATGTGGATGATGCCGATCTTCCCGGCCGGGATGCCCAGGGCCTTGGGCAGGATGGTCCGCAGGATCTTGGCCCCGATCTCGCGCGGCGGCTCGATCGGCAGGATCTGACCGCAGAGCGAGGGGTAGCGGCGCTGGATGATGCGGACGACGACCGGGCAGGTCGAGGTGATGTAGGGCCGCGGCGAGGGGTGGTCGTTGAGGTACTCTTCCGTCGCGGCGCAGTTGAGCTCGCAGATCGAGCTGAGGTCGTAGACCTCGTCGAAGCCGACCCGGCGCAGGGCCGACAGGATCTCGTTGGGCACGACCGTGGGGCCGAACTGGCCGTAGATGACCGTCGAGGGGATGGCCACCTTGTATTCGAAATGCTCGAGGGCGGCAAAGGAGGTCGTGTGGGAGTGGACGGCCTCATGGGGGCAGACCCGGAGGCATTCGGCGCAGTCGATGCAGAGCTGGTCGATGATGCGGGCCTTGCCGCCGCCGACGCGGATGGCCCGGGTCGGGCAGGCCGACATGCAATGGACGCAGCCGATGCACTTGTCCTTGGTGATGTGGATGGCGTGATAGTTCGGATTGATCATGATGTCCCGTGCCCGTTCGTCCGGATGGTGATGTCCAGGCGCGTGCCGCGCCCCACTTCGGACTCGATATGGAAGTCGTCCGCGTTCTTCTTGATGTTCGGCAGGCCCATGCCCGCGCCGAAGCCGAGCTCGCGCATCTCGGCCGTGGCCGTCGTGTAGCCCTCGGTCATGGCCAGGTCGACGTCGGGGATGCCGGGGCCGCGGTCGTCGACGACGAGCCGGACCGAGCCGGGCGCGACCGAGAGGGCGACCTGCGCGTCAGTGGCATACATGACGACATTCATCTCGGCCTCGTAGACGACGATGGCCGCACGGCGCACGGTCCAGGAGTCGAAGCCGAGGTCCTTGAGAAGCTCCTTGATGCGGCAGGCCACAGCGCCGGCCTTGGCGAAATCCCCGCCCTTGACGGGGAAATCCTGGTGGAAGACGAGGCTAGCGTCGGACATGGCCTCCGTCCTCGAGGCGCCCGGCCATGCGCGAGCAGGCCTCGAACATGGTCATCTTCGTGGCGATGAGCGGCAGGGACCGGGCCTGGGCGGCGCCCACGACATCTGCCGCCGGCCGCTTGCCCTGCACGAAGACGATGCCGGCGAGGTCGGCGACGGCGCAGGTGCTGACGACGTGGCTGTTGGCGAGGCCGGTCACGAGGAGCGCGCCGGGCTCGGCCGAGTGCAGGACGTCGCTCATGAGATCGGAGGCGAAAACCTTCTCAAAGGCCGCATCGGGGGATGTCGGGGAGGTGAGGAGCTCCCCGTCGAGAAGGGCGAGAACGTCCTTGAGAACGATCATCGGGTCCTCCCGCCGCGCCGGAGTCCGAGCCGCTCTCAATTATATATCAAGAAGGGATAAAAAGAAGGGGAGACGGGAAACCCCGTCTCCCCCTGAGGAGGCAATTCCGGCGAAGCGAAGCCTTACTTCGCCTTGAGGATCTTCTGGACCTCGTCCTTGTCCACATCCGTGATGAACGGGATGCCGCTGATGTCCGAGACCTCCTTGGTCAAGGACGCGATATCGTCACGGCTGATGAGGCTCGGGTTGAACTTGCGGGCGCCGGCCATCATCTGGCGCAGACCCTGGCTCAGCCGCTCGAAGTAGGTGTAGACGCCGATGGCCCCGGCCGGGAGGTCCTTGAACCTGTCGCCGAAACGGCGCTTCAGCTCGGGGGCGGTGACGAAGATCTCCTCCTTGCTGTTGCCGAAGCGCTCGACGTAGACGGGGATCTGGTTGTCGGCGATGCGGCCGCCGATCGTCTTCCCGACCATGGCCGCGGCCATGGGCGAGCGGGCCATGCCGACGAGCTTGACGTAGGGGGCGCCGAGGGACAGGGCCTTGAAGATCTGGTCCTCGAAGGTGATGCCGCCGGCGAAGGCCAGATCGGGCACGTACTCGCCCTGCTTGGCCAGCTGGTCGGCGTACATCCAGGTCAGCGACCAGATCTCGACCGACGGGAGGCCCCACTCGTTCATCATGCGCCAGGGGCTCATGCCCGTGCCGCCGCCGGCGCCGTCGACCGTCAGCATGTCGAGCTTGGCCTTGGAGGCGTACTTGACGGCCCGGGCCAGGTCGGCCGGCCGGTAGGCGCCCGTCTTCAGGAAGACGCGCTTGGCCCCGGCCTGGCGCAGCTCCTCGACCCGCTTCATGAAGGAGCCCTCTTCAACCATGCCCATGCGGGAGTGCCGCTCGAACTCCTTGAAGCTGCCCTTCTCGAAGGCCTCGATGACGGCCGGGTTCTCCGGGTCGGGCAGGACGATGTAGCCCTTCTTCTTCAGGGCCTGGGCCTTCTTGACGGTCTTGAGCTTGACCTCGCCGCCGATGTCCTTGGCCCCTTGGCCCCACTTGAGCTCGACCGTCTCGATGCCCAGCTTGTGGATGGCGTATTCCTGGACGCCCAGGCGGGTGTCCTCGACGTTGGCCTGGACGACGACCTCGCCGTAGCCGTCCTGCCAGTCGCGGAAGGACTTGATGCGGAATTCCATGTCCGGCGAGCGGAGGACCTTGCCGGCCTTGAGCTCCGTCTCGTCGTCCATGCCGCAGACGTTCTCGCCGATCGTCAGGATGACGCCCGAGATGGCCGCCCCGCCGCCGAGCCCGGCCCAGTTCTGCCTGGCGATGTTCGTCGAGCCCATGCCCGAGATGACGAACGGCAGCTTCAGCTTGATGTCCTTGTTGCGGCCGATCTTGGTCTCGGTCGTGACCTTCTCGAAGGTCGCTTTGTCGCTGTCGGCCGGGACGCCGTGGGCGCCCTTGGCCGTGCCCATGATGCTGAAGTGCGAGAGGTCGACGGGATAGTCCTTCTCGCAGCCGGCCGTGATGATGCCGAACGGCTGCGGGTAGAGGACCTCATGGCCGCGGTAGGCGGATTTCCCGATCTCGCACATCCCGATGCAGCCGTCGACGCAGGTCACGCACATGCCGCTGAAGGGGCTGATGGACCCCTCCGTCCTGTTCTTGGTCAGGGTGGCGGCGCTTCTGTTGAGTTTCGTGAAAGTCGGCATGAATTACCTCCCCGTAATCCTTTATGATTTCTTTTCCTGGACGCAGGTGCCGCAGCGACCCGCGTCGTACATCCAACACTGCAGATCGTCGTAATGCTCGAGACAGCTGGGGGCCATGGTCAGGCAGCCGTTGCAAAGGGCCGTCTCGGCCTGGGGCCCCTGGCAGCGGAGCTGGCAGGCGGGGCAGACGTACATGCAGGCCCCGCACAGGCGGCAGACCTCCGAGCGCATGTCGAACGGCGTCGAGATCTTGCGCTTGTGGCCGCGCTGCTGGAAGCCGATGGCCTTGGCGTCCATCTGCTCGGCGCAGATCCGGGTGCAGAGCCCGCAGAGGACGCATTCCTCGTTGCGGGGCGTGAAGCGGACCTTGGTGACGCCGTATTTGGAGGCCAGGTCCTGGAGGACCTTGGAGCCGGGGGCCATGGCCAGCATCAGCTCGATCATCATCCGGCGCGATTTCCAGACCCGGGCGGAGTCCGTCCGGACGACGAGGCCCTCCTCGACCGGGTAGGTGCAGGACGAGACGAGCTTGGTCCGCAGGCCCTCGCCGATCTCGACGACGCAGAGGCGGCAGCCGCCGAACTCCGTCAGCCCCTCGTGGTGGCAGAGCGTCGGGATGGCCAGACCGTAGAACTTGGCCGCGTCGAGGATGGTCGAGCCCTCCTCGGCTTGCACGTCCAAACCGTTCATGCGAAAGGTGATCATGTGTCCTCTCAGATGACCTGGATGGCTTCTTCGCGTTGCTCTTCGATGGCCTCGAACTTGCAGGCCTCCTTGCAGGCGCCGCACTTGATGCACCTCGACTGGTCGATGAGGTGGACGTCCTTGAGGGTGCCCTTGATGCAGTCGTTCGGGCAGGCCTTTTTGCAGGACTGGCAACCGGTGCACTTCTCGGCGAGAACGACGTAGCGGATGAGGGCCTTGCAGACGCCGGCCGGGCAGCGCTTGTCGAGGATGTGGGCCTCGTATTCGTGGCGGAAGTAGCGCAGGGTCGTCAGGACCGGGTTGCCGGCCGTCTGGCCGAGGGCGCACATCGAGGCGTCCTTGCAGACGCTGGCCAGCTCCTCGAGGAGGTCGAGGTCGCTCTCCTGGCCCTTGCCCTCGGTGATGCCCTTGACGATCTCGTACATCCTCTGCGTCCCTTCGCGGCAGGAGACGCACTTGCCGCAGGACTCGTCCTGGAGGAAGTTGAGGAAGTATTTGGCGACGTCGACCATGCAGGTCTTGTCGTCCATGACGATCATGCCGCCCGAGCCCATCATGGCCCCGGCGGCGGTCAAGCTCTCGTAGTCGACGGGCAGGTCCAGCATCTTGGCCGGCAGGCAACCGCCCGACGGGCCGCCGATCTGGACGGCCTTGAAGTCCCGGTTGTCGGGGATGCCGCCGCCGATGCCGAAGACGATCTCCCGGAGGGTGATCCCCATCGGGACCTCGACGAGGCCGGTGTTGGCGATCTTGCCGACGAGCGAGAAGATCTTGGTCCCCTTGCTCGTGTCCGTGCCGAGGGCCTGGAACCAGTCGGAGCCCCGGCGGATGATGTTGGGGACGGTGGCCCAGGTCTCGACGTTGTTGATGACGGTCGGGTGGCCCCAGAGGCCCTTGTGGGCGGGATACGGGGGCCTCTGCCGCGGCATGGCGATATGGCCTTCGACCGAGGCGATCAGGGCTGTCTCCTCGCCGGAGACGAAGGCGCCGGCGCCCTGGACGATCTCGAGGTCGAAGTTGAAGCCGGTCCCCAGGATATCCTCGCCGAGGAGGCCGTTGTCGCGGGCCTGCCGGATGGCGATCTCCATGCGCTTCAGGGCCAGCGGATACTCGTGGCGGATGTAGATGAAGCCCTTCGAGGCCCCGATGGCCTTGGCCCCGATGACCATGCCCTCGAGCACGGCGTGGGGGTCGGCCTCGAGGACGGAGCGGTCCATGAACGCGCCGGGATCGCCCTCGTCGCCGTTGCAGATCAGGTATTTCGGGGAGGCCTTCTCCTTGGCGCAGATGGCCCATTTCTTGCCGGTCGGGAAGCCGGCGCCGCCGCGGCCGCGCAGGCCCGAGAAGGTGATCTCGTCGACGATCTCGGCCGGCGTCATGCCGGACAGGGCCTTGCCCATGGCCTCGTAGCCGTCGAAAGCGATGTATTCCTCGATCTTCTCCGGATCGATCCGGCCGCGGTTCCGCAGGACGATCAGCCGCTGGTGCTTGAAGAACTCGATGTCCTTCATCTTCGGCACGGGGGCTTTCTCGGCCGGCGGCACGTACATCAGCGACTTGACCGGGCGGCCCTTGAGGAGGTGCTCCTCGACGAGATGGGGGACGTCCTCGAGCTTGAGAAGCTGGTAGAAAATGCCGTCGGGCTGGACCATGACGATCGGGCCCCGCTCGCAGAAGCCGTTGCAGCCCGTGGCCACGACCTGGACCTCCTCAGCGAGGCCCTTGGCCTTGATCTCCTTCTCCAGGGCCTCCTTGATCTTGAAGGAGCCGCAGGAGACGCAGCCCGTCCCGGCGCAAACCAATAAATGAGTGCGCTATTGTTTCACGCGTCCCTCTCAGTACACGGTTTCGCTGCCGACGGCCAGCACGAGATCGGTCGCCATCTGGCCGCCGAGGATGTGCTTGACGAAGATCTTGCGCATCTTGTCCGGGGTCAGGTGGCCGTATTTCACGGGCGGTTGGTTCTTGAGCTCGATGGTGATCATGGGCTCGGCGTTGCAGAGCCCGGCGCAACCGGACGTCGTGACGATGACGTCCTGGAGGTTGGCCTTGCTGATCTCCTCGAGGAGCGCGTCCATGATGTCCCGGGCCCCGGCGGCGATGCCGCAGGTGCCCATGTGGACGGTCACCCGGGCCCGGCCCTCGCTCTCCCGGATGGTCATCAGGGATTTGGTCTTTTCCCGGATTTTCGCCAGGTCTTGGATGCGGAGTTTCGTTTTGCCGGCCATCAGGGTCTCCTTTCCGTCACGCGGCTTCCGGTTTCTGGTACTTGCCGAGGATCGGCCCGACCTTCCGGATCGTGGCGTGACCGTGGTATTCGCCGTCCACGACGACGACCGGACCGATGGCGCAGCAGCCGAGGCAGGCCACCGTCTCGAGCGTGAACTGGCCGTCCGGGGTCGTGTCTCCCGCCTTGACGTCGAGCCGGCGCTCGAGCTCCTCCAGGATCTTCGGCCCGCCGCGGACATGGCAGGCCGTGCCGAGGCAGACGAGGCAGGTGTGCTTGCCGCGCGGCTTCAGGCTGAAGGCCCGGTAGAACGTGGCCACGCCGATGACGTCGATGAGGGGCATGTCCAGGGCCTTGGCGACCTGGCGCAGGGCGTCCGGCGGGAGGTAGTTGAAGGTCTCTTGGACGTCGAGGAGGATGGCGATGAGGTTCTTCTTGAGACCGTGGTGTTTGTCGAGGATCGCCTGGATCTTGGTCTTATCGGTGTCCAAATCATCCCTCCGGATCGAGGATTTTGGTCGGGAACCGGCCGGCGGAAAGCGGCGCTTCAGGGAAGGAGGCCCGTCGAGAGATTGAGGGGAAGGAGGCGCGCGGCGGCTCGGAGCCGCCGGCCCGCCTCGCGGGCTGGCGCATATGGTCTATAAAAACACAAATCTCCTTGAATGCCAGGAGACCCTACAGACCGATTAATAAAGCGCATATATACAGAAGGATTTTGGGCTTGTCAAGTCGTTCCGCGTTAAATCTCGAGATCGATCGTCCCGACGACGAGGTCCCGGCCTTCGACGATCTCGACCCGCCTCGAGCCGCACGACGCGCAGGAGAAATCCGTGTCCTCGCGGACGGCCTCGCCGCCGCAATCGGGGCAGCGGAGCTTGACCGCGACGGGAACGATCTCGAGGCGGGCCGACTCGGCGATCGTCCCGTTCTTATAGGTCTCGAAGGCCGATTCGAGGAGGTCGGGCACGACCCCCGACATGACGCCGATCCGGAGCACGACCCGGGTCACGCGCTTCGCGCCGTGCTTGCGGGCCTCGTCCTCGAGGACCTCGAAGGCCGAGGCGACAAGCGACAGCTCATGCACGGCCGGACCTCAGGCGCTCGAGGGCCTCGACGAGGTAGGCGGCGAGCTCGTCCAGGCCCTCGCCGCTGATGGCGGAGATCTTGAAGACCCGGAGCGTCCCCTTGATGGCCAGGGCTTCGTCCGCGGCCTTGCGCGGATCGAAAGGGAGGTAGGGCAGGAGGTCCGACTTGGTCAAGACCAGGGCGTCGGCGGAGAGGAAGGCCTGCGGATACTTGGCCGGCTTGTCGTCGCCTTCGGGCGCCGAGAGCAGGACCAGGCGGATGTCCTCCCCGAGATCGTAGGAGGCCGGGCAGACGAGGTTGCCGACGTTCTCGATGAACAGGAAGTCGATCTCGGCGGGAACGCCCCCGATCACCTTCCCGATCATCTTGGCCTCGAGGTGGCAGGCCCCGCCGGTCGTGATCTGCCAGGCCGGCACGCCCTTGGCCCGGATGCGCTCGGCGTCCCGCTCGGTCTCGATGTCGCCCTCGATGACGGCCAGGCGATAGCGGCCGCGGAAGCGGTCGGCCAGGGCCTCGAGCAAGGTCGTCTTGCCCGAGCCGGGCGAGCTCAGCAGGTTGACGCCGAGGATGCCGCGGGCCCGGAGCTCGGCCCGGATGGCGGCGGCGGCCTGCTTGTTCGTGGCCAGGAGATCGCGGACGACGGTGATCGTTTTCGTGGTCATGACCGAAGTCCCTTCAGGAACGCGGCGAGGGCGATCACGGCGAGATCCAAGTGGGCTTCGGCGCGCCGGGTCAGGCCCTCGCCGATGCCGAAGTCGTGGCCTCGGATCGCCAGGAGACGGGCCTCGGGCCGCCGGCCGAAGAGCCCGGCGGTCACGGCCAGGACCGCGGCCGGGCCGAGGGCGTGGCTCAGGGCCGGGACCGAGGCGGCCGGCTCGACCGCCGCGAACGCGAACGGCCGGCGCATCGCCCGTCCGGCGTCGACGAAGACGACGACCTCGTGCCGCGCGCACTCGAGCGCGTCCTCGATGTTGAGCTGATAGTTGGCGTCGACGGTCACGTTCTTCAGCCGCAGCCGCCGCAGCCGCTCGACCGCGGCGGCGCCCAGGCCGTCGTCGCGGCGGCCGGGGTTGCCGATCCCCAGGACGAGCGTTCGCGGGCGGCCCGTGCGGTGCGCGATCAGCGGACCTTCCTGTCGACGACGCGGCCGTCGGGCCCGACGAGGCTGACCTCGAGGGGCATCCGGCCCAGGGCGTGGGTGGCGCAGCTCAGGCACGGGTCGTAGGCCCGGATGGCCACCTCGACGCGGTTGAGCATGCCCTCCGTGATCTCCGGCTTCTCCGAGAGGACGTTCCGGGCGACCCAGTCGACGGCCCTGTTCATGGGCTCGTTGTTGTTCGTCGTCGCGACGATGAGGTTGGCCATGGTGATCTGGCCGCCGGCGTCGACGCGGTAGTGGTGGAAGAGCGTGCCGCGCGGGGCCTCGACCAGGCCGACGCCTTCCGGGGCGCGGCGGCCCGTCTTGACGAGCTTCGTCCCCTGCAGGTCCTTGTCGAGGAGCAGCTCCTTGATGACCTCGGCGGCGTGGAGCAGTTCGATGAGCCGGGCCCAGTGCATGTGGAGCGACATATTGTTGGGCTTGCCGTCGGTGTAGGCCTTGTAGATCTCGAACTCCTTCTGGGCCAGCGGCGACGGGACGTAGTCGCAGGTGTTGAGCCGGGCCAGCGGCCCGACGCGATACCAGCCGTTCTCCTTGCCGAGGCTCCGCAGGTACGGGAACTTCATGTAGCTCCAGGACCGCGTCTCCTCGCCGATGTACGCGAGGTAATCCTGGTAGTCGATGTCGTTGAGGATCTTGCGGCCGTCGGCGTCGACGGCGCGGAGGACGCCGTGGTAGAAGTCGAGCGCGCCGTCCTTGCGGACCAGGCTGAGGTGGCTCGAAGGGAAGGCGGCGAAGCCGTCGACGAGGTCCTTGTTCTTGGCGTGGAAGCCCTTGAAGAGGTCGAGGGCCGCCTGGGACCATTCGATCATCCGGTCGGCCGTGAGCGGCTCGGGGCCCTTGAGGAAGCGGTCCCGCTCCTCGGCGGAGACGTTCTTGTTGACGCCGCCGGGCACGGCGCCGGTGCCGTGGATCTTCTTGCCGGCCGTGGCCAGGATGAGCTCCTGCCCGAACTTCCGCAGCAGGACGGCCCGCGTCGCCAGCTCCTTGTCGAGGGCGATGATGCCGATGACGTTGCGGACGGCCGGGTCGGCGTCCATGCCGAGCAGGAAGTCGGGCGAGGCCAGGTGGAAGAAGTGCAGGGCGTGCGACTGGAGCATCTGGCCGTAGTGCATGAGCCGCCGGACCTTCTCGGCCGTGGCCGGCAGCTTGCCGGGGCCGGCGCCGACGACGACGTCCATGGCCTTGGCCGCCGCCAGGTGGTGGCTGACCGGGCAGATGCCGCAGAGGCGCTGGACGAGGACCGGGGCCTCCCAGTAGGGGCGGCCCTGGACGAACCGCTCGAAGCCGCGGAACTCGACGATGTGGAACCGGGACTGGGTCACCTTGCCGGCGTCGTCGAGCCGGATGGTGACCTTGCCGTGGCCTTCAACCCGGGTGACGGGTTCGATGGTGATCTTTTTCCCCATGGCGTTCACTCTCAGTCGAACTTGATCTGGTCGTAGGTCAGGTTGAGGGGCCGGCCCTCGACGAGGGCGGTCACGGCCTCCCAGATGGCGTCGGCTGACGGCGGGCACCCCGGCAGGAAGTAGTCGATCTTGACGACCTCGTGGCAGGGATAGACCTTGTCGAGGATGATCGGCAGGTCCTCGTCGTTCGGGATGATGTGCTCGTCGCCCGCGTCGATCGTCGGCACGTTCAGATAGGCCTCCTCGAGGCACTCCTTGAGCGGGATGCTGTTGCGCAGGGCCGGCAGGCCGCCCATGACGGCGCACTCGCCGACGGCGACGAGGACCTTGCAGTTCTGGCGGAACGAGCGCAGGACCTCGACGTTCTCGCTGTTGCAGCAGCCGCCCTCGATCAGGCCGACGTCGCACGGCTTGGTGAAGCGCTTGATGTCGTCGATCGGCGACTTGTTGAACTCGACGACATCGACGAGCTTCAGGATGCGCTCGTCGATGTCGAGCAGGGACATGTGGCAGCCGAAGCAGCCGGCGAGCGAGGTGGTGGCGATGACGGGCTTGCTCACGGTCTACCTCCCGGTCCCCCGGCCGATGTCGCTGCCGATCGGCGCGGCGTCGAACTTGCGACGGCCGATGGGCACGGCGAAGCCGGTCTCTTTCTTTAGGATGGCCCCGACGGGGCAGACGGCCATGGCCCGACGGGCCTCCTCCTCGGACATCCTGGCCGCGAGTTTGGCGTCGATCTCGATCGTCACCTGGGGGCCGCGCCGGATCGAGGCGAAGATCTTGCGGCCGTCCTTGGCCCGGACGCCGCGGACGCAGCGGAGGCACTGGATGCAGCGGTTGCGCTCGAGCATGAGCAGCGGCGACGCGGAGAGGATCGGCCGGCCGGGCCAGAGGAAGGGGAAGCGCGGGACCATCATCTTGTAGCGGTAGGCCAGGGCCTGGAGCTCGCAGTGGCCGCTCTTCTCGCAGGCCGGGCAGAAGTGGTTGCCCTCGACGAAGAGCATCTCGATGAGGGCCTTGCGCATGTCCTCGAGATCCGGGGCCGTGTTCTCGACGGCCATGCCCTCGGTCACGGGCTGGGTGCAGGCGGCCAAATAGCGGCCGGCGACGCGGACGGTGCAGATGCGGCAGGAGCCGACCGGCTTGAGGCCCTCGTAGTGGCAGAGGACGGGGATGTAGACGCCGTTGGCCTTGGCCGCCTCGACGATGGTCTGGCCCCGCTCGCCCCGGCACTCCTTCCCGTCGATGGTGAAGCGGATCTCAGTCATAGAGGTGCTCCTTGCACGCGGGGTCGCGGTGGGCCGCGGCGCAGCCGTCCCGGATGGCGGCGCCGAGGTCGAAGAGGGGCCCGGACGCCTCGTCCTTGCGGAGCTTGGCCGCGTAGAGCTCGGGGAAGCTCTTCATCGTCGTCAGGATGGGGTTGGGCGAGGTCTGGCCGAGCCCGCAGCGGCTCGTCCGCTTGACCAGGTTGCCCCACTCCTCGAGGTCGCGGAGGTCGCCCTCCGTGCCCTGGCCGGCGACGATCTTCTCGAACGTCTTCTTGAGCAGGACGTTGCCGGCGCGGCAGGGCGTGCACCAGCCGCAGGACTCGTCGACGAAGAACTCCATGAAGTTCGCGACGACCTCGAAGATGTCGCGGTCGGGGCCGAAGACGATGACCGAGCCGCCCGTGGCCAGGTCGCTGAAGTCGATCTTGCGGCCGAACCCGGATGGGGCGACGCACGTCCCGGACGGGCCGCCGACCTGGACGGCCTTGGCCCCAGCGCCGCCGGCCATCTCGAGGAGCTCGGCCACGGTCAGGCCGTATTCGACCTCGTAGACGCCCGGCCGGCGGCAGTCGCCGCTGACGCTCAGGAGCTTGGTCCCGGCCGACTGGGTCGTGCCCATGGCCTTGAACCAGGCCGCGCCCTCGGCCAGGATCCGGGCCGCCGTGGCCAGGGTCTCGACGTTGTTGACGGACGTCGGCTGGTTCCCGTAGCCCGATTGGACGGGGAAGGGCGGCCGGTCGCGGGGCTCGCCGCGTTTGCCTTCGGCCGATTCGAGCAGGGCCGACTCCTCGCCGCAGATGTAGGCGCCGGCGCCGGACTTGATGACGATGTCGAAATCGAATCCCGCCGCCCCGGCGGCGCGGCGCCCGAGAAGGCCCTGGCCGCGGAGCCGGGCCAGGACGGATTCGAGGTGGGCGCGAAGATAAGCGTATTCCGAGCGGAGATAGAGGATGCCGGTCTGGGCGCCGATGGCGTAGCCGGCGACGGCCATTCCTTCGAAGACGAGGTGGGGAAGCTCGGTCAGGAGGGCCCGGTCCTTGAAGGTCCCGGGCTCGCCCTCGTCGGCGTTGCAGACGATGTAGCGCGGCGTCGCGGCCTCGCGCCGGCAGAACTCCCACTTGAGGCCGGTCGGGAAGCCGGCTCCGCCGCGGCCGAGCAGGCCGGCCCGCTTGACCTCGTCGATGACCATCTCGGGCTTCATGGCCACGGCCTTGCGCAGGCCGGCCCCGGCTTCGTGGGCGCCGAAGAGAACGGGCCCGCGCTTCTGGATGTTGTTGACGACCATGGCCCGGACAAGATCCAACTGGTTGGCCCCGTCGCCATAGGCCGCGACCTGGACGGCGGCCGGCGTCCCGGCCCGGAGGCCGCGGACGATGGCCTTGGCCTTGTCCGGGGTCAGGGCGGTGAAGACGACGCCGTCGACGATGGCCGCCGGCTCCTGGTCGTTCATGCCGATGCAGGAGGTCGGGACGAGGCCGATCCGGCCGTCGGGCGAGACCTCGCCGAACCGGCAGCCGGCCTCTTCCTCGAACGCCCGGGCGACGGCCGAGCGGCCCATCATCCGGGAGGTGATCGAATCGTTCAGGTAGATCGTCGAAGCGCCCCGGGGGGAGAGGGAGAAGAAATGGTAGAACGTGACGGCGCCCCGGACCTCCGCCTCGGAGAGCTTCAGGTGGGCGGCGATCCGTGAGACGGCCTCGTCGGAGACGTGCCCGAACCGGGCCTGGACGTCCCGGATGACATCGAGCAGGACGGAGGAGTCCTTTGGGTGCTGGAGGACGATATCTTTGTCGGTCGTCATGTCTGATACCCCGAATTGAGTTATCGGAGTCGTCCAGTTTATCATAAAAGCCCGGACGGGAAAACCCATCCGGGCGGTCCGTGTGATAGCCAAGCATATATGTCCCCTCGAACTGCCAAGCTAAAATGTCCCCTTCGGAAAGGAGGAGGGCATGACGGAGGC
>Ga0209609_10001164_pt1 | contig 15345 bp, 15 predicted proteins | sample LakKivw325mmetaG_FD_184136 | JGI IMG/M metagenome (GOLD analysis project Ga0209609, IMG submission 184136) | Anoxic lake water microbial communities from Lake Kivu, Rwanda to study Microbial Dark Matter (Phase II) - Lake Kivu water 325m metaG... | ecosystem: Environmental > Aquatic > Freshwater... | reverse complement strand
GAAATGTTGTTGGTGTATTGGTATTGGTTGCTCATTTTTGTGAATGGTTTTTCTCCGAGCTCTTCGATAGAGAGGTTTGTGTGATAAACTTCACCAAGGCCGGACAGGTTGTGGGAGAGTGAGGTGTGGGTTATTGTGGTGTTTATGATTTGGAATTCTGGCAGGTTGTAGATGGCAAGGTTGGTTGCATCGAGAGTGAAATTCACGGATTTCTGGATTTCTGTGTGGGTGTTCCAGGTTCTGTTTGTTGGAGTTACTTGGACCGAGAAAATCGCGGTTTCTTCCGGGAGGAGAGAAAAGTTGTGCTTTTGGGTTTTTACGTCTGATACGATTTCGTAAATGTAGTTGTTTCCCCTGAGTTCGTGGTTGCTGACTGTGAACGAAATGCTGTATGTTTTGTTGAGCTCCATCTCCTTTGGGAGCTCCCTGTGCTGGTTGAAGTAAAGCTCGTTGAACTGCTCGCGCTCGTTTATCACGCCTTTCATCCAGACTATGAATGCTATGGTCAGGATTATCCCGATGATGCACGCCCAGATAAATGCGTTGTAGAAATCGTTGTCTTCCATCGTAAGATTATAGTATAAAGGATTTTTAAACGAGAAATGCTAATGGGTAAGGGAAATATGAAAGCGGGGGATGGGGTTACAAAGGCGCTTGTGGCGATAGTGGTAGTGTGCTTGATAGGGGTTATTGGGGTACTTGGGTACATGGTTTTTAAGAAGCCAGTAAGCTACACTGCGATTTACTTCAATGCGGAGAGTGACCTTCCGGATTATCTGACGATGCTGAAGAATGTTACTGGAGCGAATGAACTTGAGGTTGGCAAGGCTTACAATGTGGTTTTTACTGTTGAGTCGCATGAAAAAACAGCAACCGAATATGTTTATGAGGTCCGTTCTGACATTCTCTCCGAGAAAAAAACCATAACACTTTCCCCCGGTGATTCGGAGAAGGTAGCGCTCACGATAAAGCCTGCGGAAAAGGACAAGTGGACTCTGGTTTCTGAGGATAAGAAGAGGTTCGATGACAAGATCGACATAACAAAGGATTCGTGGCTTGCAGGTAAGAAGGAGTTTATGTTCGTACTTAGGGATGGCGTTCCTGCGCTTATAGAGGAAAATTATCACCTTCCGATTTCGTTCAATGTGAGCGGGATTGGCGAGGTTTTCCATACGAACATGAGCATAAAGGAGCTGAGGGAAAAGCCGTTCTACAAGAATTACACGACTGAGAAGGGTAGTGCTTTTGAGCTGGAAAAGGAAATGGGGGCGGTTAAACTGTATGCCGATGCTGACAAGTTGTATTTTAGCAATGATGTGACAATACAGAAACACATATCTGAGGAAAAGGCGTTTGCGATAAGGCTGATTGAAGGTGCTGGATACGAGGTTAATGAAACAACCGGGATACAGAAGTTTCCGCAGATAAGTTTCAAGTACAGGATTAAGTAGTTTTCTAGTTGAATTTATACCTTTAATCTGGATTAAAGGTATTGCTATGTAACCTTTAATCTTGATTAAAGCTTTTAAACTCATTTCCACAATGATTATTCATGGACATAGAAACATTGAAGAAGTGGAATCCATGGTGGGTTTATGGCAGCGTTCCAAGAGAGAGATCCGGAATAGTCCGAGAAGAACTAATCGATGGACTATCGCACTTAGTCAAAGCAAAAGAGATAGTTAGTATAACGGGAGTCAGAAGAGGTGGAAAGTCCACAATTTTATACCAGATGATAGATGCTTTACTGTCTGAAAAAATTCCTGCTAAGAATATACTTTACTTCAACTTTGACGAGCCAATGTCAGAGAATGGCGTTCATGTGCTTGACATCGTTTACAATGCATTTCTTGAGCTGAACAACCCGCAGGGCAGACAATATCTTTTCCTTGACGAAATACAGAACGTCAGAGAATGGGAACGCTGGGTCAAAACTCAGTATGACCTTAAAGGTGAAAAAGTAAAGTTCTTTGTCACAGGATCAAACACATCTATGCTGTCCGACAGCCTCGCAAAACTCCTTACAGGGAGAATGCTCTCACAGGAAGTTTACCCGCTATCGTTCAAGGAATATTTAATTTTCAATAGAGTCGAGCTCATGGACATAGATCTTCAAAGAGATGAGATAAAGCATTACCTTATGAAGTACCTGGAAGAGGGGGGCTTCCTAGAGGCGGTCTTGGACAAAAACAGCGAACTCAACCGCCAAAGACTCAGAGAGTACTTCAATAGCATACTATTTAGGGATATAGTTGCAACAAGGGAGATCAAAGAGGGTGCAAAACTCGGGGAACTCTCACAGTACGTTGCAACAAACATAGCAGGCATCTTTAGCTATAACAAGATATCTAAGACCATCAATTTGAACATCAACACCCTCAAGGAATACCTTTACTACCTCCAGCAGGCGTACCTCGTATTCCAGGTTAATCATTTTTCATACTCCTTGAAGGAAAGTCTTGCAATACAAAAACCCAAGAAAATGTACTTCATAGACAACGGCATGCGAAACTCAATCGCGGCGAGATTCACTCAAGACGAAGGAAAACTTGCTGAAAATGTAGTGTTCCTAGAACTAAAAAGAAGAGGTTATGAAATATACTTCTGGAAGGGAAAAAACGAAGTAGACTTTATCACCAAAGACCAGAGAAGTAATCTACAGGCAATAAACGTAACCTATGGGACAACAACAGAGGCACGGGAAAAGAAAGGTCTATCGGAATTCAAAGAAAACTTCCAAAAAAGTGACACACTACTAATAACAAGAGGTGAAGAAAAAACTGAAGAAGGAATCAAATACATCCCTCTATGGAAATGGCTCCTACAAAGCCAAGATAAATAGTAAATTTTATCATGCTATAACTACAATGCAAAAAAATTCAAGATATCTGGTTTTGGTTGTGGGGATAGCGTTTCTGCTTAGAGTGATTCCTTACCTTTTAGGTTATCCTTATCCTTTAACAAACGACGCAATGCGCGATTTCCAGCAGGTCCAGTTTCTTGAAAAAAACTACCAGATAAACTGGGGGCATCCTTATGGAAGGTTTCCTGCGTTGCATCTGGTTGTTTATGAAATTGCAGCGATGTCAAGTATACCTGCATGGTGGGTAAATCTTTTTATTCCGCAACTGGTTTCTTCGCTTGGAATTTTGTTCTTTTATTTATTTTTAATAAAAAAATTTGAAGAAAAATACGCGCTCGTTGCCTCGTTATTCCTCGCGACCTTCGGCCCGAACGTGTGGTGGGGGGTGCAGGGCGTGAGGGAAACAGTAGGATTGTTTTTGTTTCCGTTTGCGGTTTATGCGTTTGACTTGGTTACGGAAAAGTTGGATTTTTCAAGGGTTGTTGTTTTTGGTTTGGCGGGTTTTACGATTTTCTTCACGCATAACTGGACCGCACTGATGCTTTTTGTTTTATTACTTATTCTCTCTCTTACAATTTATGGAACGTTTTTGAAGAGGAGTGTAACAATCACGTTCGCTTATTCTTCCCTCATGTTCCTCAATTGGGTATTGAGGTTCCCGAAGGTTATTGGTGATTCCATCTCCAAAACCGGCATGGTGCTTTCAATATTGCCTGCGGGTGTGGTTCTCCTGATTCTTCTAATTCTAATTTATTGTAAAAAAGAAGGAATTATCCGAAAAGTAAAATCATCAAAAAAGAAAATAACCAAACTGAAATTAATCCAGCTCAAGCTCCTGGTTTTATTTGTGATTTTGTTTTTCGTACTTTACGAGGTCATGAAAAAATCCGTAGTTTTCATTTACCCGCCGCAGGAATATCTTTCGATATTTTTGCTAGGGCTGTTTTCAGTGCTTGGAATTCTGCCGCTGATGATGAAAAGAATGAGGTTCGTGGCTGCAACTCTTATTTTTGACTTGTTTTTCGTTTTATCCGTGATTTTCGGGTTGAAGGCAGGCATTGACCCGAATTTCGACCCGATGCGGATTCTCGAGTATGTGGTTTATGCGAACGCGGTGATTGCGGCTTTTGGCTTTATCTTTATCATTGATTTTTTCAAAGAGAATAAATTGGTTTGTGGGGGGTTGTGCGTCGTGTTAGTGCTCGGGGGCATGCTTATCTATCCCCCTGTTTTTATTGTTGGTAAACAAGTGCCGGCAGATAGCATATTTTTTGACATAAGATCGTACATACGATACTTACCACCCGAGGCAATTGATACGATGGGGTGGGGCTATACCAACAATTACAAAATTCTTTCGAACAACCCGAATTACAACGATTTGAGGGATACGATTTATCCGGTTGATGGAAAGAAAGCATTCTTGGTTTCGCAGTATGATTATGTGGTTTCGGATTCCATGGGAAAGGTGAACATCGGTTCGTTGGGTGTCGGAAGCCCTGAAAAAATCATCGAAGCATCCAAAAAAAGCAGGGTGCTTTACGCAAACGGGTGGGGAACGGTTTACGAGTGGAATGAAAATCTGACGGAAAGTGATGTTCTCGGGGATTATGTTGCTGGGCTGTTTATGTAAATAATAAACTCATTCTTTGAGGAGTCTAAAATAATCTTCCCTACTCAGTCCTGCTGACCGTAGATTGTTCAGAATTATGAAAACAGGAACATCATCGTACATCGGGATAATCACCGGTCGTTTAACACCAGGCTTAACGTAAACCAAGTGATCACCACGTTGCCTAACAAACCTAAATCCAGCAGCTTCAAAGACCTTTATCAGCCACTTATAGCTTATCGGATGAATTTTCGACAATTTCATCCACCGGGAAGAAAGTTCAGTTCACGTCTTTCTGTAAGAATCAAGTCAGGTGGATTCCAAGCGCTGTGTTTTTTATCCACCGGCATGTAACCTGCTTCTTCAAGTATTTCATTCAGGGTACCCATACTCTTGGTTTCTTCAAGAAAGATACTAACTGCTTCAAGAAGGTTCTTTCTAGCCTTATCAACATCTTTACCACAACTTGATACATCAAGTTCCGGACAATATGAAACATATATATCCTTCTCCTTGAAGATGAGAGATGTAAACCGTAGCCTCATATTAGAATAAAGGATATCACATATAAAAATACATCCATCTGACACGTTTACAAAATAATACATACGATTCTGCAAGGTAGTGGTATTTAAGAAAGTGTTCTATCGCAGGATCAGATTTTTCTTCACCGCGAAACCACTAAGAATAAGCGTTACAAAAGCCGATAGGAGCATCACGTAGGCCATTCCGAGGACGCCGCTACTGGGTATGAGTATTGCCGAGGATGCGAGATATACGGTAGTTCCAACGAACAGGGGCTTTAAGGATTCTTTTGGTTTTCCGATTCCGATGAGGATCGTCACGAGCATGTAGCTGAGGCTCAGCATCGAGGTGGAGATTGCGAGTATCGGGAGAAGGTTACTTAGTTCGAGAAAGCCGGCAGGGAAGAACAACGATATGACAAAGTCCGAAAATTTGTAGATGATAATGTTACCGATGATAAAAAGAAGGATAAGTACAATGAACGATTTCTTGATTTTTTTCATGTCTAATTTTTTGGATGACGACACCACAGGGAGCAGGGCGGTTGCTATCGAGATCGTGAAGTAGTAGATGAAACGCGCGATGAGCGCTGAGCCGGTGTATATACCTATGGTGTCGTTCGGAACTGAGAAAATTTTCAGAGCTATCACGTCCGCACGGAGTAAGATGTGGAAGACTAGTATGATGGTGGTCGTGGATATGGAGAAAACAACGAGTTTTTTCATGAGTTCGGGGTTTATTGAGAATTTTTTTAGATAACTCCTGATTCGGGCAAGGGAGTAGAGGACGGACAGCGATGAGCCGATAATGAAAGCCCCGAGCGCGCCGGTTAAACCATACCCTAAATAAACCAGAAAAACTGCAGCAGCAACTTTCGTGATGACATTGGATAGCGCAGCGATGCTCATATCAAGAAACCTCTCCAAACCCTGGAATACGTTTCCAAGAACGGTTGCGATTGCAAGCGGCGGGGTTATGAATGCAAGGACGATGAACGGCATTGAAAGGTCAAAGGCGCTCGTTTTCGGAAGTATGATGAATGAGAAAAATAGGAAGAATGCAGACAGGATGAGTGAAAGAGCGAGAACAAGCGCAAGCCCGTTGAACATTATCCTTGAGGGTTTTCCCTTTGCGTTGTCTTCGGATATGAACTTTGCGATGGACAGACCGATGCCAACGGTTATAAGCGTAACAAACATCCACATTATCGAGAGCGTTGTGTTCAGAAGCCCAAAATCGCCTGCAGGAAGGTGGTTCGCCATGAATATCTGGTAAACGTACTCGAGAAGCGAGCCGACGGTGGTTGCAAGGCCAACGAGTATGGAACCCCTTGCGATTTTTCTTATCATTTTCGCTTAAATAGAATGTAGCAGTTATTGCTAAATACGACATCGAGGTTTTCGTTTGCTTTGAGTTTCTCGATTTCCTGCAGGTATGTCGGGGTGTCTGGCCATTTTCCGGTTTTATCAACCATGATGTATTCCGGCTCCGCAGGACTCGGAAAAAGCCGGAATATGCCGAGATTGTAGCGATTTGAGAGTGCCGGTGCGACGGAGTGGTCAACATAGACCGACGCATTTTCCGGTATTTTATTCAGTGCATTCCATTCGTCCATCTGAATTTTTCCTATCTCGTAGTTTGGATTGTAAAATATGAAGAGTGCAGCGTTTATGATCAAGGTTGATGCAAGCAGGACCGGAACCAGTTTCTTCGGACTTATAACTTTTCTTAACCTGTGGGCTCCGTAAATTGCAGAAATGAAAATAAAGGGTATTAACGGTGCGGTGTAGTGGAAGTTTATATTGTATTGTGGCTCGTAGTTTGTGATGAAGTTCTGGACAAAAATCAATAGGGCGATTATCAGGATTTCCGGTGCCGCGAGCGAGATGAAACATACGGGTGCGAACAACAAACAGGCATAAATCATCTTTCTGAGTGTGAATATCTCACCTAAAACAAAAATGGGTTTTGTGATTACGGTTTCGACCATCTCCCTTGGAGTTCCGCCAAGGTTGGTGTAACGTCCGTAGTATCTATAACCGGCTTCGGCAAAGTGGGGGATTACAAGGTTAACACATAAATAAAACCAGAGAACGCTCACAACAATCGGAGTTATAACCCATTTTTTCTCCCTCCGCATTATCAGAGCATATACACCGAACATTGAAACGACCAGAGGCATGTTCTCCTGGCACATCAATGTGAGCAGCATGAATAAAAAAAATTTTTTGAAATCTTTTTTCTCGAAGAAATAAAACATGCACAAAAGAAACAGCGTTGAAAACGCATCCGGGTGGAAATTGAAAAGATTTATTGAACCGACTGCCGGGTACAGCAGATACAAGAGGGAAAAGGTTACTGATATCCCATCGTCATAAAATCGATTTTTTGCTATGTAATACACAACAAAAGCCCCGAGCGCAAAAGCCACTGTTTGGAGGAATATTAATAACAGCGGATACGGCAGTATCCTGTAAAGCGGGGCAATAAGAAGCAGTATCGGGTTTACATGGTCCCCTAAAAAATTATTGTCCTTGACATACGACCGGGAGGTATAAAAAAAATCCCCCTGCGAGCTCGCCCAGACAACCTGGCTGAATATCGCGAGGTCGCTGCTATACGAAAATGAGTAGTACTTCAGAATCGATATCGTCATAAAAATAAGGATATACGCAAGCACGAGGAATACTAAACTTTTTGGTATTCTCCTCAATTTACCCTCCCCCGTACACCTTCATAATGCTCTTGGCGATAATGTCCCAGTCATACACGCGTGCGAATTCGATGCTGTTTTTTGACATTTCATTCCATCTTTTTTTGTCCATCAACTTGTCAATTTTTTCCGAAATCTTGAGTGTTGAGAGCTCATCCACAAGGAAGCCGTTTTTTCCGTTTTCTATGAGTTCGTCAACAGCGCTTTTTTCGTGCTTGAGTGTCACGACTGGCAAACCGCATGCGTTTGCTTCTAACGCAACAATGCCAAAGCCCTCGCGAGTTGACGGCAAAACGAAAACCTTCGAGGATTTCATGGTTGCGTAAACCTGCTCGCTTTCAAGGAAGCCGAGGAATTTTACATTCCTGCTTAAATCCAGATTTTTTGTTAATAACTCCAACGATTTTTTTTCTGGTCCGTCACCGATGATGCCGCATTTTATTTTTGGATACGTTTTTTTCAGGATTTCGACCGTTTGCAGAAGGATATCAATGTTTTTCTCTTTTATCAAGCGGCCCGCAAACAGGATGTCAAATCCTTCACCGCTCGGTTTTATTTTTTTTATTTTTTTTAGGTCTATTCCGTTAGGCACTACATCTATGTGCCTCTCATCCACCCCAAGTCGTATCAGTTGTTTTTTCGTTTTTTCTGACACGGCGATGTTGTGTGTGGTCAGCCCGGAGGTAAAAAACTCAACAGCCCTTCCGAAAATACCGAAACCACCGAGGTATTCATACCAATACCTGTCCCAGACCTCGTGCCAGGTCACGAACATTTTATAGGAATTTTTTACCGAACAGAATTTTGAAACAAAACACGGAAAATACGGGAATGCGCAACAGTCAAGAACATCAAAATTTTCATGCATGAGCGGCATCCAGAGGTTTTTCGAGAAGTAAATCGGCTGGATTACGGAGCGTTTGCCCGTCGCGGTGTAAAGTTCCTTGGACGAACAAACGCCGTGCAGCTTCACGCCGTCCTTCTCTACTACGTTTTTGCCTTTCCAATATTTCATCCCGTAGATGTGGACGTCGTGTTTTTTGCTTAGCCGTTTTGAGAGCTCCCAGATGCGTTTCTCAGCTCCGCCCTTCACCCACGGATAAATGACATCGTAAACGTACGCGATTTTCATTCTTGACCGGTCTTCCTACCCAAAAGCAGCACGCTCAAGAATAGCGCGGAAAACATCAATTGTGCCCCTAAAAACATCAGGGTCGAGGCAACTATCGCGTTTCTGAGCTCGTACAACGCACCAAAACCGGCAGTTATCCAATCCAGTATGATTTTTACATCGACAATAAGTCCCGTCAAGAATAACACTGCCCCTATCAGTAACCCGTATTCTAGAGAGTTGTATCTCATGAGTTTCCCGATAAATCTTCCCGGAGGATTTATGCCCCTCAAAACAGACAGGACTTTGGTAAAGATTCCAAGTATTATTATTTGCACCCCGAGGATTACCAGCAGATTGCCGAGAACCATCGGGTGGATATCAAGACCCATGTTGCTGAAGTAATAAGGCCCCTTTATCAGCAGGCCTATCAGCAATGCGCCCAGCAGGAAGAGCAGCGTTCCAGGAATGAGGAAAATCACAGTCGGGCTGTAGAGCATCATGAACCTGAGATGGCGCCAGCCGTCCCGAAACGTGTTCAATTTCTTTACGCCTCCGCGAGGGCGATATTCTATGGGGATTTCCGCGATGCGCAGTTTTTTCCTTCCCGCCTCGATAACCATCTCGGATGCAAACTCCATACCCGGCGCTTTGAGGTCCATTTTTTTTAGCGCATTCCTGGTGAATGCGCGCATCCCGCAGTGCGCATCCGAAATGTTCACCTGAAACAGCAAACGTAGCGTTGATGTCAGGAGAGGATTCCCGATGTGCTGGTGCATGAACGGCATCGCACCTGGATGTATTTTACCTTTGAGTCGTGAGCCGATTACAAAATCTGCTTTTCCGTCCAGAATCGGTTTTATGAACTCATGGGTTTTTTCCAACGGATATGTGCCATCAGCATCGCCCATGACTATTATCTCACCCGAGGCTTCCCTGAAGCCGCGCAGGTAGGCATTTCCGTAACCACGTTTTGCCTCCTTTACAACGCGCGCTCCCGCTTTTGCAGCTTCATTTGCGGTGTTGTCGATGGATGCGTTGTCAACAACGAGTATCTCAACATCCAAGCCGCGTTTTTTTAGTTCCTCCCTAGGAATCGACCTTACGGTTCTGCCAACCACTCCTTCCTCATTGAGCGCAGGTATGACAATAGATACTTTCATGCCACAATTGACTTTTAATTATTGGTGGATATATGATTAAAGGTAAAAATAGAAAAATGAAGTGTGTTGTCACGGGAGTTGCGGGTTTTATAGGTTCGCACCTTGCTGAAAGGTTGGTTGGACTTGGAAACGATGTCGTGGGCATAGACTGCTTTACGGACTACTACGCAAAAAACCTTAAGGAAAAAAACCTCGAAAACCTTCCGGGCAAAAAGAATTTCAGTTTCATCGGGAAAAACCTTCTGGACCTTGACCTGAAAAAAATTCTTTCCGGCGCGGATTTTGTTTTCCACCAGGCAGCGCAGGCAGGGGTGAGGGCAAGCTGGGGAAAAAACTTCGAGGTTTATGTTGAGAATAACATTCTTGCAACGCAGAAACTTCTCGAGGCTGCAAAGGATTCGGAAATAAAAAAAATCGTGTTTGCATCTTCATCGTCAGTTTACGGCGATGTTGATGCGTTCCCTATTAAGGAAACCACCATGCCAAAACCGGTTTCTCCATACGGTGTTACTAAACTCGCTGCAGAAAACCTATGTTATCTTTATCACAAAAACTTCGGGATTTCTGTCGTATCGCTGAGATACTTCACGGTTTACGGTCCGAGGCAGCGCCCGGACATGGCCTTCAACAAGTTCATACATGCGATGCTTGCTAACAATGAAATCACCATTTACGGCGACGGTGACCAGACGCGCGACTTTACATACGTTTCTGATATTGTTGATTCAAACATCCTGGCAATGAAAAGCGATGTGGAATACGGAATCTTCAATGTTGGCGGAGGTTCGAGAATAACCGTCAACGAGGTCATAAAAATCCTGGAAAAAATTTCCGGAAAGCGCGCAAGGGTGAAAAACATCGAAAAGCAGAAGGGCGACGTGAAACACACGTATGCGGACATATCACTGGCAAGGAAAAAACTTGGCTACAAACCGAAGGTTGCTGTCGAGCAGGGTCTGATAAAGGAATTCGAATGGATTGAAAGTGGAAATCAATAAAAAAATAGTTCTGATTTTTTCTGTTTTAGTACTCGCAGCGTTCAGCTTCTACACCACATACACGATACACAGCAGCTATCATCTGCCGTACCATTCCGACGAGTGGGACCACCTCACCATGGCGGTCGAAATTGTCAAAAAAGGCAGCATCGTAAATTACAACCCCTACCTAAGTGACGAATACAAAAAAGACCTTGAAGTCAGTTACCATGTTCTGCTGAGCGAACTCATCCTGATGACTGGTTTAGACCCCGTGCAGTTCAGCATCATATTTCCGGCAATCGTATCGTTCATACTCTCATTAAACGCGTTCATGCTAGTAAGGTTCATAACCAAAAGTTCATTCGCTGGTTTGCTTTCCGGAATGCTCGTTACTACAATGAAGAGCAACGTGACCTTACTTGGGCCCTGGTTCATGGTTCCGTCGGCTTACGGAATGTCCCAGCTGCCGCTTATGCTGTTCGTGTTCGTAAAGGCGATGGGTGCAGCAAACTCGGTTGTGGCTAAAAAACCACTTGTAAGAAACTCACTCATGTCCATGAACATAACACCAGCAAAAACTTCCGAGAAAATTTCGCTGATAAACCTCTGGGACGTTGTGCTTGGCCTGTTATTCATCCAAATAACACTAGCGCATCCGCCGTCTGCTTCCATACTTCTGCCGGTCTTTGCGCTTTACCTGCTTATGCATCCGCGTTTGTTGTACAGAAACAGATTCAGGATTTTGATTTTTTGCGTGATTGCTTTCCTGCTGCTCGTGAACTTCATCTCCTTCGCAAAATTAGCCAACATCAAATCTCCATTGAGCTTCATGGACTGGCTTTTGAATGACACGCTCGTATTCACGGACGAACAGTACACCTACCATGTGCTCTACTTCTACCCGATATACCTTGGAAGCGCCATACTCTTCCTTGCGGTGCTTGGTTTTTACAGAAACATGTCCTCGGATGACAAGAGCAGGATAATCCCGATTGCGCTGCTCGCACTTCTCCCGTTCGTGGTGCAGTACTTCGAATTCGGGAAGAGTTTTTTCGCGGAGTACAGAAGGCTGTTCATGTACAACTCCGAGTTGATAATGATTCTTGCTGGCATGGGGTTGTATCTCCTGTACGCGATAGGAAAGGGCATAATCGGTGTATATGTCAAAAACGATTTTCTCCGAAAAATCATAACTGCCGGAATGCTCGTTCTCATAGCCGTCGCACTGAAAAACCAGGCAGATTCAACCTTCTTCTACAGCAACAGGTTGTACATGATCATAGGCGAAAACGAGGTTGGTACGATACAATGGCTGGGGAGCAACACATCTGAAAATTCAACGGTACTTGCGTACCCGCACGTTTCAAAGGCAATCACGCCGCTGAGTGGGCGAAGAGTCCTCGCACTTACGCAGACGAATCTCGGCTCAGGAAAGGATGAAATAGACAAGGCAAACATCTTCTTCCAGAACGACTGCAACGTAAAGGCCGGAATTTTAAACGAATTAAAACCGGACTATGTGTTCTTCAAGGGAGCAATAAACTGCCCGTTCCTTGAGGAGGTTTACGAGAGCAAGGGCAGCCGTATTTATAAGGTAAATCCATAATTTAGGTAAGATGATACTCGAAATAATACGCGCGGTGGTCGGTTTTCTGCTGGTTTTGTTCATCCCTGGTTTTGCAGCAACCTATGCGCTGTTCCCGAAGAACGACGAGCTTGACGAGATTGAAAGAATTGCATTATCCATCGGCCTGAGTATCGCCCTGGTCGTTCTGACCATAGCGGCGCTGAACATGGCGACAGGAATGCTTATAACAGCGACTAACTCCCTACTCGTCATACTGCTTATGACCCTTGCACTTTCAGTAATCGCCTACATCAGAAGAACCTAATCCTCGACAGTGATGTAAATCGTATCCGTCACTCCACTCGTCTTGTCCTTGTACGCGTTTATGTCAATCCGGTAGTCACCACCGTACTTCGCTTCCTCCAACCTCGCCCTGAAATCCACATTCCTCTGCTCTCCAGGACCCAAACTTACGGTTTCAACCTGCGGGTCGCTGAACACAAGACTGCTGCTGTATGCGCTGACATTGAGCGTCACGTTAATCTCGTTCTCCCCGACGTTCTTGACCTCAACCCAGATCGTGGTTTTTCCGTTCAGTTCAACCTTGTCCGGGTCGGCCCACGAGCGTATGCTTATATCTTCCCCGGTTTTGTAACTCGTAGGCAGGGATTTGAACAGCACAGCTACGACGATGAGCAGGCCCACTACAATCGCCACCGACCTCCACCGTATTTTTGACAACACGCTCAACATGTTAATGTATTCTAATAAACTAATAAATATAGTTGTATAAAATGCTCGGAATAATAGGCGGCACGAATTTCAAGGGAACAAAAATCCTGAAAAACCTGAAGGGAAAAACCGTCGCCACCGAATACGGAAACGTGGACGTTCTGGTGAACGAAAAAATCGCCTTCCTGAACCGCCACGGGAAAAGCCACAACATCCCGCCGCACAGGATAAACCACAAGGCAAATATAAAGGCGCTGAAAAAGTTAGGCACTACAAAAATCATCGGCATTTGCTCCGTCGGCAGTCTAAGGAAGAGCATAAAACCCGGAAGCATTCTCATCCCAAGCGACTACGTAAATTTCTGGGGCATACAAACCTTCTTTGATTCCAGAATAAAGCACATAACTCCGGAACTTGATGAAGCTTTGAGAAAAATCATCATCAAAAAATCAAAACAAGCCGGCGTAAAAATCATCCCTGAAGGAATTTACGTTCAAACCACCGGACCAAGACTCGAAACCAAGGCAGAAATAAAAATCCTGAAAAATTTCTGCGATGTCGTCGGCATGAATCTCGCGTCAGAGGCGACGCTCGCGCAGGAACTCGGGATTCCATATGCGGGCATCTGCTCCGTTGACAACTATGCAAACGGCGTAGTGCCTAAAAAACTCGACTTCGAAACCGTCGTAAAAGATTCAAGAAAGAACTCTGCCAGTGTGATGAAGATACTCATAAAAATTCTTGAGGATTCTAAATGAGCATCCTGATAAAAAACGTTTTGCTGAACAGCAAGGAAACCAACATAAAAATCGAAGAAAATCTCATCGCCGAAATCGGAAAAAAATCCAGTGCAGAATTCGTAATAGACGGCAAAAACAAGGCAGCGATTCCCGGTTTGATTAATACACATACTCACGCAGCCATGACGCTCATGCGCAGTTACGCAGACGATCTGGAATTGCACGACTGGCTCAGCAACCACATCTGGCCGCTTGAGGCAAAGCTCACTGAAGATGATGTTTACTGGGGCACAAAACTCGCATGTTTGGAAATGATAAAATCCGGAACAACCTGCTTCAACGACATGTACTGGCATACCAAGGGTTCAGCAAAGGCGGTCGAAGAATCCGGAATCCGCGGCGTTCTAAGCGCGGTTCTCATAGACCTTTTTAACGAGGAAAAAACAAAGGAACAAATTTCTCTGAACAAAAAACTCTTCAAGGAATTCAAAAAATTCTGCTCTCGCGTGATTTTTGCTTTGGGACCACATGCACTTTATACCGTTTCCAAAGAAGGTTTGCAGTGGTGCGCGGAATTTGCAAGAGAAAATAACCTGCTCGTGCACTTCCATCTTTCCGAAACAGAGCAGGAAGTGAAGGATTGCATAAAGAAAAACAAAAAACGCCCGGTCGAATACCTTGAGAGCATCGGTTTTCTCGGCCCGAATATGATTGCGTGTCATTCCGTCTGGTTGAACAAAAAAGAAATCCAGATTCTTGCGAAACATAAGGTGAAAATCGCCCACAACCCGACATCGAACATGAAGCTTGCGGTCGGTTCCGCCCTAAACTACGCGGAGATGAAAAAAGCAGGTTTAACCGTTTCCCTCGGCACGGACGGTTGCGCGTCAAACAACAACCTCGACATGTTCGAGTCCATGAAGTTTGCAACCCTTCTGCAGAAATTCCACACAAACAAACAACGTATAATGCCTGCGCAGGAGTCATTTGAACTTGCGACCATAAACGGCGCAAAGGCCCTGAACCTGAGCGCGGGGAAAATCGAAGAAGGCAGACTCGCAGACATCGTTCTCGTAAACCTGAAAAAACCGGAACTCACACCCGGTCACAACCTTATCTCGGATCTGGTTTACTCAGCAAACGGCTCGTGCGTTGACACGGTCATCTGCGACGGAAAAATACTCATGCAAAATCGTGTTGCAAAAAACGAGCAGGAAATAATCGAAGAAGCAAAAGAGACTGCAAAAAATCTTGTCTCAAGAAAGTAGCTATTCCCCCCACAGCAAAAACGGGTCATCCTAAAACCTAAAACAGAGCAATTTATATATAAGTACTTATA
>Ga0209609_10001163_pt1 | contig 15367 bp, 14 predicted proteins | sample LakKivw325mmetaG_FD_184136 | JGI IMG/M metagenome (GOLD analysis project Ga0209609, IMG submission 184136) | Anoxic lake water microbial communities from Lake Kivu, Rwanda to study Microbial Dark Matter (Phase II) - Lake Kivu water 325m metaG... | ecosystem: Environmental > Aquatic > Freshwater... | reverse complement strand
TGTTTAAATTGCTCAACGGACAACTGGCGTGATTTTCAAAAAGAGAGCACGGTTATTAAATTTATCAATAAATTAATATTAGTCATCGAGGTAGCGTGGGTATGCCCATTTTATCAAGGCAGCTATTGAATGTAAAAACGTATGCCTGGAGTCTTTGTGCCACGATACAAGTTATATAATCATCAATAGCCACATCGTTTCCTGCATGTTTTGCTGCTAACGCTAACGCATCTCGGTAAATGATACCCTCCAACCAAATTATATTCATAACACCGTCAATAGAATCCTTGAAATCTAGAAGACTTTGAATGCCGAATTCCCTATGCAATGAATTTACTACTTTAATAATTGTTGAGGATGCAACCCAGATTTCTTGCTCCCGATCAATTAGCCGCTCATATACTTGCACAGCCAAATCATGGTTAACATCATCTGATGAAAGAATTGCGCAAAAAGCAGAATGATCGATAAGAATACGCTCAGGAAGCGGCATGATTGTCCTCGGAAGAATTATCGTGGTCTCTTATCGTACGTTGTGCAAGTTTGGTCTTTGGTACGAAGCGCATAGCCTTAGCCCTCTCTTTTATCTTTTGAGGAATCACTAGTATAGAGACAATGTTCATATTCTGAGTTAGGTTTAAACGTACACCTCTTATAAGTGATATTCTACTTACTATCGTATGGTTAGCATCCTTTAGAATTTCAACTGTTGTCTCAGTTGTGATTTCGGAAATAGGCTTTTCCAAGATGATACCAAGTAAACGAATCAGCAATCTACGATCAATCTCATATGGTAAATTATCATCTTCTATTAGAACTGCGCAGTGTTCAAGAGCTTTGATTGCATCTTGCCGATCTATCTGATTGGTCTCCACTTTTTGAACTATGTTCTCCAACGCTTGTTGTCTATGTTGCCTTTCATTAAAGGTTAGCCCATAAGGATTACGAGAACCTTGCCTCACAGGGAATACTAAATCTAATGCGATGGCTACATTCGGTAAATACTGCCGAAACCTGGCGGGATCGATACGGTACTCTGCCAAAACAAGCTCAATGATACCTGCTTTATTTATCGATCGTTTTAAATGCACTTTTTTTACTGACATCTTTCCTCAAACTCGCCAATAAGATTACAGATGCGGTCCTCTAACTTATAACTTGATCCTTCAATATCACTGCAGTCGAGCACTCCTTCTTTGGGATTAGTGAGTCTATACGAAAGAGAGTATTTTTCGTTAACTGTAGAAAATTTAACTCCCATGCCACCAGCCCACGTTCCTGGAAGATCAGGATCAAATTCTCCAATTCTCCTGAGTCTCTCACTGTCCGGTAGCCAAAACTTAAATGGCTGGTAACGTTCTTGCTTATTTAAGTATATCTCGTTGGCAGTACTGTGATGTGTTTGTCTAAAATGTTTAACAATGTTCAGAATAACACCCTTAAACTGCAAGCTATGTGAATATCTTTCACTTAATTCTGCCGCTCTTCGTTGTACAAGGTCAACACCTTGTAATGAAAGTGGCTCAGGAATTATAGGGGAAATGTAGTAATCGCTGGCCATTAAGGCTGTAGAAGAGAACAGAGACAATCCTGGAGGGCAGTCAATCAACACATAATCGTATTCTTCTCTTGCAGGTTCAAGGGCTTTCGCAAGGCTCATTCTTAGTCCACCCGGCATTGGAAGTCCTTTTTCCCACATTTTCAAAAGGTCTTCGTCTAGTTCGGCAAATGCAGGCACAGAAACAATCATATCAATACTACCAGGATAGTTTGTTGCACCGGACCGCGAAATGTTTGATACAATCAATGGAGGCTTCGTGATAAACTGGTCGTAATCAACATTTTGACCTTCCATCGCTGCACGCATCAAATGGAATACAGTTCTCCCGCTTCTTTCCTGTTTCTCAATTTCATGCGGTGGTACCATGCAATAGCTCAAGTTACCTTGAGCATCCATATCAATTAAAAGCACTCTCTTACCATATCTAAAAACTAAAAATTCTCCAAGAATCATTGCCAATGTACTCTTACCTACCCCACCTTTAAGATTGATGATACTTACAATTCTTGCAGCCACTTTGCACCCCCACTAACTGCGAACCTCTTGTCGTTTATCATCAAAGAATATCAGATAATTTATTAAACTGCATCCTGTAGGAATGTCATGAAAGCCAATGAGTTACTCAATGAGTGTTCCAGATGCAAACAACGGTTGACAAGGATGTAATAAGGAATATGATATGCAATGATGAACAAGATAATGATGCAAACATATGTAATAACATAGTCCACAAAGGCTCACAATCGTTATATTATGGTTAACATACTATCAGTATTTCTGCTGACCAGTATATTATCGGACATGTTAAAGCTACTAGAGATCGAATCGAGGCTTTCGTTTTCTCATTTTGTTCCCCTTGACACAAGCCATGAACGCTGTTATTATTTTGAACCGGATTCAATGTTCTAATTCATTCGTATTAATTTAATTCATTCTTTTCGCAGCGAGGTTGAAAGGGCATGGATGTTATCGAAACAAAGATCGATACCGCTTCGGATGAATACCGCAAGAACTACGATTCTATGGTGGCTCGCGTCGCAGAGTTGAAGGAGGAGTTGAGGAAGGCGCGGGACGACCGTCCGCAGAAAGCAAAGGACCGCCTTGCGTCACAGGGAAAGATGCCGATCCGACAGAAGTTGGAACTGCTGCTTGATCGCAATACCCCTTTTCTTGAGATCGCTCCGCTGGTGGGACGTGGTATGTATGACGGCATGATTCACGGCGGCGGCCTGGTTTGCGGTATCGGGGTTGTCTGCGGGAAGGAAGTGGTTATCAGCGGCAATGATGCCACTATCAAGGGTGGGGCCACTTATCCCACCACCATGAAGAAGACAATACGGACTCAGACTGTCGCCATGCAGAACCACCTGCCGATTCTTACTCTGATCGATTCGGCCGGCGGATATCTGCCTCTGCAATCCGAGGTTTTCCCCGATATCGACGACGGGGGAAGAATTTTCTACAACCAGTCGATCATGTCGAAGATGGGCATACCCCAGATCACGGCTGTCATGGGGCTCTGCACCGCAGGCGGCGCATACGTCCCCGCCATGTCGGATGAGGTCATTCATGTTAAAGGTATCGGAGCCATCTTCCTGGGCGGGCCTCCGCTGGTCAAGGCTGCAACAGGAGAGGAGGTGACTGCCGAACAGCTCGGAGGCGCCGACCTGCATTGCCGGGAATCGGGAGTCTCGGATTATTACGCCGAGGACGATGCCCACGCCATCGAGATCATCCGCAATATCATGGAGTGTATGCCAGCCCGTGAGAAGACGCGGCTGCCCATGCATGAGCCCAAGCCGCCGATATATGACCCGAAGGAGATATACGGGATCGTCAGCAGGGAATTCAAGCTGCCTTACGACGTTCGTGAACTAATCGCACGCATCGTGGACGGGAGCGAATTCCTGGAATTCAAGGAGCTTTTTGGTCCGACGGTGATATGCGGATGGGCCTATATCCATGGGTATCCTGTCGGCATCATCGGTAACAACGGTGTCCTCTTTCCCGACAGCTCAATGAAGGCGGCGCAGTTCATCCAGATCTGCGATAAACGCAAAATACCCCTCATCTTTCTCCAGAATATCAGTGGGTTTATCATCGGCAGGGAATATGAGCGCCAGGGCATCGCCAAGCATGGGCACAAGATGGTCATGGCCCAGGCCTGCGCAACGGTGCCCAAGTTCACCGTGATCGTGGGCGCATCCTTCGGGGCGGGCAATTACGCCATGTGCGGCCGTGCCTATAATCCGCGGCTTCTCTGGATGTATCCCAACGCCCAGATAGCGGTTATGGGTGGAGAACAGGCCTCCGGCGTGCTGGTGACGCTGCGCAACGACCAGCTCGCCAGGGAAGGCAAGCCTCCACTGACCCAGGAGGAAGCGGACGAGATCTGCAAACCTATCATCGAGGCTACAATGAAGGAGAGCAACGCCCTGTACAGCACTTCACAGCTCTGGGACGACGGAGTGCTCGATCCCGTGGATACACGAGACGTCCTGGGACTGGCCATCTCGGCCTCTCTTAACGCTCCCATACCGGATGACGTATTCGGCTACGGCATATTCCGTATGTAACCAACATATAAACTTAACAGGAGGTCAGCCATTTTCAGGAAGGTACTGGTGGCAAACCGCGGAGAGATCGCCCGTCGTATCATGAACACCTGCCGTGAGATGGGAGTCGCCACGGTAGCCGTATATTCCGAGGCGGATCGTAAAGCTGTTCATGTATTGAAAGCCGACCAGGCCGTATTCCTGGGAGGTTCGGACCCCTCCGAAAGCTACCTGAATATAGACAAGATTATAACAGCGGCCAGGCAGACCGGGGCGGAGGCCATCCATCCCGGCTACGGCTTCCTGGCGGAAAATCCTCTATTTGCTGAGCGCTGCGAACGTGAGGGGCTGGTCTTCATCGGACCTCCCTCCAAAGTGATACGCGAGTTGGGTGACAAGACGGTCGCACGCCGAACCGTCACGGGCGGCGGTGTGCCCGTTATACCGGGCATGAACAAGCCCGAATCGGACACCCGCGTGCTGGCCGCCGAGGCGGAGAAGATCGGCTACCCCGTCCTCATCAAGGCAGCCGCCGGAGGCGGCGGTAAAGGCATGCGCGTCGTATCCTCGCCCGGGGAGTTCCAGGATTCCTGCGTCTCGGCAACCAGCGAGGCAAAGAGGGCCTTCGGCGACGGCTCGATCTACCTGGAAAAGTTCCTGTCACGACCGCGGCATGTGGAGTTTCAGATCATTGCAGATAAACACGGAAACGTTGTCCATCTATTTGAGCGGGAATGCTCTATACAGAGGCGCCATCAAAAGATCATCGAGGAGACGCCCTCGACCATCATGACGCCCGAGCTCAGGGAGCGTATGGGCAAGGCTGCCGTCGCCGTGGCCAGGGCGTCCGGATACGTGAACGCGGGGACTGTTGAATTTCTGGTGGACCAGGAGAGGAATTTCTATTTCCTTGAGGTCAATACGCGCCTGCAGGTGGAACATCCTATTACCGAGCTGACGACCGGCCTGGACATCGTTCGCATACAGCTTGAGGTCGCCGCCGGAAATCACTTGCCCATCGAACAGAAAGACGTGCGCAGCCGGGGACATGCCATCGAATGCCGTATCTACGCCGAAGATCCTGAGAAGGGATTCTATCCCTCCCCAGGGAAAATCATTTACATGCAGGAGCCGTCGGGACCCGGCATACGCAACGACTGCGGCATCTACTCCGGCTTTCAGGTGCCAGTGGAGTACGATCCCATCCTCTCCAAATTAGTAGTCTGTGCCGAAGACAGGGGCCAGGCTATTAAGCGCATGATACAGGCGCTGGAGGACTACATCATCCTGGGTGTGAAGACTCCTGTGCCCTTCCTCATCGATGTGCTCAAGTCGGATGCCTTCATTAAAGGGGATACTTTCACCGATTTTATCGATACGCATTTCTGCGGGTGGAAGCCCGACAGGAGTGACTCCGACGCTGCCTGCGCAGCCTTTATTATCGATGGTCTGACGGGTAATAGAAAAGCTGCACCGGTTGTGGGGCAGGATAGCGCCGGTACGTCACCGTGGCAGACGATCGGACCCTGGGGGAGATAGAGGAAAATTAAGACTTAGATTCAGATTTAGATTTAGACTAAGACTAAGATTTGAATTCAGGCAGAGAATGAGAGATGAACTATCGGCTTAAGATAGGCGAAGAAGTGATTTCCTTGAGTGCTGACAGGAAAGGGGACTGCAATATTGCCCTTTCCCTTGACGGGCGATTAATTGATGTCGAATACACGGTTGTATCTGAATACCACCAGCACCTGGTCGTCGACGGCCGTCCGCTGAATGTGTTCATTGCCCGTGACGGGAATACCAAAATGGTGGTGATCAGGGGTATCCCCTACTATATCGTTGACGCCGACGCCCAGGATAGCAGTTCCAGAGGAAAAAAGAGGGAGCAGGTCATACCACAGGAGGTCACGCCGCCCATGCCCGCGGTCGTGGTCAGGATACTGGTCACAGAGGGGGATGATGTCAAAAAGGGCGACGGCGTGATCGTCGTCTCGTCCATGAAAATGGAGACTACGCTGCCCGCGCCCGCCGACGGCAGGGTGAGAGCGGTAAATGTCGCCGAGGGGGACAAGGTGATGCCCGGACAGATACTGATCGATATCGACCGGGAAGCGGCCGCCTCAACCGGGGAGAAATCGCAATCGCCTGCATAACCGGCAGGTCAATGTTTTCATAGGGAGGTAATCAATGGAGGATCGACACTTGCTCTACCGTATTGAAGAGGGGGTGGGATATATCACCATCAACAGGGAGCAGCAGCGAAATGCTATTACACCGGAGGCGCTGGCACTGTTCCATCAGTACCTGGATGAGGCGGAGAAGGACGCAAATGTCCGGGCTCTCCTGGTCACCGGCGCAGGGGACAAGGCCTTCTGCACCGGTGCGCAGCTCAGCGCCGGAGTGAATACGGGCGGGCTGGATATTTTCGCCAGCTATGCCGGCCTGCTCAACCGCATCGTGAGCTTTCCCAAGCCCACAGTTGCCCGCGTCAAGGGGTTCTGCCTGGCGGGCGGCATGGGATTCATGCTGGCCTGCGATATCGTCATCGCCAGCGACGACTCTAAATTCGGCACACCGGAGGTCAATGTCGGTCTGTGGCCCATGATGATCGGCGCGCTCATCTTCCGCAATGTGCTGCAGAAAAAGGCCATGGAGATGATACTTCTTGGTGAGAGGATGACGGCGCAGGAGGCGTTGGCCATGGGGCTGATCACGCGGGTGGTCCCTGCAGCAGGCCTCGATGAAGAGGTGAAAAAAGTCCTCGGCATCCTCACTGCGAAGAGCCCCATCGGGATGAGAATAGGGAAACAGGCCTTCTATGCCGCGGCGAATCTGCCGTTGAAGGATGCCCTTGGCTTTCTTGCGGAGAAGATCAAGGAGGTTGCCGGCACAGACGACGCGAAGGAGGGGATCACCGCCTTTATCGAGAAGCGTCCGCCCAATTTTACAGGCAAATAGCTGAGGTTATCGGGATAAAAAAGCCGGGAGTTAGAAGAGAAGGAGAGATGCCATGAGCTCCGACAACAGGAAGGGAAAGGACAGGGTAATCATCGCCAACTGCAGCGGATTCTTCGGTGACCGGCTATCGGCAGCGGCTGAGATGGTGCGCGGGGGTCCAATCGATGTCCTGACGGGCGATTACCTGGCGGAGCTCACCATGGCCCTCCTCTTCCGCCTGAAACTGAAAAATCCCGAGACGGGATATGCCCCCACCTTCCTCAAACAGATGGAAGAGATCATGGGGGAATGCCTGGATAAAAATATCAAAGTCGTGTCCAACGCCGGCGGGCTGAACCCCCGTGGGCTGGCTCAGGAGCTTAGCAAGATAGCCGAGAAGCTGGGGCTGCATCCCAGAATCGCCTGCATCGAGGGCGACGACCTTATGGCCCGTCTCGGTGAACTGCAGGAATCAGGAGAGTCCCTGGTTCACCTTGATAAAGGTGTCTCTCTCAAGGATGGGGGCCTGGTTCCAATCACGGCCAATGCCTAACTTTGGAGGCTGGGGCATCGCCCTGGCCCTCGAGAAGGGGGCCGATATCGTGGTCAGCGGACGCGTGGCGGATGCCTCGCTGGTCATGGGCCCTGCGGCCTGGTGGTTCGGCTGGAAACGCGATGACTGGGACAGGCTGGCCGGCGCGGCGGTGGCGGGACATATCGTAGAGTGCGGAGCACAGGCCACCGGGGGCAACTACTCCTTCATCGAAGAGGTGCCGTCTTTCCTCAAGGTCGGATACCCCATAGCCGAGATATTCCCGGACGGCTCGTCGGTCATCACCAAGCACCCTGGAACAGGTGGGTTGGTTTCTGTGGACACCGTGAAGGCTCAGCTCCTCTATGAGGTCAGGGAGCCGGTCTATCTTACACCCGACGTATCGGCCCGCTTCGATACCATCCGAATAGCACAGGAGGCCCCCGACCGGGTGAAAATTTCCGGTGTGCTGGGAGCGCCTCCGCCTGAGACGACCAAGGTATGCATCAATTGCCTGGGAGGGTACAGGAATTCCATGACCGTTGTGCTGACCGGCCTGGATATCGAGAAAAAGGCCAAAATATTTGAAGATGCGCTTTTCGACAACCTTGGGGGCAGGGGACAGTACGCCCACGAACAGGTGCAGCTGGTCAAATCGAATAAGGAGAATCCCGATACCAACGACGAGGCCTTCGCCTATTTACGCCTGTCCGTGATGGACCGCGACCAGAAGAAGGTGGATAAGTTCTCCTCCAAGATCGTCGAGCTCGGGCTGGCCAATATACCCGGCTTCACGGCGACGGCGCCGCCGGCCAAGGGCACGACCGCCATACTGCACTGGCCTGCGCTCATCCCTCAGAAGCTCATCACCCAGAAGGTAGCCATGGATGGAGAGGAGTTTTCGGTCGAATTCGTGCCTCCGGCAGCTTACTCTCATTCAAAGGTGACGAAGGAAACACCCGTACCGGCCGTGCCTTCCGGCAAGAAGGTCAGGACTCCACTGGGACGCATCTACGCGACGCGCTCCGGCGACAAAGGGGGCAACGCCAACCTGGGTGTCTGGGGGAAAACGCCCCAGTCCTATGCCTTCCTCAGGGAGTTCCTGACCGTTGAGAGATTAAAAGAGCTGCTCAAGGACATGAGCGGCTATGAGATTGAGCGCTACGAATTTCCCAATCTGCTGGCGGTCAATTTCTATATCAAAGGCGTGCTCGGTGAGGGTGTGGCCGCTTCGCTGAGAAGCGATCCCCAGGCCAAGACCCTGGGCGAGTACCTGCGCGCCAGGGTCATCGAGGCGCCGCAGTCTATTGTTCCATAATTGTTCATATTCATCGTGGATAAAATATTGCCGGAAGGCAAGAAGCCGTCCGGCAGGAAAGGAGGTTGTTAGATGACAGTATACGATGAAAAACCGTGGTACAAGTGGTACGATCCGGGACTTGATCCGGAGATAAAAGCCGTAGATGAGACATACGTGGATATGCTGGAGAAGGGCCTGAAATTCCGTCCGGATGTGGTGGCCTTCCATTTTCTCGGGATCAAAATCACATATAAAGAGTTGGACCGGCTCTCCATGAAATTTGCTTCATTCCTTCGTAAACAGGGATGCAATCCGGGAGATGTGGTGGGCATCAACCTTCCCAACATTCCCCAGTATCTCATCGCACTGGCAGGCGCCCTGCGTGCGGGATGCGTGGTCACGGGCGTCTCTCCCCTGCTCACCCCCAAGGAGATGGCGCACCAGTTGAATGACTCGGGCGCCAGGGCGCTGTTAACGCTGGACGCGATCTATGAAAACCGCGTGCAAAAGATAAAAAATGATATACCCCGAGTCTCGTGTATTATCACAACCAACATTGCCGACTATCTTCCCCCGCTTAAGCGTACCCTGGGCAAACTCCTGAAGAAGGTCCCCTCCGGAAAAGTGGATCCGATCGCAGGCAAAGAAGTGGTATCTTTCATGGGTATAATGTCGATGAGCCTGCCGGATATTGCCAGGCCGTCCGTCAAGCTTGACGATACCTGCCTCATTCAATATACCGGCGGGACTACGGGCATGCCCAAAGGTGCGGTTCTCACGCAGAGAAATATGGTCTCCAATTTCAGGCAGGGCAGACAGTGGCTCGATCTTAAGATGAATGGCGGCACCGTGTGCTCCGGCTTCCCCTTCTTCCACATGGCGGGGCTTTATTTCGGGATGATCTCCATGTCACTGGCCTTTACCCAGTGCCTGATCCCGGACCCCCGGAATACCAAGAACATCTGTAAGGAGATCTCGGAGCACCCTCCCATGATGATGCTCATGGTGCCGTCCCTGTATCAGATGCTGATGGACGACCCGGCCTTCTCCAAGATCGATTATTCTTCTTGCCAGGCCTGCATCTCCGGCGCTTCGCCCTTTTCCAAAGAGGCTATTAACGCTCTTGAGGCTATCGTCGGCAAGGGCAAAGTGGTGGAGCTCTACGGGATGACGGAGGCCAGCCCGATCATTACCCTGAACCCCCTCAAGGGAAAGAAGAAGATCGGCTCCGTGGGGATTCCTATCCAAAGTACCCTGATTAAGCTGGTTGACGTAGAAACAGGGAAAACCGAGGTCGCTCTGGGTGAAGTAGGGGAGATCATCGTTAACGGGCCACAGGTGATGAAGGGGTATCACAATAAGCCGGAAGAAACAGCCAATACCCTGCGTGAAATCGGGGGTGCCAAATGGCTCTATACCGGCGATGTAGCGCGGATGGACGAGGACGGGTACTTCTATATCGCTGACAGGACAAAGGACATGCTCATTGTGGGCGGATACAAGGTGTTCTCCCGCGAGGTGGAGGAGGTGCTCAGCGAATATGCGGCGGTCGAGTCATGCGCGATTATTGGGATAACCAACCCGGAGCGGCCCGACAGCCAGATCGTGAAAGCAGTCATCCAGCTCACCAAGGATGCACAGGCCAAAGACCCTGAAGAAATCAAAAAACAGATAGTCGAATATTGCAAGGAGAACCTGGCGCCCTACAAGGTCCCCAAAATGATTGTGTTTATGGAAGCGCTGCCCCTGACCGCCGTGGGCAAGGTGGATAAAAAGGCGCTGAGAGTAGCCTAGTAACCGAATCCTGGCGAAAAAGGAGAACAAGGAATGTATTTCAACGAGACACACGACGCATTCAGGGCATCGATCAAGAAGTTCATCGATAAAGAGATCAATCCCCATATGAACGAGTGGGAGAAGAATACTGCCCCCCTTCACGAACTATTCAAGAAGATGGGCGACCTGGGATTCCTGGGCATACGCTATGATCCGAAATACGGTGGGGGTGGACTGGACTACTGGTTTGAGACGGTCCTGCTGGAAGAGATAGGACACATCCGGGGCATGGGCGTTTCGACGGCCATCGCTGTCCAGACCAATATGGCCACACCTGCCATCGCCGCCGTCGGAAGCGAATACCTCAAGGAGACCTATCTGAGACCGGCCATCGCCGGCGATATGGTCACCGCCATCGCCGTGACCGAGCCTGATGCCGGCTCCGACGTCTTCGCCATGAAGACGAAGGCGGTCAAGAAGGACGGCTACTATCTATTGAACGGATCGAAGACGTTCATCACCAACGGGGTACAGGCGGATTTCCTCACCCTGCTGGCGCGTACCGACGAAGGGGAAGGATATCATTCCTTCGGGCTCTTCGTGGTGCCAACCAAGCTCAAAGGTTTCCAGGTGAGCAAGAAGCTGGATAAAATCGGGCTGTGGAGCAGCGACACGGCGGAGCTCTTCTTCGACGATGTCAAAGTGCCCGCAGAGAACCTGATCGGCAATGACCATGAGGGTTTCATCATCCAGATGAAGCAGTTTCAGCATGAGAGGTTCGCCATACTGCCCGGGTCCTGCGTGGCTATACAGGACATGATCGCCATGACGATAGACTATCTGCGCCAGCGCATAGTCTTCGGCAAGCCGCTTATCACCAAGCAGGTACTGAGGCACCGGCTGGCGGACTGGGCCACCAGGAATGAAGCCCTGCGGCAATTGACCTACCATATCGTCAGGAAGAAGATGGAAGGTCTGGACCCGACGCGTGAAGTCTCTATGGGAAAACTGCTGGCGGGTCAGTTGATCTCCGAGGTTGCCAGCGGGTGTCTGCAGATGTTCGGTGGGATGGGCTTTATGAACGAGACGCCCATCTCGCGCTATTTCCGTGATGTACGCGTCATGTCCATCGGCGGCGGTGCGGATGAAGTCATGCTCGAAATCGTCGCGAGAATGGAGGGCTATTAGTTTTTCAGCAGAGCGCATAACTGATAAAATGGTCGTTCATGGCATCGTATTACCGATATCAGAATAGTTTATTATGACAAAATCGGATGGACAGCAAAGCACTCTTTCACGCAGCGCACTGCGGCGGCTGAGGGAAAAGGAGCAGAGGTACAACAGCATCCTCAGGGCGGCCAAGTTCCTCTTTGCCGAAAAGGGCTACCATCAGACCAGCATAGAGGAAATAGCCGACGCGGCCGAGGTTTCGACCGGCGCGGTCTACATCTATTTCAAGAATAAAGAGGACCTGCTTATCAAGCTGATGCAGGAGATCGGGCATCAGCTGCGGAAACTGCTGGGCGACGAGTTTAAGAAAGCCGGTTATACCCTGGACAGCTTCAGGAATATATCGTTTGCCTTTTTAAGAGATTTCTGCGGTAACCATCCCGAGTGGATCGCGATTTTTTTCAGAGAATCCGTGGGACAGAGCTCCGAAGTCGAAGAACAGCGCAGGCAGATTTTCATTAAGGTAACGCAGGATATAAAAGCTGCGTTTGTTCAAATAAGCGAAGAACAGGGGATTGAGCTGGTTGACGACTCCAAGCCCGAGCTGATCGCTGTATGCATAGTCGGCGTATTTGAAAGGATCGCATCTCATTATTTCCTCTGGCAGGAACCTCCGGAGGATATCGACGCCCTGGCCCGGGAGTCCATCTCATACATGCTGGGCGGCATCAGTAGTCTGCTGAAAGCATAAAGCTTAATTTACATAATATTTACAGGAGGAGTATTTTGAAAACAAGAATCACGGAGATGATGGGGATCCAGTACCCGATCTTTCTATCGGGGATGAGCTGGATCAGTACTCCGGAAATGGTAGCCGCAGTTTCCAACGCGGGAGGTATGGGCATACTGGCCACGGGTCCCCTGGATAAGGACGCGGTGCGTGAGGCGGTAAGGAAGATCCGCAAGCTCACGAACAAGCCCTTCGGCGCCAACTCGGCACTCATGTTCCCCGGTGCCATGGAATCGGCCAAGGTGCTGCTGGAGGAGCAGGTCCCTGTGATCAATTTCGCGCTGGGCAAGGGTGACTGGCTGGTCAAAGAGGCGCACAAGTACGGCGGCAAGGTCATTGCCACCGTGGTAAGCGCGCGACATGCCAAGCGGGCCGAGGAATATGGCTGCGATGCCGTCATCGCCACCGGCAACGAGGCCGCGGCGCACGGTGAGTTCGTCACCACCTTCTGCCTCATCCCCAGCCTGGTAAACATTCTCTCCATACCGGTCGTCGCCGCCGGCGGCGTTGCGGATGGAAGGGGACTGGCTGCCGCGCTGGCGCTGGGCGCCGAAGGCGTGGCCATGGGCACCAGGTTCATGACCACCAGGGAAAGTCCGCTGCATCAGAACTTCAAGGACCTGTCGCGCACCAAGGACGTGACGGACACTCTGTATTCCAAACGCTTCGACGGGTTGTATTGCCGTGTGATGAAAACCGATACGGCCAAAAAAGTGGAGAATAAAGGCCTTGACCTGCCCGCTGCTTTCGTTAACGGCCAGGATATCGCCAGGATGGTTAACCTGCCCTTCTACAAGCTTGCTATCGGAGCTACGCTCTCAGGATGGAAAAACGCCAGGCAGCTTGCCTTCCTGGCCAATGCCTCCAAGAACTTCCAGCTTGCTACAATAGACGGGGACCTGAAGCGAGGAGTCTTACCGGTGGGGCAGTGCATGGGATTGGTCAAGGACGAGCCGACGGTTAAAGAGCTGCTCGAGCGCACTATTAAGGAAGCTCAGGACACCCAGAAAAGGATGGCGGGCATCTTCGCATAACGGTACTCTGACCGGTTTTATGAATAATAGATTTAACGATAGATGACGTAGGAGGTCCGGCAGGGATGGCAGTTAAAATGCCCCTGCCGGACCTCCTGTAGTATCTCTAATACCGCCAGGCAAACAATCCTCTTTTGCTTTATCGCAATAAAGGGTAGAATAAAGTCCGGTATACATATTCCACGGGCAACTGTTAATTACGCACTATTTGTGGGAGTGACGAGGTTTGAAACGACTGATTCTCCTGGTGTGTATTTTCCTGTTATTCCTGCTGTTCTCCGTGCGCAGTTTCAATCCGGACACTTTCACCATGACCAGGGACGATTTCAAAGGGGTCCTGTCGGTTTTTCCAGTTGAGAACATAAAAACCCCTCTTGGGCCGAAAGCCACTTCGAACGAGGGAGGCGGTTAAGCATGTCAGCGTGCTCATACCATGCAAGTAAGGAGTCGGTAGGCGCCTGTGCTAACTGCGGCAAGCTGGTCTGTGCGGCCTGCCACAGGGATGTTGAGGGGAAGTCCTTCTGCTACCTCTGTGCAGAGAAGCTGTTTCCGGCCACTGCTCGTGAGAATGTCGCGGCGCCCAGGGAGTCCGCTGCACCCGCCACTGTGCCTGAAAAGGCCGTGCCGCCCATATCCGTCAGCGAACCTGTAGAGGAAGTGCCGGTTGCGGCAGTTACTGCGAAGGCTGCTGCGGGAGTTGAGACAACCCCGGCCCCGATGGCGAGTAAGGTATCGGGCAAACCGGCCGGCGTTAACCCCCTGTGGTGGCTGGCCGTGGCATTGGGTGGATGGATCGGAGGTCTCGTGGCCTGGAAATTCAACAGGGCGAAGCAGCCGGCGCTGTCGCGGTATTTACTCTACGGCGGAATAGGCTGGTCTGCCCTGCAGGTATTCGTGGCTTCCATAGTTGTCTTCTCGATGGTTATCGCTCCCACCATCGGGACCCGCCTGCAGCAGAGCAAGGCAACACATCCGGAGTCCGGAGCAACTGCAACTCAACCCTCAGGCCAGACACAGGCGCCGTCCACTTCGGCCCCTTCCACCCGTACATCCGGCAGCACCACAACCACAACACCGCCTGCAGGAAGCACCGCGCCTAAGGAAGAAACCATTGAGGTCAAGCCTCCCACTCCCGTTGCGCCGCCCCGGCCGACCTATCAAACCACTGCCCTGGTCACTCAGACTCTTCAGCCCTCGAATACCGACCAGACGGTCAAGTATGAAGATAAGGTCGCGGTTACGGTGCCCGGCGGAGCTTTAAAGCAGCAGGACTCTGTGACCATATCATCTGTTGCGGGCGCGCCCGGCTGGGACTATTCGGAACGCAACGACGTCGGGATGTACAGCATCAGTTTCGCTGGCAGCGCCACCTTCGACAAGCCTCTGATACTTGAATTTGCCTACGATCCTGCTCAAATCGAGTCGCAGACGTCGGGACAACCGGAATTCGGCGCCTCCTATCTTGATGCCGATGGCAAGACCTGGATTGATATGCCGGCCAGCGCGGACCAGTCGCGCCACAAGGTTGTTGTCAGCACTCCCCATGCCAGCATATGGAGGTGGTGGTGGTACGGAGGCTCATCCAAATTGTTCCAGTACGGCAAGTTCGACGTCCGCTACTGGGACACGGATTACGCGGCTTCAGCCTGGACACAAAAAGAGGAAGACCAGATGCAGGCCCTTAAAAATAAGAGGACTGCCGACAATAT
>Ga0209609_10001162_pt1 | contig 15369 bp, 8 predicted proteins | sample LakKivw325mmetaG_FD_184136 | JGI IMG/M metagenome (GOLD analysis project Ga0209609, IMG submission 184136) | Anoxic lake water microbial communities from Lake Kivu, Rwanda to study Microbial Dark Matter (Phase II) - Lake Kivu water 325m metaG... | ecosystem: Environmental > Aquatic > Freshwater... | reverse complement strand
AAGCCAGCCGTCATCTCGCTGGAAGGTTCTGCGGAAAACCTCCGAAAGTTTTTCCATGAGATGCATGTATTCTTCCTCCTGTTCTCTTTCGCCGGTCAGGCGGAACAGTTCCGCCATCTGGCCTGCGGCGCGGAACCGCAGGCAGGAGGTCAGAGCAACCGCGCCCATAGGTCTCAATGCGTCATGGAAACTGGAAGCAGCCCAGTCCAGGGGAGTATTCCAGTGCAGCCCGGTCTCCCTGTCAACCGGCATGGACTGGAAACCGAGGTGCAAACGCTCAAGAACCGGCACGCCGTTCACCGGAGACCTTAGCAATTCAACGGAACGGCGAGTATCAGGCAGAGACGTAAGCAGAAAAGCCAGTTGAACGACCTCGTAGATGTCATCATCGGCAGGACGGACCCCGAAGTGGCCGTCGCCCTGGTCATCGGATGTGGAATAACTGCCCGGGTAGAAAACGGCGCCGGCAGAATGAGTTCTCTGGAACTCCTCTATGCCGAGACCCGGAAGATTGATATGGTCGGGTATCGCCCATGGAGTGACACGAAGATGGTGTGCGAGAGCACGGCTTTCCGGCCCGTTCTGGAAAGAGAGAATAATTTTCAACATGGTCTCCATCTCCCCTGGGGGAATACAGCCGGAGCGGCATTGCATCACGGCATCGCGTATCCAGAAACTCGGGTACTTGTCGTCTCCGCCCGGCACGTATATGGTTACAGGTTTTTCGGAAAAACCCGGGACAGAAGGCACCCTTCGCAGACACCTGCGCACAATATTGGCCGCGTGTTTCTCAAGCCAGTCATAACTTTTTTTATCAGGGAAGAACATAGTCGCTCTATTATCCCTTTTCGCAGACTTTTTTCAGCGCACCCATAAAATACAGGTAGTTTTTATAGGGTACGTCCGGAGGCATTGAATGGTCAAGCCCGGGAACATAGCCGCCTTCCTCTATCAGGGGTCTTACACGCTCCAGTTCCCTGTCAATTGCCTCTTTACCGTGTATGAGAGCTCTCTTGTCTATGCCGTACCAGAGTCTTAAATCCCTGCCGTATCTCTTCCTTACTCCAACCACGTCCATCCCTGCCTGGACCTCAAACGGGTACAGGGTATTTATCCCCGAATCAAGCCAGATGGGAATAAGAGAAGAGGTCTCTCCGTCGCTGTCCAGACAGATGTAGGGCACGCCCTTCTGCCTGAGAAAATCAACGACCCTTCTGTACCTTGGCAACGCAAATTTTCTGAAAAGGCCGGGGCCCACGAGAGGCCCTGTCTTATAGGCCATATCCTCCCAGAAACCGAACACATCCACGTCGGTATATTCCAGGATTTGTTCCATCATCCTTATGATGAAATCAGCCACTCCGTCCATCATCTCCTCAACCCAGGCAGGGTCGTCATAAAACAACATGCATAACCGCTCAACCCCCACCAATGCCCTGAGTCCGCCAAAAAATCCGCCCCACCTGTCCGCTATAATCACAAGCGGTAAGGTCCTGTTGCGCAGAGAGGTCAGCTGCTCCGTATAGTCGTTGCCTATCCTTCCCTTTAAATCAGGATTGAATTTCTCCCTGTAAAACCTCCTGTATTCCTCCCTCGTCTCAACCGGGAATTTCACAAACTGGGGCATTGACGAATACGGGTTATCTTTTCTTTCTTTCATCGTTATGCCTTCATGGTTGATGTATAAAACCGTGTTTTCGTCCTCCTGTATTATCTTTTTTTCAAAAGGTGGCGACGGAAAGAACCATCCTCCGTACATCAGCCAGTCGTCCGTATTGAAATCAGGAGGATTGTCAGGGTCAAAACCCTCTTTTTTCCATCTTTCAATGGTCTCAGGCCAGGCGCCGCTGCACCATATCCCGTAGACGCACCTGTCAACAGGCCTGTACTCCATCAGATTCAGAAATCTTTCCCTGTCAGTCATTATTTTCCGCTCCTTTCCAGCACAAGCACCCAGTCCTGGAAAATCGGCAATCTGTCGCCTTTTTTAGCAGGGAAACTCCATTCCCCGGTGTTCCTGACCGCTCCAAGGATTGTTTCCTTTCCGTTCACGGGGTTAAATAGAAACGCTTTATAAGCAACATCCTTTTCCAGTTTCTTGATTTTAAACCTGCCATAAAAGAAGGGCAGGTAGATAATCCTGACCTTCCCCGGTATCCCCGCCGCATAAGGATAGTAATGTCTATTCCTGTCTTCTTCGCATACCTCGGTTTCCACCCATTCCGGATGCGGTTCAAACCTGTGCCACTCGTATCTTTCAAGAAGCCGTTTCGCCAGCCCCAGCTGGCAGGAACCCGGCAGCCGAGCCGCCTCGTCCCAGGGAGTATCTCCCCAGCTCATCCCGTGGGGAGAAGGGCCGTAAGGTTTTTCCTTCCTGTTCACCTGCCATATGCCGTTCGCACCGTATGTATGCCCGCATGCGCCGTTTAATATGCATGCCCAGAAGGTGAGCCGCTGTATCTGTTCCCTGCACTGCCCCCCGATACCCTCATACACGGATTCCCCGTTTATCACGGGCATTTTCGGCTCTGCATCGTACGACTGCCTCACCCTGTTGACGGCATTGCCTATACTGTTATCGCTGTGGCCTGTCTGGAGCATGTCAAGGTCAACCGCCTTCCTGCATTCCGGCACATCGGCCATGATGGTGCCGGGATGCATGGTAATCACGTTCTTCCACGGGTCAGTTTCTCTCACGTATCCCCCCACCTTTGCCCACTCCTTCCTGAGCAGCAGCTGGTCATCCTCCCCCTGTTTTGAGTTGTGCGTGAGATAATACGGCATATCATACTCTCCGGCAAGACACCACACAACAGGATATGCGCCGTATCTTGCTATCAGGTATCTCCAGTGCTGTTTCATCTTCTCTGTCCCGGCAAACGTAAGATGGTACCCCCAGCACCCCACTATACAGGGCATAAGTCCTGAGTCAACAAGATGCTTTATCCTCCTGTCCGCGCAATTGAAGTATTCCGGGTTGATTCTTTTGTATCCCTTTTCCCAGGGAAACCCGGCTTCGTTCCTTCCTCTTTTGTCAAACGGCCCCATGTCCGGGTACAGTCCGGCGACAATCTGTATCACGCTGAAATCTTTATTACGCCTGTCCATGGCAAGCTGCTGGAAGTCGTCAGGCCATACCAGCCTTTCGCACAAACCCATCCACCAGGTATCGGCAAGCCAGAAAAAAGGCGTTCCGTCGGCATATTCAAGATACCTCTTATTCTTTGAGATTCGCAGCCGTCCGTGCCTGTAAAGCGGGTTATCACCGCTGTACGGGATTACCGTGAACTTCCCGCTCTGGCTATTCAGCCCCCTGTCGGATGGTTTTGAAAATTCCGTCCTGTAAGAATAACTGCCTTCTGCAGGACAGGAAAATCTCACCTTCCATATATTCTTTTCCACCCAGAATCCCGGTATAATCCTTACTCCTTCAGGGCCCTCCAGGACACACCTCAAACTGGTATCATCAACAGAGTTGGTGTATTCCCTATCCGCGAGAAAAGCCATCTCTTTCACCACGTTTTTTTCAATGTTCATTTCCGCCTCCTTTTTCATATAGCGCCGTTTTTACAGACATAGAGGATTATCCCCGATATTCCGGATTCCACTCTCCTCCTGTCAAATGGTTCGCTGTAGATGTAATAATTCCTGGGAGTACCTGAACGCCTGATTATCTTTTTTGTCTCCGGACTCCGTGCTATGTTGGCAAGGGTATTGTATACATCTATGCGGATGCTGTTCACACCCTTGGTTGCTAATTTCCCCGGTATCACAATTTCAAAGGGTCTCCATGCGGTACTGCCGGCATACCTGCCGTTGACATAAACCTTTGCCGCATATTTAAGCGTTTCTATGGAGAGCACGAGATCCGAGGGAGTGTCAAGCGAAAATTCATTCTTGTATGCAACCCATCCGGAAAAACTCCTCCCGAAAAGTCTTTTCCAGTCAAACAGTTTCTTGATGTCCCGTACAGGGACAGTTCCTCCCGCAGTTTTTTCAATGTAATATTCTGTACCATTCCAGCCAATCTCGGAAACAATAGAAGCCTGCCACTTGCCTTTCATCTTTATCCTGCCGGCAGTTCTTGTTTCACGCAGGGATCTCTTACCACGACGTTCCGTGGAAATAAAAACCGTCTCCTGAGGCGCAAGTTCCAGGCAATATCCTTTCCCTGCTTCATATTTCAAGGGAGATGAGAAGAAACCTCCGCTCAGGCATTTTATAAGTCTTGCCGGCTTCCCGGTTCCCGGAGCAATATGCCCTCTGAAAGGTTTCCCTCCGCTTTCGTTAAAGACGAAAAACAATTCTCCGCTTCTGCCCCTGAATTTTTTTACCCTGACAAACGGAGACGTGCACGGACCATCAATAGACATTTTTTTACCGAGGTCCGCATATACTTCTTTCGCAAAATCCGCTATTGGATTCCCGATTCGATGATAGGGTCTGGAGGTATCGGGCGCATAAGGCATGGAGTTTTTCAGGCAGAGAGCTGCCGGAGCGTAGACCCTTGCCTTCCTGCCGAGATTTTCAAGAAAATCTCTTTCCCTCTCGCTGATTGATTCAATGGGAGGAAGGACGAGCGAATAATACCTTGCCGCTCCGACCCTGAAATAATCTCTACCCGTTTTGAAACCATCCATCTCGTTAGGCGATACAATGTCAAAATCCTCAGCATTAATCAGGAGATACTCCATCAGCGCTTCAAAGTAAAGGCCTGTATTCCTGCTCCTTGTACGCCATATTGACGCTACCGGATACCAGACTGCTGTATTGATAACCTCTTTCTTGCGTGACGTCAAACTCAGAAAACCATTGAAGTAATTCACAAGTTCCGGCATGAAAAGCCACTGGGGCGACTTGAATCCGAAAGCCGCCACAAAACCGAGGTTATCCGCACCCCATGTGTACTCGGACGTGGAGGGGGTGAAGAAGTTTACCCCCCTTACAAGGTGGTGGTCCATGACCCACTTTGTCTCCTCTATCGTAACCCCGCATCCAAACGTAGCCATAATCTCGCTCAGCGCAAAAGGTCTTCCGTTCTGCCTTGCAGCCGAGGAGGCGAATTTTGCCATGTTCGTATTGTACGGAAAAGCATTGTAGCTTGCCGGATGGAATTTCGCTTTTTCCTTATCAGGCATAATCTGCTGGCATATTATGTCTATCCCCGGCACGTCAAACGTCTTCAACTGGAAAAGAAGGTCTCCCGTGGCAAGGAGATGCCTTTCCAGCAGGTCGTCATTGTTGAAATGCCCGGAGAATAACACATTGTTTTCCTCGCACCATTTTTTTATCGGCAGAAGGAAATTGTCATGGAGCATGCTGGTGAGAAGCCGTGCGAAATCCTCGCGGGCTCTCTGCGCGGACAGGCATTCCCCCTCATAGTAAAAAAGAGAGGGTATATGCCTCCTGAGGTCATACCCGTACCTTTCAAGGAAGATGCGCTCTATGTCGGCAGGCCAGGGTATGGCAGTTTTGTAATCCCGCCCCTTCCAGGAACACAACCCGTTTATGAGGCCTGCGAAGTTGAAGGGCTCGTCGCAGAAAAACCCTTTTATGACGCTTCCGAAGTATTTCCCGAAATGCCTCCCGTATGCTTCATGGGTTAACCTTACAAAGGTCTCTCCGGAACCCGCGTCAGTCAGTGCAACAATATCCTTGTTTTCCTTAACCCTGTAAACCCATCCTCCTTCCGCAAAGATGCCACCTTTCCCCTTTCCTCGTCCAATTCTTTCCATGCTTCGGGCTCTCAGGCCAGGTTTTTCCTTTAGAACAAGCCCCCCGGCACGTCCCGAGGGGCAATACAGTTCATCCCATATCCACATCTCCATTGAACGCCGGGCGCATTCCTCAACCATCACCCCGAACTGCCTGAAATACTCGGAAGAGAGGTATCTACAGCCCATCTTGTCCTCGGTTTCAGGGATGGGGATTACAGACCTTACCCCTCTGTCATAGATATCCTGTATTAATTCTCTCGTCCGTCGGATGCTCAATTTTCCGTTCAGAACAAACATGAGCGCGAATGGGATAAAATCCATGCGAGGTCCTTTTTTGACATTCTTTTCCATATTCAATGGTCCCCTTCCTGCCTGTCCATCCTGGCAATCTGTCGTCCGGAGGTATCTGACAGGCGTGAACTTCTGCGAAAACTCCGTATCATTTCCACGAATATTTCAGGTTCGTCTATGAACGGGAAATGTTTTGACCTTGGGATGACACGCACTTCGCAGGACGGTATATGTCGAGCCATGGCGCCCAGGCGCTCCAGCGGGCATGAGATATCCTGCTGTCCGGCCAGAATAAGCGCCGGACAGCGTGTCTCTCCCAGGCGTGCCAGTATGTCAGCGTGGATTTCAGGCTCGTTCCCGAAGTTGCTGTTCTCCCTGCCAAGGAACGTGAAATCGGTTCTGGCAAAAACAGCGTACACCTCGTCCCTTTTCTCCGGCCAGTGGTAGATGATTGAAGGCGCCTGTATCTTTACCTGCCTGCGAAAGGATTCGTCTGCGGTAATCTTTCCTGAGTTGTAGAGGTCGCATACCCTTTGCACCTCCCCTGCCAGATTGAGTTGCAACATCTCCTCATCATAAATCCTGCCGTACCATCCCTGGCGGGAAATCTCAGGATAAGAGACGCCCCCGCATACCACGTACAATTCCCTCATCCGGTGCGGGTAATGAAGTGCGAAGTAGAGGGCAAGTCCGCTCCCGAAGGAATGTCCGAGAATCCCTGCTTTTTCCGCGCCGAGATGGCTTATAAGGTTATCTATATCCGCAGCCATCCCCTCATAACTAACGAGACGTTTATCCGAGACAGGTTTACTCCTGCCGCTGCCGCGCTCGTCCAGATACACCATCGTCATTTCATCCGCAAGCGGTGACAGGTAAGGGAAAAAATAGTCGCCCGAATTTCCCTTGCCGCCGTGAAGACAGATGAGCAGGGGACCTTTCCCTTCAACATGGTAATGAATCTTCATATCCACGGAATGGAAATAACGGCTCTCCGGTGAAGAACAACATTTCCTCGGCGCAACCATAATACATTTCTCCTCTTGTTACTGTTGATTAAGACTGCACTTCCTGTTAATGAATTTCAATATGCGTCATCCCGCAAACCAAACAATAACTTCGTGTTTATCAAGTTCGAAGGTCTGGATATCACCCTTAATTTCCGATTCACTTCCATCCAGCCGGAAAATCTTTCCTATGCCAGGACTGCCGGGTTCTGAAAAAAACATCCTGTCAATATGAACGGTAATCCTGCCGGAATGTTCAGGTGCGGCAAGAATCAGAGCCGGACCTTCAGAACTTTCATAACTGTAGGCAACAATATTGTCATCCGATTCAACTTGAAACCCCCGCGATTCGCAGAACCTGGCGTGCACGGTTCTTGCTGCACACCGTTTTCGCAAATCAGACAGTTTTCTCACATGCAGTGCAAATTCCGGAACGTCGGCAAGATACCCGAAACCGCCTTTGGTCATAAGCATCAAATGCAGGCCGGCAGCGAATGCATGGCTTGCCAGTCCGCAGTCGGCATCAACAACACAGTTGATTACCGTATGCGGGCACGAGTAATGCAGTCGTATTGCCGATTCAATATCCCTGTCCGACCATACCCAGCACATCCACTGGTCAATTATCTGAGTGGCGAAGATTTCACACTGCTCTCCCATAATAATGGCACGTGGATTTTTCTTTCTCAACCGCTGCCGGACATCCCGAATCAAATCAAGCGTTGCCCGGTAAGTCATCTCAGGCACGCCGCCCCTGTGTTTATGGCTGTAATCAGGACGGCATTCAAACGGCTGGTCGTAGAAGAGCGATGTGTATCCTATTTTCATGTATTCGTCAATCTTTTTCAGCACGCGGTGGCGGTATTTTTCAGAAAAAGGACTGAAACAATCACAATACGGTCCCAGATGGGCTGCAGAAAAATTACCAGGGATGAGAGAAACTGGGTAAATTTCCATTTTTGGGCTGCCATCGAGCGCTGTCTGCATTTCATCTTCATATTTCTCAGCCGCTTTAATGGACTTATTCATGAGGCGGAAATTGACCAGGGCGCTGACATCACTTCCAGCTCTTACGGCTTGCCGTATTGCGCGAGTCAGAACCTTGCGGTCACCTTCAGGATATAGCAGCAAATCCTCTCCTGAAGCAAACCGCACATAAGTACCCAGTGACAGCCTGTCCCAGACGCACAACTCCCTCACCCCGTATTTGCGTCCGGTTGAGGCAATTTGAGGCAGAGTTTTGTACGGGCGTACGGGTGTTCCGTCAAAATAATTGAAAAAGACGTGTTGCGAACCTATTGACTCCCGGAATTTCTTGCTCGATTTTGCTGGAATAATTCTGCAATCCATCCATTTCCTGTACCTGTCGGCGGTCCGGTGCCAATCTCCGTCATGAACGGAAATACCCATAGCCGGACTTTCCCAATTACTGCCGGGAGGAACGTATGCGTAGAATCCCCATAGAAAACCGGGATATCCTTCATTATCAGGTGCCATGTCTTTTATAATTGAGGCATAGTGATTCCTGGGCTCTTCCTGGTAATTGATACATGAAACACCTCCCCTTTCACCCGAAAAGTCAATCCACGGGACTATCAGTGCTTGGGGATAACTGGCACCTATCGAGTTCTGGGCATATGTACCGTTGCCCCAGGCAGGAGTCCATCCGGGCAGTGAATCCATATTGACCTTTCCGTATGAGGGCCCGAGCATAATACAGTCACCGGACGGATTACCGGGACTTCTCCATCCTTTTATCCATGGGAAGACTACCCCGGCAACGGTCTCTCTTCCACTGTTTGATAAGCGTAACGTTACAAGAATTTCATCGCTACCTGGAGGAAAGACCATTCGCAACTCAGCTCTTATGCCTGTGGGTTTTTTATTCAGTTGCATATTATCATAAATCAGCAAACAGCTTTCCGCATCATCAATTATCTCCGGAGCCTTCGAGAGAGACGGAAGGATTGCCCTGCTCGACCACGTGGGAACGGGAATCAGAATATGGAAAAGGCTTCCGGCGGATTTGCCCGAAGCAAAATAGGTATATCCGGATTTTGAATCCGAAATTCCCGTCACCGCGCCATGTCGGTTAATTTCAACGGTGGTCCTTCCGTTTTTGATATATTTGCTCCACACGTGTGCGTTTTCACATCTTTGCACGTTTTCCTCCTTGTATTCCACTTCCAGTAAAATCTCAGATTTCCGTTATGAATACCTGTGGAGTGCCGGTAGACTGTATGGATGTCCAGGACACCCAGCGGCCGTCAGGCGAAATCTGGGCGTTCGTCTCAATATCTTCGTAAGGTCCTCTCGTGGAAGCCAGCGGCTCGAACTCCAGCCGGTCCCTGTCTATGTCAATCCATGCCCGCCAGATGGCTGCGGAATCGTAGTTCGGCTCATGGGTCCCGTCACCTACAATCCAGTGCTGAGAAGAGCCGGCGTTCCAGTGGCGGCTGACCTTTTCTTCAGGCCACTCCCGGTAATCACGCGGGTGGGACAGCGACTGGCGGAAGATGAAACGGGAATACGTGTCAAACTCCCTTCGACCGCCCGTATAGAGTTTCGGCGGGCGGTACCCGTGTCCCCACATATAGACGCCATCAAGACTGAAAAACTCATGTCCCAGTCCCTCAAGTCCCTTCCTTGTCTGCACAACCTGCCGGAGGCCGTGTCCGTTCGCCCTTATCAGCCATGTCCGTTCAACAAGCAGCCATATACCCTCGTGGCAGAAACTTATCAGCCCCGGGTCAGTCGGCGACCACTGCACGTGCGTGTACCAGTCCCTGCTGTGTGTTATCTCCTCGGACCTGCCGGTAGCGGCGTCCACCACCACCAGCCAGCTTATCCTTACGTCCGGCAGAAGCCAGGTGTTCGTATTGTAGGTTTCCCTGTCAGGGAAATCGCTTTTTTTCCTGCCGGATACGTACCTGGTGCTCATGGGTCCGGCAAGAAGCTTGCCGTCACAGGAAATACTGAAAGCTTCCCAGTCGTGCTCTCTGTCAAACTCAAGCAGTTTCTTGCGGCTGCCACCATGCATATCGACCTGAAACAGCCCATCGGCTGTCCTTTCCAGCACATGTCTGTCATCGGGAAAAATCTGATGGTGTAAAAGACTCCCCTGCACCGGGCAGGTTCCATTGACACGTTCGGGGTCACCGTCAGGAGGATTCATCCGGTACAGTTTGAACCTTGTGCCTTCCGGGTCATCGCCCGTGGGCCTGCTGGACGCGAAATAGAGCCACCGGCTGTCTCTTGACCAGCCCCTGTCGTGGAAATAGAATGCCTGGTTGTGATTACCCACGGACGTTGCCTGCCAGACCCTGCGTCCTGTGAGGGAATCCTTGAATTCCTTTGCCTCGCTCATTTTGTTATCTCCTTTTTCGCGATTTCACTGCCTTCCTGCTTTTCAGGGGGATTGACAACTTCATCAGCTCTCCTGCCGAATGCAAAGCGGCAAGGGCGGTTTCCGAGAGAGGCGGCGCCTTTTCTTTCTTTCCCGAAACATATCCGCATATCTGATAAAGCAGGTAGCGCGCCTCAGGCCAGTCGCGATTGAAATCAATTGCGCTGATTATAACACTCCCTTTACCCAGCCGGCGCTCAAGCAGATACCCTATGGGACGGCAGAGTGGATAGGAATGCACCGCCCTTATTACCGGGTCGCCATCGTTAAGTCCCAGATATTCAAGGTCAAGAGGAGGCGACTCCGCAAGCATCCGGTAAAACTGCAGGTCGGCAAACCCCTCATGCGGAAAATCTCCCAGCATTGGATGGTTGAGTATGATGGTCCCGTTATTTCCATCTTCGTAAGGACCGTAATTTGCCGGCGGAGTAAAAAAGTACCTGCCTTCAGACAGCCCAAGCTTGGGATAAAAGGGTCGCACCGTCCCCTCTGCGGCGGCGACAAAAACGCTTCCGCCCGACCTTGCAAAATTCTCAGCGATACCGTCAAACTGTTCCGTAAAAAGCAGGCGCACATGGTCTTTCCTGCTGAAATGCGGAATTCTCCCATACCTTTTAAGCCAGGTGTCTTGAGGTTTGCCTGAAACCGCCAGTTCTTTTGAAGGCACTGCTGCTTCGGGAAATACCCAGAGGTCCCACCTGTTGGTTATGCTCTTTTTATCTTCCGACAGGTACGCCTCCAGGTATCCTTTAACAGGAGTTTTTACGCCGGGGACCTCGGTTTTTATCTTTCCTGCTGCACAGGTGCGAAAGGGTATATGTTTGTATCTGATTTGCCCCGAGGAACATTCTTTATTGCCTATAATGAGCCGCCATCTGAGAAGAGGCTCCCGGAAATGAGGGTGTGAAAAATCGGAAACTGAAAGATTGCAGCTGAATGCCTGTCCTTCAATTAAAACCCTGTCATTGAAATTGAGACTGCTCAGAATAACCGCATCTCCGTTGGTCTGTCTCCATGATGCGGAATCCGCATACTTTTTCTCGTAAAACTCGTCTATGATGCCCTGGGGTGAAGGTACCGCATCCATAGCGTCAAAGTGGCAGATACCTGCCAGCCGTGGATAATCCCTGCGGCAATTTTCCATCTTGCCCTTCGTCTCGATAAACTGCAGGCGCTGGCTGTTCTCCGCCGCTTTTTCCAGAATATGGGAAATCCCTCTCTCCGAAGCCGCTTTCAAAGCCATTTCCGCGCTCCAGTGCCGCAGGGCACCGCTATACTTCTTTATTATGCGCACATCCGGAAAGGAACTCCACCACCGGAATTCGTGCTGAATCACAGGCAGTTCGGTCTTTTTATCCATGCCTGCTTCGGTGTTGAGAAAATCCGCAGGCAGTATCTCGGAAAAACCACCGTCGGTCCATAATACCATGGCTGAAGGTTTCAACCTTTTTGTTTCTTCGTAACACCGCCATGCGGTCCTGGGAAAAAACATGGTATTGCTGCGGTCATCTTTGCCTCCGGCAGGAAAAGCCGCAAGCTCGTTGCTCATGCAGTAGATGCTGGCGCACGGGTGATTGATATCTCTTCTAATTACAAGGTTCCACTGTTCACGCAGATGTTCCCTGTATGCCGGCAGAGGCTGCGGCCACGCGTAAATATGGTACTGGTTCATTCCTCCCCAGGCGCCGAGCATGCCCGCTTCGCTCTGCACGATAAGCCCGGCTTCGTCGGCGGCATCCATGTATTCCGGCACGGGCACGTGGGACTGGCATCTCACGTAGTTGTAGCCGTAATCGCGGAGCGTTTTGAGTTTGCGGCGCCAACGGACCCTGTCCGTATCCGGACAGCCTGTCTCCGGACAGTGAACAAAATCTCCCGTCCCGCGGAGATAATAAGGCTCGCCTCCTATCCTTATATGCTTGCCTTCCGTATCAATTTTGACAAACCCGATGCGTTCGCTCCTGGCGTCCAGTACCTCCTTTCCCCGGAGAATCTTCATATCCGCCCTGTAAAGGAAGGGGCGATCAGGCGTCCATGGAACGGCATCAGGTATTTTTAATGCCTCCGATATTCCGGTATCTTCCACGGGAACGGCTACGTCCCTTGGTCTTCCCGTTCCGTCTGCCGGACGGACGGATATAATCAGCCTTGTTTCTTCTTTCAATCTTGCCCGCCCGCATATGCGCACCTTAACGGTCACGGTCTTTTCGTCCAGGTCGGGATATATCCGGCAGTAATCAATTGATTTGTCACCCGTCGCAAGGAGCTCCACATTCCTGTACAACCCTGACCAGCGTGCCTGAAAGTTCCAGGAGAATCCATAGATACGGTCTTCCTCACTTATGCGTACCAGTACAAAATTCTCCTTCCCGGGTTTTGAAATGCCGGTGATATCAAAACCGAAAGGAACCATGGGGTTATGATTTTCCCCAACCTTACAGCCATTCACCCATACCTCGGCGGTGGGATGCGCTCCTCCGAACAGGAGCCACAACTGCTTCTCCCTCCACTGTTCCGGCACCGTAAAAGCCCTTCCATACCAGGCAGTTCCCTGGTATGAGGCACGGAATATCCGGGCTTTAAGTCTGAAGTCCCATACCTCCTCTTCCTCGTCACCGCCGAACCCCTGCCCCTGCCAACTGCCTGGCACCCCGATTTTTTCAGCCAGGATATGAGGTTTTCTAAACCATTCTTTTCTCACACCTGTGTCATCCGGGTCAAGTCTGAATCTCCATTCTCCGGCGAGATTCATCCTCTGTTCATCAGGGTGGAGCAAAACCGGATTCACCCTTACAGGTGTCACCATAACTCTCTTTTTCTCCACTTTGTTTGTCCATATTTTTAGCTGCGTTTTTGTTCGCATTTCTTAAAAAAGTCCACGAATACAGCTTATTAGATACTCAAGATTCTCCTGCGGGCACGGCGGCACGCTGTGGTCTATGGAGGGAATAAACCCGCCTGTTTCCCATACCTGTGGCACCTTTTTCATGACTTCCCTTTTGATTTCCTCCCTGGTTCCGAATAGCACCCGCTTGTCTATGCCACCGTATATGACAAAATCAGGATGTTTTTTACGGAACTTCACTATATCATAGTCTGCGGCACACTCAAAGGGAAAAAGCCCGTTCATCCCCAGATTCATGAACCGTTCAAGAATAATCCCGTTGTTCCCGTCCGAGTCAAGCAGGAATCTTTTCTGCCCGTATCTGCGCAGGTGTGCAAAGAGTTCCCTGTAATAGGGCGCCATGAACCTGTCAAAAAGGTCGGGTCCTATCAATGGACCGTTTTTATATGACATGTCTTCGTGAAAAAACATGCCGTCCACGGGAATGGCCTCAAAGCACCTGGGGGAACACTCGCAGTGCATCCTGAGCCATGTCTCTGCCATGTCGTGAATCGTTTCAGGGCAATCATAGAAGGCGTAGGCCAGTTTTTCCTCTCCCCAGAAGTTGCGCCAGAACGCATACAGCCCGACAATTGCAAATATTCTTGCATGGTCATTCTTTTCCCGGAGATCAACCGCTTCTTTTTCAAGATTTTCATAGTTATGCAACTCCGGTTTGAGACGCGGTTTTATTTTTTCCACCCAGTCCTTATGGTTTTCAACCGGGAATTTCAGCCAGCGCATGCTCACGCAATCGGTCCTTTTCTGCCAGATGAGCCCCAGGTCATCCTCCCATGTTTCAACATAACCGTCTCTCTTCAACAGTTTCACAGTGACAGGCGGACCAGAAAGAGCCATCTGGGTAAATCCCAGTCCGCCTGAAAAAGACAGGTAAGGCTCAAAGCCGAAATACTCCATCCAGTCCCCGTTTTCGGGGAAGGTTCCTTTTTCTTTCCACTGCGCGATTGTTTCGCCCCAGGAATAGAGTGCTTCGCACCGCGGCGGCCTGTCCACTTTCTCAAAATCGTACACCCTGCGGAACCTTTCCCTCGGCGTCATTTCAATTGTCTTTTTCCCGGGCATATTCATCTCTCTTCTCCTCTTATGAACTGCGGCCTTCTTGCGGAGACTCTACCACCCATACGGCAACCTCCAGCGCAGGCAGATTGAAGTCCAGGCAGATTCTGCCATCGGGAAGCATCTTTCCCGCGGAACTCACCGTACCGTCCTGTCTGTATAACCTTCCCCCCGAAGCTTTGTTCCGTCCGAGAACCGGCAGGTCGAGCACCACGCGGACTTTCCGCTCCTCGTTCTTCGTATCGGCGATGATGACGCCCAGACCCCCGGGGGAGTCGTAGACGTACGCCAGCGTATTCTCCGCCTCCATGCCCGTTTTGTCCCGGAAACGGCCGTGGCAGATGTAATCGGCGCATTTCAAGCGCAGTGCTCTCAACTGCGCAACGCGGCGGCCGAATTCAGGGTAATCGTCAAGAGTTTTCTCCAGCCCTCCGCTGGTGAATGCCATAAGGAACCCGAGGGCAAAGAACTTGTTGAGCACCTGGGGCTGATGGTCAACGACATAGCAGAGCAGGCATTCGGGAAAGGCATACCTCATGACTTCAGGTTTCATGTAATCATGATTCCACGCCCAGCACCAGTTAACATCCATAATCTGCGAAAAAAAGACATCAAGGCTTTCGCCTATCGTATAGGCATCGGGATCGCCCGCCTTGAAGATTTCGGCCGCCTCCGAACAGGCTTCATAGCCGCTGACATCATCCGGGGAATCGTGGCCGTGGCCGGCGGCAAAACACAGAGAATGATTGTCGGAGGCCTGGTCAATAAAGACCGAAGTGTATCCCAGATTCATGAGTTTCCGTACCAGGTCGCGGCTGCGTTTCTTGAACCATTCCGTCTTCTGGCAGAGGATGCTCGAGTGGCGGGCAAGGTAGTGGACGCGCGGCCCGGCATGGGTGGCGCTGCAATCCGAATACTCGTTCAGCACCGGCGCGCCGAAATAGTTCCTCATAACGTTTTCCCTTCCAAACTTCCGGTAAACTTCGGAAT
>Ga0209609_10001161_pt1 | contig 15373 bp, 20 predicted proteins | sample LakKivw325mmetaG_FD_184136 | JGI IMG/M metagenome (GOLD analysis project Ga0209609, IMG submission 184136) | Anoxic lake water microbial communities from Lake Kivu, Rwanda to study Microbial Dark Matter (Phase II) - Lake Kivu water 325m metaG... | ecosystem: Environmental > Aquatic > Freshwater... | reverse complement strand
TTAAATAGTTTATTGTTTTTTCAAAAGCTTTAATCCCTTCTATCTTATATTTTTCATAAAAAGCTATCTGAACTTTATAAACAGGCACAATATCAAAAGTAGCATCAACAATCATTTTATTAAAATCAAAAAGGGGCTGGACTAACCCCCCCTTTTTGAGAAAATCAGGAGTATCTTCAATTCTTGTATCAAGACCAATACAGCTTGGATTTTGAAATTTTTTTATTTCGTCTAATAATTTGTCGGCAAAATTTTTCATAAAAGCTTTAATTTTTGGACTCCATATTTTTGATAATATTCTTCTACTTTCCTGGCTATTTCCTTGCTGGGTTTTAGTTTCTGGTAAGCTTTTGGTAAAAGTTCTAAAGAATTGCTCATTTGGAAATAAGGAACTCCTTTTGATTCAATTACTTCCTTAGCGGGTTTTCCATCATCTGTTAATTCCATTCTATTGGTTAAGATAATGGCGGCAATGATCTGAATATCGATTTTCTTAAGATTATCAATTGTTTCAAGGGTCGAGCTTCCGGTCGTTGTTATGTCTTCAAGGATAATTACTTTACCTTTTGGTGCGCCAACAAAATATTTATCTTTTGGGTCTCCGTGATCTTTTGGCTGTTTTCTTCCCATAGGAAGCCTATGACTTCCTGGTCCATAATTCGGAGATTTTTTTGCCCATTTGTATTGAACGATGATTCCTAACTTGGTTGCTCCTTCAGGAACCCCGTAGAAACAGTCTGGTTTAAGATTATGGTCTTCGGCAAAAGCTATAACATAATCCGCGAGTTCATCTATTAAAAAAACATCTTCAGCAATGTTCCTCCAATTTATATATTCGTGAGCAATCCTTCCCGATTTAAAAGTAACGGGCTCCTCATGGAAGCCGACCACATTATTTTCCAAAATAAATTGGTTAAATTTTCCTTGATTAAATTTAGCCATCTTCTCTTTCGCTAATTTTACCTCAGGGTTGCTCCAAAGTCAAAAAGATGCTAAAATTATTTTATTTCAATAGTTAAAAAAATCATTGAGGAAGTTAAGAAAAAGGGAGACCAAGCAGTTCGAAAATATACAGAAGTTTTTGATAAGGTTAAATTAAAGAGTTTTAAGATAAGTAAAAAAGAGATTAGTAAGGCTTATCGGAAAGTCGATAGAAAAACTCTCGATACGATTAAAAAAGCAGTTGGAGAACTTTAAAGATTTTGAATATACAAAAAATGGCATAACGGTTGGCCAGAAAATTATACCAATTGAGAGAATTGGTGTCTATGTCCCTGGAGGCAGGTATCCTTTACCTTCCACTGTTTTAATGTGTATTATTCCAGCTAGAGTGGCTGGAATAAAAGAATTATTATTTGTTCTCCAAAGATAAGACTAATAATCATTGTTGCCGCCGCGATATCTGGGGCTAATTTAATTTTTAATGTCGGTAGAGTTCAGGCAATTGCGGCCATGGCTTATGGAACAGAGACCATACCTAAATAAGAAAAGATCCGGGAGTAAAACACATTGATATTCCGATTGGAGAATTACCAATAATTCCCAAAGCCTGGAATCCACCAATTTTATAAATTCTCCAAAATACGAATTAATCTTAGTAAAATTGCCATAGGCAGTTTTTTTGTAGGAATTTGACTTGTTCTTGACAGATTATCTTGGTAAAATGAAATAAGAATTACCTGTGAAAAACTTTGAAAAATTAAGCTGAAAACTAATTTTAGTTAAATTTTCAAAGCTCTTGACAAATTTTATTTTTAAAAATATAGTGAATAATTGGGGATATGTTAGAAAAAGCCTATCAAAAATTTCATTCAACTAAAACACCCATTAATTGTAAATGGGCCTACAATATTTTTGTCTTATTTGGCCCACCTAAATGCTGAGGGAATTAGAAAAAATTATTATCTCTTCAAACTAATCTCCCTCAGCAAGGGAGATTTTTAAAAATATTATGCCGTCAGAAAAAAAATTTTATTTGACTAAAGAAGGATTGAAGAAAATACAAAAAGAATACCAAAGCTTAAAAAATCTTAGGCTTGCCAAAACCAAGGGAGAAATTCCCAAGATTTGGCATTCCGAAGATATAAACCAAGAATATCTTTCTTTCTGGGAAGATTTGGGCTTTTTGGAAACCAGAATAGCCGAGCTAGAGAATATCTTTAAAAATGTCGAACTAATTAAACTTCCTCCTAAAGAGAAACAAAATGTTGTAAATTTGGGAGCTCAGGTAATAGTTGAAGTGGACGGTCAGAATGATGAGTTTACAATAGTGGGGACATTAGAAGCTAACCCCGCTTTGGGAAAAATTTCCAACGAATCACCTGTAGGAGAAACTCTTTTAGGGCACAAAGTTGGAGACGAAGTTATTATTTCCTCTCCCATCAAAACAATTTATAAAATAAAGAAGATAAAGTATAAAATTAGTTAAAAATCTTCAACAGCTTTATTTTAGGGGGCCATCATCCCCTCTTTTTTATTTGAATAAAATATGATACATTAGATTGAAATATGAAAAACCTTCTTAATTTTTTTATTGAAGTCGGAAAATTAAAAAGAATGCCGAGAAGAGGATGGGTGATAAATCAAATAAAAAACCCGGAGAGTATCGCCGAGCATATTTTTCGAGCAGCGCTAATGAGTTGGATTTTGGGTGAAAAGAAAGAAGGACTTAATGTAGAAAAGCTTCTTAAAATGGCCCTAATTCATGATTTATGTGAGATATACGCTGGAGATACAACCCCTTATGATTCGGTTCTGCCCAAGAATAAAAAGAAGCTTAGGGAATTAATGAAAACCTGGCCGAGATTCCCAAATTATCAAAAAAAAGAACAAGCTATTAAGAAATATAGAAAAGAAACAGAAGCCTTAGAAAAGCTTATTTTAAGGTTACCCACAGACTTAAAGAAAGAAATAAAAAATCTCTGGTTAGATTATGAAAAAGGTTTAACTCCTGAGGGAAGATTTTTTCATCAAGCCGACAGAATGGAAAATTTTTTACAAGCTTACGAATATTGGGAAAAATACAAAAGCCCTCCTTTAGGACCCTGGTGGTTATGGGCAAGAGAATTTTTTGATGACCCTCTTTTGCTTAAATTTATGGAAGTTTTAGAAAGAAAATTTCATAGACAAAAATTTTCTGGAAAATTAAAACCGACATTAGCTCTTCTTAATTTTTTTACTGAAATAGGAAAATTAAAAAGGAAAAAAAGAAGAGGTTGGATTGCTCATCAAATAAAAAACCCGGAGAGTATCGCCGAGCATATTTTTCGAACAGGGATTTTAGCCTGGATTCTCGGGAGAAAAAAGAAAAGATTTAATTTAGAAAGGGTTATCAAAATGGCTTTGATTCATGATTTATGCGAAGTCTATGCCCCTGATTTAACACCTTACGATCCTTTGTTACCCAAGGATCAAAACAAAATAATGGAAGTTCTTAAACGTTGGCCGAAATTCACGCCATCCTTAAAAATTAAATCATATAAAAAGAAATATAAATTAGAAAATTCCGCCGTCAATTTACTTGTTTTGAAATTACCTTTAAATTTAAAATCAGAAATAAAAAATCTTTGGTTAGATTTTGAAAAAGGATTAACTAAAGAAGGAAGGTTCGTTCGTCAAGTAGACAAAGTTGAAAATCTTTTACAAGGTATTGAGTATTGGAAAAAATATGGAAGAATTCAACATAAGCTTTGGATAAGATGGATAAAAGAAATAGTAGATGCCCCAGTTTTACTTAAATTTATTAAAGCTTTAGAGAAAAAGTTTTGTTAAAATGCAAAAGATTAAAAAAATCATTCTCGTTTCAGTTGTTTTAGGTGGTTTATTTTTTCTTTTTGGGCCGGAGGTTGTGCCGGAGAATTTTCAGCCTCAAGAAATTCTGAATTTAGCTCAAAACGCCGATGTTATTATCATTTTTAATTCCGGCGGTTGGGGAGATACTCCTTTTGAAGAAGCAAAAGATTTCGCCCCGATTATCGAAAGAATCCAGGCAACTTTAAATGAGTGGGGTTATAATTCAGTGGTAATACCTTACACCAGAACCAAAAATGATTTTTTAGGAAAAATAGCCGGAGCCAGAGATTTTTTAAACTCTTTTAAATCTTCTTCTGAAGCGTTGGCTGAAAAAGTAGAATTCCTGAACAAAAATTTGCCAGATAAAAAAATTATTATAGCCGGTCTTTCGGCTGGGGGAGCCCTGGCTGATGAAACCTTGGAAAAAGTTTCCCGGGAAACCCGAGTTTATGCAATAGCAGCCGGTGTTCCTTTTTGGCACGATAATTTTGAATCAAAAAATATTCTTTTATTAGATAATAACGGAAAAGATAGTTTAGCTAAAGGTGATACTAAATCCCTAATCTCGGCTTTAGTCAAAGCCCCCTTTAAATGGGTTTTGTCAAAGATAGATGGAGAAAATTTAACATTTTCTCAGTCTTTTCAAGCTCCGGGACACGAATATCTTTGGGACTCCCCCGAAGTTAGTTCTCAAATTGTAACTTTTCTCGAAAATAAACTCCGTTAATTATGGGGAAAAAACTCTTCATCGGCACTTCGGGTTGGGTTTACGGGCATTGGGAGGAAATTTTTTATCCTGAGGATTTGTCCTCAAAAGACAAATTAAGATATTTTTCTCAACACTTTAAAACCGCTGAAATAAATTATTCTTTTTATCATTTGCCCCGACCAAGTACTTATCAAAATTGGTATAATCAGACTCCCGAGGATTTTTTATTTGCCGTCAAAGCTTCAAGGTTTATCACTCATATCAAAAGACTGCAGGGAGTAAAAGAAGCCTGGAAACAATTCATCGAAAACGCTTTGTATCTTAAAGAAAAACTCGGCCCAATCCTATTTCAATTCCCACCAAGTTTTTCTGCCTCCCAAGAAAATATCAAAAGATTAGAAGATTTTTTAAAATTAATTACTAAAAACCTAGGACCTAGAAGCTATAAGCTAAGGTATGCTTTTGAATTTAGGCATAAAAGTTGGTGCGAGGAAAAGATTTACAAATTGTTAAAAAAATATAATGTTGCTTGGGTTATTGCCGATTCTCCATCATATCCTAAAGCCGAAGAAGTCACTGCTGATTTTGTTTATATTAGAATGCATGGTTCCCAAATTCTTTTTGGTTCAAAATATACTGATAAGGAATTAAAAGATTTGGCACAAAAAATCAAAAAATGGCTAAAACGAGGTAAGGATGTTTTTGTCTATTTTAACAATGATTTCTCCGGATACGCTGTTGAGAATGCAAAAACCTTGAGAAATCTTCTTAAAAATTTTTAATTTTTGAGACGCCAGATATCACCGGTCTTCAGACCTTCTACAGAAAGTAATTGTTAGTTGAGATAAAAGAATTTAGTTTAATTTAAAAAGTTAACAAAATCCGCTTGGTTTTGGGCGGATTTTGTTTTTGATTAAAACGAGATATAATAAGTAAATCATGAAGAAGTTTTTGCTTTTGTTGGCTTCCTTTTTGACTGGAGTTGGCTTATTTATCTGGGTTTTAAAATTTGTTGGCTGGCAAAACATTAAAAAAGCCTTTTTAGTTTTTACCGGCTGGCAGGGATTGGTAATTTTTGGCTTAACTCTATTAGTTATGCTACTTGGAAGTCTGAAGTGGAAAGAGATTTTAAAAGGAGAAGAAGTGAACCCGCCTTTTAGAGATATCTTCAAGTTCTATCTGGCCGGATTCTCGGTTATGTTTTTAGCTCCGGTTATGTTTTTAGGCGGTGAAATTTTCCGGGCCTATTCGCTAAAAAATAAAAATTCAATTCCCTGGTCAAAAGGAGCGGCCTCGGTAATCATTGACAGAATTTTAGACTGGACTGTTAACTTGGTATTTATTTTTTTGGGAGTTTTAATTTTTCTTTTAATGATTGGCCTCCCGCCGAGAAATTTAATGATTATCTTTGGCGGAGTTTTTTTGTTTTTTCTCCTGGGGATATCCTTTTTTTATTTTAAAACCATTAAAAGAGAAAGCATGGCGAAGCTCATTTTAAGAGGTTTTGGTTTAGAAAAATTTAATTACGTTAATTCAATTCTGGAAATTGAAAAAGAGATTTTTAACTTCTTTAAGTTGAAAAAAGCCTCTCTTTGGAAAAGTTTTATTTTAGCTTTTTTAATGGCCGGAGTAATGTATCTTCAGGCCTTTATTTTAATTTCTTTTTTAGGAAAAAAAATTGGATTTCTTTCCGCCTTTTCTATTTTAGGTTTTATTTATGCTGCTTCTTTAATTCCTATACCTACTTCTTTAGGTTCTCATGAAGCTATCCAAACTTTCGCTTTTAGTTCTTTAGGATTAGGAGCCGCCACCGCCACCGCTTTTACCATGATTATTCGAGGAGCAGAATTAATTATCGCTTTAGCCGGGATAATAATTTTATTTAGATTAGGAATAGATTTATTAAAAAATACTTTATTCAAAAAATTAAATAATTTTAAAAAGGATGAAATTTAAAATCTCCACCAAAGGATTTAACGATATCATTGATATTACCAATAGGGTTTCAGAAATCGTTGGGAAATCCGATGTTAGTGATGGAATTTGTTTAGTTTTTGTTGCCCACTCAACCTGCGCCGTTACTACAATCGAATACGAAGAAGGGGCGATGAAAGATTTAAAACGAGCTTTAGAGATAGTAGCTCCAATGAATACTAATTATGAGCATTGTAAAAAGTGGGGGGATTGTAATGGTTATGCCCACATTAGGGCAGCTTTAATGAAACCCAACCTATCCATTCCGATTGAGAACGGAAAGTTAACTTTAGGTCAATGGCAGCAGATTGTTTTAATCGATTTCGATAATCGACCCCGAGAAAGAGAAATAATTGTTAAAATAATAAGACAATGATCGGTCTTAACAAAGTTATTAGAACTTTAATCACCTCTGATTTTTTACTTCAGTCTGGCTGGGGTTTAATTGGACCCATTTTCGCCATTTTTTTGACTAAACAAATTCAAGGGGGGTCTGTGGAAATGGTTGGTTTTGTTGCCGCCACCTACTGGTTGATAAAATCAATTGTTCAGCCATTTATCGCTCATTTTCTGGATGTTATGAAGGGAGAAAGAGATGATTTTAATTTTTTAGTGAGAGGATTATACATAGCCAATTTAATTCCATTAGGTTATATCTTTTCCACTCAACCCTGGCACATTTTTACTCTTGAGTTTATTAGGGGTCTATCTATGGCTTGCGTTGTTCCCAGTTGGTCAGCCATTTTTACCAGGCATATTGACCGGGGTTGGGAAGCATTTTCCTGGAGCATTGAAAGCACAGCCATCGGTTTTGCCGCTGGTTTTGCCGCTGCTTTTGGCGGAATGATAGCCAGTATTTTAGGATTTAAAGCCCTTTTTGTTTTAGTAAGTATGTTTGGTTTAATTTCTTCCTCCACTTTACTTTTAATCCGCCATCAAATTTTTCCCAGAGATCGTTTTGCGCCCCGAGTACCACCAAGCGAAAAGCCATTTTAACTACGATGAAGAATCAAGAAATAGCCAACATATTTTACGAAATCGCCGATTTTCTTGAGATGGAAGGAGTGCAATTCAAACCTTATGCCTATCAGAAGACAGCTATCACTTTGGAGACGCTGGAAAGAGATATCGGAGAGATTTATAAAGAAGGAGGAAGAGAGGCACTTTTGAAAATTCCGGGGATAGGTGAGAGTATGGCAAATAAAATTGAAGAATATTTGAAAACCGGGAAAATTAAATATTATGAAGAATTAAAAAAGAAAACCCCGATTAATATAGAAGAATTGACCTCGGTTGAAGGATTGGGACCAAGAAAAGCAAGAGTTTTATATCAAAAATTAGGAATTAGAAATCTAAAAGATTTAGAAAAAGTAGCCAAAGAACACAAAATCGCTCCCTTGTTTGGTTTCGGTGAAAAGACGGAAAAAAACATTTTAGAAGGAATTGAATTTTTGAAAAGGTCAAAGGGAAGATTTCTTTTAGGAGAGATTTTACCAACCGTCAAAGAGGTTTACGAAAAATTAAAAAATTTAAAAGAAGTAGAAAGAGTGGATCCGGCTGGCTCGGTTAGAAGAATGAAAGAGACCATTGGCGATGTTGATTTTTTAGTTATTTCAAAAGAACCGGAAAAAGTGATGGACTTTTTTACTTCTTTACCAGGAATTATCAAAATTTGGGGTAAGGGCGGGACAAAATCTTCGGTCAGAATGAAAGAAGGTTTTGATATGGATATCAGGGTGGTGCCGGCTAAAAGTTATGGCTCTGCCCTTCAGTACTTTACCGGGGCTAAAGAACATAATATTGCCACTCGGAAAATCGCCATGGATAAAGGATTGAAACTTTCAGAATATGGACTCTTCCGAGGTCCAAAAATGATAGCCGGTAAAACCGAAGAAGAAGTTTATAAAGCCCTCGGGATGGATTGGATTCCACCAGAAATGAGAGAAAATCAGGGAGAAATTGAAGCGGCTTTAGAAAAAAAATTGCCCAAATTAATCAATTACAAAGATATCAAAGGAGATTTACATTGCCATTCAAAATGGGATGGCGGAAAAAATACAATCGAAGAGTTAGTTGAGGTTACTAAAAAGAGGGGATATGAATATTTAGGTATTGCCGACCATACTAAATTTTTAAGAATTGAACACGGTTTGGATGAAAAAAAATTGGAATTACAAAGAAAAGAAATAGATAAAATAAACTATAAACTAAAAACTATAAACTACAAACTAAAAGTATTGCAGGGTTGCGAAGCCAATATATTAAATGATGGCTCAATTGATATCAAAGATGAGGCCTTAAAAAAATTAGATTATGTCATTGCCGGGATTCACTCGAATTTCAAAATGCCCAAAGAAAAAATGACTGAAAGAATGATAAAGGCAATGAGAAATCCCAATGTTGATATTATTTCTCATCCCACCGGGAGAATTCTAAAAAGAAGGGATGAATATCAAATTGATTTTGACAAAATTTTGAGGGTGGCTAAAGAAACTGGAACAATTTTGGAAATTAATTCTTTTCCCGAAAGATTGGATTTAAACGCAGAAAATATCAGGAGAGCGAAAGAGGTTGGAGTTAAAATGGTAATAAATACTGATTCCCACCATAAAGACCAATTAAGATTTATTGAATTTGGCATCGCCCAAGCCCGTCGTGGCTGGGCCGAAAAAGAAGACATTATAAATACTCAACCTTTAGAAAAATTACTAAAGTTTTTTAAATGACAAACGAGACTTTTAAAAGTTTTTTAGATATGATAAAATATATGGCTATTCTCACTATTCCTAAAAAGTTAATAGAGGACGATGACTTAGTGGTTATTCCTCGCAAAGAATACGAAGAATTTGTTAAATTGCGAAAAATTATGAAATCATTTAAAATTTTCACCCCAACCTTTGCCCAAAAGAAAGACCTTAAAAAAGCTCGCGAAGATTATAAAAAGGGTAAATATCTTACAATTGATGAACTTAAGCACAAATTGGAAATTAAGGATTAGAGAGAAGGTTTAAAAAGATTTATCAAAATTTCCTCAAAAGGATCAAAAGAGGATTATTAAAATAATTGAGGAATTGCCTTCCAATCCTTATCGTGGTGACATTGAGAAAATGAAAGGTGAAGAAAATATTTGGCGCCGGCGAATCGGCGCCTATCGTATTTTTTATGAAATTATTCCTAAAGAAAAAGTAATCTATGTTTTTCGGGCGGAACGACGAACAACAAAAACCTATTAAAGAACATTATAAATACCTTCGCTATTGAAGAAATTACTAAAAATTTTGAGATAAGTTATAATAATTTAACATGCCGTTTTTAACACAGGGTAAAACCAATTGGAAATTCATTGCCATCGTAATTGTTTTAGCCATTTTAGTCGGTGGCGGAATTTTAGGTTATATGAAAGTTTTCAAAAGAGAAATGATATCTCTTTCTGAATTCCCCGAGATAAAAAAACTGGAAAAAATTATTGAACCAGAAAAAGCTATCGAAGACGAAACCGCCGACTGGAAGAGTTATAGGAATGAGGAGTATGGGTTTGAGATAAAATATCCAAAAGAATGGAGTGTTTCTGAAACACCAAAGGAGGTTTTGACCTATCCCAATTCATTAAGTGAAAACATGTTTTGTCACTATCGTGAAGAATGTATTAAAAAAGGAGCTCGTCTTTCCGAATGCTACGTATGTCCTATTCTTCTTTCTGTCTATCAAAATCTTGCTAATTTATCATTAAAAGAGTTTTTTGAGAAGAGATATGCCGCTTTTTATGGAAATTTTAAATTACAAAAGGAAGAAAGTTTTTTTATAGAAGATGGTATTCCAGCTAAAAAATTTATTTTTACTTCGGTTAACGATAATTCAAAAGTAACAGTAGCAATTAAAAAAGAAGAAAAAATAATTGAAATTAGGGATCACTTTGGTCTATCGGTAGATTCCATAGATCCTAAGTTTGTTAAGATCTTCAACCAAATTCTTTCTACTTTTAGGTTTTTGCCGCCAAAATAATTTGGCGAGCCTCGCCCCCAGAGGGACGGGGAGTAAAAATTGAATTTCCTTCTCAATAAAATGGTTCGTTAAAAGCGAGCCATTTCTAATTTGATTTTAAATTGCTATAATAATTAAATATTATTCGCTTAGTCATTTTGCATTTTGCATTTTAAAATTTACACTTGACTGAGCGAAGCGAAGGAACATGCCAATAGAAAAATCTGCCGGCGCAGTAATTTTTAGAAAGGAGGGAGATAAAACTTTCTACCTTCTTTTACATTATCCCTCTTCGGCCACCCGAGCCGCAGCGAAGGGTAAAGAAGAGGGTTTACCCTCTTCGCCCAAAGCCCCCAGAGAATATTGGGATTTCCCGAAAGGGCATATTGAAAAAGGAGAAAAATTAGAAGAGACAGTAAAAAGAGAAGTGAAAGAAGAAGCAGGGTTAGAAGATATTAAATTTGTCGAAGGTTTTAAAGAATGGATAAAATATTTTTTTAAGTTTAAAGGGAAGAATGTTTTTAAAATCGTCACATTTTTTTTGGCAGAAACAAAAACAAAAGAAGTAAAAATTTCGGGAGAGCATATTGGGTTTGAATGGCTGCCATATGAAGAAGCACTTAAGCAATTAACTTTTAAAAATGCCAAAGAAATCCTCAAAAAAGCTCATAACTATCTACTTAACACTCGAGATTAATTAACCAACCTCGGGTGTTGGATATCAATGTTGCCTTTAGTTAAAACACCAATTCAAAAATTAGAGAAATATCGCCAGCTAATCTCAGAAGAACTTTTTCAAGAGATAAAAGGGTTGGCCAAAGACCTTAAAGGAATAAAAGTTTTTCAGGTTAATGCTACTCCCCGAGGTGGTGGAGTGGCAGAACTCTTAAAAAGTTTGGTACCAATGATGAAAGGAGTGGGGATAAAAGCCGAATGGTATACTATTCCACCGAGAGAGGATTTTTTTAAGATTACTAAAGAAATTCACAATGCCCTTCAGGGAAAAGAATATGTCATTCCTTTTTGGCATCGAGTAAGATATTTAAAGCATATGGAAACAACGGCTAGTTTAATGAGAGATATGAAGCCCGATATTTGGCTAGTTCATGACCCCCAGCCGGCTGGGGTAATTTTGTATTTGCCTCATTTTTATCCGGCAATTTGTCGGGTGCATATTGATTTAACATCTCCCAATCCCGAGGCCTGGAAATTTTTTGCTGGAATTTTCGGAATGTACGATAAAATCGTCCTCAGCTCAAAAGAGTATATTAAAAAAGAAATCAAAGAAAAGGCAGTGGCTTTTCCGCCAGCCATTGACCCTCTGGCTCCCAAAAACCAGCCTCTGAACTTAGATTTCTCAAAAGAAATTTTAAAAGGCTACGGAATAGACCCCTCCCGGCCTTTAATTTCCCAGGTTTCAAGATTTGACCCTTGGAAGGGATTTTTAGAATTAATTGACGCCTATCAGATCGCTAAAAAAAGAATCTCTGATTTACAATTAGCTTTAGTTGGATTTTTCTTAGCCAAGGACGATCCGGAAGCAATAAAAATTTTTAAATCAGTTAGAAAAAAGACAGAAAAAGACCCCAGTATTTTTCTCTTTTTTGACCCGGAAATGCTGGGAAGTTTAAAGGTCTATGTCTTTGTCAATGCCATTCAGGTTGCTTCTGATGTCATTGTCCAAAATTCAACTCGTGAGGGGTTTGGATTATCGCTCTGTGAAGCAATGTGGAAAGGAAAAGCGGTAACTGGTGGCCAGGCAGAGGGAATTAAACTTCAAATTCAAAACGGTAAAAATGGATTCTTGGCCTCTAATCCTAAAGAATTAGCTAGGAAGATCGTTCAGTTAATTGAAAACCCTCAATTAGCCGAAAAATTAGGAAAGGCAGCCAGAGAAACAGTTAAAGAAAAGTTTTTGATGCCCCGGCTTTTAAGAGATTATTTAAAACTTTTCAAAGAGTTAGTATAAATGACCGTTTTTCAAGAAAAGGTTTTAAATATTGTTAAAAAAATTCCCAAAGGAAAAGTTTTGTCTTACAAAACAGTAGCTAAATTGGCAGGTAACCCTCGGGCCTGGCGGGCAGTGGGCAATATTTTAAATAAAAATAAGGACCCGAAAATTCCTTGTCATCGGGTAATAAAATCAAATGGTAAAATAGGAGGATATAATAGAGGAGTTAAAAAGAAAATCGGCCTCCTAAAAAGAGAAGGCCTGATGATAAAAGGGAAAAGAGTAATTTAGTCCTTTACTTTCTCGACAATTTTTTCAAAAATTTCTGGATAATTTTGAGCTAAATTTGCTAAGATTTTTCGGTCAAGTTCAATTTTATTTTTTTTCAATCCAAAAATAAATTTACTATAAGAAATTCCATGCTGACGGCAACCAGCATTAATCTGAATTTGCCAGAGAACTCTAAACTCTCTTTTTTTTGCCTTTCTATCTCTATAGGCATACTTCCAGGCATGAAGCAAGGCTTCTTTAGCCCTCTTTATTTTTGTCTTTCTTCCCCAACGAAAACCTTTGGCATATTTTAGTAAGTGCTTTCTCTTTTTTTGGGAAAATACTCCACCTTTTACGCGCACCATATATTTAACCTCTTAATAATTTCTTTATTTTTTTGGCTTCGACTTTTGGAACCTCGACCCATCTCCTACTTTTTCTAATTTTTTTTCCAGATTTTTTGGCTCGGTAATGGTTAAGACCGGTAAGTCTTCTTAAAACCTTACCGGTTCTTGTGATTTTAAAACGTTTTAGAATAGATTTTCTAGTTTTTTGCATACTATTTTTTGGAAATGATGATTGTAAATCCTCTTAGCTCCCTTTTTAATTCCCTTTCCACTTTATATGGAATTAATCTGGCTAAAATTTCTAAGAAATTATTTATTTTTTCTTTAGCAAATTCCGGAAGAGCTTTCTCTCTTCCTTTTAATGGAAGCTCTATCCTAACCTTGTCCCCTTCTTTTAAAAAATTTTCTGCTTGTCGAGCTCTAGTTTCTAAATCATGTGGAGAGATATTAAATCCTAACCTTACTCCTTTAAGCTCACCAGCTCGTTTTATTTTAATCTTTCTTTCCTTCTTTTGCAGGGCATAAAGATATTTTCCATAATCCATAATCTTACAAACCGGTGGTTCAACCTTCTCTGTCACCTGAACTAAATCTAAATTGCGCTCCTTAGCTATCCGGAACGCCTCTCCTAACTCTAAAACACCAACTTGTTTCCCTGTTTCATCAATTACTCTGACTTGCGGAGCTCTTATTTGATTGTTGACTAATGGTTGTTTTAACAAATAACTAAAAAGTATTTTGTGGAAGTGAAGGGTGTTGAGCCCTTGTCCAGAAACTTTGCCAAAATATTTCTACAGATTTAGTCTGTTTTAGTTTGGAATACCAGACCAACAGGCAAATTTGGTACCACTATTATGTCTCTCTTTTTTCGATAGTTTTCGAGACTAAAGAACTACCTATCTCGATAATATGACACCCTTCTTTACCTATCGAGAATCAATAAAGAGGATGCTGCTTTAGGCAAAAGCCAAAGCAGGTTTCTTGAATAAGTTGGCACCTATTCTTTGCTAGAAGTTTAATGAGTTTCTAGCGAACTCAATCTGCTTATTTTGACAAAAAATTTCTGTCGATCTTCATCACCCCCTCTATACAAAGATTTCTTTTGAAACCTTTTTCGAGCCCGACCCGTACGGGTATAGGGCGCTACCTTAATTTCAACGCTTTCCTTATTTCCCTTTCTATTTCTCGTTTTTTAATTAACTCTCTTTTATCAAATTTTTTAAGCCCCTTAGCTATCCCAAACTCCAGCTTTATTTTTCCAGTTTTAGTATACACTCTTAAAGGTATTAAAGTCAAGCCCTTTTGTTTTGTCTTGCCAATTAAATATCGGATTTCTGATTTTTTCAAAAGAAGCTTCCTTGAGCGCTCGGGATTATAATCGGGCGGTGCATTTTTTGGCTGATAAGGAGAGATTTTTGCTCCAATCCAAAATGCCTCGCTGTTTCTAATTATGACATAACTTCCGGCTAAATTTACTCCCCGCGTTTTTAAAGATTTTACCTCCTGACCAATTAAAGAAACTCCTGCTTCAAATTTCTCGAAGATTTGGTAATTAAAATATGCCTTTTTGTTTTCTGCTAAAATTTTCATAAATTCGAATTAAAATTTCAGCGAACCTTTCTCATTAATTTTTCATAAAACTTCTCACGAGGCCCGATTGCCACTATTAAGATCATCTTTTCCTTTTCATAAATTTGATAGGCAATTCGATAACTAACTCCCTTAAATTTAAAAACATATTTCCAATAACCCTTGAGATCTCCAGAAAGAGGCGTGCCCGGACAAGGACTCTTGGCTAATTGAGGTAAACAAAAATTGACTATCCTAACCGTAGCTTGTTTGGATAGTCTTTTGAGATCTTTGCGAACAGCTTTAAGAATATAAAGGCTGTACATTAAAGAGAAAATTCTTTTTTAAGCTGTTCAAGGGTTAAAGTTTTACATTCCTTATACTGCTGCCAGGCAGTTTTTCCCCTTTTAAGAACTAATTTCCGAAATTTTTCATCGAGCATCATTTCCAAATCTTCCCACTTTTCAGGTGGGAGTTGTCTCAAAGCAATTGCCAATTGCTCTAAGGAAAGGGGAATCTGAATTGTTGAAGTTTTATTAGTCATCCTAATTTTATTATATTCTTTTTATTTTTTAGCGTCAAGACATTCTAAAGAAACCCCGGCCTCAAATTTCTCTAAAATTTGGTAATTAAAACAGGCCTTTCTATTTTCAGCTAAAATTTTCACTCTTTCATTTTAATAAAAAAGAAGATAAACTAAAAGTGATGATAAGAGAAAAAATAAAAATCTTAATTGAAAAAGCAACCGAAAATCTTCAAAAAGAAAAAGTTTTTCCTATT
>Ga0209609_10001157_pt1 | contig 15400 bp, 11 predicted proteins | sample LakKivw325mmetaG_FD_184136 | JGI IMG/M metagenome (GOLD analysis project Ga0209609, IMG submission 184136) | Anoxic lake water microbial communities from Lake Kivu, Rwanda to study Microbial Dark Matter (Phase II) - Lake Kivu water 325m metaG... | ecosystem: Environmental > Aquatic > Freshwater... | reverse complement strand
AGTAGGTCAAAAGGTCGCTCTGGTTCTCCAATAGACACCGGACCGCCGACGGATAGCCGTGGTAGTTGTCGGCAAAGTAGGCAATCCAATGGGCCGCCTGAGCTTTGGTCTCGGCATCGTAGATCAGCAGCAGGTCCTTGTGCGCCTGCTCCTGTTTGGCCTGCGGCAGCTTGTCCAGGATGTTACGGATCATGTGCACCCAGCACCGCTGCCGCCGGGTATCCGGAAAGGCCTCGGCCAGCGCCTGCCAGAAGCCGGGAATACCGTCGGCGACCGCCAGGCCGATCCAGATGACTCCCCGCCGGCGCAGCTCCCGCAGTACATCCAGCCACGTCATGCTGCTCTCCCGTTGGCCGGGCATCAGTAACAGAATGCGCTTGCGACCATCCGCATCAACGCCCATGACGACCAGCACCGCCAGCTTCTCTTTGTTCTGGCCGACCTTGAGGTAGATACCATCGGCCCAGATGTAGGCATAGTGCGAGGCCAGCGGCTCATCACACCAGCGCTGATACTCCAGATACCAGCGTTCCTTCAGCCGGGCAATCGACGACGGGCTCAAGGCCGCTCCGACTCCCAATAGACACTCCAGCGCCGCCTCAAAGTCGCCGGTCGAGATGCCATAGAGGTAGAGCTGGGGCAAGGTTTCTAACACCTTGGGGCTAGTCCGCTGATAGGATGCCAGCACCCCCGAGTGGAACGGCTCAGTGTTCTCGGTTACCCGCGGCATCGCCACCGTCACTGAGCCGGCGCCCAGGTGGACCGTGCGCGGCTCGGCATGTCCGTTGCGGTAGCCCTTGAACTCCTCGGGCGCCACCCGTTCATACTCTTCGCGCTCAAGAAACGTCTCGCGCTCCTCGTCCAGGGCGGTCTGCAGTTTCTCCTGCGCACCCGCCAGCGCCAGCCGGTCCAGTTCGCTGGCCGCATCCTGCTTCATCTGGTGGCGCAGCTTGGCGAGTTTGCGTCGCTCCTGCCGTTCTGCCTTGCGTCTTGCAGCTTCCTGCTGCTTCTGGTAGTCTGTCATGGCGGTGTCTTCCTTTCTCGGGTCAACGCCCGATGTTTAGCTAACACATAAGGATAGACGCCGCCCACGATTTTCCACATCTATTGATGGTATCTCGCCCTTCAAACGGTCTTTGGAAGAGCGCCTAGGGTATGACCTGCCGGTGAGGGGGGGGGGCAGAGACGGGAGAAGACGGAACGCAGAAGTCAGAGGTCAGAACGCAGAAGTGCGGATGCGGAGCGGCGAAGAATGATGGACGCTGAGTGATGAATAGTGAGCGAACGGAGGCGGTCGGGCGAGAAACGCTATCGGGCCGAGAAGAAAGACGTTGTAGGGACAGTCCCTGCATTCGGTTCGTCAGGTCAATGAGTTAGCGCTTCGCGGCTGGAGTTACGCCTCGTGCGAATCGCGAGGGGGGTGCTGAGCCTAGGCCGCCTACGGGCTGGCCCCTGTCGTTGGCTGTTATCGAGGGATACGGCTTCGCTGAATCGCCGGCCTACGGCCTCGGACAAGACCTGGAATACGGCAAGGACAACCGCGCGGCTGTTGGCGAGGACATCGGCGAGACTTGCGCCGAGGCCGTTGGCTTCGGTGTCAGCTTCGCCGTTGCTGAGGCTGTCTCTTTCACTATCGACTTCGATTTAGACTACAGTGTTGGGGAGCAATATGGCCTGCAAGAAAGGCAGGGATGCGGGCACGGAAAAGCCAAGTAGTCTGGTGGCCAAGCGGTCGAGTGCGAGGACAGTGACAAGAAGGAAGAGACAAAGTGATAGAGTCGGAGGACAGACCGGGCGAAGTCAGAAGCCAGAATACAGAAGGCAGAGTGCAGAATGAGGGCGGGAGGAGAAGGAGAGGCGCGGAGATGAGGAGAGCGGCGGTGCGGACGGCTAGCGGGCGAGGAAGGTGCGGATGAACTGGTTGCCGCGGAGCAGGCCGAGTGACCCGGCTCTGACCGATTCTTCGTCGTAGGACTGGACCGGGTCCGGTGCGATGCCGGGCCCGGCAATCGCGACCGGCACCGGGCCGTGCACGTGGTTACCTTTCTCGACCGGCGTCGCGTGGTCGGGCAGCACCGCGACCGTTGCCTCAATGCCCCGGTCTTCAATCCCTTTCATCACTCGTGCCACGAGACGCGAGTCCAGGTACTCGATGCCGAGGACTTTCTGCTTGACGTCCCGCGAATGCCCGGCCTCGTCCGTCGCCTCGACGTGCACGTACACGAAGTCGTGGTCGGCAAGCGCCTCAAGGCACGCATCCGCTTTGCCTTCGTAGTTGGTGTCAATCAGGCCGGTCGCGCCCTCGACCTGGATGACGTCCAGGCCAGCGTACACCCCGAGCCCGCGAATCAGGTCAACCGCTGATATGACCGCACCGGTTAGCCCAAACATTTCCTGATAGGTTCTCATCTTCGGCTTGCGGCCCGGCGACCAGAACCATATCGAGTTGGCCGGGTCCTTACCCGCGAGCGTGCGCGTGACGTTGACCCCGTGCCCGGGCAGGATGTCCCATGAACGCTTGATGAGGTAGTTGAGCAGGTCGGCTGTCGGCTTCGCCTCCTCGTTCTTCGGCCGGACCAGAAGGTCCAGCGCCCGCTCGCCGACGTGGTCATGGGGAGGGAAGCAGATGAGGTCAGGGGAAGGGAAGTGACCAAGTGACCTAGTGATCAAGTGATCAAGTGCCGAATCTTCGGCTTTGTCACTCTGTCTCTTTGTCACTCTATCACTTCCCGCGCTCAGCACACACAGATGTCGGTAGCTGATGCCGGGGTAGAAGCGGACCGGAAAGTGGCCTAGTGGCCTAGTGGTCAAGTGGTCTAGTGAGGAGAAGTCCTGCACTGGACCGCTGGACCGCTCGACCGCTGGACCGCTTTCCCTGTCCATCGCTTCTATCAGCGGCCGGGCCTCTTCGGTCGAGATATGGCCGGCCGAGTGGTTCTTGATTTTCCCGTCCTTGATGCAGATGAGGTTGCAGCGCAGCGCCACGTCGGTGTCCGCAAGCGCCACGCCCATCGAGGCGGCCTCGATAACGCCCCGGCCCTGGTAGCATTCGTGCGGGTCGTACCCGAGCACAGTCAGGTTGGCCACCTCTGAGCCGGGCGGCATGTCGTCCTCGACCGTCACAAACCGGCCGCACCGGCCGAGCCGGGCGATCTTGTCAATTGCCGGCTTCTTGGCGACCTGCAGCGGTGTCCGGTTGCCCAGTTCTGGGACCGGGTAATCGGCCATGCCGTCGCCGAGGAAAAGGACGTATTTCATACGTGAGGGATCAAGGGGTCAAGGGAAAAAGGGATCGAGTGGCCGAGTCTCTATCCTTCACTTTATCTCTCTATCTCTTTATCCCTTTATCTCTCTCTTGAGGTAGTTTCGGAACCACCCGTACTCATTCGGCCCTTTGTCAAAGTGCTCGGGCTTGTCGTCCAGGCCCTGGAGCGCCGGCGGCAGAGCGGGCTCGACACCAAGAAGCCGCGTAATCTCCTCCGGGAACTTGGCCGGATGCGCGGTTTCGATGGAGATGCAGAGAGGAGAGTGGTCCAGTGGCCCAGTGGTCAAGTGGCCAAGCGAGGAAACTCCGGACGCTTGACCGCTGGACCGCTTGGCCGCTCGGCCGCTTTCCGCCAGATACTTTTCCAATCCCGCCCAGCCGACCGCGCCGTGCGGTTCGAGCATAACCTTGTGCTTCTTCCACGTGTCCACAATCGCCTGTCGGGTGCCGGCGTCGTCAACGCTGACCGGGTACATGTCCCGCCGCATCGCGGCAAAGTCCGGCTGCCGGGAGACGTTGCCCTTCTCATCCATCTGCCCGCCGTACAGCGCTACCAGCCTCGGCAGGTTCGACGGATGCCCGACGTTCATCGCGTTGGAGATGCAAACCCGGGACGGTTCAACCTTCTCGTACTTTCCGGTCGCGACGAACTTCGGAAACTCATCGTTGGCGTTGGTGGCGATGACATAGCGTTCGCCGGGCAGGCCCATCTTCCAGGCCAGCATCCCGCCACACATGTCCCCGAAGTTGCCGGACGGAACCGAGAACACCACCTTCTCTGTAGCCGGCCCCCTCCCTTTCCTTTCCTCCCCCTTGAGGGGGAGGGAAGGGTGAGGGTGATTGTTCTGCAGTTTGGCGTAAGCGTAGAAGTAATACACCGCCTGGGGCAACAGCCGGCCGATGTTGATTGAGTTCGCGGACGAGAATCGGATGTGCCGAAGCTCGGGGTCAACAAACGCCTGCTTGACCAGCGCCTGACAGTCGTCGAACTTGCCGTCAATCCCGATGACCCGGACGTTGCCGCCCAGGGTCGTCATCTGCTTGCGCTGCCGGTCCGACACTTCCTTTATCGGGAACAGGACCACCATCGAAATCCGGTCCACGTTGTGGAACGCGTGCGCCACCGCTGAGCCGGTGTCGCCCGAGGTCGCGGTCAGGATGACGAGCTCGCCGCCTTCCTGGGCCAGGAAGTAGCGCATCATCCGCGCCATCATCCGGGCCGCGAAGTCTTTGAAGCTCGCGGTCGGGCCCTGGTCCAGACGCATGAGCCAGTTGTTGTCGTACACCCGCTCCAGCGGCACGTCGTAGTTGTAGCACTCGACGCACAGCCGCATGAGTTCGTCGTCCGGAATCACGCCCGGTGTGTAGCGCGAAAGCACCGCGAAGGCGATTTCCGGGTAGCTCTTGTCCCTGAACGACAGTATCTCCTCAACCGGTATCTTCGGTATCTCCCGCGGCAGGTACAGGCCCTTGTCCGGCGCCTGGCCGGTGAGGAGGGCGGTCTTGAGCGAGACTTCGGGGGAAGAAAGGTTGGTGCTGTAGAAAGCTAAAGGCATGGCTACTCCCTAATGGTCGAGTGACAAAGTGATAAAGTGATATAGTGACAAAGCCGGACTAACGCTCATCTGTGTCCGCCTTACGCTTGCGCTGCAGAGCCCGCATCAGGGAAGTCGTCATGCGCTCTATCTCGGCCAGTCTCTCCGATAGGCGTTCGTATTCCTCATCGGTGACGTAGCCAAAGTCTCGGCACAGGAGTAGCTGCGTTTCTCGCTCGCAGTTGGAGCCATATGCTATCCGCAGGGAACGCAGGAACTCAGCGGTTGACCGCCGGCCCATGCCCTCCGCAATGTTCGAGGGCACGGAGACTGCGGCACGCCTGAGCTGAGATGTAATCCCGTAGGTCTCAGCCTTCGGAAAACGCGCCGTGACCCTGTACACGTGTCGGCAGGCTTCGTATGCCTTCTGCCACACCAGCAGGTCCCGATACGTCTTCACGCTCACATCATCGCCCCGTCACTCTGTCACTTTGTCACTCTATCACTCTGTCACTTTCTCACTCTATCACTTTTCTCTCAGCGCTTGCTCCAAGTCCTTGATAATGTCATCCGGATGTTCTGCCCCGACCGAAAGCCGTATCAGGTCCGCCGGGATGTGCGCGAGTCTGCGGCCTTCTTCGCCCTGCTGCAGGTGGGTCGAGATGGACGGGATGGTCGCAAGCGACTTCACCCGTCCAAGGTCGGTAACGCGGCGGAAAAGCTGGAACCGGTCGAACACCTTGCGCGCCGCCTGCGGCCCGCCCTTGACCCGGAATGACAGGAGATGCCCATACCGGTTTACCGGCTTGCCGTAACGCGCGTCATGCTCAGAGTCAACGAGCCACAGGTACTTCGACGCCACCGTATGCAGCGGGTGACTTTCGAGTCCTAGGTAGTTGACCTCAAGCACCTGCGGCTGCTTGACGAGGAACTTCGCGACCTGCATGGAGGCCTGGCTCCATGAGTCCACGCGGGTCCGTAGCGTCCGCAGGTCGTTGATAGTGAACAGCGCCTGCATCGGGTGCAAACATCCGCCCTGGTCACGATGCGGATACTCGCGCAGGTACTTGGTAAAGTCCGCCTTCATCGCGTCATTCGGGATGTTCGAGACAATCGGTCTGCGCGCGATGATTGCCCCCGCGCACCCGGTCCCAGACGCGCTCATCGTCTTGGTGACCGAGTGCACCACGATGTCCGCGCCGTGAAGCAGCGGCCTCATCAGCGCTGGGGTGGCGATGGTCGAGTCCGCGACGAACGGCAGCCCGTGCTCGTGCGCAAGGTCAACCGGCTTCGCAAGGTCAAAGAACACAAGTCCTGGGTTGGACGGCAGCTCGCCGTACAGGAACCGGGTGTTTCTGTCAATCTTTGAGCGCCACTCGTTGAGGTCGTTCGGGTCCGAAATCCAGCGCACCTCGATGCCCCGCTCCTGCATCTTGCGCACGTTGAACTGCTGGAACGTGCCGCCGTAGATTTGGCTCTGGGCCACGAAGTTCGCGGGCGCGTTGCCGAGCTTCACCAGGAGCGTATCGGTCAGGTTCTCGATCGCCGCCATGCCCGAGGAGTAGACGCAGCAGCCGGCGTCAATGTCCGACCCATACGTTTCAAGCATCGTCAGCGTGTCTTCGAGATACCCGAGCGTCGGGTTGTGAATCCGCACGTACGCCCAGGTCGGAATCGCGCCGGTCTGGGCCGCCTCCATCTCGTCCGAGTCGCGGTACACCTGGCCGGTGCTCATAAACACCGGCTCGATGGCCGCGCCCTGGTTTTTCTCTATCGCCTCGGCCACGGTGTAAAGGCCGTGAACCGCCAGCGTGTCGAACCTGAGCTTCCGCGCATCTTTGATTGTTCGCTCGCGCTCGGCGAGCATCTTGTTGGCCTGGTCAACGTATTTCTGCACTCCCGGGCTGTGCTGGCTCATGAAACCTCCTGGCTGTAGCCGGCCGCTATCGAGATGATTGTCTTGACTGAAACCACGTAGGGCAATCTATCCCAACGAATCGTCCAAGTCAAGCTGGTTGTTGGCTCCCGGCCGGGAGAGTATAATGTCGGGCCATGAAACCTCCGGCTTTCGTGCTCGCCGGCCTGGCGCTGCTGGCAGTGCCGGCGCAGGCGGCAAACCTCATCGTCAACCCGTCATTCGAGTTCTGGTTCCTGGGCGAGCCGTTGCCCTGGCTCACGTCGAACGTGATTGCGGACAGTTCGGTGGCGCAGGACTCGAGCGCGCATTCGGGCGAGTTCTGTGCCCGGCTCGAAGGCGCCGACACCGCCGCTTTCGTCATCACCACGACGGTCATCCGTCCCGGGTATCACTACCTGTTCTCGGGTTTCTGCCGCGTGCCCGGCTTGGTGGGCGGCTCCTTCCTCCTGCAGTGGACGACGCTTTTGGCCCAGCCGGTCGGCTCGCCGATACTGATTCCCGCGGTCTACTCGGGTGCGAGCTATCGCGAGTACTCGCGCTGGCTCACCGCGCCGGACTCGGCAGCGCTCGTTGCCGTCTCGTTCGCAACCCTGCCGCAGACCCTGGTCTTTCTCGATGACGTGACGCTCGAGGACACCACCATCGCCGGGGTCGGCGAGCTTCCGCCCGCTGCGGTCCGGCCCCGGCCCGCCGTCCACAAGTTCATTGGTCTGCTGGCTGACCCCGGAACCCCGGTCCCTGACCGCGTTCTCTACGACCCTCTGGGCCGCCGCGTCGGCGCCGGCCGGCTCCGGCCCGGCGTCTATTTCGTCCTGGGGCGTGAGGAGTGATTTCTTCTTGACCGGCCGGATGCTTTGCGGTAACCTGACGGCCGATGACTAACGAAGAAGGTGCGCCGTGCAGCGACCTTGCCCGGGCCGCCGCTCGTTAGCGCCTGGCCGGATACCCCGCCGTCAACCATGCTGAAGACGTTTACCATCCGCGACTGCCGGATTGTCGAAGACCCCGCCGGCCCGATACTCGTCTACATCGCGCCGTCCGACGAAGAGAAACGTACGCTCGTCCAAGGCTGCAAGCTGGACGAACACACGCTCGCCTCGGCCCTCGACCCGGATGAGCTCGCGCGGCTTGAATTCGAGCCCGAGCACGCCGCGGCCATCTTCAAGCGGCCGCGCAACTACTCGGGGCAGGACGGCGTGATGTTCAAGGTGTCGTCCTGCGGCGTGTTCCTGTTCAAGGACCGGCTCGTAATCGTCCAGGCCGAGGACCTGCCGCTCTTCGACGGCAAGCAGTTCAACCGCGTCACGACCCTGCCCGAGGTGTTCCTGAAACTCATCTTCCGCTCGATTTTCCACTTCCTTGAACACCTGAAGGTCATCAACGCCATCTCGGTCGAGCTCGAGCAGAAAATCAACCGGGCGATGGAGAACCGCTACCTCATCAACATGTTCGGCCTGGAGAAGTCGTTGACCTACTACGTCTCGGCCATCAACTCAAACCAGATGCTCCTGGACAAGCTCAAGGTCAACCAGTCCAAGCTCGGGTTCACAACCGAGGAAATCGAGCTCCTTGACGACATCGTCATCGAGAACAACCAGTGTCTCAAGCAGGCGGACATTCATTCGAACATCCTAGCCAGTATGATGGACGCCCGGGTATCGGTGGTGAGTAACAACCTCAACGTTCTGATGAAGAACCTGACCATCATCACCATCGGCCTGATGGTGCCGACGCTCGTGGTGTCGATCTTCTCGATGAACGTGACCCTGCCGTTACAACGTCACCCGCTCGCGTTCTGGCTGGTGCTGGGTATGGTCTGCGTCGCCGACGCGGTCTTTCTGCTCCTCTGGTTTGCCCGCCGCCGCTAGCACCCAGAACAGCACAAACAGCACGACAATCAGGCCGAAGTGATACCAGAGCCAGACCGGCAGGCCGAACGGCCCGGGACGCGCGTCGCGCCACCACCAGAAGTCGTGCGCCAAGCCAAAGACCAGGCCGGACAACGCAAACCACCGCCACCAGCCCTTTGGCAAAGAGGTCAGCGGTTCGAGCCCGCGTGCTGGCCGGACCAGGCTGCCCACGACCAGCACGATCGCGCTGACCAGGACGACCGGTATCGCGGGCAGCAGGCCGAACGCCGGCAGCAGCTTGAAGTGATACAGGACGACCAGCGCCTCGCCCGCGACGATTGACCCGAGCCCGGCCCATGGGTTGGTCCTCTTCCAGTAGATTCCCGCGACCGTTACCGGGAACAGCACCGCCAGGCCGGTAAACGTCTCGGTGGCAATCTCCAGCAGCGTGCCGAGCGGCCTGACGGCCAGCGCGAGCCCGGCGCCGGCCAAAACCACGATTACCAAGTTCCTGAGCCACGCCGGCTGTGCCGGCCTGCCGGTCGCCGCCGAGGACACGTCGCGCACGAACATCGAGCTCAAGGTCAGGAGCTGCGAGTCCATCGTGGACATCAGGGCGGCCAGGCCGCCGGCCATCGCCAGTGCGCCGAGCCAGCCGGGCAGGAGTTTCGCTACGACCATCGGCAGCACCTGGTCGCTCGCCTTGGCCGCGAGGTCGGGAAAAACGGTCCGGCCCATCACGCCGACCGCGACCGGCAGGAAGAACAAGAGTCCGGTGATGAGCGGATAGAGCAGGGTGGTCACGCGCAAGGCCCGTTCATTCTTCGCTGCCAGGAACCGCTGGAACAACTGAGGAAACATCGGGTCACACAACAGCCACAGCGCCATGTAGGAAAACCAGATGCCGTACGTGAACTGCCCGCCGCCGCCCGGCCGGGTGAGCAACTCCGGCCAGCGGCTCGCGACCTGCGCGTTGGCCGCGCTCAGCCCACCCAGCGCCTGCGCCACCCCGAAGAAGACCGCAAGCATCGCGGCGAGCATCACGAATCCCTGCAACACGTCGGTCCACGCGTCACCGCGCAGTCCGGCCAAGAGCACGTAGCCCACGCCCACCACGACGACGATGACCGCACCCCACACATACGGCAGCCCGAGCAGACCTTTGAGCGCGTAGCCCGCACCCATCGGCTGCAGCGCAAGGTACGGCAGCGTGAACACCATCATCACCGCCAGATACACGAGGTGCAGGGGCCGGTTCCGGAATCGGTGCCAGATGATTTCTGTCGGCGTGATGGCGCCGGTCTTCACGCCGTAGCGCCAGACCGGGATGCCGATGAACAGGAACGAAAGCGCCATGAACCCGGTGCCGAACGCCATTATCGGGTAATACGCGTACCCGATGCGATACCCGGCCCCGGCGAACCCGAACACGGTGAAGGAAGAGAAGTTGGTCGCGGCCATGGTAAGAAACAGAATAAGAGGCCCAAGCGACCGACTCGCAAGGAAGAAGTCCTCGTGGCCGGGCTTGGCCCGGCGCCGGGCGAGGAGTCCGAGCACCAGCAATGCGGCAAGGTAACCGGCGACAATCAGCACCTTCGGCATACAACTCCTTTCGAAAGCAAAGCGCAAGCCATCCCGGCCGGGATGGCTTGCGTCCATTCGACGAGCTCAGGACAAGCCTGACATAGCCGTCAGGGAATCATACGCCGGCTTGGCCAACCGTCAAATGCGTCGCGGGGCCATATGGGGGGAAGAACCCATCTGGACTCGAGGTCACCGGGAAATCCGAGGCACGAAACTCGAAGTTCGAGATAACACCCAGGCTCGAACATCAAGTTCCGGACACGGGATTCGTCCTTCGGACTTACTTCGGATTTCGGGTTTCGGACTTCGAGCTTCTGGGCCGCTGACGGCCTTACTTCTTCGGCGCTCTTGTCAGGTCGGAAATCAGCGTACGGACCTGGCGTGTGCCGGCCCGGACCGAATCCGCGGCCGCGGCCTTCTTCTCTTTGGGCACAAACACCAGCCCTTGCACCATCTGGTGGAGCCCGGCAAACTCGGTCTTGATCTGGGCGACCAGCCGCTGTTGTTCCTGGGTCGGGCTCGCGCCAAGGGTCTGCTTCTGGACCAGGTCGAACCGCGCCTCCAGGTCGGCAAGCTCGTTGTTCAACCGGTCGGTTTCCTTGTCGCCGCTTACCGCAGTTCGTTGCTCCCGGTTGGCCTGGCGGACCGAGTCCTGAATGCGGTCCATCTCTGCGCGCTTGGCCCTGGTCTGGATTTCCTTCCCGCGCTTGGGGATGGCGAGCAGGATGCCGACAATGGCGATCAAGACCACCGCGCCGGCAACGACGAAAATCAGCGGGTTGATGGGCTGCCTGCGTCCGGCGCTCCGGCGTGCGGAAAGCAGTTGGCCGCAGGCAAAGCAGCGCTCCTGGCCCTGCCGGACTAGTTCGCCGCAGTGCGGACACTTAGCCATCTAGCTCTTGCCTCTTCGCGTCTTCGGCGTGAGCGCTTCGCCCGGCAGTCCCTTTGCGCTCTTTGCGTCTTTGCGGTCTATTCTCATATCAGCAGCTCGGCCAGCACCGTCGGCTGGGACAACCCGAACCGCTCCAATACTTCGGGGTGAACTTCGCCAAGCACACCAATCCGATCACCGGGGTCAGGGGTCCGGGGTCCGCAGACTCGGTTTCTCGGTCTCTTGGTCTCTTGGTTTCTTGTCCTTAGTTCTGCCGCCCTTCCGGCAATGAACGTCGGGTGCTCGACCGGCAGGTACTCAAGCTCCATCCCTATCTCGAACGCCAGCGACTCGACCGCGGCCTTGATGTCCGCGAACCCGGCCTTGGGCCCGGTGATGCCGATGCTGACCCTGCGCTCGGCCCGAACGCCGGTCGCGGACTCAGGGTCCAGCTCGAAGCAGTCGCCGATCTCGAAGATGCTCTGCGGCATCTCCGCGGTGGTGTTCACCCGGAACGTGGCCAGGAGCCCGGACAGAAGATGCCGCCTGATAATCGCCTGTTCGATGCTCGCCGGGTTCTGCAACTGGACGTACGGCCCGTCGTCGTTCATGCCCAGTTTCTTGAGATGTTCATCCACGCTGGTCAAGAGCAGCGTCATCGTCTCCAGGAACCCGAGTCCGGTAAGCGCCCGGCGGCAGACGTCGGACCGCTCTTCGACCGGCTGGGGTTTCGCGACGGTCATGTCGGACACGAGCCTGGGCTTCATATTCTCGTACCCGAACCCGATGCCCACGTCCTCGATAACGTCATACTCGTGCATGATGTCCGACCGGTATGCCGCGACCGCCACTTCCACCTGCTTACCCGCGACCCGCGCGTCGTGCCGCATCCTCTCCAGGCATCGGCAAATCTCGTCGGGCGCCAGCTCGAACCCGAGCACGCGCCTGACATTCGCAGGTTCGACTCGGGTCCGGGCCGGCGTCATGTCCGGCGTCGTCTCGACCCGGTTGCCAGGATAGCGGATGCTGACCGTCTCGACCTTCCCGCCGAGGTCCGCGAGCGACGCGGCCACAATGCACAGCGCCTTGGTCACCGCATGTCTGTCCGGCCCGGTAACGTCCACGAACAGGTTCTTCGACTTCTCGGTCACCCGCGTGTCGTCGCTGTTGATAATCGGCGGCATCGAGAGCACCTTGCCGGTAGCGTCAACGAGCAACGGATAATGCTTCATCCCGGCCAGTAGATGCGCATACGCCATGCCCTTCGGGTGCCGTTCGAGAATCTCCTTCGGGGTGGCCGGGCGTGGCCTGGAGTTCGGGTTCTGACTTCTAGCTTCTAGCTTCTCGCTTCTGACTTCGCCCCCGCCCTCATCCTCGGCAGGCATCCCAAAGAGCGGCACGAACCTGACGCCTTCCGGCTCCACCGGCCGGAACTCGAAATCCGGCTTCACCGTGTCCAGGTCATAGACGCCGATTGACGCCTTTCTTCTGTCCCGGCCCAATGCCCAGTGCAGATTCTCCTGCATCTTCATCAGCATCTTCACCAGCTCGTCGTCGAGCGCCACCCCGCGCGCGACGCAGCAGGCGATGCACGGCCTGATGCTCTCCATCCCTGCCTGCACCCTGACCCCCAACCCTGAGTCCCTGAACTCGTAGTGCGGCAACCCGGTCTCGATGCCGAGCTTGCCACGCAGGGCCCGGGCCAGACCGAACACGTCGAACACGTCCGGCCGCACCGGTTCGAGCTTGATGCGCACCACGTCGCTCGTTCCGGTTTCGGTAAGGTCTTTTGACCCGCAGGCGTCGCACGTGCCGTTGAAATCCTCGTGCTCGAGCGCCTCGATCATCTGCCCGCAGTTTGAGCAGCGGTAGCGCGTGACCGCGGCGAACCCTTCGACGTCGCTGCCCAAAGACCGAAGCGCCTTAGTAAGTTCGTCCCGGTCCATCCTCCGGCCGACGAGCTTCCCCAGCCGCTCGGTGGAGATACTTACCAGCGGCATCCGCGTCTCCGCGCCAGTGCAGATAGCGAATTGCAGATAGTAGATTGCAGATTGTCCGGCCCATTCTGCATTTTGTACTTTGCATTCTGCATTTTGACCTCTCCTATCTGCACAGTCTCGCTTCTCTCAGCCAGTTCACGTCCGCCCAGTAGAGCTTGCGGATGTCGTCAAGCCCGAACCGCAGCATCGCCACGCGCTCAAGTCCTCCGCCCCAGGCGATGACCGGCACGTCACAGCCCAACGGCTTCGTCACCTCGGGCCGGAACACGCCCGAGCCGCACATCTCAACCCAGCCCACGCCCTCGATAAAGGCCAGCACCTCGGCCGACGGCTCGGTGTAAGGGAAGTAGCCGGGCCGGAATATCACGTCCTTCGCGCCCATCCGGAGATAGAACTCGCGCAACGTGCCGAACAGCGTCACGAGGCTTGCATCCTCGTCAATGATGATGCCGTCAATCTGCATGAACTCGGGCAAGTGGGTCTGGTCAACGTTCTCTCTTCGGAACACCTTGCCGCACGAGAACACCTTGCGCGGCGGTTTGGGAGAAGCGGCCACGGCCTGGATGGTGGTCGCAGTCGTGTGCGTGCGCAAGACGAGCTGGCGCGCCTTCTCCTGGTCCCACTTGTACCGCCAGCCGATTGAGCCGGTATCCCCGCCGTCCTCGTGCGCCCGCTTCACCCGCTCGACCAGGGCCGGGTCCGGCAGCCGGCCGGATTCGGGCTTGGCCACATAGAACGTGTCTTGCATCTCTCTTGCCGGATGGTCCTGCGGCTGGAACAGGGCGTCGAAATTCCAGAATGCGGTCTCGATGACCGCGGACGCGGCTTCTTCGAAACCCATCTCAAGGAACGCGCGCCGCGTTTCGGCAATCGCCCGCTGCAACGGGTGCGGCTTGCCCGGCCGCAGCTTCGCGGTGTCCAGCTTCACGTCGTAGCGCTTGAGAATGAACCCGCGCCACTGCCCGGCGGCGAGCATGTCCGGCGTCAGTTGCGTCACCTCGCGCGCCGGCTCGATGCCGGCGGCCACAAGCTTCTCACCCTCAGGCGTCAGCTTGACCGACCGGTGCACTACTTTCTTGCGCTTGACGATGTCGTCCCGGCCTTTGAGCAACTGCTTCGCCGCCGCTACGTCAACACCGGCCCGGACAAGCTCTGTCTCTGTCGCGGTCCTGCCCGAGCCCAGATGTGCGAGCAGCAACTCGTCCGCAGCCTTCTCGGTCAGCGCCTTTTTCCCGGCCGCGGTAATGGTCAGCCCGGCCGCGGCGCGCCTGCACCAGCCCTTCTTGGTCAGCCACTTCATCTCCGCCCGCACGTCGTCCTTGCCCAGAAACTTCGGCAGCTCGGCAAAGCTCGCCGTACCGCCGGCTCCTTCAAGCAACGCCAGCGCGTGCTTCTCGGGTAGTTGGCTGTCGGCCGCGACCAGGGCAAACGCCTCCTCGGAACTCTCGGCCACGCCGACGAATCCCTTCTGAGCGAGCATCGTAGCCGCGGCCGAAACGAGCGACTGGTCCAGGCTGGTTTCCTTCACCAGCTCGGCAAACGACCGTTCCGCCCCGGGTTTCAGGGCGGAAAGCAGCTTGAACTCGATTTCCGGCAGGCGCGTCATTCGCCGGCTAATATGCCGCAAACACGAGCGAAGTCAAGAAATCGGCGGGGCCGGCCATGGCCGACGTGGCGGAATGGGCCCGGTCCGGATCGAACGGACGACCAGCTGATTATGAGTCAGCTGCTCTGACCACCTGAGCTACGGGCCCGCGTCGAAAGGTTAGCGGCCGACGCCGGCTAGTCAAGACCCCGGCCCGGCCGCACCCGCCAGAAGTGCAGCACGTCCACGTCGTCGGGGATGTCAATCCCGTGGTCCCCGGTTCCTTTGGCCGCGTCGAAGTGCGCTCCATGGTCCGGCGCGAACACGACGACCCGGTTGAAACCGGGCCAGCGCTCCTCGACCGCCCGGCACAGCTTGGTGTACGACTCAACGTGCCGCCGGGCCGCGGCCAGTGCGTCCGGCGAGTCCGGCGCGGTCCGATGCAGCGCATCGTCATATTCCTGGTGATAGGCTACGATGAACTCGTGCTCACCTCGCTCCAGGAGCTCAGTGGTCCGCGCCGTCACACCTTCGTCATACGCCTCGGTGAAGTAGTCAGTCGAGCGGTTTCTGAAGATAATGTCCATGCTGCTGCCGCGAACCGCGACAATCGCCGCCTTCTTCCCGGCACGGGCCAGCGCGTCGAACAGGGTGTCGCACGCGAGCACCGGTCGTTCATACTTCCTGATGCCGTGCTGCTCGGGCTGCGCCCCCGAGAACATCGAGGCGAAGCAGACTGGGGTCTTCGCCGGCAGCATCGCCCGCAGCGGCACCGCGACGTCCGAGGCGGCA
>Ga0209609_10001155_pt1 | contig 15420 bp, 10 predicted proteins | sample LakKivw325mmetaG_FD_184136 | JGI IMG/M metagenome (GOLD analysis project Ga0209609, IMG submission 184136) | Anoxic lake water microbial communities from Lake Kivu, Rwanda to study Microbial Dark Matter (Phase II) - Lake Kivu water 325m metaG... | ecosystem: Environmental > Aquatic > Freshwater... | reverse complement strand
GGCCTGCACCGGCGGCCGCACCGCCACCGACACGACCCCGGCGAGGCGCTCGGCAGTCACCCCGGCCGGCTTCGTCGGCGCGAGTTCGTCCTTCTGCCAGTCGCGGGCCAGCGCCACCGGCGGCGACACGACGTACGACTGCGGCCTGGCCTTGTGCAAGTCGGCCACGACGCGCGGTAGGATGCTGAGCGTGCTGCCGGCTACGTCGTCTGGCGCCACGGCCCAGAACGCGGGAGACAGGTCCGCGTACAGGCGCTGCACGGCCGGCGCGTACTGCATCGGGCTCAGCGATTGCAGCAGCGGCCCGACCAGGTGTTCGCCATGGCCCTGGACGCCGGCAACCATGGGCTGGAAGGCCGCGAGGTCCGGCGGCGCAGTGAGCAGGTGCAGGTCAATGCCGGCGTGGCCCGCGGCTGCCAGCGCCGCGGGGTCCACCTTGCCATGCCAGATCAGGCCTGGCGCCGGGTACTGTGCCTCGCAGGTGAGCTTGATCGGGGCCGCCTTCTCATCCGGGCCGGACTTGGCGATCAGCTTCACCCAGTAGGTTCCGGCCCGCATGCTCTGGATGGCGGTGTGGAAGCGGGTCGTGCCGGTCCAGGTCTTGTCGTCCTTCTTGGGGGAGCCGCCCCGGCCGCGAATCGGCACCGTCCATGCCGGCGACTCGATCCCCTGTGGGGCCGCCATCCTGATCAGTAGTTGCTTATCGAGATCGCCGCGGTTCACGGCGTACAGCACCATGCCCTGCCGCAAGCCGCGCCGGCAGGTGAACTCCGGCTGCAGGCCGACCTCGATGCCGTTGACATCGAGCAGCAGTTCGGTCTGGCCGGCCAGTTCTTTGCTGCGCGCGTCGAGCAGCCCCTCCGGCTGCCACCCATCCGGCAGCACCTCGGTCTGCACCGCCTCGCCGGTCGGGGTGATTGCGGGGAGTTCCAGAGGCTTGCCCGGCGCGGCGTCCACCACGTCAACCGCCCACGCGCCCGCGAGGCCGGCGACACCGAAAGCCAGGTGGGGCGTGGCGCCGCCTGCCACAGGTGGGGTCTTGAGCAGCAGGCTGACCTTGTGCCACTCGTTGTCGGCGGGCGGCACATCTTCCCACACGGGAACGCCGGCCAGTCCGGCAGCGTCAGCCACGAGCGTCAGCAGCAGGCGGGCCTTGCCCTGGCCTCGCCGGGCCGAGAAGGTGAGCTGCAACAGATCCCCCGCGGCACCCGGCAGTGCCGGCCCGAGCGCCCACGCCTGGTCGCTGCCGGTGCAGGAAAGCACCAGGCACCCCCGGCCGGCGGCCGGCTTGTCGCTGGCGACCGTCACCTGCGCTCCGCCATGGGTGACCGCCTGCCAGCCATTGAGGCCGGACTCGAAGTCCCCGTTGGCGATCGCGCCCGCCAGCACACACGAGGGCAGCAGCAGCGGGAGCGCCAGAATGGCGAGTCTCTTCATGACGATGGCCTTTCACGTGACAGCAGGAGCGGCGACTCACTCCAAGTTGGTGTTCAGCAGGGCGTTGAGGTAGCCGCTGAACGCGAAGTACACGATGACTGCGACGACGACCGCGGAGACGAGCAGCATCACCCCGTAGCCGCCGATGTTGACCAGCAGGACGGTGCGGGCGCGATTGGCTCGGGCGTCCTCCGCGACGGCCCCCAACACCCGCTCGTACGTCCCGGCGCGCTCGCCCAGAACCAGGCTCTGCTTGGCTGGCCCGGGCAGGAAGCTGGCCCGGCTGAGCGCCTGATCCAGCGGTCGGCCCGCGCGCACCTGCGCCGCGGCCCACTGCAGTTGCCCGCGGATCACCGCGTTGCCGCTGCAGTCGGCCGCCATCGCCAGCGCTTCCTGAATCTCCACCCCGGCCCGCAGCAGGGCCTCCATGGCCACGGCGGCCCGGTTGAGCGCCGCGCGGCGGATCAGATGCCCGGCCCCGGGCAGGTAGTACAGGAAGGTCTGCACCAGGTCGGCCAGCATCGGGATCGAGCCGATGAGCTTGGCGCCGTTCCACACCAGGATGGAGCCAACGTAGATGGGCAGGGCCACACCGGTCAGGTAGCGCACGTAGGCGGCGATGTCCGGGCGCTCGGGATTGATCATGCGCGGCAGCCCCGGCACCAGCACCGCTACGAAGAACAGCAGCCCAAACCAGACCTCGGCGACCGCCACGTGCCAGCGCGCGTGCTGCTGGGCGCGCAACTCCTGGGCGAGTTCCTGGCACACCCGGGGCAAGGCCCCGGCGCGTTCCCCGGCCAGCAACATCCCCCGAACGTGTGGCGACAGTATCTGCGGGTAGCGCGCGAGCTGTTCGGCCAGGGACTGACCGGCCGCCGCGCCGGTGGCGATCTCCCGGCTCATGCGCCGCAACCGCCAGTCGTAGGCGTGGTCGGCCAGCTCGCCCATCGCGTCGTGCATCGTCAGCCCGGCGTTGAGCAAGTCGCCGAGTTGGGTCAGGTACATCGCCACGCGGCCCACCGTGATGCGAATGAAGCAGTGGAGCGGATTGGCGCCCCACGAGGCCAGCGACACGCCCTCGGTGCGCGGGCGCGGGGCAGGACGGTCCGGGCTGCGGTACTTGCGGGCCATGAGTGCCTGTTCCGGGCGTTCTACCTTCCCTAACCCTGCGCACCCTGGGCCTGTTCCCAGGCCAGGCGCGCCGGCATCTGTTCGTGGACCAGCAAGTGGATCGCCCGGGCCATGACGGCCGGGTCGTGGGGGCCCGGATAGAGCACGTTGCGCCCGATCAGGGCCCCGCGCACGTTCGGGCCGGCGCGCAGTCCGCGCGCCAGGTCCTCGAGCAGTTCCACCGGCTGCTCCCCCGCCTCTCCGCCCAGCATCAGGATCGGGCACGTCGTCGCCCGGGCGACGATCTCGTAGTCTGCGCAATAGGGCAGCTTGAGCCACGTGGCCAGCGACGACCGCCCCAGCGCCGAGGCCACGCCGCAGATCCGCGCCAGCTCCCCGGCTTCCTTTTGGACAATGAAACGCCCGCCCTGTTCGCGCACGGGCAGGGGCTCGAGGAAGACCGCAAGGCCCTCCTCCAGGCATGAGTTGATCGCTTGGGCGCACCAGACGATGGTCTGGCCGCTGCCGCGGTTGCCCGGCTCGAGGCGGAACATCAGCTTGGCCCCGTCCAGGTTCATCTCGCGCATGCCGCGGGCGTCATAGGCAGTCAGCCCGTCCCACATCTCGAAGGACGTGCCGGCCAGTCCGCCGCGGTTCATGCAGCCGATCAGGAGTCGATCGTCCAGCAGGGCCCCGCTCAGCAGCAGATCGGCCGCCAGGACTTCCTCAATGACATCGGGCGTGGCCATCAGGCCATCCACATGTCCGGCCTGCAGGACCCGCAGGATGCGGCCCAGGTATTCCTGCCGGTTGGCGAGGGCGAGCGGGTCGTCGTGGGCCCCCGTGACCATCCGGGCGGGGTGGTCCGCCGCCAGGACCACGAGGTGGCCGTCGGGGGCAATCTCGGCCCGGCGCCGACGCCTCTGCGCATGGGCACGGATGTCAGCGGCCCGGCGCACACGCGCCTCAGTCAGGGACGCCATCAGTTCGTCAGTCGCGACCTGCCGTCCGGTGAAGGGCTCAGGGGGCATGGGGGTCGCCGTCCGTGTCGTGGCGCTCGTGCCGCAGTTCCTGGACGGCCACGTGCAGGCGGTTCAGTTGCTGCAGCGCGTCCGTCAACGCCCGCCCCATCTCCGCGAGGAACTTGCACTGGAAGTAGGCATACAGGGCCAGCCCACCCACCGCGACGAAAGCCGCGATGCCGGCCAGAAGCTGGATCGTGTTTCCCGACAGGATGCCGACGGCCGCCGCGATCAGCCCCCCCAGCGACGTCAGGAAAGCCAGCAAGGCGCCCAGGCTGCCGAGGGTCTCCGAGGCCGCGATGAGCTTCTGGCTGTCCCGGCGCAAGTCCAGCGTCGGCTCGGGATGGCGCCGGGTCGCGGGCCGGTCCTGGCCGGTGTCCACCAGCACGCGCTGGAGGACCTCGTCGGCGTCCACCGCCGGCTGCGCCGTCTGCCGTCGCCGGGCTGCCTCCACCGACCGCCGCCAGGTCTCCTCGTCGTCCCCCGCGGCCTCCCGCGCCCGGCGGCCGGCCGCCGTCAGCGTGCCGCAGGCCCAGCAGGTCAGGGCGCCGTCCTTGAGGGTTTCCCCGCATTTGTCGCATTGGGTGTCGGGCATGGTCGGCTTCACCGCCTTGGCAGTGGTGATTATAGCACAGGGAGCGGCCGCGCGACGGCAGCGGCCGCGGGAGGGGCAGGAGGCGGGCCTTCGGGCCGGCGGGCTCACGCTCGCCGCGACGCACGGCGGCCCCGGGGCGAACGGCAACGGCGTGCGCGCGAGACCCTCAGTCGTCCCCGCCCCGATTCGCCGCGCCCCTCTCGCGGCGGGAGGCCGCTCGTACGAACCCGGAGACGCTCCCACGCTCCCACGCTCCCACGCTCCGTCCTCACGGCGCCTCCAGTAGCTCCAGCTTCACGTCGTCCAGCCGCAGGCGCAGCGCGATCGGCGTACTGTTGTCGCCCTTCTCGATGGCGATGTCCAGCGTGGCGGCGTTGGCGGGGAGTTCGGCGGTTCTCTCCAGCCGCTGCCATGTCCCCGTCTGCTTGAGGTCGTACGGGTTGGTGCTGAAGTTCGCGATCCACTTGCCGTCGGCGGCGTTGGTCGCGAGCTTCAAGAAGGGCGCGCGGCGCTGGTCGTTGGTCTGCTCGATGAGCATCCAGGCCGACAGCCGGTAGAGGCCGAAGGGCACGGCCGTCGCCTTCAGGCGCGTCTGGGCGTAGTTCCACGACTTCGCGGTGGCGCCCTCGACCAATAGACAGGAGGCGCCTGACTTGGGTCCATCGGTTGAGAGGGATGCGTTCATCCCCTCGACTGCGTTCCAGCCGACGGGCTCCTGTTCGAAGCCGTCTTCGTGCACGGTCGCGTTGGTGGCGGCCGAGGCCACGCCGGTCAGCTTCACCAACGGGTAGGCGCCGTCCGCGTCTTGCCCCGGCAGCGCCAGGCGGATCGTCCGCTTCGCCTCGGGGTCGAGCATCGCCACCCGCAGTTGGTAGTCGCCCGCCGGCAGCCCCGCCGGGACGCGCAGGACGGCCGCCACCGGTTGCTCCTCGCCCGGCCACCACTGCGTCGTCGGCGTCGGCGGGTACTCGGTCTGCTCGACCACCGGCTTGCCGTCGGGGCCGACAAGGGACCACTGCAGGGCGTAGCTGCCGTAGCACGGCGCGACGCCGTCATTGCGCCAGATGGCGAAGAGCGGCAGGCGCGCGGTCTGGGTGGCGTAGAGGCGCAGCTGCGCGGGGTGCTTGAGGCTCGCGAGCACGAAGCGGTAGCCGACGCGGCGGGCGGCGTCGCGCAGCAACTCCTGCGCCTCGGCCGGGGCCTGGCGGATCGAGCCGCCGCCGAACAGGTTCGTGTTCAGGTAGCTGATCGGCGCCGACAGCCCCTTCTCGATCGTCGTCTTGACGTCCCAGTTCTTCTTGAGCATCTCGTCATAGCCGCTGTGGAACTCGAAGTTGCAGATGACGCCGCGGCGGGCGTAGGGCTTGTACAGCCACTCGCCGCAGTCGTAGCTGGCCCCCGCGGGGTTGAGCCCGTCCTGCCGGAAGTGGACGCCCTTGATCGCCGCGTAGTCGTTGATGGTCAGGTGGTTCCGCCCGCCGACGTTCAGGAAGATGCGCGTGTGGGGGAAGGCCTGGACGTGGGCGTCAATGACGCGGCGGTAGGCGGCGACATACTTCGCTTCGGTGTATCCGGTCTCGGCCAGTTGTTGGGGTGTCCAGCGCGCCAGGTGCATCTCGCCCCATTCACCGATGGAGCCGATGTCCACGAACTCCAGCCCCGGCTTGCCGTCCAGGTACTCCCCGAGCTTGCGGATGAACTCGCACTGGACGTCGAGGTAGCGGTCATCCCAGAAGACCGGGTCGGTCTGCTCCTTGCCGTTGAGGGCGGTGTGCGGCACGCCGGGGACGCCCTGGTCGAAGGCCCACTGGGGCGTGACCTGCCCGCGCGAGTGCATGGACTGGCACATCACGCGGAAGGCGACGCGCTTGCCGCACTGCTTGACCCAGAAGTCGAACCTGGGGCCGAAGTACTCCTCGAAGGTGTACTTCCCCGGCTCGGGGTTCACCTCCGCCCAGTCGAGGCGGTAGTACGCGGTGTCGGCGATCTGCATGAACCACTCGTCGGGCTTCGCGTCCAGCGGGGGGTACTGCAGATACAGGCCCATGCCGGGGTTGAAGAGGATGTCATGGCAGGGGGGCGGCGTGAACTCGACGAGGCCCGGCGTGGCGGCCTCCTGGGCGGCAAGAGGAAGCGCGAGGGCGAGCAGGATGACACAGACCAACGTACGCATGGGAGCCTCCCTGTGCAATGCCGCGGCGACGGGTGGCGGCGTTCGCCGTTCCCCACCGTCACGGCACCCACATGTTCACCGATTTGGCGGTGTCGTCCGGCAGCAGCATCTTGGCGTGGCCGTCGAGGAACGCGACGCCGCAGCGGCCGCCGTGGCGCGTGTCCATCCGCGTCAGGCGGTGGGTGTTGTAGTACGACCCCATGGCGTTCGCCGAGGGCTTCATGTCGAAGAAGATCAGCAGGTCGGTGGTGCGGCTGAGCGTGGACATGCTGAACACGAACGGCGCGCCGGCGGTGTTGTAGGTCAGGTTGTAGTTGATGCCGTAGCTATGCGGGAGGTCGTCCGAACCGCTGACCGTCTGCGGCGTGTGGTCCTCGGGACAGAGCACGATCTCCTTGCTCTTCAGGTTGGGCTGGAGGATCTGACACCAGGTGACCCCCCCGGCGCGGGCCGGGACCAGCGTGCGGTCGTAGTCGTCCGAGTAGATCTTCTGGGCCACGGAGAGTTGCCGCAAGTTGCTGACGCAGTGGGCCTTGCGGGCCGCGCGCGTGGCCGAGGTGATGACCGGGAAGAGGATCGCGGCCAGCACTGCGATGATGCCAATGACCACCAGCAGTTCGACGAGTGTGAAGCCCGAGCGCTTGTGCATGGTGCTCCCCCGTAGGGATGGTTTGGCGGTAGTTCGCCGCGCCGGGCAGAAAGCCTGCGCCCTGCGGCGGCTAATCGAGCAGGAAGTAAGGCCAGCGTCGGGGAACCCCGCGACATGACCTCCCGCGAACGTGTCCTCGCCGCTGTGAACCACCAGCCCGCAGACCGCCCGCCACACATCATTGACTTCACCGGCGACGCCCACGCCAAGCTGCAGGAGCACCTGGGCGACCAACCGGTGGGCGACTTCATCGCCAACGATGTGCGCGACATCCCCGTGCCGTGGTGGCACTGGCACGAGCTGGCGGCGGACTGGCGCGGGCCCCGCGTGCCCGCCTCGCGGCCGATGGTGCTGGGCCGGGGCAACTACGAGGGCCTCGCCGACAACCTCAAGGCGTGGCGGGACGACAGCGATAAGTACTTCCTGGTGCGGCTGTACGGCATCCACTTCGAGAAGGCGTACTTCGCGCGGGGCTTCGAGAACTTCATGGCCGACCTGGGCGGGGCGAAGGACTGGGCGCGGGATCTGCTCCGCTGGATCATCAACAAGAACCTCGTGATGATGGAGAACTTCCTGGCGCTGCCGGAGGTTGACGGGGTGCTGCTGGGGAGCGACTGGGGCTCGCAGTGTGGGCTGCTGATGTCGCCGGAGACGTGGAACGACCTCATCCGCCCCGGCGAGCAGGCGATGTTCGATCTCGTGAAGTCATACGGCAAGGACGTGTGGGTGCATTCGTGCGGCAACGTCGAGCGACTCATCCCCACGCTGATCGAGATGGGGCTGCAGGTGCTCAACCCGGTGCAGCCCGAGTGCATGGACCTCGCGCATCTCAAGGCGGCGTACGGGGACGCGCTGGCGTTCTGGGGCGGGATCAGCACTCAGCAGACGCTGCCCTACGGGACACCGGAGCAGGTGCGGGCGGAGGCGCGGCACGTGCGGGACACGCTGGGGCCGGAGGGGTACATCTTCTCCCCGGCGCAGAGCATCCAGGCCGACGTGCCCATCGAGAATGTGCTGGCGTTGCTGGAGGTGGCGAACGAGGGGTCTGTCCCCGAAAGGCCGGCGTGAGCCGGACTGCAGGGGGCTGACCCCGACGATAGGCTGTGGTGGGGTCAGCCCCCTGCGTGATCGCCTGCGGCGATCGCTCCGGGGACAGACCCCGACAGTCGCCGCTACTGTCCCCCCAGGTACTCCTGCCACTTGAGCCCCTTGCCCCATTCGGCGGGGGCGACGTTCCCCTCGGCGACCGTCTGCAAGTCCTGATTGAAGCTGACGAGGCGCAGCGTGTGCGTGGCTGCGTCGTATTGGCCGCGCGCCTGGGCGACGCGCATGACGGCCCACAGCGGCACCATGAGCGCGTTCCGGTACAGGATGGGCGGGACCGGCAGTTCCTCGGTCAGGCCCGGCCCCGTCTCCACTTGCAGGCTGTTGAGCCGCAGCACGAGTTGCTCGAAGGGGCCGCTAACGGTCAGCGTGTGCGCCTGCTGGCTCCAGACCCACTTGAGGCGCAGCGAGTCGAGCACGGGCCGCACCGGGAGCATGAGCTGGCCCTCCAACTCGAGCGGGGGCTCGGGGAGCGTGGCCCGCTCGCTGTCTATCACCAGGCTGACGGTGGGCGACAGGGCTTTCGCCGTGAACGTGCGGCCGTCGGCGAGGATGATGGCCCCGCCCTCGGGCCGGGGCTGCAGGCCGAGAAGTTGCGACACGGTCAGCAGTTCGTAGCCGCGCGCTTGCAGGGCCGGGACCGCGCGGCGGACGGCGGCTACGGTGCCGGTGCGGGAGCCGCCGCCGTCGTGGCAGAGAATGATCGCGCCGGGCGAGGCGCCGTTCATGATGCGCGAGTAGATCACGTCCGCACCCGGCCGCCGCCAGTCGTTCGTGTCGGCCGTCCACATCACGACCCGCAGGCCGGTCTGGCCGATGGCCGAGCGGGCGCGGGCGTTGATGGCCCCGTAGGGCGGCCGCATGACGCGGACCTTTTCGTCGGTGAGGCTCTCAAGGGTGCTGCGGCAACGGCCCAGGTCGGAGATGATGGCGCCGGAGGACAGGTGCGTGAGGTTGGCGTGGCCCCAGGTGTGGATGCCGATCTCGTTGCCGTTCGCGACGGTGCGGCGGATCACGTCCGGTCGCCCCCGGGCCAGTGAACCAAGGACGAAGAAGGTGGCGTGCGCGCCATGTTGGGCGAGAACGTCGAGGATCTGGCCGGTGCTGGTCGGCCAGGGGCCGTCGTCAAACGTCAGAGCCAGCGCGCGGCGCGGCTTGGCCTCCGGGGTGGCGGTGACGGTGGGCACCGCCGCCACCGTGTCCAGCAGCGCCTTTCCGCTGAGCAGACCGACCTGCAGGCGTTGGGTGCCGGCGACGCCCGGAGGGACGTAGCCGCTGAGATCCGGCGCGGGGAGCAGTTCGGTGCGTTCGCGGACCGGCTCGCGGACGTCGGCGGCGGGGGCCACGGTCAGGACATCATGACCAGCGACCGCGGCGGCCAGCACCAGGGGCCGGCCATCGCCGAACACGCGCGGGGGCAGGCCGCCGTTCGGGTGCAGGAGGGCGCCGTTCAGGTCGCGGACATCGCCCCCCACCGGCGCGATGCCGGCGGCCGACAGCGCCGTGGCCACCGTGGCCTTCCGCCCCACGCGGCACGATACGCCGCCGACGTTGAGCCGCACGGGCCGCAGGACCCACGAGGCCAGGGGAAGCAGCAACAGGGCCCCCAGGAGAACGCAAACGACGACTTCACTGCGGCGAAGTCGTCGTCGGGTAGGGGGCACGCGGGAAGTCGCCGGAATTGTCGTGGTACGGTGAAGGGCTGCCCTGGTGTGCATCCGGTCCGTCCGGCTACTTGGTATTCACAAACGCGCGGTGTAGCGGTCGATTCCAGTCGGTATCGAGGCCGAAGAGGTCGAGCATCGGCCGGATGGGTACGAAGGTGCGGTTGTCAATGCGGTAGGTCGCCCGGCCCAGGCTCTGCTTCTCGCCGTTGACATACACGCGGGCGCTGCCGGGGACGACCCGGACCTTCACGCCGTTGCGCTCGACGGTGAGATAGCTGGCGGTGGGGCCCCAGATCATCGTGCCGCCGATGTGGCGCATGAGATCGGTGAGGGTGATGTAGATGCGGCCGCGGCTCAGGAAGCCGTGCTTCTCCAGGTCGGCCTCGCGGTTGTCGAAGAAGACGATCTCGCGCAGCAGGACCTTGCGGTAGAGCTTCACGAAGACCGGCGTGTCCTGCCTGGCCTGCTCGAGGACGAGGTTCGTGGTGGCGTCGTTGGCCACGTGGAGCGGCAGGTTGCCGCTGCTGAAGGCCAGGCGCGTGCCGTCATGGGCTTCCAGGCGCACGGCGTGGGCGCCGTCGGGGAGCTGGGTCGTGTCCAGCTTCAGTTCCGGGCGCGAGTCGAAGCTAGCGGCCAGAGGCTTTTCGTCCACGTAGTAGGTCGTGCCCAGGCCGCCTTGCAGGGCTTCGGTCGGGGACAGCGTGATGCTGCCGCGGACGATGGCGCCCTCGGGGGTCTTCATCAGGGGCGCGGTGCTCGTGACCTGGAGGGCGAACCCGCCGGCCCCGGTGAGCACGCAGGAGCCCGCCCAGGCCGTCCCGAGCACGAACAGGGGGAGAAGCAGGCAGAGCCACAGTACTTGATGCCGCATCATGGTGACCTCTGGCGACGGCACGCGCCGCCGGACGTTCTGGCAGCTCACTGTAACGTGGGAATATAGCACAAGCGGTGCGGTCAAGTCAAAAGCGGTTCTGCATCCGGCTTCCCACCCGACCGGCCGCCCGCCTAGTGCCCGAAGATCATGCGGTTGAGGCTCAGCAGGCCCATGACGGCCAGGAGGATCGCGAAAGTCACGATCATGCCCAGCAGCACCGGCGGGCCGTACAGGTACGGCGGCGCCACGGCCTGGTCCAGCACCAGGAACTCCCCGACGCGCTGGCTCTGCTGCTCTTGCACCAGCGCCACGGCCAGCGACTGCTTGAGGGCCGCCAGCGCCTGGAACTGGACCTGCTGGTCCTGCTTGAGTTCGGAGAACTCGCGCGCCACCGGCGGGAGCTGGGCTAGCTCGCCGCGCGCGGCGCCCAGCAGGGAGGCGGTGCGGGCGCTGCGGGCCCGCGCGCCCGCCAGCGTCACCTGCAGGTCCACCACCTGCCCCACGATCTTCTCGTAGGTCGGGTTGGCTGACTGCGCGACCTCCTTATGCACGTCCTCCTTGAGCTGCGCCAGTTGCTGCTCGCAGGAACGCAACGCCGTCGTGATCTGCACCACGTCCCGGTTCTGGGGCGTCTTGCCCTGGGCTTCCTCGGTGGCCAGTTGGATGCGCAAGTCGGCGATCTTCTGCTCGACCTGGGCGATGATCGGGTTGCGCATCTCCACGACGCTGGCGATGCGCATGCTGTCCACGCGCCCGAGTTGGCCCTGGGCCTTGGCGAGGGAGCTGCGCGTCTCATCCACCTTGGCGCGCGCCTCGCCATCGGCCTGCTCGAGCGCGCGGAGGCGGTCGCCGAGCAGCGCGGCCTGGGAGTCCGGGTCGAGCAAGGCGTGGGCCCGCTGCAGGCGCTCCATGCCCAGTTCCGCCTTCGTCAGGTGGGCGATCACCTGGCGCTGGGCGGTCTCGATGAACTCCCGGCGCTTGCGGGCTTCGCTGATGCTTGTTTCGGTCACGTACTGTTGCAACTCGACCAGGTAGTCGTTGGCGAGGTCGGCGCACAGTTGCCGCGCCTCCTCCTGGCGCAGCGTGTGGCTCAGGCGCGACCGCAGCGCCGTGTAGCCCTTGCAGCTGACGGTGACGCTGAAGCCCTCGGCGCCGATGGGGGTGATCTCGGCCATCCGCGCCAGCGCCTCTTCGGCCTCGATGTCCAGCAGGCCGAGGCGCTGGTCCAGTTGCCGCTTCTTCACCAGCTTCGAGCGCATCAGGCGGCTGGAGAGAATGGCGGCCAGACGCTCGGAGGTGGGCTTGAGGTTGCTTTGCGCGGTGTCGCCGGGCAGACCGGTGGTGGGTTTGAGCATCGTGGACAGCAGATCGGCCGGATCGCTGACAAAGAACGAGCTGGTGGCCTGGAAGGTGTTCGGCCAGAACAGCGCCACGAAGGCGCCGACCAGCAGCGCCGCAACGACGCTGAGCAGGAGCATCCCCCACCATGAAGAGAGGTTGAGCGTCTTACTGCGATTGGCCCACGCCACGGTAACAGTGCCTCTTCTGCGCGTCCTAGAAGACCAGACCGGCGGTCACGATGGCAATGATGCTGCTAAGCCACTGCTGCCAGAAGCTGTCGGTCCGCACGGTGCGCACGATGTAGGTCGTCGGCACGACAATGAAGTCGCCGGGCTCGATGGTGTCCTTGAGCTTGATCGGGGCCGCCGCGCCGTTCGGGTGGATCACGACCAGGCGCCTTGCCTCGGCGTCCTCGCGCAAGCCGCCCGACTCGTTGATGTACTCCCGGCAGGTGTAGCCGGCCACGAAGGGCACCGCGCCGGAGCGCGGCACGGCCCCGAGCACCGTCACGGTGTTCATCAGCCGCGGCACCACCACGTTGTCGCCCGGCTCCAGTTCGATGTTGCCGACCTTGCCGTTGCTGTCCAGGAGCTTACGCCCGGCGACGGGAATGGCCGTCACCATGTCCTCGAGCCGCACGGGCCGGGGCGGCAACACGATGCTGGCGGCGGACGGCGTGACCAGCGTCGAAAGGCCCTGGGCGGCGGCGTTGCCCAGCGCCATCGCCTGGGAGGACTGGCCGATCTGCATGGGGGGCTGGTTCGCCTCGCGGTTAGTGGCCGCCAGCACGCGGACGAGGTCCTCGGTCTGGGCCGGGTCCGCCGTGAGTTCGCGGCGCCGGTAGACGACCATGCCGTTGGGGTTGGCGTCTGGCAGCAAGCCGCCGCTGTCGCGCAGGAGGTCCATCACCGTGTAGGCATGGTCGCGGTCGCGGCGCAGGGCGAAACTGCCGGGATGTTCCACGCGGCCCTGCAACACCACCACATCGGCCTGGCGCTTGAACTCACCCCGGCCGATGATCGAGACGCTGTCGCCCTCGCCCAGCACCATGTCCGGCTCGATCTGGAAGGCGTCCGGCGTGCCGGTGAGCGCCAGGCGCACCGGCTGGGGCATGCCCTCGAAGCGGCCGGGAATGACCTCGATGTCCGGCCCCGCGCCGGGGTTCAGGCCCCCGGCCGCGAAGACCAGGTCACTGACCTTCATGCCCTCGCGGCGCGGGTACTTGCCCGGGTTGCGCACGTAGCCGGTGATCTGCACTTCCGACGGCGGGACGGCCTCGGCCCGCGACGCGATCTTGACGATGTCGCCCCGGGCCAACTCCAGGTCGCCGGCCGCCTCGCCCGCCAGCGCGGCCTTCAGGTCCACGGCGATGACTTGGTACGTCTGGTCGGCGGTCAGGCGCAGCAGGTCGGCGCGGTCGAGGTACGCCTCCGGCACGACCCCGCCGGCCAGCAGCACTAACTGGCTGACGCGCAGCTTGATCGCGAAGGGGTACGTGCCCGGATGGGCCACGGCGCCCTGAATGCTGACTTCCGGCCGCGGCTCCACGGCCTGCTGAAAGAGGATCTCAACCTCGTCCTTGGGCTCCAGCGGAATCCGCTGGGGGGCCTTGCCGTACATCTGCTCGGACACGTCAAACGTGATGAGCGTGTAGTGGCGGTCGTAGTCCATGCGGCGCAGCAGCCCGGTGGCCATGTGGGCATTCCAGGCCAGTCCCTCGGCCGACCGCAGCAGGCTCGAGACCGTCGCGTCCGGCGTCCAGGGGTAGTAGCCTGGCCGCTTGACCGCGCCCATCAGCTCGATCGTGTTGTCGCCGCGGCTGAGAATGCTCTTGACGATGACGAGGTCGCCGTCGCGCAGGGGCTGCTTCATCGCGGGCCCGTTGGGGTCGCTGCAGTCCACGGTGCTCAGGACCCAGTCGGCCCGCTTCTCACCGCGCCACAGGTGCACCAGCGGCGCGTAGGCGCTGGGCTTCATGCCGCCGGCCAACTCCAGGGCGTCGCCGATGGTCAGGTCGCCCTTGATCTCGTAGCGCGCCGGGCGGCGCACCTCGCCGGTCAGGCCGACCTCGCCCTTGACGGGCGGGATGAAGATGCTGTCGCCGGGCGCCAGCACGACATCGCTGTCGCGGGCGCCGGTCAGCAGGTAGTCGTACAGGTCAACGAGCACGGCCTCGCGCCCGACGCGGTTGAGGCGGATCGCGCGATAGGAGCCGATGTCGGACGGGCCGCCGGCCGCGTAGAGCGCTGACAGCACCGTGGCCATCCCGGCCAGCGTGTACTTCCCCGGTCGCGTCGCGTCGCCGGTCACGTAGACTTCGACGGTGCGCTGCTCGGACACCACCAGCGTCACCTTGGGGTCCACGAAGGGCTTGCTGTACTCGCGGGTCAGGGCCTGGCGCAACTGCTCAATCGTCTGCCCCGAGGCGGTGATGCGCCCGACCTGCGGCAGAATGACGAAGCCCTCGGGGGTGATGGTGACGGTCTGCTTGACTTGCTCGAAGTCGCGCGACCAGACGCTCAGGTCGAGCGTGTCGCCGGGACCGAGGAGGTAGTGGGGCGGGACGGGGAGGTTGGCGACGGGTTGCGTAGCGGCGCGATTCATCGCGCCGGTCGCAGTGCCGCCACTCGCGGTGCCCTCGGGCGCGATGAATCGCGCCGCTACGCTCGCGAACAGGCTGGCGCCGAAGCGCGGCAGGGCCTCGAAGAGCCCCTGGGGGGCCTTGGCCTGCTCGGGGCGCTCCGGCTCGGACGGCTGCCGGCTGGAAGCCGGCGCTCCCAGGGACGGCGCTCCGGGGGGCGGGGTGCCCTCGGGCATCGGCTGGGCATGAAGCAGGCCGGCGAACAGTACGAGAGGGACGAGCCACGACATCGTCTTGAACATGTGCATTGCGCTCCCCGGCCGCCCCGGACGCGGCGGCCGGTATCGGTGCATCTCCTGAGGTAGGTGTCAGTTCCCTCCGCTCGGCTGCACACCTCCTGCTTTTTCCCGGCAGACCAACAACAGCAAAGCCCGCCGCCGAGGGTGTCGGACATGCGGGCATGGGTGCGATGGCTTGTCAAGCGGCGGGGCGACGGGGGCATTGTACAGTGCTTCGCGGCGTGGTGCAACTGGCCGGCCCGCTGCCCGGCGGACATGTTCTCGCGATCCGGCTCGAGGATGCCGACGGCCGGCTGTGGGGCGCGTCCGAGAGCCGGGCGCAAGGTGACGCGCATCCCTTCGATTTCGGCGAAGTGCCGGCGCACGCCCTCGTGCATCGAATCATCGCGGAAATCCGCGACGCGGCTGGCCGCGGTCTCGACCGGCGCATCGAGGAGTTCGCGGCGGTTCGTCCGCCCGCGTTCTACGCCACGTTCTTCGACCACCAGCTCTGGCAGATTCCCGGGGATTACCTCGGCGGACTGGCCGCGCGGCAGTACCGGACCCTGGGCATTACCAGCTCCTATTT
>Ga0209609_10001154_pt1 | contig 15424 bp, 13 predicted proteins | sample LakKivw325mmetaG_FD_184136 | JGI IMG/M metagenome (GOLD analysis project Ga0209609, IMG submission 184136) | Anoxic lake water microbial communities from Lake Kivu, Rwanda to study Microbial Dark Matter (Phase II) - Lake Kivu water 325m metaG... | ecosystem: Environmental > Aquatic > Freshwater... | reverse complement strand
CCGGCACCAGGGCTTTCACATCCTGCTCTGACCGGTTTTGCAGCACATCTGAGTTATCAGAAAATAGAGCTTGTGAGTTGGATCTCTCAGACCCGGAGACTGGCATCCCTGCAGGCTGATAAGATCGTTAAGCTGTATGAATCAAGCCTGATCATCACATCAGACAAGGAAAGAATCCTGGAGCAAACTGCCGGTTTATTATCTGTTTACAAGCTTCAGGCGTTTAGGTTCGGCGCGCTTACTTATCATCAGTCATATGACCATGCCTTTTCTGAAAGCTTTGTTAAACCAGTTAAACAGGCAACCGGCATCTTTGCCGGTTATGATAAAAAGCCGATTGAACTCAGTGCAGAGTTTAGTCTGGCAGGGGATGTAGTGGCTCAGGCAATGCATTTCAGCCATGAAAGTAAATTTCTCAGGCAGAGTTTGCGTTACTATTACAGGCCCGTTGGACAGAAGCTCTCCTATTCCAAAACGCAGCAGATCTTCGGTCAGGCTACCGGCAGCCGCGAACTAAGTTGGGATCTGGTTTACAGGCCTCTCAGACAGCTGACCCTGACCTCGCGCATTGCCGCTTTTCAGGATCAGAACAACAACTCTGACACAGACTGGAAGGAGCGCCTGATCCTTTCTGCCCGCTGGCGCGAAGCAGACTGGCAGGGCAATCTGACCTGGTATCGCTTCCGTAAAACAGCAGTGCCAACCTTTGATTCTCTGCAGGCGGAGCTTTTGCCCACGCAGAACAGGATCAGGGCTTTAGTTAGCAGACAGGTCACGGATAGAATTGAATTCGTGGTTACCTGCCAGTATCAGCATTATCTGGAGAAATCCTTTACCAGAAACGGTTTGTCCCTGCAGCAGGCGGTCAGGGTCAAAACCGGGAAACTGGATGCTGAAGTTATTTTCCTGGCCTGGACCAATCAGAAAAGCGCTTATCAGCCCTCAGAACTGCTAACTCAGGATGAATTGCTTCTACAGGCCGATTCGGACACGGCTTTCAGAGCACTTCTAAGTTATAGATTCAATCAGCGTTTCAATTTGAATTGCTCTGCCTACCGTCCCAATACACGGGTCAGCAGACAAGCCTATCACCTCAATCTTACAGCTAACTTTTAACGCTTGCTTAGCCCCTGAGTATTTAAGTATTAATCAGAAAAAGGCTCAGGATTTGATCTGTGACCGGTAAAGCTGAAATGCGGTGGGTGCAGGTGTTTTGATAGAAAGGGAGACGCTCCAGCCAGACACGGTGGATCTCTTCATCATTCAGTCCGTGCAGTAGTGGCCTCTGGTCTTTGCGGATGCGTTCCAGCAAAAGCGGAAAAGGCAGATCCAGCCAGATTATGCAGTGCTCCGGCTGCAAAAGGAAGTCACGGTTTTCCTTGATCAGGACGCTGCCGCCGCCGGTGGCGACGATGGCTTCCGGTCTTTTGGTGTGCAGATGGTTTTCCACCAGTTGCCTTTGCAGGAATTCCCTTGTCTGAAGCAGGATCTCACTTTCCAGGCGCCGGAATTCCTCTATGCCTCTTTCTTCGATAAATGACCAGACCGACCTGCCGCTGCGCTTTTCCAGTTCAGCATCCAGGTCCAGAAAAGGGATGTTCAGTTCATCCGCAACGGCTTTGCCATCAGTGGTCTTGCCGCTGCACATGAAACCGGTGAGGAAGACGAGCATAACTAAAACCAGTGTTTTACAGTATTCTTCAAATGTGCTGTAATTCTGCCTTCAGGCAGGTATCTATCTATCATAACCAAATGGATACATATTAGAAATACCTGCATAAATGCAGAACTACAAACTATGATATGTGTCTTGTGTTAAACAAGCCTTTCGCAAATCTCAGTTTCAACTTCCGCGGCTACTGTCCCGATCTGTTTAATCAGGGCCGCGGACCTGCTTAAGATATCGTCAATAAAGGTTTTAGTTGTGATGCCTTTGATATTGATCAGGATATTGTAATAGGCGGCCTTGGCTCCCGTCAACGCTGTCAGGGCAGCCACTCCCGCATCAGACAAGGCATTGGTGTTGCCGACTTTGGCTACCTGTTGGGATAAATTTACCGCCGCCAGAGACAGTTCCAAAGTCTCAAACGGCACCAGAATGGCTTTCTGAGTGCTCTCCTCGATCTTGGCATTTCGCAGGGCGATCTCTTCATCAGTCTTCTTGGGCAGGCGCATGGCATCCATCATCAGGTTGAAGGCATCGGTGTCCTGATCGATCGCCTGCAGCGCTTTTTCCTTGATCGCCTGTGCCTGTTCGGCAAGTTGCAGAACCGCTTCCTGCACCTCTTCATAACCTTTCTTATCAACGGTCAGATTGGAAACCATGGCTGTCAGAGCACCGCTCATGGCAGTGCACAAAGCTGCCACGCTGCCGCCGCCGGGGGCGGGTGCATCAGTGGAAAGCAGATCACAGAAACCATTCAGAGTGAGGTTGACCAAAGCATCCTGACGCGCGATGGCATATTCGATCACCTTTTTATCCAGGTCAAAGGGACCCAGATCGGTCAGACCCATGCTCTGGACAGCGGTTTCCATAATCATGCGTTCCGGGATGCCGGCGCTTTCGTTCATCCGCTTCAGATAGAACTTTCCCGCGTCCAGCAGAGCTGCTTTGGGGATCAACCCCACCAGTTCGCTGCCTGTGATGCCGATGCCCATTTCCGCTGCCAGTTCACGCACCTTTTCCAGAACCAGGTGAGGCGGCGTGACTTTGTAGTTGGTCAGGTTTATGCTGATCTGGGCGCGATTATAGCTGTCAATGTACCAACCGACCGCCTTGCAGAACTGGAACAGGCCAGGAATGACAACTTTATTGCCGTCCTTATCCTTGAGCATCTTGCCGTCAGCGCCTTTGGCAGTGCGCCCGCTTTCCCTGATCATCAGGGCGAGTTCATGCGCTTTCTTTTTGTCACGGGTGTTCAGGTTGATGTTATAGGCAATTAAAAATTCGCGTGCGCTGATAGCGGTGGCACCGCTTCTGGCATTGAATTCATGCGGCCCGAAATCGGGCTTCCAATAAGGATCTTTGGCTTTTTCAGGCAGGGCTTCGTATTCACCCTGCCGCACATTGGCGAGGTTTTTCCATTCCGGTTTGGAGGCGGCATTTTCATATAAATAGACCGGGATTTTCAGTTCACTGCCGACCCTTTTGCCCAATACCCTGGCCCACTCAGCGCATTCCTCCATGGTCATCTCAGAGATCGGAATGAAAGGGCAGACATCAGTGGCGCCCATGCGTGGATGCTCACCGTGGTGCTTACTCATGTCGATCAGTTCAGCGGCTTTTTTGATCGCCTGAAAAGCTGCTTCCACCACCGCTTCCGGCTCTCCGGCCAGGGTGAAAACGGTGCGGTTGGTATCGGCGCCGGGATCGATGTCCAGCAGAGTGACATTCTTCACGCTTTTGATGGAGTTGGCGATGGCGTCCAGGACGGCATGATCCCTGCCTTCACTGAAATTGGGCACGCATTCCATTAACTTCATTGAACTACCTCTTGTTGTATCTGATTTATATTAATTATCTTTGTTGTCGGTGCGGTGGATCTTGACTCTGATGATCTTCTTTTCCGTGGACTGCAGAACCTGCAGCGTGTGCCGCTCGAGATGAATGATCTGTCCCTGGCGCGGGATCGATTCCAGCTGGTCAAGGATAAGGCCTGCCATAGTTTCATAATCACCGGTCGGCAGATCCATTTGATATTCATCGTTGAGAGAGTCGATCTCTGCGTCTGCCGCTACTATCCATGTATTGGGACCAACTTGCTCCACATCCTCTTCCACGTCTTCTTCAGTGTCATATTCATCAGCGATCTCGCCCACGATCTCTTCCAGAATGTCTTCCATCGTGACGATGCCGGCAGTGCCTCCAAACGAGTCAACCACGATTGCCATGCTCTTGTGATGTTTCTGCATATCCTTCAGCAGGATGTCGATATCCGTGTTTTCCGGAACGAAGAACGGCTCGTGAACAAGCTGTCCGGCAGTCATATCGTCCTTTACATACTGGCGGATGATGTCATAAATGATCAGCACGCCGATGATATTATCCAGATTCTGCTTATACACGGGATAGCGGGTGAAACCTTCTGTGCGTGCCAGTTCAAGCACTTCCGAAATGGGTGTGCTTTCTTCAATAGCGATGACATCGGTGCGCGGAACCATCACATTACGCGCTTTCTGCTCATTGAATTCCAGGGCGTCTTTGATCATCTCCCGATGCGGTTCCGATTCTTCATCCGTGCTGCTCTGGCTGATCAGAAAAGCCAGGTCGTCCCGGGTCAGATACATCATGTTGTAATGGCTTTCGATTTTGAGCATTTTCTGCAGTTTGCGGTTGATCCAGGTCACGGTGGAGACGAAGGGCTTCAGGATTATGTAAAAGAATCTCAGCACCGGATAAAGCTTTGGCACAAGCGTATCTGCATAATCACGGAAGATGGCTTTGGGAACGATCTCTCCAAACAGCAGCACGACCAGTGCCACTGCCAGTGAGGTCCAGCGCGGGTCAAAACTGCCTGGATAGGTCCTGTTCACGAGACTTTGTACAATATAGGTGGAAACCGACGCCAGGATCACATTCACGATGTTGTTGCTGATCAGGGTCGTGCCCAGAAACTTGTCCGGCTGTTGGATGAATTTCAGCAGATGCGCGTGCTTTTTATTTGTTTTAGCGCTGTTTTCCAGTCTTAGGCGGTTGATGGAGATCAGTCCTGTCTCGAGACCGGAAAACAAAAACGACAAACACAGAAAAAACAGGACTATTAATAATGCGGGAATCAATTCCATATAAGTTATGAATTTACCTTCTCATTTCGCCATGCGGTTTTGAGAGCTTCGATGAATTCATCTATCTCTCCTGACAAGAATCCGTCCAGATTGTAGGTTGTCAAGTTTATTCGATGATCCGTGACCCTGGACTGCGGGAAATTGTAGGTGCGGATCTTGGCAGAACGGTCTCCTGTGCTGACCTGTGCCTTCCTGTGCTGGGCGATCTCCTGTTCCTGTCTGCTGATCTCGAGGTCGAGCAATCTGGAACGCAGCACCTTCAATGCCTTGGCTTTATTCTTGATCTGGGATTTCTCATCCTGACAGGTGACCACCATGCCGGTAGGGACATGCGTAATGCGGACCGCGGAATCAGTTGTATTGACGCTTTGCCCGCCATGGCCGGAGCTTCTGTAAACATCTATGCGCAGGTCGTTTTCACTGATCTCGATATCGATATCTTCCGCTTCAGGCAGAACAGCCACCGATACTGCAGAGGTATGGATGCGCCCGCCCGCTTCGGTAACGGGAATTCTCTGCACGCGATGCACTCCACTTTCAAAGCGCATGGTGCCATAGACATTCTCGCCGCTAAGCTGAAAGATCACTTCTTTGTAACCGCCTAGACCTGTGTCATTGCTGCTGAGCACGCCCAATTTCCATTTCTTCTTATCAGCGTAGTAGGAATACATCCTGTAGAGGTCAGCCACAAACAGCGCTGCTTCCTCACCGCCGGTGCCGGCGCGGATTTCCACGATGGCGTTTTTTTCGTCATTGGGATCGCTGGGGATGAGCATATCCCTGATCTTGAGTTCTGCCTTTTCCAGTTCAGCTTCCAGATGTGCGATCTCGTCTTTGGTTAAAGCGATCATTTCTGCATCAGTTTCAGTTTCCAGCATGGCATTGGCTTCATCAAGATGCTTTTCCATAGTTTCATAACGATGCCAGGCATCGATGATCTCATTCAGTTCCTTGTAACGCCGTGCCATCTGACGATAGGCCCTGGCGTCCGCCATGTTGGCTGGATCGGCGATCAGCTCTTTTAGTTTGTGAAACTCTTCCTGCAGAGACTGCAGTTTTTCCAGAGGCAGCATTATTTCTCGATCCAGGTGACGTTATGTTCGCTGACATCCATGTCCAGCGCCGCTTTCATGGCGATCAGCGCTGTTTCAACCATCCGGTCGTCCGGCGGTTGGGTCGTGATCCTTTGCAGAGCCATGCCCGGCACCGTCATCAGCTTGACCACGGGATGGTTAAGATTGCGTCCTGAAAAGCGCAGCACTTCATATGAAATTCCTGAGATCAAAGGTATCATCAGAATGTGATAACTCAGCCGCAGCAGGACGGGAACCGCATCTTTGAGTATGAACACGGACACCAGGGTATCCACGATGGAAAAAACCAATATGGAAATCAGCAGCACGAAGAACATGAAGCTGGTGCCGCATCTCGGATGCAGGGTCGTCCAGTTCTGGATCTCACTCACCTGCAGCGGTGTGTCGTGCTCGTAGGCGTTGACGTTCTTGTGTTCGGCTCCGTGGTAACGGAACACCCTGTTGATGTCCTTGAGTTTGCTGATGACCCAGATGTAGATCACGAAAAAGACGATCCTGATCACGCCGGCAAAGAGGTTGAAAAAGAAGTCCTTCTTGCCAAGGTTCATCCAGTCGCTGAGTTTATATGGCAGCAGCCCGAACAGCAGAAAAGCCAATCCGAAAGCCACGGCAAAGGTAAAGTATTCTTCCGCTTTTTCGCGTTGGGCGGATTTGGGTTTGCCTTTTTCCTCTTCGCTCAGGTCCAGTTCAAAGCGGTTGGCAGACCAGGTCAAAGTTTCCAGGCCGATCTTCAGCATTTCGATCAGGGAGACAAAGCCTCTGATGATGGGAAGCCCATAGAATTTGACTTTGGTTGTGATGGTGGAAAACGGTTTTTTCCAGACTTCAACGCTGCCGTCCTTACGCCGCACCGCGGTGGCAAGGTGTTCCGGACCGCGCATCATGACGCCTTCTATGACTGCCTGTCCGCCTACGTATATCTGTTTCTTTTCTTCCATAATTTCCTTTTAAGTTAGAATGTGTCACCCTGAGCATAGTCGAAGGGTGCAATGCCGACATCAGCTTTGATTTATCTATTCCCGCCCGCCACCCATAAGGTGAAGGGCTGCGCCCTTCGACCCCTTTGCAGCAAGTATTCCTGCATCAGGGCAGCGCTGTTTTAAGTATAATCCATATATGCAAAAACGCCATTTCTCCTGGGAAACGGAAAAATGGCGTTAAAGGAAAAGCGCTCTATTTCTTGTCTTTGAGGTTGTATTTTTTGTTGAATTTCTCCACGCGTCCTGCGGTATCCAGGATCTTTTGCTTGCCTGTGTAGAACGGATGGCAAACGTTGCAGATGTCAACATTCAGTTCGGTTTTTGTCGATTTGGTCTCGAATGTATTGCCGCAGGCGCATTTGACCACGACTTTTTCGTACTTAGGATGAATTCCCTGTTTCATTTATCTGTCTCCTTCAAGGGTCTTTTCTATCTTACTTCAGGTCAATCTTTTCCCGCCCGTTTTTTTGTCAACTCATAAATCTTACTTGACAGTTATCTGCCACTGCAAATACTATTAAAATTGAAGCTGAGGTTTTTGTGACAGACTGCAAGCAAGGGCAAAAGCGCTTTGCAGAACTGGTCTGAGGAGGTTAAGATGCAAGCAAAAACTTATCATAAGACTTTTCTTTTTATTCTATCGATCGTTATTTTGCTGTTTGTCTCCGCTTGTGCGGAAAAAGAAAGTGAGAGTCTGACGCCTGACCGCGACGTGGGTGAGACCCTTGCCTCCACTTTGGGCATCCAGCCCGGCGGCGTGTTTGACCAGATCGCCGACCTCAAGGATTTCCTGGTCTATGACACCACCCGGGTGGGGAAAACCTTTGCGGAGAACCATTCTTCCCGCTATGTCACAGTCAATAAAACCTATGACAACTCTCTGGGACTGTGGAACATCTCCATTGAAAAAGTGAGAGGCTCTGCCAGCACCGTGCCCTTTGCCCATATCGTGCGCCGCTATACTCTACAGTACCGCAACACTGAAGGTTATGCCCAGAAGTATTATGTCACCGGCCTTGACACGGCGCGCATCGTGATGTTTAGGCTCCAGCAGGCGTCGGGCGAGTTCAAGACCAGGCGCATCAGGCACATGCTCGATTCCCTCGATTTCAGCTGGTCCATCACCGAAGCGCACAAACCCTATGTCGTGCTCAACGGCAATTACTACAAGGCGGGCAGGGACACCATCAGCGGCTGGAGCAGGGTCCGCACCTCTGACCACGAAGCGGCTCTGACCTTGTCCAACCTGATCATTCCACGCACCACCCAGGCCAATTTCTATCAGGGGATCACGGGTGTGATCACAGGTTCGCTCGATGCTGTCGTGAACTTCATCAGCGGCACTCCCTATGATGAAACCACCATCCACCGCGATGCCCAGATCATGATCGGCAGCGGCAAAGGCGACATCACCCTCGGCACCAAACACTTTCAGGCGGATCTCTACACAGGGGAGCTATTGGACTGAGCCCATAAAATTTTGGTTGACCTGACCGGCAGCCGCAGAAATTTTGAATCAGAGACGGGAGCAGAGAAAATATATATGGATAAGATCATTGTCAACGGCAACACGGTGGATTGGGAAGAAGGCCTGACCATCACCGCCCTGCTTGCCAAAATGAACTATACCTTCCGCATGCTGGTCATCAAAGTCAACGGCGCTCTCGTCAAGAAGGACCAATATGACAAAACCCTGGTTCCGCCTGGGGCGGAGGTCTCGGTCATTCATCTGATCAGCGGCGGCTGAACTGACATAACAACATCACCGCAAGGAGAATTCTATGCTGAAAGTCAACGAGTATTTTGACGGCAAGGTAAAGTCCATCGCCTTTACCAACAAGGACGGAAACGCCACGGTCGGAGTCATGGAACAGGGCGAATATGAATTTAATACTTCCTCCATCGAATATATGACCATCGTCAGCGGAACTTTGTCTGTTTTGCTGCCCGGCGCTGACAACTGGAAACTCTATGGCAAGAACGAGACCTTCACTGTCCCCGCCAACAAGTCCTTCAAGGTGGAAGCGGCAGAGCAGACCGTCTATATCTGCTTCTACATATAACCCCAAGCATTAGCCTCTAAATCCATAGCCTGTTTTAGGGATCGGACAGGAATTTCTCCTGCCGGTCCCTTTCTTTTTTCCCATTTTCAATCCCCATTTCCCTTTTTCCCTGCATAAATAATTCCCGGGTAGTTCCCGGGCAGTTCCCGGGCTTAATCCGACTGGATCCCGACTGGATTACGACTTGGATTTATGTAAGAGGAAGACTTGCAGAAGGTTAGGGGAGGATCGGGAGAATGGGAGAAGGGGGTGCAATGTTGACAATCTAACTGATTGTTAGGCAATATATTATAGTAATATTAGCAGTCAAACACATAGATTGCTAATTTTTTTCTTGCCTTTTTCCCGCTCCTGATTATTATGTAGTCAGAACATCATCAACAAGGAGGAAAAAATGAAACTCGTACCTTACACCAGAAACGCTGAGTTCAAGCCTATGATGAGCATGCTGAATATGTTTGACGATTTCTTCAACCGTTTCTACGAAGAGGAAGGCGACAACGATTTCAAGGCCATGGCGATGGACATCGTGGAAAGAGACAAGGATTTCGAGCTGTTGGCCAATCTTCCCGGCTTCAAGAAAGAAGATGTGAAAATTTCAGTGCATGACAATCAGCTTCTGATCGAAGCCAAATGCGAAAACAAGAAAGAAGAGAAAAAGGGCACCATGTACCGTTGCGAACGCTACAGCGGAAACTACCGTCGCAATCTCTACCTGCCCGATAACGCTGATGTAAACAAGATCCAGGCGAAAATGGAAGACGGAGTCCTCAAGCTCAATATTCCAAAGAAAGAAGCCACTCCTCAAAAAGAAATCGTGATCGAATAAATATCAGAAAACTCATCAAGGCAAACGAACCTGAGCCGGCAACACGCCGGCTCTTTTTTTCACCACAAAGACACAAAGGCACGAAGAATTGTTTAAATTAAAAAATTAAGAATTAAAAATTAAGAATTGAAACCGTGCCGTTGTTCGCAGACAGTATTGGTTCATTGTCATTATCAATCGGATTGTTCACCACAAAGACACAAAGTCACGAAGAGACACAAAGAATAATCTGTATTAAGATCTAAGAATCATGAATATAACATGAAAGCTGTATCGTATCTGCTAATCATAATTTGATGGAATAATTGATTGGTCGCATAATTTATCTATTCTCTACTTTCAATTGGATTCTGCATAGTCCGTCAGGACGGCAGATTGTAACTCGGTACGTCAGTGCCGGGCACAGAGGCAATAAGGCAAATGAGTCCGGCAGGACGGCACAATCACTATCAGTTCCAAAAGATGATAATGCAGTTGACAATCTGATACTGTCCAAAACCATAGCATAACACATGGAGGTTCATTATGGAAATTATGGAAATATTGAACAGCGTGATTGAAAAGCTGAAGAAATTCGGCGGAGTAGAGCTATCATTTGGCAATCCCCAGAATTTAGGTGACCTGACTTTAATACCTGTAGCCAGAGTTGGTTACGGTTTTGGCGGTGGCATGGGAACCGGTCAGAAGCGTAAAAAGAAAGCCAAAGTTCATCATATTGACGACACTTCCGAAGAGATGATTGAAGCAGCGCCTGAAGAAGCTCCCAAAAAAGAAGAAATGGGCATGGGCGGCGGCGGCGGAATGCATACATCCCCCATCGGCATCTTTGTGTTCAAGGGTGAAAAAGTCCGCTTTTATCCTGTCCTGTCTTTCAAAGAAACTGCCATCACGGGCGCCATCCTGATCATCATGCTGTGGAAGCTCTTCAGACATAAATAATAAAGGATAAGATTGAAATGATTTTTACGGATAAAAAACTGGATAAAATAGTCTATAAATTCCTCAGTCCCGCCCTTGACATCACCAAGTGGGAAGACGTTAAAGCCGAGTGGGAAAAGCTGACGCATCGCGCTCCGGAAACGACGGCGGAACTGCTCAACCTGCTGGAGCACGCTTCCGAACTCTCCAAAGCCCTGCAGGATGAATCCTCCCGGCGCTACATCCGCATGACCCAATACGCTGACAAAGAAGAATACGCCCAGGCGTATAACGATTACAACGCCAATGTCTTCGCTCCTTGCGAACCCTACCGCTTCAAGCTTCAGCAGATCTTTTACAACTCTCCCGCCCGCAGTGAGCTTGCACCGGAGCAGTACCGACACCTGGAAAAGATCATCGCCAATGAGATCGAGCTTTTCCGCGAAGAAAACATTCCGCTCAAGGTGCAGGAACAGGAACTCGGCACTCACTACGCAGCCATCGTCAGCAAGATGAGCGCCCTGTTTGAAGGCGAGGAAAGGACTCCAGCGCAGTTGGCGGTGTTTCTCAAGGATCAGGACAGAAGCAAGCGCGAACAGGTCTGGCGCCTGATCAACCGGCTCTTCCAGGAAAAACGGGAAGACCTGGATAAACTATATGACGAGCTCAAGGCAATCAGGATCAAAATCGCCGCCAATGCCGGCTATGACAACTACCGCGACTATATGCACCAGGCGATGGGGCGCTTTTCCTATACTCCCGATGACATTTATAAGTTTCACAATGCGGTGGAAAAAGTGGTGGTGCCTTTCTGCGGCGAACTCAATAAGCACCGTCAGAATGTCCTGAAACTTGATTCTGTCAGGCCTTGGGACACGGCAGTGGACCTGGACGGCAAGAAGCTGCATCCCTTTGACACCATCGAGGAATTCGTCTCCAAGGCGATCAGGATCGAACACAAGGTCAAACTGGAATACGGCATTCAGCTTGAAATGATGCAGAATTCCGGCCTGCTGGACCTGGAGAACCGCAAGGGTAAGGCACCCGGCGGTTACAACAGCAGCATCTATGACCTGGGATCCTCCTTCATCTTCATGAATGCGGTCAAGCTGCACAGCGATGTCACCACCCTGCTGCACGAAGCAGGTCACGCCATGCACAGCGCCGCTTCCAAAGACATCGCTCTCGACTACTACTGCAATCCGCCCAGCGAAGTGGCTGAACTGGCTTCCATGGCGATGGAAATGCTCACCATGGACTATTGGGACGAGTATTACACAGACGAGGCAGACCTTAAAAAAGCCAAACGCGACCAACTGGAAGGCACATTGACTTTCCTGCCCTGGTGCATGACAGTGGACGCTTTCCAGCACTGGGTTTACCTGAATCCGGAGCACACGGCGGAAGAGCGCAGCAATGAGTTTGACAGGATCTATCAGCGCTTTGACGCAGGCGTGGACTGGACGGGACTGGAAGACCTGCGCAAGCTTCGCTGGCTGCGTCAGCTCCATATCTTTGAAGTGCCCTTCTATTACATCGAATACGGCATGGCGCAGCTGGGCGCTCTCGCCATTTATAAAAACTACCGGGAAAATAAGTCCAGAGCCCTAAAGCAGTATCAGGACTTCCTGAACCTGGGCTACTCCAAACCGGTGCGCGAGATCTACCAGACAGCGGGCATCAGCTTTGATTTCTCAGAAAGCTATCTGCAGGAACTGGTTGACTTTGTCAAAGCCGAACTGGATAAACTTGGTTAACCACGAAACACACGGAAAACACGAAAAAGGATCACGAAACACACGAAAATTACTAAAGACACGAATGTAAAAAACTTAAGCATAAAAAAGCCGAATCGCGATACAAGGTGACAACACCTTTGTGCACAAAATAACCTCGCAGAGGTGAAAGATCATAGCCTGGGGTGTGAACCCCAGGTATGAATGCTAAGCTTTATTAACCCCCTTCAGGGGTGACACAACAGCGAGTTAAAAGGGAAAGATGAGATTTAGATTTCTGACATTGCTCAAAAAAAACCTCGTGTACTTTGTGCCTTTGTGTCTTTGTGGTGAAAAAAGATGCTAAGTATTATCAGTAAAAGCCGGGACGCCCGTTTCAACATTGCCACCGAGGAGTATTTGCTCAGGCACAAGAGGGCGAACTGCTTCTACCTCTATGTCAACGCCCCTTCAATCATCGTCGGCAAGCACCAGAATACGCTTTCCGAGATCAACTATGACTATGTCAAGGAGCACGGCATCACGGTGGTCAGGCGCATGACGGGAGGCGGTTCCGTCTTTCACGATGAGGGCAATCTCAACTTCTGCTTCATCATGAATCAGGAGAACGAGAAGACCGACAACTTCGAAACCTACACCCGTCCCGTTCTGCAGGTTTTGCAGGAACTGGGCCTGGATGCACATCTGAAGGGACGCAACGACCTCGTGATCGGGGAGCGCAAGTTCTCCGGTAACGCCAAACTGGTCTGGCAGGACAAGGTTCTGCAGCACGGCACCATCCTGTTCGATTCGCACATGGAACGGCTTGCTAATGCCCTCAAAGCCAATCCGCTAAAGTTTCAGGACAAAGCCGTGAAGTCAGTCTCCTCGCGGGTTACCAATATCACTGAACATCTCAAGTCTCCAATGCGCATGGATGAATTCATCCGGCGTGTCCGCAAGCATGTACATTCACTCTACCCGCAGGCTCGGGATTATGAGTTCACTTCTGAAGAAATTGCCTTTATCGATAACTTGGTCAAAACCAAATACGGCACCTGGGACTGGAACTATGGCACCTCGCCGCGCTACAACTTCAGCAAAGCCATCCGTACCGCCTGCGGCACTATCGAGTTTTTCCTGCAGGTCGAAAAGGGCAGAATCGCTGCCGTCAGGATCTTTGGCGATTTCTTTCCCATGCATGATCCGGAGGAACTGGAACGCGAGCTGGCAGGATTGCCGCATAGGGAAGACATCATCCACGAAAAACTCAAAGGCCTGGACCTCAAACGCTGGTTCAGTAATGTGCAGGCCGAAGAATTGATTGCAGGACTGTTCTGATTACTTTTACTACCATTTCAGGATCAGCCTGGCATTCCTGAGAACATCACAAAGTCCTTGACAAAATCTTCAGTAAGGCACAATTTTTGCTCTGAAAGTTATATCATCTCATGGAGGTCTTATGTTCAAACATCACATGAGTCTGGCAGCAAGATTGTTTGTTATTTTACTGTTATTTGTTTCTACGACGGCTTTTGCCCAGTTCGCCGGCGGCAGCGGAACGCAGCAGGACCCCTACCTGATTGAGACGCCTGCTCAACTGAGTCTAATCAATAATCTCAGCAATTACCTCAATTCCTATTATCTTCAGATCGCAGACATTGATTTGGGTGTTGCGCCTTACAACGAAGGCCTAGGCTGGCTGCCCATCGGCTATTACAATGGGAATTTCACTTTCTTTCGGGGAACCTATGACGGAGGCGGCAAGACCATTTCCAATCTTTACATCAACCGTCCGGGGCAAAGCTGGATCGGCTTGTTCGGAGTAACTAACGGGGCAGTCATCAGGAATGTAAATCTTAGAAATGTAAACATTTCAGGCAGCATGGATGTAGGAGGATTGGTTGGAAGCGGCGGGCCTGTAAGCAATTGCTCAGTAACTGGAATCGTTCATGGTTCTAATTATGTAGGCGGATTAATTGGATCTGGCGGATCAGCAGATAACTGCTACAGCAGAGGGATTGTTACAGCAAACTATAATGGTGGAGGATTAATTGGATATACTTTGCATTCTACAGTAACAAACTGCTATTCCACTGTATCTGGAATGGCAGGGGGCCTGATTGGTACAAATTTCGAAACCAGCACTGTGGTCACTAACAGCTATTGGGATGTAGAACTATCAGGGTCTGATTATTCTGCAGGCGGTCTGGGCAGAACCACCGATGAGATGACATTTCCTTATGCAGCTAATACTTATGTGAGCTGGAACTTCAACAGTGTCTGGGCGGCAGACACTTCTTACACTGTGAATGATGGGTACCCATATCTGAGACATTCCTTCAGCGGTTACACAGTTACAAATCCTACTTTCAATCCCGCACCGGGAACCTATGACACACCTGTGTTTGTCACAATTCAGACCCCGACTACGAATGCCGCCATCTATTACACTCTGGATGACACGGAGCCAACAGAGTCTTCACTTTTATACGAAGCTCCCATTGAGTTAAACTATTCAACCACCATCAAAGCGAGAGCTTTCAAGCCGGGCTTCAATCCCAGCCAGATAAGAACAGCCGCTTATGTTATTCATACTGACACAACTGTTTCCGCTCCGGTATTTTCGCCATTTCCGGGTTTTTATGACACTCCGATATCGGTGACAATCAGCACCGATTCTGAAAATGCAGATATCTATTACACACTGGACTGGAGCATCCCTACCCAGCAATCCATGCTCTACACAGGGCCCATCGCCATTGACACGACGACTGTATTCAGGGCAAGAGCTTTCAGGACAGACTGGTATCCAAGTGATGTTGTCACTGCTTATTATTTCTATCATGTCGGCAATTCCGATGAAATTGAGTCGGGAACTGCAGTTTCCTGCAGTGTGAGTCCCAATCCCTGTTATGGCAGCGCCATATTTAAAATTACACTGAGTGACAACAGCAGGATCAGATTTAATATCTACAATACCAGGGGGCAGTTGGTCAGGACCTTATCAGTTGCTGAGTTCACCAAAGGAGAACATACT